>Ga0065712_10000112_pt1 | contig 340011 bp, 293 predicted proteins | sample MisRhiReplicate1_FD_59099 | JGI IMG/M metagenome (GOLD analysis project Ga0065712, IMG submission 59099) | Miscanthus rhizosphere microbial communities from Kellogg Biological Station, MSU, sample Rhizosphere Soil Replicate 1: eDNA_1 v3... | ecosystem: Host-associated > Plants > Roots >...
CCGCTTCGTTGCAAAAGATCCGCCACAAAGAAGCACAAAAGGCACAAAATCAGCGGAAATGCTTTTGTGCTTTTTGTGCTTTTTTGTGGCTGGAAGACTTTTGCGGCAAAGCGTGTCGGATCGTTTGACAGCCCTGAATCTGTTACGCTAACGTAACGCGCTTGCGCCAGAGGGCAAACAACTCACCATTGCGTCCCGTTCGTCTAGCGGCCTAGGACACCGCCCTTTCACGGCGGCGACACGGGTTCGATTCCCGTACGGGACGATCAATATCATCAATGAATTACAGTCAGCATGGGGCTGGCTGTCGAGTTCGCAACCCTCCTCGCGAGCTTTCTTTTTCTTAATTCAAAAATCCCTTGACAAACAAAAAGCAAGGCCCGACCGAAACCGATCAAGCCCTGCTCTGCGTGAACGTCTTCTGTGTGTGTTAGCCCTTACATAGTTACTTACTTTTCAACTCGACGGCCGGCGCACGTCTGTATGCGCATGACAAAGTGCCCGTCAAATTCTTTTGCGATAGATGCGGTAAAGTTTTCAAGTTTTACGAGAAACCGATTGCCGACAGGGCTCATTTTCAGAAGTGACTTACAAAGTCTTAAATGCGTTAGGCCATGAACGCAAAAATAGTCGTGACGAGTAAAACCGTTGACGCTTTGTTTTAGGGTATAAGCAGTTTGGGGCGGGAAAGCAGCTGCGGCAATTTACAAATACTATTCAAAGCCCCTTGCCGACAGTGAACCGTTAGGCGATGCTGAAATCACGGTTGAAATTCTTAATGGTCCAGGCAGGGACTACAATCCAGACTATCTAAGGTACAAGGATAAAAAGCACGATCGCGAACACGATGGCGTGTAATAGCCAAAACTTGATCTGACAGTTAAGAGGCGGCGTACAGCGGGCTTGGAGCTGTGGAGGGCTCCCGCCCGCTGTACGCCTTCTCGATCATTTTCGCATCGGCCAACGGCTTCGCATCCAAAAACGTTTGCATCGGCGTCTTACCATAGCAGTACTTGCCGCTGTGCGTCCGCTCGGTGTTGTAACTCTCAATCCACTGGTCCACATCGGCCTGCAACTCATCGAGACTGCGGTAGAGTTTCTTCCGAAACGCCACCTGATAAAACTCCTCGAGGATGGTGCGATGAAAGCGTTCGCAGATCCCATTCGTCTGTGGTGACTCGGCTTTGGTTTTCGAGTGGTCGATGTTTTCCAGTGCCAGGTAGAGCTCGTACTCATGCTGCTGGAGATTACCGCAGTACTCCGACCCGCGATCAGTTAAGATCCGCAGTAGTCGCACATCGTGCGCTTCGAAAAACGGCAGCACTTTGTCATTAAGCATGTCGGCCGCCACCAAAGCGTTCTTGCGATCGTAGAGTTTGACTTGGGCCACTTTGGTGTAAGTGTCGATGAAGGTCTGCTGGTAGATGCGACCGACGCCTTTCAAAGTACCGACATAGAAAGTGTCCTGCGCGCCGAGATAAACAGGATGCTCAGTCTCTATCTCACCGTGAGCTTCTTTCTCCTGTTTGGCCCTTTCCAGCGCTCGCAGTTGCTCTTCGGTCAGCACCAGGTTCTCTTGCGCCGCCTTGGCCTCCAGTGCTTTCAATCGCTTTTTGAACGTCTCCACATCGTGCCGCAGCCAAATGCAGCGCACCCCACCTGGTGAGATGAAGATCCCACGCTTCTTCAGTTCGTTTGAGACGCGCACTTGTCCTAAAGCTGGCTGCTCGATCGACAGCTCCATCACTGCCTTCTCAACATGTTCTTCGACGCGGTTCTTCAACACCGGTTTGCGCCGGCTGATCTCCTGCAGCGCTAACTCGCCGCCCCGGTCGTAGAGTTCTTTGAAGCGATAGAAACTATCGCGACTATAGCCCATCACCTTGCACGCCTGACTGACGTTGCCTAAGGTCTGAGCTAACTTCACTAACCCAACTTTGTTCTTGATAATTTTTCTTCGCTGGTCATGCTGACACTCCTCCTGAGCTTCGCGCTCAATTTATCAGAAGCGTCAGATTAAGTCGTGACTACTACAGATGACGAATCCGATTAGATCCGTGTTAGGTTAGGCTGCCGCCGCCGTGCATAGATATTTCTTTGCACAATCAAGTACGTCCCAAACAAAACTTTCATCAATCACAATCAGCGATCCGCTTACCGCGATCCCTTTAATTTTCGAGAATGGTTTTATCAATTTTTCATCATCCGGCACATGTCCACCATGATGAATAAATCGGTTTCGTGCTTTACGCAATTGTTGGAGCCGCCGATAGGGTATTCCAACCGAATCGAGATCCAAACCCACAGTCTTAGTTAAATATCTATGACACTTGCGCAGATCGTCGCCCTTTCCCTTGACGTCCACATAACTGATACTAAGCTTATTCTTTTTCATTTGATGATCGCAGATCACTTTAATGTAATAATCCACAAAGCTGTAGATGTTTATCAGCATGTCTGGTTTTATAAAATGCGAAATGCGAAAGTATCTTGCCTGTGATTCCCACGCCATCATATCGACTGCTTCTAATGGCGCGGATTTATCTTCTTCGACTGCTTGAGCCAAGACTTCAAAGAGTTTCTTAAAGTATCGGTGCAGCGATTTGCAATCATCATCAATTCGAGCTGAAAGAGTCATAGTGCTTTTAAGATTAAACGAGCGTTCTACCTTGATCAAACTGGCGTGGGCCAAAAAAAGGATTAGACCGATTGGTTTTGGACACGATTGCCGGGGTTCCTGTGGCGTCAGCCGGGGTTCTACGGCCTTAAGCTAGGTCAAACCACCAGCCGGAACCTGACGGCCCGCGTCCTAGCGGCCTTTGAAAACGTCGGTGGTTTCTTGATTGAGCTTCGGCTGCCCCAAGCCAGGGCGAGGCTAGGCTTTCATCTTTGCCATTGCGCAGGCGGATCGTTGAGAATGCGCGGCATGGATTGGACACAATTTAGTCTCACCTCGATCATCGCGTTCCTTGCCGCTTGGTTAATTAGACCTTACTTCGGTTCTTATCTAAACAAGAAGGGTGAGAATCGTGCGATACATGAAGACCTAGACAAAATCCATAGACAATTAGAACGTATCAAAAGCGAATTCTCTCTCAAGCTTGATTTCTACAAGGTGGTCTATCCTGAAAAGGTAAAGGCGGCGCTCGACCTTCACAATCTCGCAGCAAAACTATTCATGGACATACCCGCCTATTTCGTTGGCGCACAGGATCGACAACGCGCTATAGAGCTCCAGTCAGATGCGGGTGTCATGCTCTGGCGGGCTAAATCGTATGAATTCCTGCTTGGAGAAGAGATTGTAAGGCTCACGCGAGAATACAGAATGATTTGCATAACGGTATTCTTGTATGAAAGAGAATTTCGCCCGCGTGATGTACCTGCGGTAAGCCAAGGTGATATTTGGGCGCATGAAGCAAGCTACAAGGAGTTGTCAAATGCTCTGCGTCGGGCGTTGAATCTCGATACTTTGGATGGTCTATTGCTAACGTTTAACGAGGTCACCGATAAAAGCGCTAGCGTTAATCACGCCAAAGAATAATCCCCCTTTGAAAGCTTCTTACGCGAGTGCCCCGAGTCAAGAAAACTATTATTAAGCAGATCTGATGAAAGAAGGACGGATAAAAGAAACTATTGGGTTGGCTGGTTCGGTGGCGTCCATTACTGGAGTGTCTTTGCTCTGGTTCCAGTCCTTTTCGCCGAGCGTTAATCTTCTGGTTGCAGTACCAATATTGGCAATCGCTGGGTTACTTGTGATCGGTTTATTGGCTTTCGCGTGGCTCACCTTTCGAGTTGGTTATATTTATGCTGATACAATTTCTAAGGACACGTCGCTAAACACCGCCGTCAATATTGCTTATTTTGGTTTAGTTGGCGCTGCTCTTATGCTCCTATTAGTGATCGCAATCGCCTACATATATATCTTCACCTCACTGGCGCTTCATGAGTTTACTCGCCGATGAGTTGTTAGCAGGCGTGGCTCAAAGATTTGAAATATAAAAATTAGGTTCCTTATACGCGAGGAGTGTAAATGTGGACTTGTAAGAAGTGCCGGAACAAACTCAGTGACGAGTGGCAGGAATGCTGGAAGTGCAACACCGGAAGAGACTGGGTTCCGCTAAGTGATTGGGTTACGCCAAGTGATACATCTGCAAATCGCATCGAACGTAAAACGGCGCCTCTCTCATTTGACCTTGCCCACGCCAGAAGGCCCCGACAACGAAGATTATTTGGAAATCGGTCATAATCTGTGGGTACGGCGAAACTGCCTAGGAAACGCATCGCTGCTATTGAACGTGGCCCTTAACGAGTGTTAAATTGCGCTAGCTTTCACTCTATCCCACTAAAGGATTTCCATCCACCGTATGACACCTGATCAACTTCACAACCACATCCAACCTAGCGCAAAAACAATCCCTGCAAAATACGTATTTATGGATGTCGTCAGGTTCAGCCATGGCCGGAGCGTCGAAGCACAGACTGACATTGTTCATTCTCTAAACGAAATTGTGAAGCGTTCGTTGGATACTAATAACGTTGCTGAGAATCGCAGGATTTTACTACCGACTGGTGACGGGATATGTGTTGCGCTACTGAACATTGAAGAACCTTATGATGTTCACATGCTTATTGCTTTGGACATCCTTCAAAGCCTAGAAAAATACAATCAGAGGATTGATGATGAGACGCGCAGATTCAAAGTACGCATAGGTCTGAACGCAAACATTGACAATTTAGTAATCGATATTAATAACAATCAAAATATAGCAGGACGCGGCATCAATATGGCCCAGCGCATTATGGCAATGGCTGATGGAAACCAGATTTTAATCGGTGAGTCTGTTTTTGAAGTCCTTCACGTTCGTGAAACTTACATGAAGTTCTTTCGCAACTTTCCGCCTGTTCCCGTGAAACATGAATCAATCCGAATGTATCAATTTATTGATGAATCCAGATCAGGTTTGGATGCAAACATTCCGGAGCTTCTTAAACGGAACGAACAAAAACCTGATGAACCAAAACTGTCATTTTGGGCAGCTTGTTACTTCGCGCAGGCTATCAAATATCGAGAGTTCCTGATTCAACTAAGGGATTATTACGCTGATGAAAAAATGATCTTCCTGTGGATGCTTGCAAAGGACACCGTTTACGAAATTGAGTCGAAGGGCTTACGGTCGTATCCACAACTTAGCTACAAGGCGGGCAAAGTCAGACCCTTAGACCAAATCGAATTCTATTCCAATTTGGACACGGGGGTTTCTGCGGAGTTACATGAATTTATAGAGCGCTACCTAGGCAAATATCCATATCAACTTTTTGAAGATTTCAATCGATGGTTGATCAGCCGAATCGGAGAGAACAAGTTGAAAACGGAGTGGCCAGATATTTGGCGCAGGGTCAATTCTGAAACAGCCGATAATAATCGGGATACGCCCATTAACGAGTGAGTAAGTGGCAAACGATAATAATCCGATCAGCGGTGGTTTAGTTAGTCTCGAAGGATTGACTAAACCAGCCACCGTTTTGGTTGAAAAGATTTCCGACGCAATTGGAACATTATGGCGTCCGCGCCAAATTGTGCGCGAAGCCCGTGCTGAAGCTGAAGCGGAAAAGATTAGGGCAATTGCAGGCATTGAAGTCACCGAAATACAACGACGTGGTTTGGTTCGACTTATTGAACAACAGGGCAAGCAGCAAGAGAACTTCGAAAACGTGGTAGCGCAAGCAATCCCCGAATTAAGAGATGATGCGAAACCAGAAGAAATCGACAACGACTGGATGGCGCGATTCTTTGAAGCATCCAAGCTAGTGTCCGACAAAGAAATGCAAAGCCTGTGGGCGCGCTTATTGGCGAGCGAAGCAAACAAATCAGGCACCTTCACCAAACGAACGATTGATCTGGTGTCGAACTTAGAAAAAAGAGAAGCGCAACTTTTCACCAACCTATGCACATTTGTTTGGAGGATTCGGGACGACTTGGTGCCGATCGTTGTTGACTTCGATGATGACGATATTTACGAAGCACAAATGATTAATTTCGAGACATTGAGACACTTAGACGACATAGGGCTGATCAGTTTGAATGTGTTGGGGTCACTTACTCTGGATGACATGCCGCAAGTACAAACATTCCATTATCACGGGATGTCGGTCAGTCTGCAGTTTCCAAAAACTGATAACAACAATTTGGAATTGGGTCACGTCCTACTTACGAAAGCGGGACAAGAACTAGCCCCTATCAGTGGTTCTGTCGGTCAACCGCTGTTTCTGGAGTACATGATTAGCAAGTGGATAGCGGATGGAATTAAAGTCTGGTCGCCTTTCCCGAAGACCGATGCGGACGAAGACCGATAAAAGTCTTATTGCGGGGGTATGCTGCCCGTCAGCGACGTTTCAGCCGTGTCAGCCGTGTCATCCGCCATCAGGCAGGGCCAAAACGCGGCGCGGAAGCCGTGCTGACGCGGGAAAGATGCAGGTGCTGTTTAGCGCCACTCGAGGCGATCACTCCTTAACCCATGATAATTACTTCGGAACATAAATAATCAAACTATCGCCATCCGTCACAGCTAATTCCATTGACTTCGGAGAGAACTGCATAATTCCATCACCGGTCACCAAACCTACTTGCTTGCCGTTGCTTATTTTCCATATGGTGACCTTTTTAGCCCCTTCGACGGCTAACAACGAGTTGTCGAAAGAGAAGCTGGTGAGCGTACCGCCATCCTTTGTCTTATAGCGACCTATACGTTTCATAACTGCCACATCCCACAGGTCAACAAACGAAGTTTGTCCGTACCATCCCCGGCCTAGAGCAACTAATGAACCCGATTTGCTCGGAATAACGCGGTGAGTTGGGGCATCGTCATCTTCCAATTTACCAAGCGAGATACCAACCTGATTTCCTTGCTGCTCAACTTTCAGGGCCGTCTTTTTGTCTCCACTAGTTACCAGGGACACAGATTCTTTTGTCTTGACGTTGATCAGCAACGGAGTGTTGTAAGCCGTCGCGATATACTTGGCATCTGCGGTAAAGTTCATGTTCCGCGTTCCGCCTTTTCCGGGTTGCGTAAGCTGCTCGACGCGCGTCAACGTTGACAAATTCCAAAGCCAGATAGATTGGTCGGAGACCTGCGCGGCTAACCAATGTCCATCGGGAGAAGCACCTCCGGAGAAAGCCGGGCCCTCAACGACTCCCGCTTCACTCCAGTCCGAGGTAGACCACAATCGCGCTCGGTTGTCAGTGCCTATAGTGAGCAACTGGCTGTCTTGCAAAATAAACTGAACAGAATTGACCTCTTTGGAATGGGCATTCAACTGTTTTACCAGCTCGCCTGATCTCACATTCCAGATAGACACCTGCCCATCAGGATGACCCACGGCTATGCGTGATCCTTCTGATGAGTAGGCAAGGCTGCTAGCTTTTGCTGGAAGCTTAATTTTTATTTGCTCCTTCCATTCAGAATCGCCAGCGCCCTGCACGATGACGAATAAGAGAGAGCACAACGTTAGTGTCGATAAGAGTTTTATTTTTCTTCGTTTCATCATCTTTCCAAGGATACTGGGACGCCAAGGTGGTCAATCACTTGGCAATAAGCGGCGTTTTGAGGAGTTTCTATTTCCATTAACCACTCTGCAAGCGGTTCCAACTCGAAAATGCGTCGGATATCCAAACTCTCAACCAAAGGGTACAGGATCAAGCGTGCGAATGAATTGTGGATGTTACGAAGTTCGTCTACCTTCTCTCCTGCACGTTTCCGAATCCAGAGGGGATCGCGCCGCAGATCCAGAATGGCATAAACGTAGACCATCTCGTCTTCCATTTCATAATAGATGCCGAATGGGAATCGCTTCGACAGCATCCGGTGGAATCCAAAGTAGATTGGATGAACACCGGCAAAAAGAATTAGAGAGTCAAGATCGGAGAGGATTGAATCAAAAAAGTAAACGCCCACCGGTCGCGCACGATTCATAGAATTGCGCACCCGACTCGAGGTCTTCTGCCGCGTCCTCGAGTATTACGACGGTCATCGTTCAGAGCTTCGTAGACGGGATCTGAGTTCTGCCAGAGTCAGAAACCGTGCTTCTCCGCCCTGGGCTCGCGCTTTCCTGTCAGCCAAAACGTCTTGATGCCAGTCCGGTGAGGGTATCTCGTCACCGCATCGATTGAGGGAGTCCCAAAGCTGGTCCATCACCTGCAGCCGTTCGGTCACTGACATCCTCTCGATCTGTGATGATTCAATCATGTCGTCACCCTACCACCTCGTAACTCAGGCCGCAAGACGCAATTTGCGGCACGGGTCCATTAAGGGTCCAATAACGATTCCTCAGAGTACCTTTGACGACCTTACGGTGCTATCCATGCCGCAGGTTTCCTTTGAATTCCTACAAATCGCTTCTCTTTCACGGCGGTGACATGGGTTCGATTCCCGTACGGGACGCCAATCAATCATTTACAAAGAGTCCCATTTTCACCATGCGTCCAATAAGCGTCCAGCTGATCGATTAGTTAATCTATTGACAGTTAGACTTCATCCAACTATCGTATCGCCATCTTAACGACTGATATCGTCCGAGCCTATGCGTCCTCGCAAACTCGCTTTAAGATCAGTCGTCGACGACTTACAGTAGGGGCTGAACTGTCAAGCCACCGGAAGAGAGATGGACACGAACGCGCTGACCGTTCCGAGTCTTTGAAACTCTTTCAAAATAACATGCAAACGCCGCGAGACCTGATGAGTAGCGCTGTTCGCTACAATGACGCAACTTTGGAGGCTTTATGGGTGCAAAAGTAATCTCGGTGCAGTTGTACATAGATACCCTGATGTCAAATCTTCATGAGCGCTATCCAAATGAACAGTTCTTACTTGAAGAAATTGATGCCATTATTCAAGCACTCATGAATTCCATTAGTTGGTCTGCACTACGGACCGCTCAAGCAGAAGCGCAAAACGGAATTATTGTCCGACCTGTTGAGATGTTGGAAACTGTGGATCACTTTTGCACCAATGTGATGTCTAGAGAAGAGATTGTAAGTCGGATAAGTGACACAAGTGGCCTGTCGGACGAGATTTCTGTACAGGCATTGGAAATCATTGAGTCCATAACGGACTCGATGCTCGGTGACGCAGGTCAGATCTTTATTGAGCACATCGGAACTATTTTCCGCCATGAATCGGGTGCGTATTCAATTGCCTTAGCGGCAGATGTAGTAATACAACCCGATAGCGGTAAAGGAGTGGAGATCCCACGGAGCGCAAGTGCGAGCGCGAGTGCAGCCAATTGATTGAGTGTATGGAAGGTAATACAACATGACTACAATAGCCACTCTACTGCATATATCGGACTTACATTTTACACAGAACCTCACGGAGAGGGGCCGTCAACATTGGGCCAAGATGTGTGGAGTTAAATCCCATGCATTTGGCAGAGTGGATGCGCTGTCGAAAAAGATTGATGAGTTAAGAAGTATTGGATGGGGTCCTGATCTTATTCTTGCTACTGGTGACATCAGCACAGACGGTTCAGATGAAGCCTTGGCAACAGCATTGCAGTTTGTGGAAAGTGAGAAGGTTTATCGAGGCAGTCCTCAGCGTTTAGTAACTAAGGGGCTGGGAGCTACGATTAATAATCGCATCATCATACCTGGAAATCACGACCGATACACAGGGTGGCTTCCACTCCAACGGGCAACAGCCCGATTTGAAAAGGCATTTAGCGCACCGGATAAATATCCTTATGTGGTTGCGTATCGCCGTCCAGAAATAGCCACCAATAGGGAAGAGCCTGCGCTGTTGTTCTTCGTGTTTGATTCTACTGCGTCCGAACTTGCAAGCTTCAGCGGAGGGTATACCCCTTGGTATCGAATAGCCCGTGGCCGCGTTGAGGATGCCGAATGCCAATGGCTTATTGATCAAGCCAGTGAACTTTCGAAAAGTGGCGAAGTGCAACGGCTAGGGGGCGGTACATTAGCGATTGAGTACCGTAATACCGTCCGAATTGCCGTGCTGCATCATCATCCTACTAATGTTCCTGGCAAGACACCGAATGATTCGTTGACCCTTTTGGAGAACAATCAGTCGTTCGTTAAAGCCTGTTACGCTGCTGGAATTGACTTAATTTTATTCGGTCACCAACACGTCGCCTTCCGGAGTTTAGTACCGCCCGCGAATACTTCCACCGAACACCCGATATTCTTCTTTTGCTGTCCAAGTACCACGGAGTTCAGCGAAGAAAACGCAGGATTTTATTTGATTCATTTTAGAACAGATGGATTCAATGTAAGTCCCTATATCTGGACCGGACGCTCCTTTTACGAGGATGATCCTACGGCTTACTCCTACCAGAGGTTTATGAGTAGCTCAAAAACCGCAGGTGCCTGACCTATCGTCCCAGATCGCTAGACTCGCCTTGCGGTGAAAATTGACAGCTAATCGCCGTTAAAGAATCGCGACTCGTTCAACGTTGAAACTGCATCACTAACATTAACAGCATCGACTTTCCCTTTTCTTGCAAAGATCAGGAGGTGCTATGGGTTGGTCATTCCAATTAGTAGACGCAAATATCGTTGCTTACCTCACAACATCAGAGGCTGAACCTCCTGAGGTAACGTATCGACATCTTTCAAACTTTCTAAGGGGCCTAGAAGTTGAATGGGACCGGACGTTTATTTCCAGCAATGAAACCTGGCCCGCTAAGATGGGCCGAAAAGCATCCACAATCGCCAAACAAATTCCGGAAGGCGTCCGTTGGAGTGAGGAGAGAATCTACTCCGATGAACTTGAGAAGCTAATTGAACCGTTGCGGGAGGAATTACAAGATTATGACTTTTACGCGCTTGCCGTATGCGAACCAAACAACACAAATGTCAATGACCGCCTGATGGCATTTATGAAAAACGGCGCCTACTCGTCTGAAAGCCATGGACTTTTTCTGATTACCGACCAGTGGGGAAACTTCGACTACCAGGTTCTGGATCCATTTCCACCCATCCAAGAGATCGCCAAACATCCGGGGAATGTACCCGGAGTGGTTTTCTGGAATGATAATGCTTCGACCTTTGTTAGCATCAGTCATGCCGATGATTTGCTGATCCGGATTCTGGAAGCAGCCAAACAATCCATAACAGCCGTAACTCACGTACTCAAGACTTCTTCACTAGGCCCAGCGGAGAAACGCATTCTCCACCTCAGTGATCTCCATTTTGGGACAAAACGCGCAACAGCCTTGGAAGAGTTCCTGGTTGCGAGTATCGCTCGAGAAGCCAAGAAGGTAGATCGGATCGTAATTACAGGTGATCTGTTTGATAATCCAACGTCACATGCCAAGAACGCCTTTACAAATTTTCGATCGCAACTTGAAAGAATCACTAATGAGGATCTAATTGTTATACCAGGCAATCACGATGAGTCATTCAAAGGAAATCGCCTTGGTTTCTTCGGCAGAATGTTTAAACAGGTGGCTACGCTCGAGTGGACCAGTCTACTTGTTGATTCTGAAATGCGGTGTGTATTTTTCGCTTTTGATTCGGCTCTCGACGCTAAGATTTCAGCGCAAGGAGTGGTTACCAACGAGCAGTTAATAAGGGTCGGTACAATGTACCAATCGCGTCTTGATCGTAATCCGGATCTGGCGAACTATCTTTCGGTGGCTCTAATTCATCACCATCCATTCACCTGGAGTTCCAGCGAACCGAAAATTCTCGGCTACTCTTTGGAAAATCTTCTGTACCTTGAGAACGCGAATGAATTCCTTGAATGGTGCGCGCTGAGGCATATTCCCCTGATCTTGCACGGTCATAAACATGTGCCGCGCCATGTGGTCGAACATATCAACGCTGATGGCCACTGGAAACGGATTCAGTCAATTGGATGCGGCTCCTCTTTAGGGGCTGAAGATGGTCCGCTCTCGTATAACATCCTTTCATGGCATCCGCAGACTCAGAATTGGAGTGCTGCATTCTTTGTTGATAGCGGAAACGCGACCGGATTCACTCAAAGATATGTTTCAATCTCTAACGCACAAAGCAATTAGTCCGCGTTCTCAGCCCTTGAGGGTGAAGACCCACAAAGTATTGAGATCACTAATGTAAAGGCGGCCATTCGAGATCATCGTATACTAAAAGAGCCTTCGGTGAATGGTCTAGCTTCTGTACCGAGCAAGGCGGGTGGAGTAAGGTGATCTTTGATGCGAACGCTTCGGAAGTCGCCTCGACCAAAAGTCGAAAGGATGAACACATGAGCGGTTCTTCACGCGTCCATTAAGGATCCAATAACGATTCCTTAGAGTACCTTTGACTACCTTACTGTGCTATCCATGCCGCAGGGTTCCTTTGAATTCCAGTAAATCGCTTCTCGTTCACGGCGGCGACACGGGTTCGATTCCCGTACGGGACGCCAACAATTTCAATGGGAGGCTTAGAAAATGACAAATTCGATCATGAGAACCTCAGGTCTCCTCTGCCATCGGCTCGTTCTCTTCAAGCGATTGCGCGCGCCGCTCGAGCTCGTCCGCTTTCACGGAGTTGCCTCGCACACTTCTTAAGAATTCCGCATAGCTTTTGAGAAGGAATACGTAGTCTGGCCTAATGTCAAGCGCTCTCAAAAAGAGTTCTTCAGCTTTGTTAAAGTCCCCTCGAACGCGCTGCAAAAATAATGCGTACTTTGTGAGAACGTATGCATCATCTGGTCGGACTTCCAGCGAACGCTGGTAATGCTCATCTGCCGCATCCGACGCGTCCCTGTACATGGTTAAGAAGTCCGCATAGAACCCGAGGGTCAATGGCTCTTTTGGATCTATTGTCAAAGCACGTTTATAGAAAGCCTCTGCTTTATCGAGATCCGAGCGTTCTCTTGCGAGGAAGCTAGCATATGTCCTAAGCATTGGAGCGCTATTTGGCAACGCATCTATCCCTTGCAACAGGACAGCTTCTTGTGAATTAAGATCTCCGGCAGCCTCTGCCTCTTTAAACCATACCCAGCATGGCTTGTCTTTTCGGCTTTCTGCGATTTCGCTAACCGCCTCGCTAAGCGCCAGATCTCCGCTGGTGCGGGATGAGGATTTATCTCTGCCATTATCGCGGTGATCAGATGCGACGGCAGCTTCGAACAGCCTACGTTGTTGATCATCGTAACTCCGCTCACGCTGACGAGCACGTTCACACAGTCGCTCATACAAATCCGGAACGGACCCCCTCTCCCGTAGCTTGCTCAGAAGCTTTGCCATCAGTTCATCAAAACCTTGGATCGGAACAAAACGACCATGCCTTGATCGAACGTAGTCACGAACGTCAGGCGGGACACGGTTCAAAAATTTGCGAGCTTTCGCATCCGGAGAATAGACACACCAAAGAACACGGTCTGGAATATGAGTCGGCAGGGACTTAAGGAAGCCCATTAAGCTTCCGTCATTACCGTCGTAGCCAATGACGATTGGAGTATAGCGGTTAAAAATTCGTTCAAGCGCAACTCTCCAACCGTTCGCTAATTTTGAGATCTCCTCAGGCTGGCTCTTTGGCGAAAAACCGAGTGCGCCATGGACTTTTGCGACTAATCCTGCGAAGTTCAACTGCGGCGTATTGCGCCAGTGAATCATGACCTATCACCAGTGGAAATCGGCTTGAGTGAATAGACAATGCATCGGCCACCAAATTATCAAAATTTGTAGTCACTACTACGCGATGAGGTGTTTCCGACAGCAGATAAGCTAAGACGCTGTAACCATAACTGGGCTCTTTACCCTCCATTTGGCTCTCAAGAAACGCATAACCTGCCTGTTCGTGATCACCATAACGCCGTCGATAGAGTTGCGGGTAGAAGCGGGCTACATTTTCCATTTCAAAATTTGGAATTCCCAATTGCTCAGCTGTCGACCACGATTCCAAACTGAGATCCTCGAAGTTTTCTGCCTCGTAAAGTTCTCGGAGCCAAAGATCCGCCAGTTCGCCGCCTGTTGGAATGCCTGACGATCTTGATACGCCGGCACCGAGAATAAAACAGAAAGGGCGATCTATCCGTTGGCTATGTTGACTTAGAAACTCTGTAAAAAATCCCGCTTCCGTGATAACAATCCTTTCATCGGCCATCATTTCATGACTCCTGGCTTTGTTGGTCGCACTTCCTTAAGACCGTGCGCGGTTAACGTAAGATTAACTCACGCAAATTCTCTAAGAGATAGTGCCGCAATATCATAGAATTATCGCAGACACACCGCGATGACGACTGTGCGCTAATTTTGTTTTAGTAGTTTTGGAGTTCATAGGGTTACTTGACAGTTGTTAAAGCGAATGTTGCTACACACCGGTTGATTCGCGGAGGCCGAGCAGCTAGAGCATGGAAAGTTTGAACTCTGGCATTCTGGCGCAGCCGACGGGCGAATGTAACGATTCCTATCAATTGAAGGATGGAAGGAAACGCGAAGAAATTGAGCATGAAGACGGTGCTATGCCATCCCATCGCGTAAAAATTCAATATCCTTCGGCCCCCCAGCCGGTGCCAAGTCGGAATGCTTTGGGACGCCAATATTATTCTAAAGCTATTTTAACAAGTGATTTGCTGATCGAAATGTCTGTTGGAATAATTGGATGAGAATCCGTCTCCGTTGGTGTTACGACCAGCTGGTCTATCTCCTCTCTCGCAAACGTTCCCGAATCCAGAGAGGATCGCGCCGCAGATCCAGGATGGCATAAACGTAGATCATTTCGTCTTCCGCCTCATAATAGATGCCGAATGGGAATCGCTTCGCCAGCAGCCGATGGAATCCAAAGTAGATTGGATGCACGCCGCCAAAAAGAACTAGAGAGTCAAGATCGGAGAGGATTGAGCCGAGAAAGTAATCATCAACTCCGGTTGCGCACGATTCATAGAGAATTGTGCACCCGACTCGAGGTCTTCTGCAGCGTCCTCGAGTATTACGACGGTCATGGTTCAGAGCTTCGTAGACGGGATCTGAGTTCTGCCAGAGTTAGAAACTTTGCTTCTCCGCTCTGGGCTCGCGCTTTCCTGTCAGCTAAAACGTCTTTATGCCAGTCCGGTGAGGGTATATCGTCACCGCAGCGATTGAGGGAATCCCAAAGTTGGTCCATCGCCTGTAGCCGTTCGGTCACTGACATCTTCTCGATCAGTGATGATTCAATCATGTCGTCACACTACCACCCTTGAGCCGCGGGCTGCAAGATGCAACTCGCAGCAGAAGTTTTTGGTGGGTCCATTAAGGGTCCAATAACGAGGCCTTAGAGTACCTTTGACTACCTTACGGTGCTATCCATGCCGCAGGTTTCCTTAGAATTCCTGTAAATCGCTTCTCTTTCACGGCGGCGACACGGGTTCGATTCCCGTACGGGACGCCAAATTCTCCTAACATTTTTCAAGATCTAACCTGCTACTTAGTTTCCTTATCTCGCGTTAATGGACGCGCCGATTGGCCGCAAATTAAGATCGCTTTCATTTTGTATCGGTAATTGACGGGTCTTACGTTTGAGCTTCAGGGATGTTACCGCAGTCACCGCGGCGGTAACATGGCTACGTCGCGACTATTAAGGGAAAATACGATCCACGGCACCAATCTATAAAGCGTAGTAGTTATCGAGGTATGAGGCGCCAGTGAGCCAATAGAATCAAGTACAACAGAGTCGCATTCCGTTGCGCCGGAGGCCTAACACAAAAATCCAGCGCCACGGCCAAAGCGGTACCTTCACGGGGTGGGATGTTGCTTTAGCCACTCTGCTCGAAGGAGAAAGCTTCCTTGAGTGACAATTCGCTCGCCCGTACCCAGACCCTCTATAACCGGATAGAAGCTATTGCTCTCCGGCGCAAGCTTAACTTGTCGTAGGAGAAATTCATTGGATTTGTCCGTGGCGGCAAAAACATACTGCTGGTTGCCAATGGCTTGTACGGCATCCTTAGGAACCACCGGCTTCGTCTTTTCAGCGGCGCCCTGAGTGGCAAAGGCGACGTTGACGTACATGCCTATCTTGAACATCTGGTTCGGGTTTGCCAGCTCGATACGTGTCTGCGCCGTGCGAGTGGCGGTGTCAATTTTCGGATCTACATAAGCGACACGACCGCGAAAGATACGGCCTGCATAGGCATCGGACGTGATATTAGCGCCGCTACCGACTCGAATAGTCGCCAGGTCCTTTTCGTAAACCTGGGCCACAACCCACACAGTAGACAGATCCGTCACGCGCATCAGCTCTTTATTGGCTTCGATAACTTCGCCGGGATTCGCGGTACGGCTGGTGAGCGTACCGGAGGATGGAGATGGCAGTGATACTTCAGAACTAATCTGCGAAGTAGAGTTCAACCCGTTAATGCGTTGGGCCGACATACCAAGCAATAGTAATTTCTGACGCAGATTGGCAAGATTCGATTCGGCCTCTTGATATTGCGACGTCGCTGTTTCAAGTTCTTGTCGACTCGCCGCTCCAATTTCTACCAGCTTAACAGTGCGCAAATGATGACGATGATGTTCATCGAGAGCGGCTACGGCCGTTAGATAGCGCGACTGAGCGTCAGCGAGTTCATTACTGAACACGACCGCAAGGGTTTGTCCACGTTTCACGTTTTGTCCGAGTTCGGCATTAACTGTTCTGACAATTCCACCGACCAGTGAGACCACCGGAGTTTCTTTATAAGTATTCGCCTGGACAACACCGGTTGCCATTTGTCCTGACGCTTCGGATGTTGGCTGTTCCCCAACAGTTTCGATTTTCAAGCCTGCGCTTCGCAGTTGCTCAGGCGTGAGAGTTAACTTTTGTTCGCCGGCTATCGCAGGTTGTTGATTCGGAGTTTCTTCGAATGAGACAGATCGTGGGGCCGGGACTGGTTTTCCGGCTGGCCTTGGCCAAAAGAGCAACGCTGAGATACCGACGATCAAGACCAGCACGATTGCACTGACTATGATTACCGGTGCCAGCCTCCGGGAATTCTTCGCTACCGGCTTTGCTGCCGCGGTTTGATCTGCGCCAGACGGCCCGTTGTTAGTTTCGTCAGGATCTTCACTCATCGCTTTATGAACTCCGGTGAAGCGGCAGCGCGCGCGATCTCGACGCGCGCGTTGTAAACAGCAAGTTGTGCTTCGATGAAATCGTTTTCCAGTTCAATGAAACGGCGCTGTTCGCCGATATAATCAATCAAAGTCTTTGAACCAAGCTCATATGTTTGTCTTACAACCTCGAGATTTACCCTCGCAGGATCGCGAGCACCGAGACGAAAGATTTCTTCCGCGCGCACTGCTCGATCATATAGCGCATAGGCCGAAGCGACTTCGCGACGCACTGTCAGTTCCGCAAACTCACGACGAGACTTGGTCGCTTGTGATTGCGCTACGGCAGCCTCGATCGCGCCCTGGTTCTTGTTCCGAACCGGCAGATCCAGTGAGATACCGAACTTCAAGAAATGAAATACGTCTTGAACCGGCAGCAACTGTCCCTGTTCGTTTACTCCAAACACTGGAAAGCTCGAATTCATCCGCTCATAACCCGCAGTGACACTGGCATCGAGTCGACCTTCAGCGCGTGCTTGTTCGATGCGTGCCTCGGCCAAAGTTTCGGCAGCACGAAATGCCTGCAAGTCAGGACGCTGGTGCAATGCTTGTTCGGTCACTTCGGCCACTGGTGGTAAATGATCCACCATCCCGCTAAAGTCACCGCGGAGGCGCAGCGGTTGTCCCGGGGACATGCCCATTAGGTTTCTTAGCTCGAGCATTGATATTTCGACCTTGCCTTCACCGCTCTCCCGTAACGAACGCAAACGGTTCAATTCAACCAGAGCCATATTCTGTTCCAACGGCGGTGTTGCGCCCTCGACCACTCTGGCAGCAATCAACTTGAAACTTTGTTGATTGGCTGCAACGAGTTCATCGGTAAATGAAAGTTTTAGAGCTTCAGAGAGTGCTTCTCCAAACTTCATACGTACTTCGCTCGCAAGCAAGCGTTCGCTATTTTCAAGTTCGCGCCCGCGAACCTCAACCTCATGCTCTGCAACAGCGATCCGCGCGAGGCGTCTGCCGCCAAGCTCCAGCGGCAACATTGCGCCGGCCATCACGCCGTTGTCTTTGCCCGGAGGAATTTGGCGGGTCCCTTCGATATCGAGTTTAGGGTTTGCACGCAGTCTCGCCTGTTTGACCATCGCCTTAGCGGCGTCGAGCTCTTTGCGCGCGGCCTCGAACTCGCCATTGTGCGCCAGGGCGTAGGCTACTGCTTCGTCAGCCGTCATGCCATTTGTTTGATCAAGATAGCGCGATGACTGCGGCTTACTTTGATTGGTTTCGATTTGCGGGACAGTCTGCGCTGAAACTCTGGTGGTGGGTAGCAAAAGAGCTGCCATAATAATCGGCGCCACAATCACTGCAGCTGATTTGTGATTCCGACCTTGTTCTTTCTTCAACTCTCGCTCACGCAACCAGAAGAAGATGACCGGCGTCACGATCAGCACATGCAGCAGGCTGGAAACCATTCCGCCGAGCACTGGCGTAGCTAACGGCTTCATAACTTCTGCCCCTGCACTCGTGCTCCACATGATCGGCAATAGTGACGCGACTACTGTTGACACGGTCATAACTTTCGGCCGCAGGCGCAGCAATGCTCCTTCAGTCACCGCCTCCAGCAATGTTGACCGTGTTAGTGCACTAACCTCGCGGCGTTTGCGCGCAACAGCTTCTTCCAGATAGATGACCATTACTACCGCCGTCTGGACCGCAGTGCCAAACAAGGCAATAAATCCAACCCAAACTGCGACGGAGAAGTTGTAGTTCAGAAACCGAAGTAGATAAATGCCACCCGTTAGAGCGAAAGGCACTGCCATCAGTACATGCGCGGCTTCGAGCGCTGAGTGATACGTGATGTAGAGCAAACCAAAGATCACAATCAGCACCATCGGAACAACGAGAAGTAAACGGCTTCGCGCGCGCTGCTGGTTTTCGTATTCGCCGCTCCATTCAATGTAGTAGCCGGCCGGCATTTGTAATTGACGCGCGATAATGTTCTTCGCTTCATCCACAAAGCTGCCCACATCGCGCCCGCGCACGTTCAGCAGCACCGTGCCCCGTAGCAGTCCATTCTCGCTTGAAATCATCGTCGGCCCCTGGACCTCGGTGATCTCAACAAGCTGCGACAGGGGAATGGGCGCACCGGTTGATGTAGTTACGGGTATCTCTCCGATAGCATGTATGCTGCCACGAAACTCCGGCGCATAACGAACGCGTACGGGAAAGCGCCGCCGGCCTTCTATCGTCACCGAAAGGTTCGTCTCCCCGATGCCCTTCTCAATCGCGTCATTTATTACTCGCTCATCAATGCCATACCGAGCAGCAGCAACACGATTGATATGAAGATCGATGTAGGGTGCTCCGCTAATCTGTTCGGGGTAAACGTCCTTCGCGCCGGGCACATTGCGAACAACATCAGCTACCTGCCGTGACAGTTCTTCGAGACTCTTCAAGTCGTTCCCAAAAATCTTTATGCCAACTTGTGAACGAATACCGGTCGAGAGCATGTCGATACGATTCTTGATCGGCTGGGTCCAGATGTTCGTGACGCCAGGCATGTGCAGCTTCTCGTCGAGTTCGGCGATTAGCGATTCACGTGTCAAACCCGGTCGCCATTGTTTAATCGGCTTCAAGTGAACTACTGTCTCCGTCATATTTGTCGGAGACGGATCGGTTGACGTTTCCGCTCGACCAGCTTTCCCCACCGCCCATTCAACTTCCGGGACGCTCTTGAGGATTTCATCCTGCCTGCCGGTGATCCTGATTGCTTCATTGATTGAAATTGCCGGATCGGTTACCGGCATGAACATCAAGTCGCCCTCGTTCAACGGCGGCATGAACTCTTTGCCGATTCCGGTAGCGAGAAAGACTGCGCCGCCGAAAAGCAGTACGGCAAACGCAACCGTTAACAAGCGATGAGTCAGTGCAAAGCGCAACACAGGACGATAGATGAAATGCAAAGCACGCATTACGGGATTCGCCTGCTCCGCGTGAAACTTGCCCCGCAAAAGCAACGTGCAAAGCACCGGCACCAGCGTGACGGCAATTATCGTCGCCCCCACCATTGCAAACGTCTTGGTGAATGCGAGCGGATGAAAGAGTTTTCCCTCTTCGCCCGTAAGAGAGAACACGGGAATAAACGCCAGGATAATAATCGCCATCGAAAAGAAGATTGGACGTCCTACCAAGCGCGTCGACTCCAAAACCGTCTGCCAGATCAATGGCCTGTCTTTCGGATCAACCTTGCGTTGTTCGATGAAACGGAATGCGTTTTCCGTCACAACGATCCCGGCATCGACTAAGACCCCGATCGCAATCGCAATACCCGAGAGCGACATCAGGTTCGAGCTCATGCCCATGTAATACATGAACAAAAACGCCAAGAGCACTGCGAGCGGCAGCGGAATGGTAACAATCAGAATCGACCGGAAATGCGCCAGGAAGAGTATGTGAGCCAGCGTAACGAGGATCAGTTCTTCAATCAGTGCGCGCTTTAGTGTGTGCGTTGCTCGATTAATGAGTTGTGTGCGATCGTAAAACGGAACGACCTGCACGCCGTTGGGTAAACCACTCTGTATCGCTGCGATTTTTTGCTTAACCGCATCGATAACTTCCAACGTGTTGCCGCCGTAACGCGCGATGACCACCCCACCAACAGCTTCTTTGCCATTCTTATCCAGCGCGCCCACACGAAACGCATCGCCGAGTTTCACCGTGGCGACGTTCTTAATGTAGATAGGAATGCCGTTCTGAGCGGTCAGAACGATGTTCTCGATGTCGGCTGATGATTGAATCAGTCCGACGCCGCGTACTACTGACCATTCTCCTGCCTGCTCAACAACATTACCGCCCACGTTAGTGTTTGAGCGCTCGACTGCTTCGATCACCATCGACAGCGGTAGCGCATATGAACGCAGCTTGTTTGGATCCACATCAACTTGATACTGCTGGACGTAACCACCGACGCTGGCAACTTCCGCTACACCCGGAACTGAATTCAACTGATAACGCACAAACCAATCCTGCAAGGTGCGCAAATCGCGCAAGCTCATCTGATCGCTCTCAAGTGTGTACCAGAAGATCTGTCCGACACCGGTGGCGTCAGGACCAAGCGTAGGAGTAACGCCTTGCGGAAGTTGCGCAGTGACCAGGTTCAGGCGTTCCAGAACTCGTGTTCGCGCCCAATAGAGCTCGACTTTGTCTTCGAAGATCACATTGATCATTGAAAATCCAAACGCCGAACTTGCGCGCACAACGCGAACGCCCGGCAAACCTTGCAGGTTCGTCACTAGCGGATACGTGACTTGATCTTCGACTTCCTGTGGCGAGCGACCAGTCCAATCCGTAAACACAATCACCTGGTTCTCAGATAAGTCCGGGATCGCATCGATCGGCGTGCGCAGTAGCGCCCAATAGCCCCAAGCTGCCAGGCCCAGATAGAGTGCGATCACCAGGCCACGATTCCGCAGGCTCAGTTCAATGAGTCGATGTATCATTGCGCTGTCACGCTGAACGTTGTCTTCCCCTTGCCGGCCGGCCCTTCATAAGCAAGCTGTCCTTGCCATTCCCCACCGACTTCGACATCCACTTTGCCCCGATAGACTCCGGGCGTGTTGGTGGTGGTGAATGTCACAGAATTAGTCATGGCAGCCATGCTCCCCATCTGCGGCATGTGGAAACTTAACGAGATGGCGCCGACATCGACTGGCTTGCCTGAAGCATCAGTGAAGGAAAGCATTAGCTCCTGATTGCCGTGCTTCAACGCGCCACTATCATTCGAAAGCGTAGCGGTAAGATTTCCCACCGGCACGGCCTTGATTACTTTGCCGGTTTGCACGCCAGCGTCGGTACTGGTCTTAGAGCCACAGGCAGATACGAGCAGAACAACCACTGCGAGCAGTAGCGGAATAGCGATCAACGATCTCTTCATAGGTCCTCCCAATTTCAAAGTGAATCAAACGGTTGCGGTTTAGTCCGAACCATTCGTACCCAGGCTCGATTGTCACGTCTCGGGACAATCCGATTGAATACACGTTTGCCCAAACCTAAGCCGAGATCGATAGAGATCGCGTCAACGCCGGACACACTAAGGTCTTATTGGAATCAGATCAGAAGGGCGAGATTGCGAAGATAAGTGGGCCCTGAATTGGGTGGGCCATGCAAGCGGTCGATGTGGTGGAACACAAACGACGACTGCGTTAGCGGCTGAGCAATCGCGGGATGTAAAGGCGTACGCGCCGCCGAAGGCGACGTAACGCGAGTAACATTAGGCGGCGAAGTCGTCCCGTTCTGCGCACAGTTCAATGCCCAACACAACCTTGCGTCGGCAACTTTGGAAGTTTCTTTTTGCAGGAGCGCGGGTTTGCAGCAATCCATGTCCATCATGCCGGCCATGTTGCATTCGCTCTCACCGAAGTGCAGCGGAGTACCAGCAAACGCGCCGCCAACCAGCACGAGCACAAGGAACAAAGCTGCAAGACGCTTTTTCATATTCAATGGGCCACTCGTGAACACTCGCAATTGTTGTCAAGCTACGGGTAAACGCTAAGACCCAGAGGGATCTGTCGCATATGGAAGCAATGAACATGCCGCCCCAAGTCTGTGGCTTTCGCTGCAAATTTCAGCTTCTTCACAAGTATTCATCGCAAGAATCCCCGACTCTGCGAATAATTCCACAGCTGCGGCTGCGGATACTTCGCGGGGCCATGCATCAATGTGTAATTTCAAAAGAAACAAGCGAAATAGAGAGTAGGTTGGGGGCACAAAGCTTGCTCTGTGTGTTAGACCACAGACGCCAAAACCGAAGTGGGAAGAATCGCGGGTATTGTAAATACCGGGCAGGCTTGACTACCGGAGTCCAGTCATCCATTCAGTGGAGAAGATAACGATATGAGAGTGAACATACCTGTATTGATGCTAGCTACAGCCATCGCGCTGGTTCTGGTAATTCCGTCCGCAGCACGGGCACAGCACAAGCACACACCAAGCGAACCACAGAAGGCCACCGTGTCGGGCATGAGTGCGGAAATGTCGATGATGATGAAATCGCCGCACCACATGTTGATGACAGCCCACATGAAGAGTATGTCTGATTTCGCCAGGGCACTCCGCGCTCAAGCCATGAAGCCGGAAGCTTTGGACGTTGAATTCGCGCGCTCTGCTGTTGCCGAGCTAACACATAACCTCGATGCAATTGAAGCCATCCATGAACAACACATGCAGGGAATGAGCGCTGAGATGAAAGCGAAGATGCAGATGATGATGGACAAGATGGAAAAAGACCGCGCTACTTTGAAGGACCAGGTTAGTGCGCTCGAAACCGATGTACAGGGCACTCCAGACAATAAACAGGTTCTGGCCGACACGGATGCTCTGCTCAAACATCTGGCGATGATGTCGAAGATGCATGGTGGAAGCCAAGCGGCGAAGAAAAAGATGGACATGAAGAAGATGTAAACACAAGGAGACTTAAGTCATGTATGAAACGAGCAAGACTCCTCTGCTCATCGCGTTTGTCGTCGTGGTGGTGCTCTTTCTGATTTTCGGCGGCTTCGCAATGACTGGGATGGGTGGCGGGATGATGGGACAAGGAGGAATTGGCGGGTACCGGATGGGACATGGATGGATAAACGGTGGATTCAGTTGGTTGTGGATTCCAACTCTTATTACCCTTGCTCTCGGCGCCCTGCTTGGATGGGTGATCTTCGGTAGGAAGTGACCGACCTAAGACATGAACCGCCGAGAGGTACGTCCGTCCCAGTTTTGATTATTTATAAGACCCAGCCTCAAAGCATTGATGCTATTAAGACTCCCGCAACACTGGCCTCACACATCGTGAACGTCGAAGCTGATAGCTAAATTTCAGCGCGTTCATTAAGCGTCCAATAACGAGTCCTTAGAATTCCTTAAACTACCTTACGGTGCTATCCATGCCGCAGGTTTCCTTTGAATTCCTGTAAATCGCTTCTCTTTCACGGCGGCGACACGGTTCGATTCCCGTACGGGACGCCAACTTGAATTCGCACCCGAAATTCCTCGTAAGTAACTAGAAGCTAAATGTAAAGCTTCAAGATCACGCTAATGTTTTTTCTACCCTTCTTACTGCAAACTCAAGAGCACGAGAATCTCACCCGTGCCGCGGGCCAACGGCTCTAAAGCTTTGCCGATCAACGTTCCCGGCGCATGTATCTGTCTTCCACCGATCATGATTGGCTTTGACTTCATCGCAAAACCCTCTTTGTCGCTGGTCACGAGCAGATCGCCAATACGAATGGGCCCGCGCGTCGCATCAACTTTAACTTTGACGCGCCCTGTCGTGGCAACGAGTAACTTGCCATCTCCGGCTTCACCGAGCGTGATTCCGGGTTGCGACGACACCACCCCAGCCACGCGAGTGTCATAAGAGTGAGTTGAAGCGATCACCTGATTCGACTTCAGCGGATCGAGCGTGACGACCGTGCCGGCGATGAGTTGCTGGCGCGCCGGGACCCATTCGGCGACGTCCTGATACTTGGCGCCGATATTGCCGGAAACCGTAACGTTGCCGCCGAAAGTGGCGTTGCCGTCGCGATTGATTACGAACGCGTCGCCACCCGAGGCGTTAGTCACTCGCAGCGGGCGCAGCGTCTTGCTGGTGTAGACCCCGTGAGCGTTATATCCTGAGCCGCTGATCAGCAAAATGTCGTGATCCGAACCAGCGTAGTAAGCGTTATTGGCATCAGGCTGTAATCTCAAGGTGTACGAAATATTCTCGGTCCGCGGCGATACCACCGCGTCACCGTACCTGCCGACCATGAACGAATCCACACTCTGCTGGGATCTCAGGCGGAACAATCGAACTACGGCCGACGTGTAAGTTCCATGAGGACCTAAGAGCGAACCATCAACAAACAGCGCATCGTGATTATTGCCGGCGTAGTAGTTGTTAGTCCCGTCCGGAGTAATGTTGACCGAGCCATTAACCGAAGCGCTGTTGGTTTTCACGTCAAGCTTGGCGTTGGGTGTGGTCGTGCCAACGCCGACGTTGCCGCTGTTGGTGTTGTTAATATTATTACCGTTAGTGGTCCATTGACCGTGTGCAGTCTGTGGCGCCGCAAACAGCACCGCCAGGGTGAATAGGCCCAGGATGGAAAACCAACCCGCCGAAGTCACGCGTTTACGCAGTTCGCTGTTCATCATTGTCATTTCTCCTCTTGGCTGTCGCCGATTGCGATCAAAGATCGGTATGTGAATTTCAATTTCCTCACTTCACACGATCACGGAGTTCGGTTACATGTTGTGCTTTGACGATAGTGCTTCCGGGCGTCAACGTGTCGGTGTAACCGCCCGTAGATAGACCGAGCAAGCTGCGCGCGGCATCGAGATTTGATCGCAGCTCGCTGATGTGAACGGCCTGCACCACGACGCCGGTGAGTGAACTGTCAGTCCAGGTCGCAGCACTCAATCCGGCCGCTGCGCGGACCGCATTAACAGCTGTCCGCAACTCGAGCACGTGCTCTTTCCTAATCTCCGTCACGCCAACCACCAGCGGATCGTCGGTGAAAACAATTGTCGTGGCGATATCAGTGTTGCTGAAATCGGAATAGTTGCCGTTTGCGTCAACGGAACGGACGCGATAGATGTAGGTCGTAGTGCTGCTCAAACCGCTATCAGTGAAACTCGTCGAGGCCGTGTTTGATAGCGTAGTAAAAGGTCCGTTCTTGTTTGTCGCTCGCTGAATCTCATAATGATCGATTGAGCCGGAGCCGGCACTCCAACTCAGAGATACACTCGAAGTGGACGTCGCCGTCGCGACGAGGTTGCTTGGCGATCCGGGTGGCAACGCGTTGCTCGAATTAACATTAATGAACTGCGCCACCGCCGGCACGCCGTTGCTATTGAGAAGAAACAGCATGTAAGTACCGGGTGGGCATGCGTTCGCACTCGACGGCAGAGTAACATTCAAGCCACCCATGCCCTGCGTAAACGACAGACGATTAAAACGCTGATTCATGTTGCGCGAGTGAGTGACTGACGAGAGTGAAACCAGTGTCACGTCTGAAATGCTCGCTGCGTCGGGTGTAGTCACAAAGATCGTCGAGCCTGGCCGAGTGCCTTTCGACAGATGCGAATCGATCGTTGGGCGCGTAGCGGCGCCGCCACCTGAAACAAAGAGATACGGCGGCGAAAAGATTTCAGCGTTCCTTTGTTCGGTTCCCGGCCTGCCACTGCCGGCGGAAATAACGCGACCATCAGGTAACAGTATCGCGGTTGAGTGGTAGAACCGCCCCTTCTGCGCACTCGCCATTGTGCTGAAATTTCCCGTTGCAGGATCCCACAACTCTGCCGACAGCACCGCGCCCGACTCGGTGCTGAAGCCTGCGGCACTACTGCCACCCGTGACCAACACTTTGCCGTTCGGCAGGATCGTAGCATTCGATTGACGCCGTCCCTGAGCCATGCTCCCCACACTGCTCCAGGCAGGAGTACCTGCATTAAGATCGATGATTTCAGCGCTGCTGAGCGGAGGATCACCGCCGCCAATCATCACGACTTTGCCCGCGTCGTACATCACTGATGAACCGTAATCGCGATTGCCGCCGACTCGACTTCCAACTGTGGTCCAGGCTCCTGTGCTTGACGTGTCGAGATAGCGCGTAGTCTGCTCCGGTCCGGAAACGAAAACTTTTCCGTTCGGCGCCAGATGCATGTATGGATAGAGGCTCAAGCTGAGTGAGGCATTCGTTAACGAGCGCCAGCCCCCGCCCGAATTGGTTTGCCAGACTTCCGGTATAGTAATGACTCCTTGTCCGATCTCATTACCGGATACGACAGCGATCTCTCCATTTCCGACAGTCACCGCGCTCGGGTACCAACGACCTGCTGCCATCGGCAGATTTGTTTGCGTCCATGTGTTATTGCTCGAGTTGAAGATGAAAGCATCGGGGATGCCGTCGCCGTCCTGAGTGTCATGACCACCGGCAATGAGTAGGCGTCCGTCGGGGAGAAAGGCGTGACTGCTACAGAACTCGTTTACGCTAGTGTTATTAACCTGCGTAGTAGTACCGGCGCCTACGTCCCAAACGTAAGCGACGGTCAAACCACCCACACGCGGCGACCGATCGTCGTCTTGCCAGATCAGGACCTTACCGCTCGGAAGCATGTGCATGTGAATAGCGACAATCGGAAGAGTGATTACACTGGACCACTGCCCGACGACTTCCGGTCCGGATTGCAAAACAGGTGGGGCATTCTTGTTGGCCACGCCCGCTGAGCCGCTCGGTGTCAGTAAACTGCCGCAGATAAGAAACAAGAGACACGATACTAGGGCGACTACTTTAATAATTTTCGCAGAGGAAAAATGAGCAGTGCGCATGTCTTTAATCTCCTCTTAGCCCACTTGAATCTCTGTTTCTTTGCAGCCGTTGAACTCGGCAACGTGCGGTGGCGCTGACACTTCTACCTGGACCAGGAACTTGCGTCCGGATCAAGAGAGATATTTGCGTCGGGTTTGATCGTTGATGTCGCGTTCAATCAACGCGAATTCATCATGAGCGACAAATATGAGTACGTAGGCTTATAGGTAAATACGCTTACAGTATCGTGATATCTGCTATGCAGCGAGGTGAGCGGGAATCTACTCCCATTGTCGTGCGAAGTCAACGAATATTTCGAACACGAAATATTTCTGATTTACTGAACACGGCGTTCGTGCTAATCTTCGCCTCCAGCAAAATAGTATTCGGTTTTCAAAATAATTTTCCTCGCTCACTCAGGCGCATCTCTCGCCTGCCCCGGCCACAAGGAGGACTGCATGTGTTACGACCGCAGCCTACGCTTTAGCTCGATCGCTATTGCTGTCGTTTGTCTCGCTTTCGCTGTCACGCCATCGATCGTGGCTCAGACTTACACCGTTACGAACATTGGCACGCTCGGGGGAAATGATAGTGTCGCTCTCAGCATCAATGATCTCGGAGAGGTGGTCGGTTACTCGAAGACTGCGGACGGAGAAGTTCACGCCTTCCGCTACTTTCGCGATGCAATTTTCGACCTGAGCACGCTGGGCGGTAAAGAAAGCTACGCTTACGTCATCACAAACTCCGGTATTCTGCTGGGCGACTCCAAAACATCAGACGGAATCCTTCGTCCGTTCATAGGCGCGCCAAACAGTCCGCTGTTTAATCTTGGCGGCGACCCGCATTTGTTCAGCTCAGCACGCGGCGCCAATAACGTTGGCCAGGTGGTTGGCTTTAAACTCGTCACTGACGAGCACGGCCAGTTTCATAAACGTGCCTATCTCTACACCACGAACCGCACGATCGATCTCGGCACGTTCGGCGGTAAACAGAGCGATGCGATAGCGATCAACGACGCTGGCGAGGTGGTCGGACATCTCTATACCGAGTATCACGACGGTCAGCAACGTGCTGTGCTTTACCACGCTGGCAAGGTCGTCGAAATCGGAACGTTCGGTGGGAATGTTTCGATCGGAGTGGCAATCAACACGGCGGGCCAGGTAGTCGGTTATGCGGCACTGTCGGGCGGAGACCAGCGCGCGTTTCTTTTCGCGCACGGCAAGATGAAGAATCTTGGAACACTACCGGGCGGCACACAAAGCTTCGCATATGGCATCGATGATCGCGGACGCGTAGTTGGCGCTTCCGACGCGAAAGACAGTCCGTTGGCCGCCTTCATCTACAGCGACGGTGTCATGCAAGACTTGAATAAGCTCATTCCCGCCGACTCCGGTTGGTTGTTAACTGAAGCAAAAGGCATCAATCAGTCAGGACAAATTGTCGGGTATGGGTTTCTCGATGGCGAGCGACGGGCGTTTCTGCTAACACCTGTCAAGCTGAACGGTGCAGTTAAGGCAATCGCCAAACGCTGATGAGACTTTACAAAACAATTACCCCGATGTAATCGCCGAATTAGATCTGATTTTGAATGAATTGTCGGTGGGATTTTAGGTAACGACTGCGTTGAGGCGCCGAGATTGAACGCATGAGATACCCCTGTCCCGGTTCAAGTCGAGACCTACAAAGCGACTGGCAAACCAAATCGCTCTCTGATAGGTTACGCACAGTCTATGAGGTGGGCGCAGGGTTCTTTCGCGGGTCCATTAAGCGTCCGATAACGATTACTTAGCATCCCTTTGACTACCTTACGGTGCTATCCATGCCGCAAGTTTCCTTTGAATTCCTACAAATCGCTTCTCTTTCACGGCGGNGACANGGGTTCGATTCCCGTACGGGACGTCAATAAGCTAGTTCTATATTTACGCCCTAGCTGTTAATGCGAGGTTGATTCGGCGTTTTGAGGAACTTGAAGTCTATTCAATCAAATTTCGATATTTTTCGTACTTTTCGTTAAGCTGTTGAACGGCCTTTTTTAATTCTTCTTCGTTGTGAATATAGGAACTCGAACTCAAGTCTTCGTGAACAAATCTGTCATCCAATAGATACATGGTCACGCGAACAACTCCCACGCTGCCAAATTGACGCCCAGTCACAGATAGGGTCTTTTCTTGTTCGTAAAGCCGAAAGGCTGGTGCCCCTCGATCGACTAGCGAGTCAATCTCTCCTATTGTTGTGTAACCACTCTTCAGAAGGCTACTTAACAAACTGGAAACGTCTTTAGATGGCGACTGCTGTCGTTCTGGAAATTTCGTTGCTAGATATGCGGCCAGCGTATCTAAGTTTAATTCTTGCTTCTCCTTTTGATCGTTAGACACCGCGTCTTTAAATAGCTCTTTCATCTCCCTTCGTGATTGGTTACTCTGACTATAGAACATCTCAAAATGTCGATCCGCAACATAGAACAAGCCACTAAGTGCGTAAAAGTCTTTCCGAAGTTCAGCTGGCACGTCTTTGTCGCTCTTGTAATCGAGATGGTGTGAAACATTCGCCCATGCGTCCATTGCAATTGTTCGAACCTGAATCTCAAATGGCAAGTTTGCTATGTTGTCATACCTTGGACCACTATATTCAGCTTTCATGACCGCCACAAAGTGGACTGACATATATCCAAACGAAGATACCTCGGTACCCTCGATCTTATTGTCCTCCGATAGCACCTGAAACGTATTTCGAACCACAGTCGCGATGCGCTCCACGTCCGAGAGATATAGACATACCACTCTCAAGCCTACAATGTCCTGAACCTCTTTCAATGGATCCCACTCTCCGCGTTGAACCTCCTCAGATTCCCTTGTCTCTCGGCGCTTGACCTTTTCTAGAAAAGATTCAGGACTCTTTACTCTGGAAGGAAGTGAGTGATACTTGATAGCCGCCTGTTCAAGCGCTGCTTTTAACGCGTACAAAGCTTCCTCTAATAATCGCTCAAAGAGCGTAGCTCGGGATTTGAACTTTTCCGTTAATTCGTTGTAATCCATATCGCCCATGATCGATTACTTACAAAAAGTCCCGTTTTCGCCGCGCAACTTGCCTCACGCAGCTCTAGGTGCTTCAAAAGCCTCGCTGACATCTGTCGAGCAGTCTGCTACGGCAGAATTTCAAAACCGCTGCAATGCTTTGGACGAATCAATTGGAAGTCGCGACGATCAAGTGTGAGAACGCGCGTGATATTCAAACGTTCCGCTATCGCGACGATCAGCGTGTCTACAAAATCGAGCTTGGCATCGGAATACTGCCGGAGAATCTCAGCGGAGCGCGAGTAATCTTCCTGACGAGGAATCTCGAGAGTTAGTTCTGTCGCCGCCAGGCTCGCGATGAAATCCGCAGCGGCTTCGTTATTGATGTCACGAGCCAGGAGGTATGCAATTTCGGTGATAGCAGGGATTGGTAGAACAATCGGTTCGCGAATATTTTCCAAAACGCGAATTGTCGCTTGGTGTTCTGGTTCTGATCCATTGAGCGAGGCGAACAGAAATCCAGAGTCGAGTAGGGCGGCCATCATTAATTCGTCGTCAACCCACGGTGCTTATCGACCTCGGCGCGGAGGATCTCATCGGCTCGGGCAGCGGTGTTACCCGGTCCTCCGGAGTAACGACCCGCCATTGACAACAACCACTTGGCAGCCGGTGAAGTTTGATCTCCAATTGTGGATGGGGCTACGGCTTCGCCCTCTTGTGGCAGGCTTTCTTGAAGCAGTCGAAGCACTCGGCGCCGCTCCTCGGCTGGCAACTTGAGCAGCTCTTCGATTTTTTCTCTCTGGATCATGGCACTCGACATTTTACCTGACTGAAGGGTTGATGAACAGCACTGGAACTCGCCGCGGACACACTTCACGCAGGTCCATTAAGGGTCCAATAACGATTCCTTAGAGTCCTTTGACTACCCTTACTGTGCTATCCATGCCGCAGGTTTCCCTTTGAATTCCTGCAAATCACTTCTCTTTCACAGCGGCGACACGGGTTCGATTCCCGTACGGGACGCCAATGATCTCAGCCTTCGCTTGATCTGAATTACCTCATCGGAAATCACTAATTAGAACGACGTCACTACTGACGTTGCCGCGCCCATACGCGAGCATCCTACCGTCGCGCGACCAGTCGAAACCGAAGAAAGTTCCAGCAGTGAAATTGGTTAACTGTTTAGGCGGGCCACCCTCGAGCGACTGGTACCAAAGATTGGTTACACCCGAAAGAACACCGCCATGTGTGAGGTTGTAGATAATCGCCCGTCCGTCCGAGGTCCACCACGAATTAGGACGCGAAATGGATTTGACCTCAAAGGTATTAAGCGGCTGACTGGTTTCAAACGGCATGATCATTATGTTCCAGAAGAGCGGGCCTGCTCCGCTCGGCCGGACATAGGCGACGAGTTTACCGTCTGGGGAAATGCTTGACGCCCAACCATTGTCATTCAATCTCACCAGCTCGCCCCCATCTGCACGCACCTTCCATGAACGATAGTTGCCGGAACTACAGATCACCCAGTCTCCGTCTGGCGAAAAGAACGGCGCGAGCTCACCAGGACCGTTAGTCAGTTGTTTCAGGTTGTTACTGTCAATGTCCATCCGATAGATGTGATAGATCCCCGTGCGATTAGAAGTGAAAACGACATAGCGACCGTCAGGCGAAACATGTGCTCCCTGATCCTCGTAAGGACCATCATTCAGTTGTCTCTGATCGCTACCATCAGCGTTCATGATCCATGTGTGGCGAAAGCCGCTCGCAGCAGAGTCGTAAACGATCCTGCCGTCTGATGCCCAATTCACGTTTGGATTTCCATCCTCCCGGCCACTTCCGGTGGTGAGTTGTTTTGCCCTGCTCGCATCGCCTTCTGGCGCAATCCAAATGTTCGAAGTGGTCTCGCGCTTTATCACAACCAGAGCACTCGCGTCCGCGGTGAGGCTCAAATTGGTATAGTTGCTGAAGTCGTTAGTTATCCTGCGCGCTTCACCGCTGGGAAAGGAAAGATGCCATATCTGCAAAGGTGAGGAACGCGATTGCTCCAGCGCGGCAACAATTAAACCAGTGCCGTCCGGCAGCCATTCAATCCTTATGATGGCAAACCACTTCGGAGTCTTAACTGATTTTTCTGCACTTCCATCGAGCGGGATTTCAATGAGCTTCTGGGCATGGTTTCCAGCAACGCAGGTGACCGATGTTCCATCGGGTCTCCATGCGATTCCACCGGCGAAATTATCCGGACCTTTTCGCGTGGCAAGCACCTGCTCTCCACTTCCGCTACTGCTTGCCACCACCAATGAGTTCTCTTTCTCAAACGGATCGCCGCGAATAAACGCAATCCGGCTCCTATCATAAGACAGTGCCCCGCCTGACGAGACATTCTCCACAATCTTGCGTGCCATGCCGCCTAATAAGGGCATTTGATAGAGCGAAGTAGGGGCGTTCCCTTCTCTCTTGTTGAAGTAGAGGTAGTTGCTATCGCGGCTAAAGCTGAGGCTCCCGTAGCTCGCTTCCGAAGGAGAAACAATTTGCACATTACTTGACCTTTCGACCTGTCTGACCCAGATGCTCTGCTGTGCCGCATCGTCAACCACATAGACCACATGCTTACCGTCGGGCGAAATCGAACCAGTAAGGACCTTGCCTGTCGCGGTGAGCCTCGTCATCTTGATCGTTGGTGAAGAAGTACCGACCTTCCTTTGAATAGCAAATCGATAGAATCCGTAACCGATCATGAGGGCAAGGACTGCGAGGATAACGGCACCGCGTTTCCTGTGTCGTTTGATCGTAGCGGCGAGGTATTCGACGCTCGATGTCGATCTGGTAGATTGTTCGATGCCCGGTCGGCCTGACGTCTCAATGCTGCCTAACGGTGGTGCAGTGGTATCGAGATCCGACCGCCCGGCGATCACCTGTCGCACTTCCTTCAACTCGAGCGCCACCTCTTTGATCGTCTGATAGCGCTCGTCGGGGTCTTTTGCCAAACAAAGTCGAACGATCCGCTGCAACTCAGGTGGTGCTGATGGATTGACGCTGTTGATTGGCGGTGCTGACACGTAGACGAGGTTGTGCAACGATTTGATAATTGACTCGGCTGCGAACGGTCGCTGTCGAGTCACCGCCTCAAACAGAATGCAGCCGAACGAGAAGATGTCTGAGCGATGATCAATCTCTTTCACCTTTCCCTGCGCCTGCTCCGGCGACATGTAGCCCGGCGTGCCCATTACCGTGCCAGCCAAAGACTGCTGGGCCAGGATTGCCGTATTGACTTCGCTCGATGCGGCACTGTCGATCAGTTGTTCTGGTTCAATCAGTTTCGCCAAACCGAAATCCAGAATCTTCGTGTAGTCGTCGCGCGTGATCATGATGTTGTCGGGCTTGATATCACGATGCACAATGCCGGCGGCATGCGCTTTGGCAAGACCTTCGGCAACCTGAGTGAGATACTTCAGGAGTTTTTGTAGCGGAGCTTTGTCGTGGTGAATCTTATGGCGGAGGGTAACACCGTCAACGTGCTCCAAGGCTATGAAGTGTGTGCCTTCGCTCTGGCCGGTCTCGTAGATGTGAGCGATATGTGGATGGTTGAGTGCTGCGGCCGCTGTAGCCTCTTGTTCGAAGCGGCGCATTCGTTCGCGATCAGCAGCAAATTTGGCAGGCAGGATCTTTAATGCGACCTTTCGACGCAGCCGCATGTCTTCCGCCAAATAAACTTCGCCCATGGCACCCTTGCCGAGCAGCGAGCAAATCTCGTAATGGTCGAGCCGGGTATGGGGAGCAAGTAATTGGACACTGAAGGAGGAGTCACCTTGCTGGGCCAGATAACCGGCAGCTATATCGTCGGGCGGTTTCTCAATGAGAGGTGTGGCTTCGACCGCCAGCAAGGACTCCAACTCGCTCCGCAACTCCGCATCGCTCTGACTGAGATGCCCCAGAAAGAGTTCACGCTCGGTAAGGGCGAGCCCAAGAGCAGCATGAAACAGCTCCGTCAACCGTTCGTATTGTTGCGGTGTCATACGCAAGGTGCCTGACTAAGGGCACGATGCAACCATGTCTTGGCCATGGTCCAGTCGCGCATTACTGTCTCGGGCGAAACTTTCAGAACTGTAGCTGTCTCCTCTACAGTAAGCCCGCCAAAGTAGCGCAACTCCACTACTCGGCTCTGGCGCCTGGACAGTCTCTCTAACTCTTTCAGCGCATCGTCAAGGGCAACCAGTTCGTCGATCCGTTCGGGTGACACAAGAGTAGCCTCCTCCAGCGAGATGGGAGGGATTCCTCCCCCGCGTTTGGCTGTGTGCCTTGTGCGTGCGTAATCGACCAGGATGTGACGCATCGCTTGAGCGGCGACTCCAAAGAAATGAGCGCGGTTCTCAAAGTGCTTCTCTTTCTGTTTGACCATGCGCAAGTAGGCTTCATGGATCAATGCGGTGGTCTGTAACGTGTGACCGGGGTTTTGTCGGCCCATATAACGCTTGGCCATTTTCCGCAGTTCCTCGTAGATGAGGGGCATCAACTTATCGAGTGCCTCACGGTCACCGTTGTTCCACTGGTCCAACAATTGGGTAACTGAATTAGAGGCTGACATGTGAGTTACTTGCAAACTACCTGGATGGTTGCTGCCCGACACTATACCACCACCTCCGTGTGAACTCTTAACCTTCCGAATCACATCGCGGGTACTTCTTTAGTTGAGGCAGCGCGCCCGCTTGGGCATCAGCGAGAATAAAAACCCTCGTCCGTGCCAGTTTTCTTTCACGAATCCCGTTTCTATAAGTGGAGATCAGAATAACCGAGAATCAGAAGTTGATTTCACGGTTCTGGTTCCGGTCTGCGCCGATGCTGAATGCCTTGGCGCTTACTCAACTCACTGGTGCGCTTACAACACGAAGGAGATATATCCATGGATAATCAAAATTGCCGACTCGTTCCACTTCCGCTCAGTGGAGCAATGCGCCTATTGATGGCTGCCTGGTGCTGCCTGACATTCGCAACTTTTACTCACGCTCAAGTGGTCCCGGGAACATCCGGACACAATTGGGTGGACACTCGACTCGACATACGGCCGGGCACTCTCGTGCAACTGTCGGCCACAGGCCAGGTAGATGTGGGATGGGGCTGGGGGGTTCATGGGCCAGAAGGCACATCAACTTTCTCAAATGGTTCAGGCTATCCCTCGAACACAAAGTCCCTGGTTCGGTATGGGCTGGTAGCGCGTCTAACCACCAGCCGCACCTCGCCACAAGGCGGTGTGCTTCAGGACTGGAGCTACGGTGAAAGGCGACAGCTTTGCGCAGCGCAGGGAGGTCATTTGTGGTTGACCGTCAATGACGATGACCCTGGCAATAACATTGGGGCTTTCTTTGTGCGCGTGTCGCAAACCCCGTGTCAACCTCCCGTAGAACGAGGCCGGTTTCGAGTTACTATCACAGGCTTCAAGGTTGTACATCCAACGCTCGACGATATTCTGCAACGCGACGGCAAAGGTGACGAAGTATTTTTTCTGTCGCGAGTGAAGCTTATTGAAGGCGACAGAATCATTTCCTTACAAGACCTGCAGAGCCGTGTGATGGGTGACTCAGACGGATTTCCCGGGCGCGTACGTGAAGGCACGATGCCGCCTGGCCCTTTCGGGGGAACGGTTGGCGGGTTGCGTATGGGTGATGTTGTTCCACGTGATGGGTTGCCGCGCGTGCCGACCATGGACCGTGCGCCAATGCAGATATTTAATGGAGAGTTAACAGCAAACCAGGTTCTTGTAGTTGAGCCAACGATTTGGGAGCATGACGGGCCCGACGATTTTCTGACGTCCGTCGGTCGTCTTTTCAATCCTGTGATTGACAATGGATCGCGTTCCGTCGTCCCGTTGCCCGATCCCGAACATCCGGGCTTGCTCGGTAGAATTCTTGGGACCGGGGGAGAGGTGGGCACAAACCGGCGTGTAGGGCTTAACGTTTTCGGAGATCCGAGACCGCGTCCCATAGGAATGAGACTTGACCGCCAAAGTTATGTCTTCGTACCGCAGCACCTCTGCTTCAGCTTTGCCGATGCGAACGAGGCGAGTCGAACGAATTTCGGTGAAGGTAACGGTGTGATTCGGATCACTTACCAGGATACTGACGCTCTACAAGGTATTTACGATCTTTTCGTAAAGATTGAACGCTTGTAACGTGATGGCGCAATTCGGCTGGATGACTGTAAAGCATCGCTTGTGATCATCCAGCCTGGCGCTGTGGTTCATGAAAACTCACAGGCAGTGCCGCAGCGGATCTCAATAGCGCAGTTTTGCCATGCTGTTCCAGCCCGATCGTCGCAATAAGTCGTGCCGATTCGTCTCTGGCAACGAGAAACGCGCTCACGTTTTCCGCGACTCCATCGTGGGGTAATTGGACCAGAGAAAGTAGATCAAAACGGCCCGCAAATCTTCCGGTGAAGCGTCACTAATCGTAATGTTTTCGCAATTCATTTTGAGCCGATCTCCTGAATGGCCGCAGCTAATTTAAGCCGGTCGAGTTTGTCCAAAGGGAGGCATGTGAATAGTTCAAGCCGGCGATTGATTTGGAGGGCCACTGCCTTGAAGGCGCGATACTTTTCTGAGTCGCTTCCCTCGACTGCCGCGGGATCCGGACTACCCCAGTGGGCGACGATGGGTTGCCCCGGCCATACCGGACAACTTTCGCGTGCGTTGTCGCAGACAGTCACTACAAAATCAAATTCTACGTCTTTGAACTCTTCCCAGGATTTACTGCGAGCTTCCGAGGCATCGATGTTATAAACGTCCTGCAAAACCTGAATGGCGAAGGGATTGACTTTGCCCGTGGGAAACGAACCGGCACTGAATACCTGAAAGCGCGATCCGCCTAGACGTCTCAAGAGGTACTCGCCAAAGATACTGCGGGCGGAATTGCCGGTGCACAGAAACAAAAACTTGTACGGTTTGCTTTCCATATTCGCCTCTTAAATTCACCGATCGAATTGCTCGCGCCGCTCCTGCGGCCGCAGTGTTGGCGAGCAAGGCTAGAGCTATATTTCCGTTCGCAAGACGCTCAGCCATAATGCCCGACCCAACCACTGCGGCCAGCAAGAAAAACGTCCCTAATGCCTCAGCAACAACCCGCTTTGCTAACGGCTGACGCATTCGTGATTCCAATCGGTGTTGGCGCACAGCACGCCGCCGCGCTTTCCGTTTTCAGCGCCTCGATGTTGCTTGCGCTGTCCTCTAACTTTGTCCCACACTCGCAAGGTGCGGTTTCGGCCAGATTGTCCTCGAGCACCACGAACACTTCCCACTCGTTGCCATCAGGATCGCGCACCCAGGTCTTATCCTGCAGCGCGTAACAGCAATTTGTTTGCATTTCGTCGCGCGTTAACAAGCGCGCATCGGTCCACCGCCGGCGCATGGCGAGAACATCGTCCGTAGACGCTACCTGAATTCCCAGGTGCGAGAGTGCGCCGCGCTCGTTAAAAGCATGCTCATTAAGCGTCAGATTCAAGGGCGGATTTTGAACGTCGAACTTCGCGTAACCTGTTCGTACCTTACTCGGTTCGATGCCCAAAAGTTTTCGATAAAACTCGAGACTCACTTCCACGTCCTTGACGTTCAACGCAAGGTGCGCCTTTAGTGCCTGAACCGGCTTCTGTTCGTGCTGCATTTTCAATTACTCCTTATTTGGTTTCCGCTTCTTACATATACGCGCAAGCGCATACACGAGCGCAGTATCGGGCATGATTAGACATATGTCAAGCCGTATATGTTATATGCTATGATTGGGAGCTATGACAAGGAAAGAGAGACCGTTCGATCGTGAGTTGTTCTTTCGGGCACTGGCAGACTCAACCCGGCTGAGGATCATCAACCTCATAGGGGACCAGGAGGTCTGCGTTTGTTTCTTCGTGGAGATATTGAAAACGAATCAGCCAAAGATTAGCCGGCACCTGGCTTATTTACGCCGGGCGGGTATTGTCGCCGCGCGACGGGAAGGAATCTGGATGCACTACCGGATTTCGACGCCGAGGGATGAGAACGCGGCGAAAGTGCTGGTGGATGTGCGCGAGTGGCTGGCGAATGATCCTGCTATGCAGCAAGATCGGAAGCGTTTAGACAAGATTTGTTGTGCGCCGGAGTTGCCGATCCAATTGCAAGGTAGTCCAAAGCCGCTGCCCGTCGGAGTCTCCTGACGGTCTTGAGGATCACCAGGCCACAGCAACAGTAACTTTGCCTCAAAAGTCCGAAATCATTCTTGGATCGGGTCAGTACAGGGAGCGGTAGCGACCTGGTCAACCATAGAACTCAAGATCGTTAGAATATCGCATGCTGATCACTGACCAGGTCGCTACCGCTCCCTGTACTGACCAGATCCAAGTGCGATCCTACTTTTGAAGCAAAGCCGGCAACAGTAACAATATCACACGGGTGAGGTAGTACAACGCAACAAACGTTTGCGCCTTCGTGGAATCCTTTGTAAACGGAACCCCGCAAAGGCGCAAACGCAAATCGCTTTAAACGTCTGGTCCAGTCAATTCGAACCGACGCAAAGCACCTGCTTGTCAGTTACCCACTACGAAGAGATGTCCCGCATTCTGAGAATAAATCCTCCCGTCTAGTCCGATTGAGGCGGGGGTGTAGGCCGCCCCGAGGGCAAGTTGCTGGAAGATCTTCTGTTTCAGCGTGCCATCGGGATTCAGCGCGTAGAGGTTCCCATCTTCGCTGTTAGCGTAAATGACGCCGTTAACGTCAATCGCCATTGCGTTCACACACCACTCAAACCCGACTGGATGATCATTCACGCAAGTGACGGAGCCATCCGGTTGACGAGTGCAACTGAGGGTGTTTGTATTTTGGAAGCGCCACTCGACGTTCAGATTGTGATTAAGCTGAGTAATGAAGTAGGCCTCAGGATAACCATTAGAGTTCGCTACCGTGCGATCCGAAGGACAAGCGCTTTCGACGTCGCAATACGATCCTACTTCTCCGTACTGGTTATCCTTAATTACAACTGAGTAGGTGCCGCCATGGCTCACAATACCCGGCGTGAGATCCCAACCAAACCTGTAGGCGCCGAGGTACTGGCCCGAGGCGCTAAAGTGCATTAAATGCCCCTGCGCATAGTTATATCTGCTGTAAGCACCATAGAACACACTGCCGTCGGGAGCGACCGTAGGTGATGCCGAAGAATCATCCAGGACACGGCCGCCTCCAGCGTGATTCACACCCGGATCAACGCCGAGATTTGCACCCACGCGACACCCGCCTGGCTGTCCATTTGGCGGCAGCACGCCCCCCTGATTAATGGGTACCCCGCAACCATCATTGAACCGGTTGTTCAATGATGCAATCCACTTAAGACTCAAATTTGGATTGACTGCGACGAGATATCCACTCCGGTTAGAAAAGGCTGCGTGTGAACGTGTGACGCTGTAGATCGTGCCGTCGGGCGCAATCGCCGGCGCGATATTGAGGGCCACGCGCATTGGACCACAGCGAACCGTAGGAGCAACCGCCGTTGGACTTGGTGGCCAAGGCGCCTGGGCTTGTGGAAACGATATCTCACAAGGATCATCCGGCCCCGGCGTGCCGGGCGTCAGCACAGAATAGCTAACTCTAGTGGTGCTGTTGTCGGGCGCCACCCTTACTAGCCAGGAATCGACTGAATCTTTGCTATAAAAGCTACCTCCTTGCTGGAGTTTGACGACGTTGTAATAGAGATTGCCGGAGCTGTCTGCACTGATCGGTCCGGCGGTGTAGGTGTTGGTGTCGATTGTGGTGAACGGATTGATACGCGCAATCTGAGCACCGGTTGACTTGTTGACCTTGAAAATCGTGCCTCCGGCGCCAGGCACGTACAGTGCGCCGTTGGCAAGGACTGAGTGAAAGACCGGTTCCCAAAAATCAGAATAATTTCCGGGCGCCTTCCAGTCGCTTGCAAAACTCCAAACCTGCACTAAGGCGCCGCTCTGCCACGAGAGCTTGTTCTCTGCCCAGTTCATTTGGCTAAAAGTGTTCTTACTGGCATTGCCGGATTTGAATTCCATGTAGACGTCATTGCCGTCAATCAGAGGCACTTGATAGTGAACAAGCAAATCCGCCGCCCCAAAGAGTTGGGTTGCTGCTTGTAATTCACCCGGCACAGTGGAGTCGTAGATGACGTCAGCTATGTTCTGATTAAGATTCTGCCCAGCAACATTGATTTGACCTGTGTGCTGTGGGTCCCGTCCCCATTGAGGCCAGTCTTGGCCCAAGGCGGTTGTTAGGACTGTGGTTTCGAGAGCGAGCATTAGCATCAACAGTGAAATGGGTTTTGCGATTGTTTTCATCACTGCTCCTTTTCTATTTGACTGACATGTAGAGCGTTATTCGTCGTATTACTTAAATGCCAGTCTGGGCATGCAGGCATGACGAAAGTCGCGGGGGAAGACTTTGTATTTGGGAGGAGTGCGAGGATGCGTAAAGCACCCTACGTTTCTAAATATGCGAGGTAAAGTTGTAATACGTACTTCTGACCCTGAGTGTGCGGGCGGCAGATTATAGCGTTCATATTCGGTTGTCAACCGCAGCAATTGAAAGCGGATACTTGGCGAGCAACGTTGAATAAAACTGTATGGGCGGCCTTCCGCCCCTACAGTTGTACCCATTCGCGAAAACGAAAAGCCGAATGAAAAGCAGTGAGAGGCTTTGTCTCAAAAGTAGGAATCGTACTTGGATCGGGTCAGTACAGGGAGCGGTAGCGACCTGGTCAGTGATCAGCATGCGATATTTCCTAACGATTCTTGAGTTCCATGGTTGACCAGGTCGCTACCGCTCCCTGTACTGACCAGATCCAAGAATAGTTTCGGACTTTGAGACAAAGCCGCAGTGAGACCGCGGCTAGAAATTCACGCGCACGGCAAATTGGAAAGCGCGTGGTCCACCCGTACCGAAGACCCCTCCTGCAGTCTGGATAGCTGAACCAAATCTTGACGAACGCAGGAAGCCCGCATTCGCCGGATTGTCGCTATCCCGCAGCAACGTATTTTGGAATCCGGAAAAATTCACGTTGTTCACGCCGCGAATGTTCGTGACATTGAACAGATTGAATACCTCAGCAATACCTTGAACATTGAAATTCTCCGCAAACCGAAACGTTTTAGTCAGTCGCAGATCAAGTGACTGGAACGAATCACCGAGCTCCAGATCGTCTCGGACCAGCGGCAGACGGCTAGCTATTGGACGCCCGGTATTGAATTCGTTAATGAAGGCGTTCAACTCGGACCCGGTGCGGAATGTCCGGCCTCCTGCATTGCGCTGAAGCACGGGAATGCGAGTGCCACCAAGATCAGGTGGCAATTGAATATCAAACGGCACACCTGACGCCAGCGTGTAGATGGGCGAAAGCTGAAAGCCATGAGGCATATCAACAACCGCCTGGAAAGTGAACCGATGCCGCTCTTCATTTGGTGGTGGTCCTTTGTCCAGGCGTAGATTGTTCGGATTAAGCGGTGGGACCTGGAATGGAATCTGATCGTCGTTCGAGAAATTAAAAGATTTCTGAAGGGTGTACGAGGCATTGAAGCTGTAACGATTAGAGAATCGCTTTTGCGCATTCAATAACATCCCGTCATACCAGGTCTTGACAGACGATTCGATATTCACCACGTCATCATTTCCACCAATCGACGGATTGAAGACCGAGCCGACAAAGCGGCCGATGATAAACTTCGACCCAAACGCGTGAATGTAGTCTCCGGAGAAAATCAGATCGCGTGCGACTTCATGTTGAAAGCCGAGATTGAACTGCTGCACGTAAGGAGTGCTGAGATCACGATCGAGAACATTAATGCCAATCCCGACGCCTGTCAGAGGAGTACCTACGAATGGATTTGCCAGCGTAGGTGTTCCCGCGACAAAGTTGCCAGCTCCATCGAGTTCGGAGCCAAGGCGCACTTGAATCCCCAGCTTGCGGCCATCCAGCAGTCTTTCCAGGAGCGGTACTTCGAGCACGATGCGGTCATAGTAGATGCCATAACCTCCGCGAATTGAGGTTCGCCCAAAAGTCCGCGGAAGCCAGTTGAAACCGATACGCGGGGCAAAGTTGTTGTATTCACGGTTTCGTGAGGAACCCACGAACGGACTCAGGATGGGATTAATTTCGTTGAAGTGCCTCAGATTTTTTACATCTGTATCCACTTCCCAACGCAGGCCCAGGTTGAGCGTGAAGTTCGATCTAATCTTCCAGTCATCCTGCACGTAGAACGCAAAATAATAGTTATCTAAATCTTCTACAGTCGGCGGACGCACCGGTGCGGTTGATCGAATCGTGTCGGCGATCACGATGTCGTTGTCGTTAATTTGCCCATCACCGTTGCGATCGCGAATCGCAAAATCCTCCGTGGTTTCGATTGTTCCGGAACCAAACAGATCAAAGACCGCGCCCGAGTCAATACGCTGAAACTCGCCGCCAAACTTCAGCCCATGCGCTCCTGTGGTCCAACTGAGGTTATCGCGAAACTGCAGCCGGTTTTGTGGTGTCTGCTGAGGAATCCTGAAGTTGCCACCATCCTGCACCGAGGGAAAGCGTATCTCATTCTCGTCTTCAACAAACGAAGGAATACGGTTGAGAAAATTGTTTTCGTGAAAGACGAAATCATTGAGCACACGCGGGGAGAAAATGTGGGTCCAGTTGTAGACGAATGCGTGATAGTGGTTGAACGAGTGTTGCCGGTTGTCAGCGGTGCCGATAGGCCGCCGCAAACTACCCCGATCGACGTCGTCTTCACGTTGATCCGAGTAACGGAATGCCATTCGATCATCCTTGCCTACCTGCCAATCCCCGCGCCCGGTAAACAGCAGATCATTGAGCGGAGCAGGAGAGAAACTGGTCACGACGCGCCGGGCAGTCAAATCGCGCACACCAGTAATCACCACTCCGTCCTGATTGCGGTATTCAAATGCACCAAAAAACCAGGCGCGATCGCGTTTGATTGGACCACCGACTGACACCGCATACTGCTCTCGATCGAACGGGGGCCTGCCCTGTGCCGCCACCAGGCTGCGGTCAAGTGTCGGCAGCACCGCCGACAAGCGACTATTGCGAAAGAAGAACGCACCTGACCCATGAAAGTCATTCGAACCGGATTTGGTAATGATATTGATCGCCGATGATGCCGAGCGGCCAATATCTGCCGAGAATCTATTAGTGGCAATCTGAAACTCTCCGATTCCATCTTGCGGAAAATTCTGTAACGTACCACCGACAACGTCATCATTGTTGTCGGCGCCGTCAACCGCGATGTTGCCGCCGCGTCCTAATTGTCCGGCCGAGGAAACTTCTATAGTTGTCGTCTTGGTTGGGTCATAGTTAGGTGCAGGCGCATTGCCGGGAATCAGAAATGCCAGATCAAGAAAGTTGCGGCCATTGAGTGGCAAGCTCTTGAGCGTCCGTTCGTTAACGACCCCTGAGACTTGCGAAGTATTTGTATCCACGTCGGAGACATCGGCGGTGACTAGAACTGTCTCCTGCGCACCGGCAGGTTTTAAGGTAACGTTGATTGCCGGTACCTCACCAACGTTCAGCGTCACACTCTCCACCACAGCCGGGGCAAAATTCGTAGCTTCCACGCGGATCTCGTAGGTAGCGGGCGGCAGGTTCTGAAAGACGTAAACACCCTCCGCGTTGCTGGTTGTTTCTCGCGTTTGTCCGGTAGCCTTGTTTTTTGCGGTCACGCGCGAGTTTGGTACGGCGGCGCCGTTAGTATCCGTTACCAGCCCGCTAACGCCTGCACTACCAAGTTGAGCAAGAGCGGTCGCTGTTAAGTAAAAGACGAGCAGTAGCGTTGCGAGAAAAAGTTTTCGTGAGAACATCTGTCATCCTCCTTCTGAAAGGGCGTGACATCAGGTAGCGAGGCGGTGTGTGCCAGGAGGGGCGACGTGTTGAGGTATTTTTGTACCAGCAACGCTTCACCTCCTCATAGCGGGACGCAAGCGAGCGAAACTGGGTTAGGCTCTGTACGTTGTACGGACCGAAGTATACTCCCCTTGGAATGCGATTGGGAATGTTACGGAGTCCGTTTCTTTAGTTGCGTAAGGCCCTCCAAATCAGAGTACTACCTTGATGTCTGACTGAAGACGGGGATCGACTTCGAAGTGGTCTGCGAATTGTCCACTGAAGCCCGTCACTGCGATTGTCTGGCCGGGGCTGAGGCCGCTCACATCGATGCCTGTCGAAGCACACACGAATATGTTGACTTCGCCCGAGCCGTCATTGATTACGACAATGAACCCAAAAGGCAGATCGTTAACGATGGGTTGCGTGATAGTTCCCGTGACGCGAACTAGCGTGCCTTCGGTCTCGTCACTCACGTCTCCGGTCGCAACCGGCAACGGCCGCACCTTTGGACCACTCCCATGGGCTTTGACGTCCGTGATGTTGACCAGCACCAGCAGACCCGGCAACACGGTGTCGGCAAGCGTGCCGGTCACGCGTACCTGTTGCCTTAGTGCGAATCCAAGATTGTCAGACGTGCTGACGTAGATCCCACCAGTGCGGTCTTGAATAGCGAAGCCCTGATCGAAAGTGCTGGAGCTGAATGCGCCGGAAGGCACCGTAACTGAACCATCGATCGTGACGACAGTGCCAAGCGGAAGACTGCGCGCTTCGGCAATCGAGATCACCTTGTCAGCCGACGCCGGACGATTAGTAGGCGTTATCGCACGGCCAGTTGCGTTGCTGAAGAAGACCAGCGCCAGCAGCGCGGTCGCTATGAATTTGCCATGATGGTTTCGATAGGTCATTTGTTTTCTCCAGAGGAAGATGGCGACAGGATCGAGCGGGAGAACTGTCCAGCAGCCCTCGGCTGCTGGCTGGGCGGGCGAATATTTTCGTGCTCGTCGTAGTTTATGCTACTCAGCCCGTTGTTACCAGAGCGAGTTGAAGCGAAATTGGTAGGAGACCTGTTGGGTGATGCCTGGCGACGCCTGACCATGGCGGTGCGCAATAAAGCGCAAGCTTGGGTCTTCGCTGCTTTGAAGGAAATGCGCCAAAAGCTGCCTTTTCCGTTGCTCGGCATAGACAGTGACAACGGCTCGGAGTTCATTAACACGTACCTGATGCAATACTGTCAGCAGCAAAAATTGAGCTTCACGCGCTCGCGCCGTATCGTAAAACGACAACTGTTTCGTCGAGCAGAAGAACTATTCGATTGTGCGGCGGGCGTTAGGCTATCGACGTTATGACACCGAGCTGCAACTGCGCTTGGGCAAAAGAAAGGGCAGAGCGATTGGCCCTGCCCATCCGGATACTCACCGACGACGGCGCTCAGTAGAACGGTACGATATCAGCATGTTGTCCGACGATCGTTGGCAGTGCGTGCTTCGACGAAGTACCGGAGGGTTGTAGGTTCGAGTCCTACCTGCAGCCATCCTCTACTGTTGGACTGTTGTGGTTATGTGCTATTGACAGTGCTGGTGGACCGGTGCTGGCAATTTGCATATCGTTCACTAGACGTTCCTCAGGCGCTGATGAATATAATGCTCAATGACAGAATTGCTGGACAAGCACGTTGAGACGAAGATGCTCTACGCGCATGTTGGACCGTTGGTGGAAATGTATCAGAAGTCCGCTTTGAATCTTTTTTGGCATGCCCATTTATCCGGACCGGATAAGACAGCGAGCAGTGGTTCAGTACGTCTGAACAAAGAGATTCGCGGGAATGGAGCCGCTCATTTTATGCGGAAGGAAACGAAGGGAAAGACCGCTACCCGATGTTATCCAGATCAAGATACACATTCGTTGGGCGGCGCACATGTCGTGAGTGGGTTAGAGATTTTGTCAGTATCGGAGAAAGGGCACGCTTATGATTTGTTTATTTGTACTATTGATCACTCTCCAGTCGCAGTCTACGCACAGGCCCTTGGTCACAAATGAGCCGCACGTTCCCGCACGCTATTTGGCTTCCAGAGGAGCTCAAGCTCAACAAAATGCCCCAACAATTACCTGCGATGCAAAGAACCGCTTAGCAGACTTCGCCATTGGCGTACAGCTTGCAATTCAGAGCCTGGACAAAGAAACGTACCTTGATCGGGACGTTCCGAAAACAAAGCTGCCGGCGAGTGTAGAGAGTATTAGCATTCTGGACACCCAAGGAAAAGTGAAAGACAGCACGATAAGTGATTTCATAGACAAAACCTATCCCTTGCCATCTTCAGGTGAGACAAAAGAAGGTGAATATTACATTCAGCTCAAGAGCACGTTCGGCATTAGGTGGATTCTCATTAAGACGAAGGCACAATAGTTACTCTGAAGTGCAGCCAACAAGCGCTTGGAGCGGACTCGCCATGAGCGGGCTTCTTTGGTTCGTTGCGTGGGCGAGCCGCTCAAGCGTAGCGTTCGGCGTTTCCTTTCTCAATGGTCAGTAAAGCCCAACTCAAAACAGCGGTCGTGACCTCGCTATTCCTGATGTTCGGAATATGCTTCCATATGTTAGGTCAAAGCAAAGTTGCTCCCAGGAACAAGCGCAGTAAATCTCATTGGCATGTATTCTCTCCAGCTGATCGAAGTTTCACAATCGAAACTCCGAAGCCTCTCCGGTACTTCAAAGACCCTGAGTACAAATGGTTGGAAGTTTATGGTTCAGCAGCATCGGAGTTGGAAGCATGTCAGAGCCAATACAGTGTGGCGGTAGGAACTCTTGACGATAAGGATCGACCCAATGGAGATCTTTCCGGATGGTGGCTCCTAATTGGCGGAAGTCACACCGACCCGACGAGCGAAACTGACATTCTGGTGGAAGGGCGAAAAGCCAAAGACATAATCTACACAAAAGCGTTTGACAGCGGCTGCAAATATCGACGCGGATGGATCATTGACGGCGGTACGCGTATCTATTGGCTTATTTACCAAGACGACGAGCTGAAGAACTTGTCGTCGCCTTCAACGATGCGGTTTTTGAAATCATTTCATTTACGGACCAAACGCCTAACAATCCATTCAAGCTGACGCCGCTTCGCGGCGCGGCTTAACTCAGGCTTTAGGTGCCCAACTACCGCGCCTGCAAGATTTGAAAGGAACTGAGCATTTCCGTCATTGGCGTCAAAAACAAGTTGCGAAGATTGTCCACTGTGGGGAGCACTTATTTCGTGGTAAAAAAGAAGAAGAGGCCACCCGCTAGGGTGGCCTTGAGACTTTGTTACGAGATCGGTGTGCCATTGATGATGAATTTTAGATCGGTACAAATCGACCAAACATTACCCTTAGTATTAAGGTAATAGGTTGACTTTTCTATATAACGGGAATAACCTCTCGCCATCTTAATCAAAGGCTGCCCGAGGCTCTGCGTCCTTGCAAACTCGCGTTAATCCAGCCTTTGATCTCCGCGGATTTTACGTTTATTGACTTGCGCTGGTTCAACTCTGCGCAAGCTCAAGAGCCAGGTAGACCCTTGTAGCTCTTATGCTTCAGAAGAATCCGAAGGAGCAAACTCAATTTCAGCTTGACTAGGATTCCTAGCACAAAGGGAACAAAGACGATGTTTTGAACACATGTAAGAATGGGTCTAATAGAACGACCGAAACGAAACTACTCGACAGAGAAACGGAGGCATATATGGCGACTGCTAAGAAATCGAAACCAGGAGATCAAGCTAATAAACCAGTGGTGTTTATGTTTCAACTAGAAGATTTCGTGCCTATCAAGGCGAATCAACTAAGAGCATGGGAAAGAGCGCTCGTAGAAAGAGTTAGACTACATCCTAAAGCGGCAGTGTCCCTTGCCAGTCTAGTTGGAGCCACAACAATAACGGGCACGTTTTCACGTACGTCACCCGCTAATGCAGAATTCGATGACTGTGACAGTGATTGAGCGAATAGTTGACCTTTTGCAGTCAACTGCTTCATCAATTCATAGTTTGATCAACTCGTACTTGCTAATTGCCAGGGCTCACAATAGCTAATCGTCTTGTCGTGGTTATATATCGTTGGTGGGCAGTTGCTAAAACATTTCGAAGAGAATTTTGAACAGAATCTTATGGATTCTTATGCAGGAAAAACATATAGCTATCCTCACACTCTCGGAAGATATACATGCGCCGGTAATTCAGTACGCTCTTGACAAATATAGCGATGTTGTCTGCGACGTCGTTCATACCGATCGAATCTGTGGGAACTCCATATTGAGCTGGACAAATACGGATGATCCGGCTCTAAGCTCAACCATACTTACGGTAGAAGAAAAGCCACTACGAATTAGTGAAATCGATCTAATCTGGTGGCGGCGTGTCAACTATCCACAAAAATTATCATCAACCATTACAGATCCTTTTCACATAAGCCTCATACATAATGATTGTAAAGCAGCATTATTGGGGCTTTTTATGAATGAATTTAAAGGGATATGGATTAATGATCCCAGTGCCACACGTTTAGCGCAAAACAAACTAATTCAACTACGTGCGGCCGAACACGCAGGTTTTCTTGTTCCTCGCACTCTGGTTAGTAACGACCCGAGAAAGATTAGAGAATTTTGTAAAGAACTTGATTACCAAGTTGTAGTAAAGCCGGTCCGCGGGGCAATTAACTGTCAGTTGTATGCGAGAATGCTACGAGAAGAACATTTGGAGTTTGATGATGCTTTAAAACTGAGTCCGGCGATCTATCAAGAATATATACCCGGCAATAAGCACCTTCGAGTACATTGTTTCGGAGATGATATCTACACCGTCTTGATTGAGTCTAAAGATTTAGATTGGAGAGAGAACATCGATATTCCTATACATATATCTGACTGTGGGGAAGCTATCAAAGATCTTCTTCGAATAGTGTTGAGGAAGTTGGGATTAAAGATGGGAGTTATCGATTTAAAGTTATCTCAAACTGGAACCCCAGTGTGGTTGGAAATTAACCCTCAAGGACAATTCTTGTTTGCGGAGGGTTTAAGCGGACTGGATCTTACTAGCGCATTCGCTGATTTTCTTGTGCGAGAGGCATGGTCGTGCTGAACCGGGCCGCTCGGAGTTGAATTAACCAAATGCTCCATGAGGACAATTGATAGTTCGAATGGACATATCGAGAAAGCGGTAAGCCGTTCGACGCTTTCTGTTCAGAACACTGGGCCTTGTTTCAAGAAGTTGCCCAGGTGACACTTAGATCCTGAGACGTGGGAGGATCACCTCTCCGTCGCCAATCAACCGTATAGGGTTTCATGGTCGCACGCGGAATCGACTCCCAGGCTAGAATGCTCCCTGCAACGGTTTGAAGGAACATAAGCATTTCTGCCGCAGGCTTAAGAAATAAGGTGCGAAGATTGTCCACTGTGGGGGCCATGAATTGTTAGCAACGAAAAGGAAAGGGCCACTCGCTTGGGTGGCCCTCAGTCTTTGTGCCGCCGACCCTTTTAGCGGAATCAGGCGCACTATTTTCTGTTGACAGTTCAAGGCTGACGGGTGTAGCGTGCGGCTGTTCCCAAGTTGTAGACAAGTCTTGCTTGCGCCCGACTGAGCCTTGCCTAAGGTCAGTTCCAAACCGCCCAGTTGTAACCTCCCAACCATAGAAGAGACAAAGGAGGGTCACCCACAATGACAAAGTCGAGGGGATGGAGATCACTACGTTATCGACTGCTGGCGTTAGCTGCACTGGTAATATGTCTGACATCATTACTGGCTTCTGCGACTAGCCCACAATCGACTTGCTGCCAGAGATGCCTCGAGAGATTCCAGCAATGCGATTCGCCTGACTTTATCTGCTGCCAGATTTATACCGGCTGTATACAGCAATGTGCAGGCGGATGCCCGAGTTGCGCTGAAATCCAATAAAGCAGCAACCGGAAGCCTTCTACAAAAAGGGCCACGAGCAGATCGGTTTAGTCTTAAACGTAACCCGCAGTCGTGCGGTTTGCATTTGAGACTGATGTCAACTGCTGCAAGAAATCTGAGCATCTCTTTCGTTGGCGTCAAAAAGAAGTTGCGAAGATTGTCCACTGTGGGGAGAGATGGGCCAAAGGCCGCTGGAAGCTGTTCCGGCGGCCTTTTCTCTGTTCCAGGCCGTATTTGGATGCAAATGCACTCGGACGAATGGCTGATTTGGTCTGCCTGTTTGCTTTGCTTTTCTCGGATGGCGTGTAATAGATTGTGCCGCGATGGTAGAGTTCTTAGAGGGGTACACATGAAGATGGTTTAGGAATCCCATATCCTACAACCATAAACTCTGATTGTAATAATGTGGGTTATTTTGATCTCAATAAAGACCCCGTCGAAAATTGCAGAGATTCCTAATGCCGGGCCTTATGCGGCTCACTTGCATCTGAATGACAGAACTAATGAGAAATCGACGGCCCATCCTGCTACCTCTCTTTCTGGTCACCTCGATCCTTGCGGCCCTGCTCTTCTATTCAGCCAGGCCGGTCACTTCGCAAACGCCCAATAAGAACTTGAATGCGAACATCGGACGCCCGAGTCGAAAAGCGATCCAGCTTCCGCCCAGACCCACGCCGACGCCCGGTCCCGAGTCAGCAGCGGATGTCGTCAAGGTCGATGTCGATCTCGTCAAAATCGACGCGCTGGTGCTGCAGAAGAACACTGCGCGCATCGTCGGCGGTTTGAACAAAGAAGACTTCCTGCTTTACGAAGATGGAATCAAACAGGAGATCACCCACTTCAGCCAGGATGAGCTGCCGCTCTCTGTGGTGGTGGCTATCGATCGGGGTCCGGCATGTCCGCATCCGATCGATGTCTGGAGCGACGAAGCACATCGCGCCGCTCGAGAAGCAATCGATCGTCTCAAACTCGTCGATGAGATCGCAGTGATGGCTTTCACCGACTCAGCTAAGCTGATTCAGCCGTTCACTCGCAACCGGATAATGATCGAGCAGGCGCTCAATAACATTCCGGCGCCGGCGAAAACCACGAAGGTCGCACATTGCTTCAACCTCATGTTTGCCGACGCCGCGGAGCACATGTTCAAGGCAAGCAATCCAGCTGGGCGTCGAGTCATAATTGTGATCACGTCCATGACGCGTCTTTTCGATTGCTCGAATGGTCCCTCCAATCGAGTCGCCGCCGCGGCGATTTACGAATCAGGCGCCGTCGTTTGCGCCATCATTCCCAAAGTCATAATCCAACGTGTCGAAAATGCCCTCCAGACCGTTGCTACGCGCGTGAACAAAGTTGTCGCCGCCAACTACATGGACTTGGAATATTTGGCGAACGAAACCGGCGGTGAAGTATTCGCGGACAAACCTAAAAAGCTCGACACGACCTTTCAGACGCTGATCGATCACCTGCGCAGCCGCTACAATCTGGCGTTTGTCTCCACTAATAAGAAGCGGGACGGGACGACACGTAAATTGAAACTCGACATCGATCCCGCTCGACAGAAATCGCAAGACAGATTGGTTATCAAGGCCAGACGGAGTTATATTGCGCCGCGAAGTTGATTTCGAGGAATGGATCCCGGATCTCTCATGCTAGGCGGTTCTCGCGACGTGGAGATCGTCACGTTGGTGTCAAAAGCAAGTTGCTAAGATTGTCCACTGTGGGGATTCAAATCGTCGAATGAAGCCGAAGCATTGTTGGGATTACATGCGTGTGAAACTCATGAAGGTTCTTTTAGAAGATTAGCGGCGCTGACTGATGAAAAGTCGCCGTAGATTGGCAAAAAAAGAGGGAAGCTCCGCGTGGCGCTCCCTCTTTCAAACGTGTCGCCGTTCGTGGAAAATTCTATTTATGAATATGCGCAGAACCGGACTCGTTCAATCCTTTTTTAGGTTCTTTCGTCCGAAATGCGACATCGGGTTGAGTGACACCCGCAACTGAACCTGTAAGCGGTGCATCCATCTCCGTGCGGATGACCGTAGCGATCCACTCGGGTTTCGATCCACCAGGACAGTGGGCCCAGCGCATAAGAGGTTCAGTTCCAATCATGAGCATGCCCGAGTGATTGTTTCTGTCGGCATCTTCCTTCGGATCGTTGTAGACGAAGCCAAGCGACTTCCGCAAATTCAGAATATCTTCTGGCCTTCCGGTCAGAAACGTCCAGCCCGGCCCTGTTCCGTGCTTTTTGGCGAAAGCTTTTAGGTCGCGAGGCGAGTCTTCCTCGGGACTTAGGCTGATCGAGTAAAAGAAAATGTCACGACCTACGCGGCCATCTAACATTTGTTGCACTTCTACCAAGTGGTGAGTAACCACCGGACAGATGTCCTTGCAACGCGTGAACATAAACTGGATTACTACGCGCTTGTCCTTGACGAGATCGTCGTAGAAACGGACCTTCTTGCCGTCCTGCGTAATTAGCTCAACATTCGGAAGATGGCGACGCTGTAAAAGCTCACGTGGTGAGCTGTTCTTGTAGTCGTAGTGTTGCTTGCTTTTCGGTGTTGCTTCCTGGCCCAACACAGGCAGCGTGCCGGTCAAAGCACCAGCACTGACTGCGGCAGTAGTGGTTCCAGCAGCCGCCAGCCATTTTCTTCTTGTCATTCTTGACATAACTGTTTTGCTCCTTTCGATTTGTTCGCCTTGTTTGGCGGCTGGTTTATGGTTCGTAGGTGTTATCGATCACGCCAGGCTGCATTTGAAACAGCAGCATCATTGCGTGATCTTCATGGACCGTGTTGTGGCAGTGCATGGGCCAGTCTCCCGTGAAATCGCGAAAGCGGAAGAAGATCGTGGCGTCCTCATCGAATTGAAGTGTCGTCACGTCTTTACGTGACACCTCCACATTGGGAACACCGGGCCGCGTTGTGCTGATCCCAGCTCCACCGCCGGGCCACGGGCAATTGGCGCCAGAGTGAGTACGTGTTCTGCTATCACCGCTGTAACTATCATAGCGGGCATTATTATCGACGCGGCTGAGAATCTGATGCTCTTCCAGATGGACGTGAATCGGGTGCTGCCAATTATCACGCGGATTGGTCAATACCCAGTTTTCCGCCGTGTTCTGCGTCACAGTAAAGCGAAGCTCGTTGCAGTTCGCGAACCGTCCATTGATGACCCACTGGCCGTTATCGCGATCGAATTCAAAGTGGCGCGTGATGCGCGGCGTGATGACGGATGGAAGCGTGTAGAACGACGGTTGAGTAGCCGGGTCAACGCTGTTGTCTGTCACCGCAGCGCCGATGCGGAACTCGACACAATAAATGCCTTGCCCTGGATACGCCACGTCACAGGTTGGTCCTTCTCCACTATCCTGTATCATTCGGTTTTCGAGCCGAACCTTGGTATGGCTTCCGATCAGGCTCTTGACCTGATTGAAATCGATGATGATGTCATAGCGCTCCGCAACGCTGATGCGGAAGCTGGTGACTTGTTTTGGTTTTGGCAGGAGGTTGCCGTCATTAGCGATCACCCAGAACGGGATCACGGTGCTCGGAGAAAGCGGATCGGTAAGGAAGAGCTCGTAAAAGCGTGAAGGCCCGCCGTTCAACACACGGAAGCGATAGCGGCGCTTATTAACATTCAGATAAGGTTGAATGATTCCATTCGCTAACTGAATATCGCCGATTAGCCCCTTGAAGTCGAAAGTATCAAAACAGATCTTACCAGTGTCGGGATCGATCAGTTTGTCGTTGAGGATGATCGGGATATCGAACTGCGGATAGCTCGGGAGTCGGAAACCTGTCGTTTCGTTTCCGGTATCGAACTGGTTGAAGATGAGGTGAAAACCCTCCAGTCCTTTGTAAGTGTTCTCGGCAGTGTGATCGATGCGGTGGTCGTGATACCACAACGTGCTCAGCGATTCGTTGATGTCACCGTTAGGTTGGTGCGTAGAGGCAAATCCGGCTTGCTGTGCGGTGAAGTAGTAATCGAAATACTGTCCGCGGAAGAACCAGCGACACGGGCCACCATCGCTTTCGGGCGCGGTGTGGAAGTTGTGCAAGTGCGTTGACATTTCCGGGACTCCGAAGCCGCCGTTTTGACTTTGTGTTGGCAGTTCATTGAACCGGCGAATGAGCCACGGTTCCTGATAGCGACTCACTATAGTTGGTCCGGGAAATGTTGCGACGTCACTCGCGAGTGTGCCGCCCAAATTGAATCCCCAAATCAACTGTGCCGGGATGTTTGTATCGGAACAGATCCTGAAGTTGTTATTGGCTCTAATGCGCTCCACGAAATACTTTTGCGGAGGATACTGGTTGAAGAACTGGAAACAGTCCGACCCCGGTCGTACAAGACCGTTGAATTGGCCCCGTCCTTCAAATGGAAGATTGTTGTTGTTGGGATTGGGCGCATTGTTGGGACATATCTGCGGCGGAGCGCCGAATGTCAAACCCGGGTCGGTCAATGGGCGGGCGGGTAGTTCGGGAGGAATCGGCATTGGATCGACGAAGACCTGAGCGGGCATTGGGCTATTACCAAAATCACACCCACTTCTGCTGTGGTATTGGACTGCGGGATGTGTTAAGCCAACCTTAGGAAACAGAACACCGGCGCCGCTCATCAATCCCATTTTCATGAGGGTGCGCCGGGTGAAACCCTCTTTAACGAGCTCAAGTCTGTTGTTGAGGGCTTGTTGTTTTTCTCTTTCCCATCTTCTGTTTCTTTTTGAGATAAAAATCATAGGAAGCTCTCCTTTGGACGCGCTTGGCCGGAGTAATCTAGCCAAGGGATGATTGATTGGGTACCTGGCTTGAAATGCGGTAATGCGGGAAATGAACCTAAAAACAAACCGGTTGGCACCACTGGTCAGCGGCGCAAACTACGGCAAAGCATAGAGCCAAAAATGCCAGGGGGAGTTAGGAATCTGGGCAAATGAAATTAAGCCGCAATGCGCGTAACCCTATTCCAAACAACCGGAATGTCAACTTACTATCGTTGGCCGTTTTTGCTGTTTATTAGCGAAATTTGCTGGCGTGAAATGATTCCGTAGAAGTGTAGAAGTAGGAGGTTTGCCATTATCCCTGTGAGAACCCTAGAGAGTTTCTCGCATCTGCTGGAAGAAATTGAGCATTTCTGTCGTGGGCGTCAGAAAAGAAGTTGCGAAGATTGTCCAGTGTGGGCTATCTCGGTTACGCGTTGCACTCTTGGGCGCTTACGCGCCAATGCTCGCGACTCTGAGGCTTCTCGGAGGTGTTGGAAGAGACTGAGCATTTCTGAGGTTGCCGTTAAGAAAAAGTTGCGAAGATTGTCCAGCGTGGGGAGCATCCTTAATAAATCCAACTTGAGGCCACCTGCGAGTGGCCTCAAGTTTTTTATGACCTGCTGTGCTGTTGATTTGGCGGTATGTCAATCCGAAGAGTGTCCCAACTGCGCTCCTATCGTGATCCGCAATTGTTAGATTTCCCCACAATCTACGACTCGCGAAAGGATCATACCTATGCGTGCTCAGTTTCACCGCGCCTTAACTCTTGCCTCGCTCTGTTGCCTCATTAGCTGCATGTCAACTGTTACCTTTGCCCAGACGGTAAACGCGAGTTCTGACCTCTGGGATGTGGTGCAAGCAACACCTTCTCGAGCCGAACTGGAAATTCAACTCGATGACGGCACACAGTTGAAAGGCAGATTACTCACTGCGACGGCCGGAATGCTGAGATTGTCTCGCACGGATGAGATTGCAGAGGTGCAGCGCGATCGTGTAGTTAAAATCTATCAACTTTCTCCGAGACCGGACGAACTTCGCCGACTGCTGCGCAACGCTGGCACTATAACCGGCGTTGCAGCAGGTCTTGAAATCGCAAAAGATAAACGGGCTGGTTTCTTTCTAATTCCGGCTGTCGGGGGAACGTTCGGCGTCTTTGGGGGCTATGCGCTCGGTAATCGCATGAGGACACGCATACTAATTTACGACGCTAAACCACGGCAGGTGGCAGAGACTCCGAACGCTAAACCTGACAAGCCGCAGGCACTCACACGACCCAGAACTATTGAACAACACCGCAGAAGTTAACGAGAACGGGGAAACGCCTTTCAAGTGAATCGATTCGCCTACTTCTACCTGCAAGCACAGTAGTCATTGGTATCGTTTGCCACACTGAAAACAACTACTTCGCAACAACCCTCAAGACACGTTTTACTTCCCTCCCGTCATAACACATAGAACGTAACTCCCAGACTGTAACTGCGCAGTCGGGATTTAGCACAAGGTGATGACGAGGATGCGCGTCGCAAACTCGCTATGCCGCTTTGCGGTCGTGGCCTGCTCGTCCAACTCCCCCTTTGTGTCCCCCGCTTGAAAACAGATCGCCGCCCATCGCTGCGCTCACAATTACCCTTTCAACGACAAACGATCGGACGTCCTCGACTAATAGTCCACTACACACCGCCAGAAGTATTTCCGTTAAGGAGGAAGAAATGACACGCAATCCAAATGACGCCAGCAAAGGCCGCTTGCGCATTCAAGCAGAGGCGCTTGACCTTCGTAAGGACGAAGCTGCGCCAACTCTATTCGCATACACGTTTGGACAAAGCGGCAAACTGCTCGCACGAACAGAGCTTAAAGAAGGCAGAGGCGAGCTCGAACTGCCGGAATTGAAAGAACCTGAGAATGTGCGAGTCTTGGTTGGTCCACACATCGAAGGTGAAGAGTCAACGACAATCTTATCCGCGCTCACACGATTAAACGCACCGGATGTTAGCGTTCGTTCCGATCAGATCAGGGAGGCAATACAGGTCCCGATCGACCGCCGCCTCTGGTTGTGTTGGCTTCGCTTCTGTGCCGTGCGCGGCACGCTGTTGAAGCGCACCACAACGGGCGGTCTACACGTGGACCTGCCTGTCTGCGGAGCAGAGGTTGAAATCTACGAGGTCGATCCGATCTTCGTGATCTTGCCGAAGATTCCGGATTTTCTTATCGAGCGAATCCGCGATCTGGTCCGCAAACCATGGCCGCCGCCACCGCCTCCCGAAGAGCGATTTTACGGCGGAATACCATTCCCACCCGAGCCACCTGGACCACTGCCTTTCCTCGGAAGTGGACCCACGATTCAACGCGCGCCGTCGCAGAAAAGGGCGCCAGCAGCCGGCATCCGCGAGGAAGTCCTCTCGATCATGGCCGAGCTGCGTGGGGAAGATGCGGCGCCATCCGGTCGCGAAAACGAAGCGGCCCAGGGCGAGACAGCAATGCGGCTCTTCAACTTCCCTGCTTCGGAATCAAGCGAAGTCGATCCCCAGGAAGCTTTGGAGTCGGTGAGAGCACTTGCTGAAGTACCCGAAATCAAGAGTGCCGCAAACGTAGGCCTTTCGACGTTTAAGTCTGCCCTGCTGCTGAACCCTGAGTTAATACGACCACTCTTTTGCTGGCTCTACCCACGCGCCGTGAATATGCAACTCGTTGCAACGGCGACGACTGACGAATGTGGCAGATTCAGGGCGAGATTCTTTGTTGGCTGCTCGTCTGATATACCTGACCTTTATTTCAAGGCGTATCGAAACTTCGGATTCTTCCGCATACAGATCTATGGCCCGCTGCCCATTGCGTGTCACACATGGTGGAATTACGTTTGCGGCAGTGAGGTAACACTCATTACCACGAGTCCGTTTGCAGTGACGTGCCCTCCGTGCAAACCAGTAATCGCACCGCCTCATTGGGTACTCGCAATGGCTGTAGGAAACACTTCACTCGCGGACATTCGTGGCACGAGCACTGTGCTCCAACCCACAACCGACGCTTCGAATATCGGACTTACAAGTGGCGGTGCGCCATTTGGCGGCCACATTAGATTGCGATTCGAGTTTGACAATACTTTACGCACCGATCTGAATGTGCGCTATTACCGAGTTCGCTGGCTCAAACTCGGTACGCTAAATCCCTTCGTAGATCTGCAGGAGGATGTGTGGCGCCATTATGCGCATATGGTCGGGACCACATTGATGATTGAGCCTTATAAGCTTGGTCCACAGCCGGTTGGTTCAACTCCACATCTGTACGAGATCCCGCCGGCGCTTCCGCCGGTTGGTCAATGGACCATTCCGGATGCGGTTGGCGACACTATGAGCACTGCATTTCCGGTTTCACTGGCGCCTGCGAATGGCGGCGAGGGAGACTATCGCTTCGAGCTGACTCTATTCGACGCCGGCGGTAATGCCGTAAATGCAAATACGCTCGGAATCAATTATGTAATTCCGACCACGCTCGATCTCACTGCGACGATCCCGACCGTCAACGCTTCGCTGTTGGGGTTAGTCACAGCATCGGGAAAATTTATTTTCCAATTACACGTGGACAACAATCCCTGCGTTGCGGCGCTTGGTCCGCCCGACATCACGGGATCCATTTCGGCCGATCCGTGTGGCTTGCTTCGTTATGAGACAGGAGATTCGGTGACGCTGCATTGGACCGCCGCTCACCCGCATCAGTTCGCGACCTTCAAGCACTCGGTCGTGAGAGGTGCGACGGAGTTGCCGGCGCCAATGACTACGCTTGGAACAGTGACGCCCGCGCCCGGCACACACAGCGATACCCATGCAGTTTCCGATCTGCTTGGAACGTGCACAATCGCAGGCTTCGCCGAGACAGTAAGTGCGTGGGCAATGGCAACGGATGGCTGGTCGCGACAGGGGCAGTATGACCGTCACGCGATCCAGGCATTCGCTCTCGCTCCTGAGGACGCTTAGTTCGAAGGAGTAATCGCTACAAAGGCACAAAGAGCACAAATGCTTTCGGAAATTTCATTTGTGCTCTTATGCCGCAAAGAAGCACAAAAGGCACAAAAATTAGCGGAAAGCCTTTTGTGCTTTTTGTGCCTTTTGTGGCTTACTTCGGCTTGCAAGTCGGGCCCGGCGATCGCGTTCTTTATCTGAATCCTGCCGTTGAAAGGATCCAGGACTATGCAGCATTTTCTTTCTAAATCCTCGATTAAAGCTCGCTCTACGAAAGCTCTTGTTGCCGGTGTTTTTGCATTGATCGTGTGCTCGAACCTGGCTCTGACCCGCGGTCGCGCAAATAACACAGATATAGCGCGGCGACGACCAGAGACCCAAGGCTCAGTTGACAATCGGTTGACTGCGGCTACCTCCAGGTTCGCATTCAAGCTTTATGACCAAATCCTGAAACAACGCACCGATAAAAATACTTTTGTTTCTCCAGCGAGCGTGATGCTGGCGCTGGCAATGACTTATAACGGTGCCGACGGAACGACTCGCCAGGCGATGGCTCGAGCCCTCGAAATTGAGGGGATGAGTCTCGAAGACGTAAACCGCGCCTTTGCCGATCTGAAATCTGCGCTGGCTCCAACCGATCCCAAAATACAAATCAAAATCGCCAACTCACTCTGGGCCAGAAACGGATTCGTTCTTAACCCGGCTTTTATCAAGCGCAACAAACAGCATTACGGAGCTGAAATAACGAGTCTCGATTTTTCGGATCCTGCAGCACCAAACACTATCAATGCATGGGTGAACAGAAATACCGAAGGTAAGATTCAGAAGATTGTTGACCGGATTAAACCCGAGGACGTTCTGTTTCTCATCAACGCAATTTACTTCAAAGGGCAATGGCAGTTTGAATTCAAGAAAGAAAACACGAAGCCAGACGTGTTTAGACTTGCCGGCGGGGAGCGAAAGCAACTTCCCATGATGTCGCAATCCGGAAGCTACTTCTACTATAAGGGCAAAGGTTTTCAAGCTGTCGCTCTGCCGTATGGTACGGGCACAGTGAGTATGTACGTTTTCTTACCTGACGAGCAGACCGGCTTGGACCAGTTTGAGCAAGACCTCACACCTGAGAATTGGGATATGAGGATGAAGAGTTTCCGCGTCACACCTGGTGACGTGAGATTGCCGCGTTTCAAGGTCGAGTGGGAGTCGAAACTGAACGATGCGCTGAAGGCCTTAGGAATGGCAGAAGCTTTCGATTCGAGGCGTGCCAACTTTTCTCTAATGGCGGAACTGAACTCCGGCAATAACCTCTACCTCTCTGAGGTTAGGCACAAGAGTTGGTGCGAAGTGAACGAGGAGGGGACAGTCGCGGCAGGGGCCACGTCCGTGGTCGGATCTCTGACGTCAGTTCAGCCGGAAAGATTCTTCATGAAGATAGATCGTCCGTTTTTCTTCGCTATTCGCGATAATCCGACCGGGATCCTGCTTTTTATGGGTTCCGTCACAAACCCGGGGTAGTAACAATCAACTTCAGCCACGGATTTGCACGGATGAAACGGATCTCATCCTCTTGACAAGAGTTACGAACGGGAATAGGTTTCACCACCAGTCCCCTATTCAATCGACCAGCTCACGGTTGACTTGCGCTTAACCCGCGCACCTACGCCGCCGCCTTATCGCACCTGGTTGATCGTGGAATTACCTCGGAAGGAGCCGAAATATGCGAGATAGATCGAAACACATCATGACGATTCTTAGCGTGATGGTAGTCACCCTGTGCGCGATTATATATGGTGACGCGGCTATTACCGCGCCTGGACCATCGCAGTTCTATGCCCAGCACAATCTTGTTTCGGATGGCTTTGTGCCGGCGGATCATATTAATTCCGATGTTGTTAATGCGTGGGGCTTAGTGTCTGGTCCAACAACACCCTGGTGGATCGTTGACAATGGAACCGGAAAGTCTACGCTCTACAATGTTGCGACCGGCACCTTTCCGTTGACGGTTACGGTTCCCGGCGTTGGTGGCGAGCAGGGAAATCCGACTGGCATTGTTTTTAACGGTGGCAACGGCTTCGTCGTTAATAATGGGCAAGGCACGAGCCCGGCACGTTTCATCTTCGCCAGTGAGGACGGCACAATCTCAGCCTTCCGCGGCGTCCCTGTCGTTACCGTCGTGCCCAATGCGCAGGCCCCGGCTCATGGGGCTGTCTATAAAGGTCTGGCCATCGATAGTGCCATCAATGGACAGTTTTTGTATGCGACAGATTTTCATGGTGGCACTGTTGATATCTTCGATGCCTCTTTTCATGCTGTTTCAATACCTGGAGCTTTCACCGATCCGAACCTTCCGCCGGGCTTTGCGCCATTTGGTATTCAGAACATCGACGGTACGATCTATGTGACCTACGCGCTCCAGGATGAAGATAAAGAGGATGATGTTGCGGGTCCGGGAAATGGTTTCGTCGATGCCTTCACTACGTCGGGCGCGTTTATCCGTCGCGTCGCCTCGAGGGGCGAACTAAACTCTCCGTGGGGGTTGGCTCTGGCGCCTGCTGATTTTGGAAGGTTCAGCGGCGATTTACTGGTTGGCAACTTTGGCGATGGTCGTATTCATGCGTTTCGCCAGGACGAGGACGGCGAATTCGAAGCTGTCGGATTGCTTCACTCCGCGGCGGGAAGACCGATCCAGATTGACGGCCTTTGGGCGCTTCAATTTGGTCATGGGGCCAGCGCCAATGGACCGACAAACACGCTATTTTTTACGGCTGGACCTGCCGACGAAGAGCACGGCTTATTCGGGTCGATAGTTAACGTTCCACCACCCGGCCGGCAATGATCGAGAACAATGACTCCGGACCGCCCCTGCGCCTCAACCTCAGGGACGGTTCGGAGGGCCCCTTTATAAAGAACGCTTAATTCGGTAATGCCGGACGATACCGATAGACATACTATGGAGCGAGCGCTTCGGGATGGATGTGTTCCCCAACTCAGACGACTCGGCTTCAAAGGATCATTTCCCGACTTCTATCGCGATTCCGGTGGGTTCATAGCGCTTGTCAACTTTCAGTTCTACTCGGCGGGCGGCAGTTTCTGTATTAATCTCTCGTTCACCGACTCTAATCGAAATAATGTTAGTTTCCGGCCAGAGACCGAGACACATAAATTGCGCGTTTCACAGACGAGGGAGCGACACAGACTTGGCGCATCTGGCGGGGATGACAGGTGGTTCTCCTTCGGCAAGACAAGCTATGGTACATACCGGGGTACTCCCAATACTCCTGACGAGTTGGTCTTAACCATCAACGAGTTGTTTGTTACTGACGGAGAACCGTGGTGGAACGCAAAGAGCAAGATGCGAAATAGGGAAGAGATTGCGTGAGGGCGTCTATGGTGAATTGCTATGCGCGTTGAAGAGCGAGAACGCAGTTCGGTTAAAAGAAGATTGGCTGGCGAAATGGGCCGCCCGCGGCCCAAGCTTCCGCACGTGTCCGAAGAGATGAAGCGACTCGCCCAACTGCTCGAAGCCGAGATTCTCACGTGGCCCAACGTCACTTCCCGTCCCATGTTCGGGCTGAATGGGATCTATCGCGGCTCGAACGTTTTCGCAGTGTTGCCCCGCACGCGCGCAATGGATGTACCTGACAGTATCGCCTTCCGACTCTTAAAGCGCCCGCCACACATTATCGCTGAACTCCACAAGGATAATCGGATCGTAGCGCCAACTCCGGAGGCGAAATGGATCTCGTTCGTGATCCAGTATGATTCAGAAATTCATGGTGCGCTAAACTGGCTGGCGTTAGCATATCGTCAGGCAGCGAAATCTTAAACTCTTTGCTAACGAGGCAGGTATCGGTGTGACGGCCATCCGATATGGATATGTGGTCCTGTCGCTACGCCAGGAATAGCGTGTCGAAACACCAGGTATGGAATATTTTCGGTTCGTAAGAAGTCAACAAGGGCAACACCCTCCAAACTATCCGGATGAAGCCCAACATCTAACCCCTGGCGGTGATCGAGTCCCCAACGGTCGTGAATGTCGGATTGTCCAAACGCCGATGTAGGTAATGGACGACCGAACTTAGTGAAGAAAAAGTTTTCCACCTTCTTAGCATCGGCTAGCGACCAACGTGGCGAAGTTTGAGGAGCCTCGCTAACCCGCTCGGTTTGGCCGGACGATGATCTTTCTATCCGCGCAACTCGCGTCCGGTCGAGCAACGTTGTTACGCCTCCGCGCTTGTACCAAATACCCTCGCTGGTCTCTCTCAGTTCTTCGACTTGCAAACGCCCGCCACCAACAAGCTCAATAGATATCAAAGGGGCTTCTGTTTTCTGTTCCGGAGCGCTGTTGACTGCCTGCTTCGAACTGGAAGACTCCTCTTTCTTTTCAGTCTCTTGCCGGACCTGGGCGGAAACCAGGCTGGCGCCAACAAACAAAAGGAGAAGGGTTGAAACGAATACTTTCACTGAGAGCAGTCCTCTTCGTTAAAGACGCACATAGTAATCCTAATTCCGCATTGCGACAACACCGTCTGACAGTTTGGCGGTGTCCTAATTTGAAGAGTTTTCTCTGCGGTCCTCTGCGTATCTCTGCGATCTCTGCGTTAAAGGCTATTTCAACGCAGAGGGCCGCGGAGATACGCAGAGGACCGCAGAGAAAAACTCAAAGTAAGACACTACCGGCAGTTATGGCGATGGAGTGGTCGCGGCGGATGGCTGAGGTGCAGCGGGCGACACTTTCTTAATGGCTATAACGTTCTTTGGATCAAGAAGAGACACAACACCGTGTTTGCGATACCAGATTCCTTCTGCCGTTTTCCATGCTTCGTCAGCTTCGATCGTGACACCGCTATCCAGCTTAATAATGACTGGATCACTAGTGCCCTTTGGCGCAGTTGATATTGAGCTGCTGCTCAATTCAACTTCCGCGGGGCTATTCTGAGGCGAGGGACTTTCGCTTGGAGACGCCGAAGGCTCGACCGAGGGTTCAACTGAAGGATTGGCAGTTGCCCGCGGCGCCGGCTGTAGCGGATGGACGGCCTCTTGTTGCTGCGCGCTCGAACTGGAACTGGAACTGGATATGTTCGAATTTTCCTGCATGGTTTGCCGCGACATAGCAAAGTAAACCAAAAACAGCAGGCATCCCAGGAGAAGACCGAGCAGCGCTCCGATTGGTAGAAGACTTCTGTTCGAGTTTGGGTGAGGCACCACACCTCGTCTGTCAATAGACACCGGATTGGGCGCATCATCGACAGTTACGAGCGGCGTGCCGTCAAGCTCGCAGAAATGTTCTGCATCGGGAAAGAATGAATTGCATTGAGGGCAACGTTTCAATTGCTTATCTCCGGGCAGATCTTACACTAGTCGCCCCATGAAGGGGTGATTAACTCTTACCCCTGGTTTCTCAAAATGGAAAAACGAGAGCCAGGTTGATTAATAACGTTATGGAGAAAAGTTCTTATGACTGAAACCACTTCCTCACGCCGTAGTATAGAAGACGCATGACCAGCATCGCTAAAGGTGTGCACCTGAGACCGCGGATAGGTGTTTCTGAGCAACGCTCTATCTCGCGAAGAGATTGCCGGGTCATCATCTGATTCGATGATGAGTATTTTGCCATGCCACTGGTTCAGATCATCAGGCGTAAACTGGGGCTGACGAGTCAGATCAAGTAAACACTTGTTTTGGTGGATGAACACCTCCTTCAGGAGGTCCGAGGCGATCGCTTCATTCAGGTAAGCGCGCCAGAATTCTGCTTCAGGATGATTACGCGCGCGCAGTGTTGAAAGTAGCACCTTATCGAGTCGAAACTTGAGTAGCGGAACAAACAAGCTGTGCGGCAACGCGGGAAACAACTTGCCGGCGATCCATAATGGTTTCGCGTACCTGTGAGTGAGGATGAAAGTGTGAGCAAGTATCAGACTGCGAACCTTCGCAGGATGCTGGCGCACGAAATATTGAGCCACGAGTCCGCCATATGACGCTCCAAATACGTGAACCTCATTGACAGCCTCCGCTTCCAGAATACGAAAGATGCCTTCACACAATCCTGCCATCGTAAGCGACAGAGTATAGGAAGGCGCGATAATGCGGTATTCATTCTCAAAGGCCGCGATGAGCGGAAAGTTTGACTCGCCAACTGACAGCGCGCCGGGCAATAAAAGTAGTGTCTGTTCTCCACGCCCGCAACAGATGTACTGCCACTGCTCATCACCGGCTGTGAGTTGTTTGTAAGGATGAGCAAGACGAAATGCTTTCAGCCGCGCCACCTGTTCCGCCGGAACTTTCGTGAAGAGCTCATCGAACGGAACATTTTTGCGGTACGGATACATTTCACTTTGATCTACAAAAGAGTTGTTTTGCAAAAACAGTTTCCAAGTACGCCGCAATAATAGTCAACTCTCTTTTGACTCTTGTGCGTTTATTTCAGAATCAATTAGCATCAACTGCTTCTCTCGCAACCGCCGCACTCCAGATCATTCACAGGAGGTAACAAGATGGACATCGGCGCACTGGCAAGCTCAGTCACCACGGCACTCGTTCCGCTTCTACCCTATTTACTCAAAGCGGGTGAGAAGGCAGCGGAAGAAACCGGCAAAAGAGTCGCGGATCAGAGTTTGGAGTGGGGCAAGTCGCTCTGGACCAAACTGAAGCCGAAAGTCGAAGCGAAAGAAGCGGCACTCGAAGCCGCACAGGACGTTGCGCAGGAGCCTGAAGACGAAGACGCACAGGCGGCGTTGCGAAGGCAACTTAGGAAACTGCTCACCGAAGATCAGTCGCTGGCGGAAGAAGTAAGCCGTTGGTTGGACCAAGGCAAAGCGGCCGGCATTAACGTGACCGCTTCCGGCGAACGCAGTGTAGCGATTGGCGGCAATGTCAAAAGCAGCACGATTGTCACCGGGTCTGAAAGCGTGCGAAGCATGCTGGAAGACGTCCGCTCGATGGAAGGTTAGGCGTTACTGGTTCACCCATAGGCGCTGCCCAATTGGCGAGCACAGTAAGATGAGTGCGGCGGCATTCAATATCACCGTGCCCCAAAACACTGTCCTGAACTCTGACTTTATGGACTTGTGGCGAAGAAATTGTTGGGCGAACAAAGCTCCCGGCCAGCCACCCGCTAAAGCAAGTAAATGAAGCGTACTCTCGGACGTGCGACAAGCGTTCCGCCGAGCGGCTGACTTATCTCGAGCGTAGACTAAGAACGTGATCAAACTTGCTCCCACATAGACGGCGGCGATTAAAAGCGGAGGCTCTCAGAGAACGCTAACAACGAGGTACAAAACCAAGAACAGCGGGATCGCAATCAGCGTGGCTGTGCCGCTCTGTACGGACGATTCTCGAGGTTCGGGCCTTGAGGTGCGCGTTCGTCGGATCGGTTCAACGTTCGTCGCTCGCTTCTTGCCTTGAGGCCCTACTTCGATCTCGAAAGACATGATCTGCCCGAGCTGCGGACGCACACTCCGAACTCGAAATGCCTTGACGTGAACGAAGATATCTTCGCCACCTTGCGGAAGTTCGAAAAATCCGAAGCCCCGTTCGTCGTTCCAGCTCTTCAATGTTCCTTTGAATCGCATATGCTTGTGAGGGCGAGACGATATTAAAATTAGGACCGGAGAGAATTGCTTCGGCCCAGGTTCTTCGCCACTCATTCTACTCCGATCACAGTGCCAGAATCTACACGCTCGCTTCTCGTTTCGCATTCAGAATGATTCACTGCGTCAACCAAGTTATGACTGACCTGAGAGTTGCCTCTGATACCTCCAGCTTTACAGAGTGGGGACTCCGCCCGCTTGTGCTGTTTGCAGCAGCGTACACGGTGATGACAATCGTCCACGAATTGGCCCACGCGCTCACGGCTTACGCTCTGCGCGTACCCTTCACCCTATTTCACTTTGCCGTGAATATCGATCGGGCGCATGGAACTCTCAATCAACACGCCATCATCGGTGTGGCGGGTCCGCTGGTTGCCCTGGGCATCGGGCTTCTTAGCTGGGGTGCGTACACACGCTCGCAGAATTCACGCTTAGGGCTTCCGTTGCTGTATCTCGTGATGTTCGGTGTGGGCACATTTTTCGGCAATCTTATATCGACGGCGTTTGTTGGAGATTTCAGTCGTTTGGCGTTGACACTTCAATTGCCGATGGCGGTTCGTTACAGCGCGAGCGTCCTCGGTGTGCTGTTGTTGTGCGGCTTGTCCTTTCTGATTGGAACGGAGTTGCGCAGGTGGACGCCCGTGGGAGTGAGTGCGGCTAAAGCCATGCTCGGAATGGTTGCGCTTCCCGCAATTCTCGGGACGACAATTGTCCTTCTGATTTTTCTACCGATGACTTTCGCCTTTGTCTACGCCCGCATAGCGGAATCGTCGTTTTGGATTGCTGCCGCTGTTGGGACGTTGGTTAGTCGAAAGCATCCAACGGATGGCAGGCGAAGGCTTGACGTGGGCTGGGCAGATATCGCGCTATTGTTGGCAGCAGTTTTAGTTGTCCGACTGATGGTCCACGGGATCACTTTTGCCCCATAGGATTGGAACGGGTCCTCGGTTGATCATGCTCATTGTAAGCTCACGGCTGTAACGGCCAGAAACGTGGAACTAACCACATGACGATTGCAAACACCGCGATCGTGAGAATCGAGCCCACTTTCAGGAAATCCAAAAAGCGATAGCGTCCCGGCGTGTAAACCAAAACGCAGGCCGGCTCGAGCGGCGTCAGAAACGAGCATGAAGCCGCGTATGTAACCGTAATGGCAAACGTTCTCGGGTTTAGTCCCAGTGCGAGCGCGGTCTTCACAGATATTGGGAGCATGACGAGAGCGGCGGCCTGGTTTGACATTGGCTGCGTCAGCGCAACCGTCATCAGGAAGAATCCGGCGAGTACACCGATTGGCCCATAGTGGCCCGTGCCTCTAACGATCAAATCCGCCAGGTACTGATCGGCGCGAGTCTTTTCCATCGCCACGCCAAAACTGATCATGCAGGCAATCAAAATCAGCAACCGCCACTCGATGACTTCATAAGCCTCCGCCATCCGCAGCGAGCGGCTGGCAAGCAGGATCATGACGCCGAACAGGACTGCGATTGGTAAAGGAACGAGATGCGTGAGCGAGAAGAAAAGAAAGACCAGGAACGCGAATAATGCCCATCGCCTCTTTTGCGGTCGTGCCTGTTTTTCCGAGATCTCTTCCAAAAGCAATACATGACCTTCAGCCGCGAGTGCTTCAACCTGTTCGCGATTTCCCTGTATCAACAGGACGTCGCCAAACCGCAATCGCACCCTGCTAATCTTCGAAAGCAGGTTCACTCCATGACGATTAATGGCTAATACAACTACCCCGTGTCGCCGTCGAAACGAGAGACCTTTTAATGTCCTGCCGGTGAAGTGTGAGCCACGCGGCACCATGGCCTCGAAGAGTTCTGCGTCTTTACCCTCCAATACGGTATCGTTCAACGTGAAGTCTGGCTTGATCTCAATGCCGGCTTCAGCTTTCACTCTGAGGATGTCCTCGGCACGACCCTGGACCAGCAACAGATCGTCAGCCTTTATCTTCTCCTCCGGGTTGGGCGCAATGCGATACTGGTTCTCACCTCGCAAAATCCCCAGCACAGTCAGATCCAGCTCCTCGCCCATACGAGCTGCAGCTAGTGACTTACCGATAAGCGGCGAGTCGTCCAGCACTATGACTTCGGTCACGTATTGCCTGACATGATATTGCTCGGTAAGCGATTCACCCGACTTTCTGCGCGGTAGCAGGCGGAGACCTATCAGCAACATATACAACATGCCTACGCCGACAATAACCACGCCCACCTTGCTCAGCTCGAACATTGTGAACGGCTGGATCCCGTAACGCGGCAGAGCGCCGCTTACGGCAAGGTTGGTTGATGTTCCTATCAAGGTGCACGTTCCGCCCAGGATTGCCCCAAAGGCGAGCGGCATCAGTAGCTTTGACGGACTAATATTCCTGCGTGCGGCAATGCCTAACACTACCGGCAGAAACATGGCCGTCGTGGTTGTGTTCTTCATTACTGCCGCGCACAATGCGGCAGCGAACATAATCAGCGCGACCATGCGAAACTCACTGTCGCCTGCCGTTCGATGTAAGCGACGTCCAACCAGATCGATTACGCCAGTCTTGGCCAGTCCTCCGGTGAGGATGAAGAGACCCGCGATCGTTATCACGATGTCATTGCCAAATCCTGCGAAGGCTTCGCCCGCGGTTAATGTGTTGGTGAGGACCAACGCCATCACCAGGAGAATGGAGACGACTTCGATAGGTATTCGCTCGATGCTAAATAGAACGAGAGCGATCAGCAGTAGCGCGAGAACGATTGCAATCTGAGTCGTCATTTTATTTGTTTTGTGTTACTCCAAGTCACAATCATACAATTCAATATATGGAAATTATTGAGAAAGTAACGAACACTAATCACGAGCAGGTTCTCGTCGGACGCGATGCCGAAAGTGGTTACCACGGCATCATCGCCATCCATAGCACATCACTTGGCCCAGCCGTTGGCGGAACACGCTTTTGGAATTACGCAAGCGAAGAGGAAGCCCTCACTGACGCCTTACGCCTGTCTCAAGGCATGACTTACAAGACAGCCCTCGCAGGACTGCCACTCGGCGGCGGTAAGTCCATCATTATCGGCAACAATTCGACACTGAATCGCGAAGCCCTTCTGCGTGCGCACGGACGTTTCGTCGATACGTTGAAAGGCCGCTACATCACGGCAGAAGATGTCGGCACAACTCCCGCAGACATGGAGATTATGCGTCTTGAAACTCAACACGTGGCCGGTCTGCTCGACCGCTCAGGTGATCCCGCGCCGTACACTGCGCGTGGGGTGTTCCGTGCGATTCAAGCATCAACCAGGTTTCTCTGGAAGACCGATGATCTGTCGGGATTGACAGTTGCGATCCAGGGCTGCGGAAGCGTCGGATACAATCTAGCGAAGTTGCTGCATGAGGCAAGAGCTAAACTCATCGTCACTGATGTTAATCGTAACAACATGGCACGCGTCGTTAATGAGTTTGCTGCCGAGTCCGTTCAACCCGCGGAAATTTTCAGCGTGCGCGCGGATGTCTTTGCGCCTTGCGCTCTCGGTGGTGTTATCAACGATCAGACAATTCCGGAACTGAAAGTCCAGATCGTCGCGGGTTCAGCCAACAACCAACTTCTCGAGGAGCAACATGGAGCTGGACTCCGGGACAGAAACATTCTGTACGCTCCTGACTACGTGGCCAATGCGGGCGGCATTTTGAATGGCTGCGTCGAGATTCTCGGTTGGGAAGCAGAACATGCGTCGAGAAAAGTAGACGACATTTACGATACGATTTTGAGAATTTTTGAAACCGCGCAAGCAGAAGGGATCGCAACGAACAAGGCTGCCGATCGGCTTGCGGAAGATCGGTTAAGACGCGCCGAGCGTTAACAACGGATCTAACCACAAAGACACTAATAATAACCTTATTTAGTGTCTTTGTGGTTTGGTGGTTGTTGTCCAGCGGCTCTTCATTCGCGCCTGCCATTTGCTTCGCGGTATGTCCAGTGCCTCAAACTGATCGCTCGTATCTCTTAAAGACTCGCCGCCTGCCTTGCGCGTCTTCAAATAAAGCAACGATGCCATGATTGCAGTCAAAGGAGTGACGAACACATTCAACAATTGGTACAAACTGGACCACCCGGACATGGAAAAGTTGAAACCAAACTGTTTTGGAGACCAGTCGTCGTTGAATTGAAGTGTAAAATTCGTCGTTACCGCAGCTCGCCACACCAGGATCGGCAACGCAAACTGCACGAGAGTTATGACCAGCGCAGTCCCAAACGCCCTGCCACTCAACGTTCGACTGCGACGCAAGGTGCCGAGCACTCCGTGCTGCTCCATGATCACCACTGGCCCATAAAGAGCGTAAACAACCGCGGCAATCACACCGGGAATGACAAGCAAAACTGACCCGAGAAGAATCATCGTCATAACCAGCAGCGAAGTAACCGCGAAGATGCGCCATCGTCGTCTTAACGCTCCGACAGCGGCGCCGATTCGTACTGGACGCAACGGCGCGATCATGAGTTGGACCACCACCGGCACCGTTGCTGCGGAGACGAAGAAATACGCAAACAGAAGCGAAACCACTGTGGCGAGAAACAACCCAACGCCGTACGCCATCAATTGCGTCTGCGACATTGTTTGCCCATTGACGAAGATGTCGGAGAGGTTTACCAGCGCGAGCACAGTGAAAGGCGCATATCCCAGGAGCGCGATCTTAATGAATGTGGGAAAGTGCTCACTGTAAAGCGCGAACGCCTGCCGCAACAGATGCGTCGGCCCTTCCCAACTGGCGCGCAGTGCCGCCGCAAAGCCTGCGGCACTCTGCGGACGTTGCGCAGGATCTTGAGCCAGCGCCGACATCACTATCCGCGCCATCTTCCGCGGCACCTTGCGATTCCGTTCACGAATGGGCGGAGGTGCGGCAGTCTTGTGAAGCTGAATCACCTCTTCAGGCGAACCTTTGAAAGGCGTCTCGCCCGTGAGCAGGCGATAAGCGACGACTCCGAGGCTGTAAATATCCGATCGCGCATCCAGACGTTCACCACGACATTGTTCGGGCGACATATAATGAGGAGTGCCCATCACAGATCCGATTGCAGTCAGGTTCTCGTCAACCGTTCTGTCATCGCTCTTTACGAGCGTGGCGTAATCTTCAGTCGTCGAACGCAGGATCGTTTCTGCTTCGGTTGCTCCTGAATTCAGTTCGACTGTTGCTCGCGGAGTTGCATAGACCGGGACCGGTGTGTGATCGGCCTCGCCCAGTTTGACTAAACCAAAATCGAGGACCTTGACTGTATAACCGCCACGACCGTTTGGTTCGAGCCAAATATTATCGGGCTTCAGATCCCTGTGAATGATCCCCGCGCGATGCGCTTCTTCAACTGCCGCACAAACCTGTTCCAGGATATCGACGACCCACTGAATCGGAAGCGCTCCCTCTTCCGCGACGATTTCAGCGAGGGTGCAGCCGTCGAGATACTCCATCACTAGATACGCCACCGGACCTTTGGCTGTTTGCGCGAATCCGAAGTCAGTCACGTCAACCACGTTCGGGTGCCGCAGTCGTCCAGCCGCTTCCGCCTCACGTCTGAAGCGCGCGACAAACTGATCGTGTTTTGAGAGTTGCGGGTGAATGACCTTGACGGCTACCGTTCGCTTCGTTCCGAGGTGTGTAGCGCGATAGACAGCACCCATACCGCCTTGTCCAAGGAGTTGTTCGATCTGGTATTTGTCGTCGAGCAGTTCCATCGGTCAGTTTAATATCTATTTGAAATTTCTTCTCTGCGTACCTCTGCGGACCTCTGCGCCCTCTGCGGTAAAGTGCTTCTGAGTAGTCACCGCAGAGGACGCAGAGGTCCGCAGAGGTTACGCAGAGAAAATAAGAAACCACCTGGACACCTTGACTCCTCGGGGACTTTGTTCATAGATTCAACCCTGAAATGGTATACCACCAAGTCTGATCGCAGGGAGTCCTGATCATGTACACAAGATGGTTGATGTCCGTTCTGCTGCTTGTCGTGCTTAGTGTTGTCGCACTGGCCCAACAACCAACTCCGCCCAAAACACACTTGAAGGTCGGTGACCCGGCTCCTGACTTCACGCTTCATGCCACTGACGGAAAGACCTACAAGCTTAGTGATTTCAAAGGCAAGAAAAATGTCGTGCTGGCGATTTATGTGCTGGCATTCACGGGTGGTTGAACGAAGGAGCTGAAGGCGTATCAGGCTGATATCGCCAAATTCGAAACCACCGACACTCAGGTTTTCGGCATGAGTGTAGACAGTATTCCCGCCAACCGCGAATTTGCAAAGCAGATTGGAGTTACGTTTCCGATCCTCAGTGATTTCAAACGCACTGTAGTCAAGGATTATGGTGTCTTCAACGAGGAGCAGGGCTTTGGCAATCGTGCCACCTTCGTGATCGATAAAGAAGGCATCATTCAGCACATCGACGAAGGAAACGTCGCAATCGATCCGACCACCGTTGTGGAAGCGTGCAACGTGCTCACACACCGGAAGGCGTCGCCTTAGCCTCAAAAGTCTTTCAGCCACAAAAAGGCACAAAAAGCACAAAAGGATTTCCGCTAATCGTTGTGCTTTTGTGCTTTTTTGTGGCTGGAAGACTTTGAGGCAAAGCTCCTATGAACACCAGAACCCGCTCGCGAGCGTAGCCGAACTGATCGGCGTGCACTTGCCAGGCGTGGGATTGCCGGTTGTGCCGCAGTCGCGGCAGATCCAGTATCCACCATTCTGATCGCGAAAGACATCGCGGCAAGGGCCTTGGACGAACTGCGTCCAGCAGCCCTCGAACGTGAATTGGTTCCCGCCCGTGGCGGACGGAGCTTTCACGGAGTTCCCAGCGACGGCGTCATGATGTGTAGACGGCGAGACAAAGAAAAAAGTAGAGAGAACAACAGCAACGGCTGTGAGTTGAATTCTGCGCAAAGTCATCAGACATCTCCCTTCTGGTCAGGTCAAAGGAGCAGGCGCGGAGCGCCTTTCATAACACCTGCTCCGCGAAATAAAAGAATGTCAGGAGTTGGGCTGAGTATCTCTCAAACGAGTTGTGAAAACAATCCGACGACATCGGCCACAAAAAGCACAAAAAATTAGCGGAAATCTTTTGTGCTTTTTGTGCCTTTTGTGTCTTAGCCGCTGGCTTCCATCACGAGCGGATTTGTTGCGGGCGGATAGATGTCACGCGGCGCGCCGATCTGTTCTATCCTGCCGTTACGCACGACTGCCATCCGATGGCCGACGGTGAATGCGTCTTCAAGATTGTGCGTCACGTAAATGACAATCAGCTCTGCTTCTGCTTGCAACCGCAATAGATCCTGGTGCAGTTGTTTGCGAATCTCACTATCAAGCGCAGAAAAGGGTTCATCCAATAACAATACGCGAGGCTCCATTGCTAACGCCCTCGCGATAGCGACTCTCTGCTGTTGACCGCCTGACAGTTCATGCGGATAACGGTTTGCCAGTTCTTCGAGTCGCATTCGTTCGAGTAACGCCTCAGCGCGTTCTCGTGCCCGAGGCTGGCGCCACAGAGCATACGAGACGTTCTCTAAAGCAGAGAGGTGTGGGAAGAGAGCATACTGTTGAAAAACGTACCCAACGTGGCGCTTCCGTGCGGGAAGATTCAATGCGGGAGTCCTGCGCCGAACCCCGGATGAATGGAAGAAGACCGTGCCATCCAAAGTAATCTCACCGGCATCCGGTGTCATAAGCCCGGCGATCGCGTTTAGCGTTTGCGTTTTGCCCGCGCCTGATGGTCCAAACAGCACGAGTATTTCCGCGCCTACCTCGAGCCGCACAAACAGATTGAAGGTTGCCAGTCGTTTCTCGATATTAACTTTTAGACGCGCTGGTTCCATCACTAAATACTTAACGCAGAGACGCCTTTCGTTTATAGAGTGGCCGTTCGAGTTGCCGCACACACCACAAGCCAACGAACGCTACCGCCGTCATCACGACGACCATCATTTGCGCTTGCTCGTACCGGCGCGCTTGGACCGCATCGTAGATCGCAAGCGGGAGTGTTTGAGTTTGTCCGGGAATGTTGCCTGCGACCATCAGCGTCGCGCCGAACTCGCCGAGCGCTCGCGCTGCTCCCAGGATTAATCCCGCAATAACGCCACGCTTAGCGAGAGGCAGCGTGACGCGCCACAAGATCTCCAATTCTGATGAGCCAAGTGTTCGCGCAGCGTTCTCCAGCACCTGGTCTACACCCGCAATCGCAGCGCGTGCTGACTGGACCATCAACGGCAATCCCACTACCGCCGAGGCAATCGCCGCTGCCTGCCACGTGAAGAGCAGATTAAAGTGGAACCACTCAACAATCGGGCTGCCGCGCCCGAGCGTAAGCAACAAGAAATATCCAATGACGCTCGGCGGAAGCACCAGGGGCAGGAAGATAATCGTTTCAATAACAATCTGACCGCGCACGCGAAAGCGCGCCAACAGCACGCCCAAAGTCAGACCGATGACGAACAGAATGATCGTCGCCACCAAAGTGACTTGCAGCGACAACCTCAGAGCCGACCAATTCATTTAAGCGGCTCCTCTCCCGGCAATATGAATCCATACTTGCGCATGATGGGACGCCCTTGCGGAGAGTTAATGAAAGTCGCGAATCGTCGTGCCTCAGCTTCGTGCCGCGTGCTTCTGATGACGGCTAACGCCTGGTTAAGCGGCTGGTGAAGTCGATCTGAAATTAACACCCAATGTCCCTTACTATTCACGCTCAATGAAAGCGCGACGATCGCGGCATCGACGTTTCCCGTCTCGGCATACTGAAGCGTCTGGCTGATGTTCTCACCGAAAACGAGTCGAGAAGACACGCGGTCCCAGATGCCGGCTGACTGCAAAGCCTGGCGCGCCGCCTCGCCATACGGAGCGTGTTCGGGATTGGCGATCGCGATCCGGTGGACTTCCGGCTTTGCCAGATCCTCGACGTGCTCGAGCTTTAAAGAACTATCCTCGCGTGTCCAAAGTGTAATTCGTCCCTGCGCGTACAGCGCCTTGGTGTCAGGAAAGATTAGATTCTGGCGTTCAAGCTCTTCGACAAAGCTGACGTTCGCCGCAGCCAGGAGATCGACTGGAGCTCCCTGTTCAATCTGCTGCGTAAGCTGTCCGGTCGAACCGAAGTTGAATGTCACTTTGATCCCGGTCTCGTTTTTAAATAATTCTCCCAGCTCTTCAAAGGCCGGTGTGAGGTCCGCGGCCGCCGACACTGTCAGCGTCACTGGCGAATCTCCGCGCGACGGTGATCGACACGTCGTCAAAAATATCACGCCACAAAAAAGCACAAAAAGCACAGAATGACTTCTGGTAAATTTTTTGTGCTTCTTGTGCCTCTTTGTGGCTTTCTTAGAAATTGAATTTAGCTCCGAATTGAAAAACTCTCGGATCGCCCGCTGCGGTGATCGAGCCGAATCCCGGCGCACCAACTACTGTATTTGGAGCAGCGAGCGGTGGAGTGTTGGTTACGTTGAAGGCTTCGGCGCGCAACTCGACATTGGTCGTCTCACCGAAATAGATCCGTTTGATCAGCACGAGATCGGCGTTACGGTAAGCGGGTCCACGCACGGGATTGCGCGAGCTGCTCCCGAGAGTAAACTGCGGCGCGATGACGAACGCTGATGTATTAAAGAACCTCGCCGTCGTGCGCTCTGAAGCTGAAAGATTCGGATCCGCGACGCGATTAGGTCTTTGCGTGCCAAAGCCTGCGAAGGCATTAAAGTTTGTCGCCTGCGTGACCGCGAGTGGCAGACCCGATTGCAGCGTTACCACGCCCGCTATTTCAAAGTTGTATGGCAGTTCATAAGTAAAGCTCGCGACGAAGACATTCGGCATATCGCCGTTTGAAAGGTCTCGTTCCAGCCGGCGATTGAAACTATCAGCCACGGGAAAGTTTGCGATGGGCCCGGTAAGTATCGACGCGTCGAAGACGGAAGAGGCTTCATCAATCAGCTTTGATCGCGTGTAGCTGACAAGAAAAGACAAGCCACGCGAGAATCGTTGTTCCAGTTTCGCCTGGAGCGCATTGTAGTTCGTGCTCCCAACGTTATTGCGATAGAGACTGACAGCAGTGAATCGCGGAAACGGCTTGAGCAGTTGGGCCAGCGGAATCGTCGGATCTCCGAGACTCGACGAACGCGGGATCTGGCCAAAGAATGGATTCGGAACTCGCTGGAGCAGCGCCGGACCCAGAGCGAGTTGGCTCGGCGTGAGTTGATTGAGGCTCGTATCGGGAATGCCGATGTGAGTGATCTTCGACCCCGCATACGCGAGCTCAAGGACCATGTTCTTCGTCAGTTGTCGTTGCACGGCGAAGTTCCACTGTTGCGCGTAGCCACTGCCGAGATCCGCATCGGCTGAGAAGACGCCCTGGCCCAGGCCGGCGTCCGGCGTGAGTGGTATGGGCGTCACAGTCGGTCCATTCGAAAGCACAAATGCGGGAACGATGTTATCGAGCGTCCGCTGCGACACCGTTTGAATGAACGGAAACTGCGGCGTGGTAAATGGTGTCGTGATTCCCGCCATTTCAATCCAGATCAATCCGTAGCCGGCGCGCATCACCGTCTTGTCGTTCAGGCTGTAAGCAACACCCAGCCGTGGTCCAAAGTCGAGTTTGTGCAAGCGCCGCGCTGATTCGCTAAAGCCGTTTTGGCCGAAGTATTCCAGTTGCTGAGTTTGGAGATTGAAGACGGCGCCTTGATTGTCAGCTTCGGTGGAAGGAAAGTTGAGTGTATACCGAAGGCCCGCGTTGATCGTCAGTCGCGGGGTAACTTTAAAGTCGTCCTGCACAAAATACTCCTGCACATGAGCACGCGGCCGCAGGACGTTTTCCTGAATGTCGATCGAGAAGTTTTGCACCTGGCCCAGGAGAAAACTTGCGAGAGCGTTTCCGGTGAAGCTCGACAGCGCCGAGCCGATGGTTGGGATGGCCTGTGAGTTTGTGAATAGCGTGTTGAAGCTGAAAGTCCCGGTGGGTGATGGGGGTTGAATAACGTCGAGCCGTTCCCAGCGAAAGTCGATTCCGAACTTGATCGAGTGTCGCCCTCGTTGAGTTGAGAGGCCATCGAAGATCTGCGTCACGTCAGTGCGAAAGTCTGACGCTGTATTGGCTGAGGGCCCGAGTTGTTGTAGACCCGCGATCGTGAACGTCGGGAGCGTGTTTTCGAATGCGCCGTTTGTCGGTATACCCGGAATTTGTAAGCTTTCCGAAGGTGATGCAGCGAGTTGCGTCGCTTCCCTCTCGATCTTTCTTCTGGTATATCCGAACCGCAGCTCATTCAACAAACGGGGACCGAAGACATGAAGGTGATTGATGACAAGGGACTGCGCCTTGGTATCAGTTGGTCCAGTCACACCGCTCGTTATGTTTCCGCTGCCGTCCGGCAAAGGCGTCACCGGTTCGGTAAAATCTTTTGCATATGAGAAGCGGCCGAAGAGCTGATTGTTCGATGAAAAACGATGATCGAAGCGAAGGTCGAACTGGTCCTGGTTGCTGGGCTCGTTACCAACCAAAGTAAAGTTGTTCGCGGCGCCGCTCGAGGTTGGTAGGGGGTATCGCTGTAACAACGACGCCGCCACCGGGTCAAAAGTATTTGTCGGAATGATATTGCCGGCGTAAGCGCGATGATCCGAGGGACGGAAGATCTGGCCCACGCGCGCCTGGATCGTATTGCCGTTCGTGTCCGTAACATTTACGGGACTGGCAGTGACCGTCGTGCTTATCGAACCATTCGGCTGAAGGAACAACGGCGCGCCGAGACTGGCTGAAAAGTTACCTCCACGTTGGGCGAGCGTCGGCACGGTTGAAATACGCACTCGTCCAATCAACTGGCGCGTGCCTTGATAGTCTCCAAAGAAGAACGTCTTGTCCTTAATGATCGGGCCGCCGAGTACAAAGCCAAATTGATTGCGCCGGAAGACGGGCTTGTTTGGATTTGCAGCCGTCGCTGGCGCAAATAAATTGCGAGCGTTCAGCGCTTCGTTTCTTAGAAATTCAAACACCGAACCATGGAAGTCGTTGGTTCCTGATTTCGTCGTCAGGTTTACGACGCCGCCATTGAAGCGTCCAAACTCCGCCTGCGGACTGTTAACCTCGACCTTGAACTCCTGCACCGACTCAATCACCGGAAAGAAAGCAACCTGTCCCGGTTCCGGCTGAAGCACTGAGATCCCGTCGAACAAGTACTCATTCGTTCGGGGGCGGCCGCCGTTGATGCGCGGAAACGATGGACCAGCGGTTGTCGGCGGAGGCTGCGCCACGCCCGCAGACAAACTGACGAGGGAAAGGAAGTTGCGCCCATTGAGAGGCAGATCGACAATCTTGCGGTTGCTCACAACCTGGCCCAGGCTCCCGCTTTCCGTTCGCAGCGGCGAAGCGTCCTCGCTGATCATAACGCTCTCGCTTACTTGTCCCGGCTGAAGAACAATATCGAGGCGCACACGCTCGCCGGTGGCGAGTTGCACCCCGGATCGAATGAAACTCTTAAAGCCCTCGACCTCCACAGTAACGGTGTACTGGCCCGGCTTTAGATTAGTGACAGTGAAGGTGCCCGCCTCGCCAATGGTTGAGCTAAAAACCTGGCTCGTGGAGATCTCGGTTACAAGTATGCGGCCTTGCGGTATCAGGGCGCCGTTTTGATCGTGAACTACTCCGGTGATCTCAGCTCTTCCGGCTTGCGCACGCGTCGCCGGCCCTACCATGCAAATAAACAACAGCAAGACAGCGAGACATCTCGTGAGATGAGGCATGACGGGGGCTCCTGAACTGACGTGATGATTATTGCTTAAACCGAAACCGCGAGACTCAGTCTCTAATTACCATTACCTCGGTCGCTTTGATCAGGGCGTAAACTGAGCTGCCCTTTTTCAAGCCGAGTGCTTTGGTTGCATCGCTGGTGATTATGGAAGTAATTGATTGGCCACCAACGTCGATCGTTAACTGAACCAGCAAACCCTCGTAGCGAATCTCGGTGACGATTCCATGCAGCTTGTTGCGACCGCTGATGGCCTCGATGCCGACCGGCTTTCCACGATGTGTCCGGGAGCGCACCGCTCCGGATATGCGCTCGATCTCGCTACGCGCAACGCGATGATGTCCCCCGACAGTCTTCACTGAATGAACTTTGCCTTTGTAGATCCACTGCTTCAGTGTTGGGTAGCTGACACCTGCGAGTCGAGCCGCCTCAGCCGGTTTCATTAACTCTTCCATGCGCTCTCTATACATTTGTAGACGATTTTAGTCAAACGATATGTTCGTTACTATACGATTTAATACGTATTTAGATCTTCGACCACGAAGACACGAAGACACAAACTAAAGATCTTTGTGTCTTAGGGTCTTGGTGGTTAATTATTTTGCGGGAGGTCTAAACGTGACGGTGAGTTGAGGTCGAAGAGTTTCGTCTGTGGCTTCGCTGCTATGAAACACTTTAGCAGTTGCCGCCTGTGATTCATCGCCAATCAGTATCCAACCGAAATTCTTCTTGGGCGCGTTGACCCATGACTGTACATCCGCCACGAGCCTGGGTGTGGAATTCCAGGTGTACACGCCGGCGCCGGCGACGTCAGTCTTTGCGCTGGAGACCTTTAAATAGTCACCACCCGGACGAGACCAACGAGTGGTTGGATAGACGCTGTGGATCCACGTCGCATCGCCTGCCGCGGCTTCCGCACCTCGACCACCCTGGGCGACAGAGGTCCCTTCTTTCCAGAAGCGCGAAACTCGATACAAATTGACAGTGCGTGGCTGATCACCGCCAGCGCTCAGTTGCAGCGTCATGGTTAACGTAACTGACGTAATGCGAGAGCGCGCCGGAATTGCACCGGCAAGGTCAAACGCGATTAGCCCTCTGCGTTTGGACTCTTGCGGCTGGCCCGTGCGGCCCACAAAAATGGTTTCACCTTCCGAGTTTCCGAGCAGTCCCTTTGCGCTCTCGATGAGCGTAGTGTCTTTGGAAGGTTGTAATTTTTTGGTTTCTTCGGCGGCGGCGGTTTTACGTTGGACCGGCGTGGCGGTTATGGTCCAGCCGAGCAAAGCAATTAACAAGCATGTCAATAAGCGCTTCATAAGAGTGTTCCCTTTCTACAGTGTTAGACCACCGTGCAAGGCCCCTGGCCATCACCTACAACCTCGACGTTCTGCATCATCCCGAAGTCCGAGTGTAGAAGAATATGGCAATGAAGAACGAATCGGCCCGGATAGTCAAGGAAGCGCGACCTGATTTTAACGCTTCCATCGGTTGGCAGGCTCACCGTGTCTTGCCATGGCCAGTACTCAGGTGAGACACCGGGTTGCATCACCTGGAAGTGATTGACGTGAATGTGAAACGGATGTTCCGCTCCAGTCTCATTCACGATTTCCCACTCCTCGGCAGTTCCGAGCTTCACTGTATGATCGATACGATCCAGATCGTATGGCTTGCCGTCAATCAAAAACGCGTTCGTGAGTAGTTCGTCGCTTTTTTGTCCGGTACAGAGCTTTGCATTCGGATAACCTTTGCAGACGTCCCCACGAGCCTGATCCGGACAGATCTGAAATCTAACGACACGACGTTTGACGATCTCATCGTCAGCGATCGGTTTCAGAAACGGCGGCAACGATCGCAGCGCGGATGGCAAACGCGCGTTGAGCGGTGTACCGGTGCTTTCGATCCAGGCGAGCACTTGATCCTGCGCCTGGCCCTGATAACGGCGCTTGAACATTTTATATTTCCCAGGCCGGCGTAATTGCACGAGAAAATCGACGCGCCCCGCCGGGGGCAGCACGTATGAAGTGCGGCGCAATCTACGGCGCAGGGGATAACCGTCGATCGCGATCACCATGAACTCCTGTCGTCTATTCCTGTTATCGAGCAATTGCAGGTCCATGTATCCGCCGGGTGTTGCAGTCGCATTAATAAAGCGCCAGCGTTGAACCTCGCCGGGGCGCAAGCGAAGTGTTGGCTGAAGTTGTCCGTTGACAGTGTAAGGCGCGAACGGATGATCGCATGAATAAAGTTGTTCTGCGCCTTTTCCTACCAACTCCTGGACCAGCCAGATTAAATCACCGGCTTCAGGAACGAGTTTCTCTTCGTCCGGGTCTTCCACAATCAACGCGCCGGCCATACCGTTCATTGTTTGTAGTCCGGTAGAACCATGCACGTGCGCGTGGTACCAAAATGTACCCGCTGAATGCTTCTCCGGTAGCTTGAAGCAATACTGATATTCGGACTGCGGTTCGATTCGTAAAAAAAAGTCGTCAGAAGGAGCCTGAGGCGAGACATGCAGACCGTGTGTGTGAATGTTGGTCGTATTAAAGCAATGGGGCTGATTGACGTGTTCTTTACTGCAATGTTCGCCTGGACCGGGAAGATCATTGGATAGTTTGAGTCTCAATTCTTCACCGGGGCGAAGCCGCAACGTTGGACCAGGCACGGATCCGTTATAACAACGCGTCTGCTCGAGTCTCATGCCTCCGGGAATTGGAACGTCTGCCTGGACCACGCGCAGGTGTGTTTCGAGTATGCCGTTTTTAGACGTTTCGAGAGGTGGCTGGGTAAACGCTTCGGAACTCTTACTCGCCGCAAGTGGTTTTCGGCTTTGTGGAAAAGCAATTTCAGCAGGAGCTAACAGCGCGGCAATGGCAGTCATTCCTCCGCTCAGAAAGCGGCGCCGATTTAGCTTCTCCCAACTGTCACTGGACATGACTACAAGATAGCTTCCAGCCACAAAAAAGCACAAAAGGATTTCCGCTCTTTTGTGCCTTTTGTGCTTCTTCGTGGTGGATCTTTTTTAGGTTGGACACCTACTGGTGCGATCTATGCACGCTTTGGTGGCTGGAGGATAGTCGTGTACGGGTTCGTTCGGACCAACTCCGTCGCCCACTAGCTTGACGTCAATCATCATTCCCACGTCCTCATGCACAAGAATGTGGCAATGGGTGACGTATTCGCCATCGTAGATCAGGAAGCGGCTGCGTATCTTCAATGGTGTCGCCGGCGTACCTTTAACCGGACTCGTCATCCCTGGAAGCGGGACGGTATCCCAGAACGGCCAGGTGCATGGGTCGTTCTTATCCATCCGCTTGAGACCGAACTTCTGGAGATCGTCGTTCGAGACTTCATAGTCGAATGATACGCCCAGGATCTGAAATGGATTGAGGTGAACGTGAAACGGATGTGTATTTGATTGAGGAACAGCCGCTTTATCCGCATAGTTCTCGAGTGTCCACTCCTCGGCGGTATTCAACTTCACCTCGATGGGCTTGTTGTCGGCATAGTAAGCACCGTCGATTTGGAAACTCGCTTTTGCAAAATTCTGGAACTTAAGTGGCTCAGCTCGAACAGTGTCCACGTTCCAGATCGCATTCAGATAAGCGGGTTTGTTCCCGGGAATGACTTTTGGGATCTCTTCCTTATACGACGAGGCTTGCACGTCGATATACATAAGCACCTGTTTGCTAGTGCTGTTGTTTGACGCGAACGTGTAATTCGTTGAACTGGGATTCAGGACACTTTCCAACGGGAAAGCATCTTTATACAGGGTATAGAGACCTGGTTCGAGGTTAATCAAGAAATCGGCGCGATTGCCGTTTCCCATCAGGTGATATCGCACCGGTTGCGGATTCACGCCATAGAAAGAAAGGCCGTCTATGGCCATTAGCCACATCACCTGGTCGTCCGCAGTCGATGTGGGAGGAAGGCCGGGGCTGCACGTCGTAGTCTTAACGAGTCTGAGCTTCATCAGTGTCCGTGGCGTCGCGCCGATATTGAGGAAACGGAAGCGCATGTTTTGGCCGGCATTCATCTTCAGCGTGGGCCTGCATAATCCATTGACAAAGACTTGCGTCGGAGGAGGTTTGCCTGGACCACCGTAGACAGGAGGAAACGGAATGTCCTTCGGGTTTAAAAGTATCTCCTGCAACACGAAAACTTTGTCCAGATCTTCGCGAACTACTTGCCCCTCGGGAGGCTCGCGAATAATGATGGCGCCGGCCATACCGCCCGACACCTGGTAAGCGGAAGCTCCATGCAAGTGGGAGTGATACCAATTCGTGCCCGGCGCGTGCATATCAGGCAGAACTATTCGATAGTCGTTGCTCTGACCCGGAGAAATATCTACCAGCACGTCATCCGAGGAGAGTTTCAACGGCGGGTTAGTGCCGTTTATTTCGTAAGGGCCACAGTGCTTGTTGCCGTTGCTGTCGATGCTGCACGGAGACACCTGAAGACCATGAACGTGCAGATTGGTATGCTGAAAGCATGCCGGGTTGGGCGGATTAGCGTGGTGACCACCAGGGCAGACGTCGCCCTTGAACGAGATTGTAAGATTGTTTTTGAGCGTGAGGTTGATCGACGTTCCCGGATCGACATACAACGAAGGCCCAGGCAGCGCTCCGTTGAAAACCGGTTGCAGGCCTGTCGCTGGTGTTGTTTGGCCGGGGCACGAGGGAGTCCATTCGAGCGGCTCAGCGCTCAGCGAATATTCGAGGACGTTTTGGCCGTTGATTACTTTAGCGTACACCGGCTTGGGCTCAGAGAAGGGCACGTCGTTGCACTCGCCGGTTAATCGTGCCTGCAACTTGGTAGTGCGGCGTTGTTGCGCTATCGATTCCAACGGATTAGCGAGCGTTATTGCCGCCGCGCCGGCGCCTATCTTCAGAAATCCGCGGCGACCGAGCTTAGGTTTGGAACCGGTTTCTTGATCGTTAGTAGCGGTTGGTTCGAGATCTTTACCAGAAGGGCCAGGGCGCTTCTTTCGTTTCATTAGGGAGTCTCCTTTGAGATAAAGAAAGTGGGAAGCAAGTGGTTAGATTCTTGTCGTTAAGTCACCACAGATTTGGGAGCGAGGTATTTCTACGCCCACCCAGTGCTCGATCGAGTTTCTAGTGATTGAATTAAAAGTGCTTAGTGATTGTAGGAGCTACTGAACTTAAAAATCAGGAAGTCTTTTGTAGAAAGCTTGCCGGGATAAGATAGCCGCCTCTTCCGGAATTGTCATGCAAAAAAGAATCGACAGCCGCGGAAAGCTGCGGCTGTCGATGTGAAGGGGAGAGTGATCAGACCAATACACTGCTTATGGCGGTGTATCTCCGGGACACCTGCTGGTCCGCTGGATGCAGGCTGCTGCATCAGCCGGATAGCTGTGTACGGGTACGCCCGGACCGACTCCGTTACCGACTAGCTTAACGTTAATCATCATTCCCACGTCCTCGTGTACAAGGATGTGGCAATGCGTGACGTACTCGCCATCGTAAATCAGGAATCGGCTGCGAATCTGTAACTGTGTCATCGGTGGCGGTGAGCCGGCAGCTCCCGGGAGCGGAACGGTGTCCCAGAAAGGCCAGGTACACGGATCCTGCGGATTCATCCGCGTTAACCCGAACTGCTGGAGATCGGCGTCCGAGACTTCAAAGTCGAAGGATACGCCTAAGATCTGGAATGGATTGAGGTGAACGTGAAACGGGTGCGTGTTTGACTGTTTTGCGAAACTTGTAAACCCGAAGTTTTGCAAGGTCCACTGCTCCGCCGTATTCAGCTTTACGGAAATCGGCGTGTTCGCGTCATAGTAAGCATTGTCAATTTGGAACGAGTTGGCAGCCAGGTTCTGAAACTTAATTGGCTGCTGTCGAACTGTGTCCACATTCCAAATCGGATTCAGATAGGCGGGCTTCTTACCGGGAATGATTTTTGGAATCTGTTCCTGATAGGGCGAGGCCTGCACGTCGAGATACATAAGTACCTGTGTGCTGCCCGCAGAAGCCGCCGTGTAAGTGGTTGAACTGGGATTGCCGACACTTGCCAGTGGGTAACCATCTTTATACAGGGTGTAAAGACCTGGTTGGAGATTAATCAAGAAGTCAGCGCGATTGCCGTTGCCCATCAAGTGATAGCGCACCGGTTGCGGATTGATGCCATAGAAGGAAAGCCCGTCTATGGCCATTAGCCACATGATCTGATCGTTCGGACCAGGCGGCGGCGGAGGGGTGGCGGGGCTGCACGTTGTGGTCTTAACGAGTCTGAGCTTCATCAATGTTCGTGGCGTCGCGCCAATATTGATGAAACGGAAGCGCATGTTTTGCCCGGCATTCATTCTCAAGGTAGGCCGGCACAGCCCATTAACAAACACCTGAGTTGCGGGTCCGCCGCCTCCACCACCGAGAGCTCCGTAAACCGGAGGAAACGAAGGCCAGTTGTTCGGGTTGTTCGCGATTATTTCCTGCAGCACAAAGACTTTGTCCAAATCGTCGCGAACTATTTGTCCGCCAGGAGGCTCGCGAATGATGATCGCCCCGGCCATGCCGCCCGACACTTGATAGGCTGAAGCTCCATGCAAGTGAGAGTGATACCAGTTTGTGCCGGGCGCGTGCATGTCTGGCAGAACTACCGAGTATCTGTTGCTGTTACCAGGATAAATGTCTACCAGCACGTCATCCGAGGAGAATTTCAACGGCGGGTTAGTGCCGTTGATATCGTACGGTCCGCAATGCTTATTGCCGTTGTTATCGATGCTGCACGGAGACACCTGGAACCCGTGAAAGTGCATGTTCGTGTGCTGAAAGCATGCCGGCTTGGGCGGAGTAAGATGATGGTTCGCGGGGCAGTTGTCACCCGAGAACGGCGGCATGGCATTGAGATTGTTTTTGAGCGTAAGATTTAACGTGCTTCCAGGATCGACATACAACGAAGGCCCAGGCAGCGCTCCGTTGAAAACGGGTTGCAGGCCCACCGTTGGTGTTGTCTGGTTAGGGCACGCAAAGGTCCACTTGAGCGGCTCAGCGCTGAAGTTGTATTGGAGCACGCTTTGACCGTTGATCATTTGAGCATAAACAGCCTTGGGCTCTGAGAACGGCACGTCATTGCACTCGCTGCTTGTCTGCAAGAGCATGTTGGCAGCGGGCTGTGCTATCGACTCCAACGGATTGGCGAGCGTTACTGCCGCCGCGCCCGCGCCGACCTTCAGGAATCCGCGGCGACCGAGCTTGCGTTTGGAATTGGATTCAGTTGTTGTTTCTTGATCGTGATTAGCAGTTGGTTCGTGATCTTTGGAAGAAGGGCCCAGGCGCTTCTTTCTTTTCATTTAGTGAGCCTCCTTTGAGGGGTTAAAAAAGTGATGCGAGTTGTTCACTTTCGTCGTTAGCATTCACCACAGGTGCGAAGCGAGGTACTTCCACGCCAACCCAGTGATTCAAGCCCCTTGTAATTGACTATCCAGTGAATGAGTTCAAGAAATGCTGGTACTTGGTATGACGACTACCGGGACTTTGCAGTTAGCACTGCTTCTTAGAAACTTTGTGGATAAGGTTAAAGGAGAGCCGGCTAGATCTTGGCACTCCCTCAGGACATTCCGTTACTGTCGGGAAGTTCACGGAACAACTTCTCAGTGCGAGGACTAAGTTCTTACAGTTATGTTTGCGAACGACCTTTGAGTAGGGCCGTTAACCCGCCCGTCGTTGGCCACCACCGCCGCCGCCACCACCGCCACCCGCGACTTTTTGCCGAGATTGCTTGAGGTGAAAAGTCCTGAGGTTGTTTCGTTGGCCGGGCTCCAAAACACTGCGAGCAGCCTTTAAATGGCTGTAGCGCATTTTGCGCAGGTCGCCTTCGGCTCTCGAGACATTATCAATGGCGGTCATCACATCGGCTTCGTTAGCATCGACATTACGAATTAACGCGCGCCACCTGATCTTCGCTTTTTGCAACGCCGCTTGCTTGTCAATCTTTTCAAGTTCAAAGTCGAGCATCAATTGATTAAGTTGCTCTATCTGACCATCGTTTAGCCCGAAGTCGTCAACATGGTGAAGCAACATACCCACGCCGCCTACTTGTTTCGCCGATCCTCTACGTCCGGATCCTCGCTGGTCGGGCCCGCTCACCTGAGGCTCCACTTCTGCTGCTTGTCCAGGTGTTCCCTGGACCGCGACTGGTCGTTGTGCCTTCCATCTACTCATGGTAAACTCGCCTTCCTCTTTTACGGTCCAAATCGGTTGGTTTAAATTTTCAGTGCCGACGAGTCAAATCCTATCACTTGCCAACCGAGCCTGCAATGAAAAGCTTTAGCGAAAACAGATGGTACTAACGGCAAGACCTCATGATCTTGAGCCATCACCGCGGCGGTCCAAAGACGCCAGTTGGGAGTTGTTCGATGATCAAGCCACGATATTCGAGCAACGGGCAGGACTCCCGGCACATTATTGCCGCGATATCGCTAACAGCGTAATTGAAATCGGACAGGTGCGAGCGGGCGATTTGATCGTCGAGATCGGTCCCGGAACCGGACAGATCGCTCAGTGGCTTCAGCAGACCTCTGCGTACATCGGATTCGATCTCTCGAGTGGGATGTTAAAAGAGTCGCAGCGCCGCCTCGGCCACAATGCGGGAAGTCGCTCCCTCATTCAGGCGGATGCTAACAGGAGTTGGCCGCTTGCGAGTGGAAGCGCACGCGTGATCTTCAGTTCGAGAGCGTTGCACCTGCTTGATCACGAGCACGTCGCTGAAGAAGTTTTTCGCATAGCTTCAGAAGATGGTGCTGCGCTTATCCTCGGACGTGTGAAACGTGATCGTGACAGCGTTCGGGCTCGCATGGCGAGAGAAATGATCGAGCGGCTGCACCAGCATGGATTCGAAGGACGCCGGGGCGAAAAAGAAACTCAGAAACTCATCGAATCGTGTTGCCGGCGCGGCGCAGAGGATCTGGGCGTTGCGGATATCGCTCGCTGGCGTGTTTCAACCAGTCCGCGCCAGTCAGTGGAATCCTGGCGTTGCCTGACAGGCTTGGCCGGTATTAAAGTCCCGGCCCAGAGCCGGAACGATATCCTGAATGAGATGGAAGCGTGGGCGGAGCAAGAGCTTGGCGGATTGGATCGAGAAATTGAGTCAGAAGAAACATACGTGCTCAGATCTTTGCGCATACCGGCAGTTCAGGAACGCATCAACAGCCCCAACTCGGATCTAATGTGATCTGTGATTCATTTCGTGCCCGGGGCGAAACCAGCAATCCTCAGCGATAACGAGAGTTCAACTATGCATAGCGGCCTTCTAACCGAACTTGGCAAATCACTGCTTACCGGCTCTCTCGACGAAGAAGCCTTAATGGCGCAGACAGACGGACCGAGTGCGGTTCAAATACTGCCCCAGGCGAACGTAATAAAAATCGGCGGTCAAAGCTTCATTGATAGAGGACGCGCCGCAGTCTTTCCGATGATCGAGGAGATCGTTGAAAACCTCGGTCGTCACAAGATGATCATCGGAACAGGTGCAGGCACGAGAGCGAGACATGCTTACAGCGTGGGCCTTGACCTGGGTCTTCCCACCGGCGTGCTGAGCGTGCTAGGTACTTTTGTCAGCATGCAGAACGCTCGCATGCTCAACTTTCTCCTGAGTAAGAACGGCATTCCTTTTATAGAGCCGGCCCAGTTTGCTCAGCTTCCACACTACCTGGCTGAGCGCGGTGCGGTGATCTTCTTCGGCATGCCGCCATACATTTACTGGCAAAGGAACCCCACGGTCGGACGCATCCCGCCGCACCGGACAGACACCGGCAGTTACCTGGTTAGCGAGGTTTTCGGCGCGAGGTCGATGATCTTCGTTAAAGATGAGAAGGGCTTGTACACTGCCGATCCCAAGAAAGATCGGAACGCGAAATTCATCGGCACGATCACGGTCTCAGAACTCGAGCGGCTCGATTTACAAGACCTGGTTTTGGAGCGTGGGGTTATCGAGTTGATGCGAAATGCTACTCATCGACGTTCAGTCCAAATCATCAATGGACTCGAACGCGGGAACCTGACCAAAGCTCTGAACGGAGAGCACGTCGGTACAATAATTACTTCTGATTGACAGGGTTTATTAGACAGGATTTCAAGATTTGCAGGATAAGGAAAGCTGACAATGAACGATGGTCGCCACCACGTCACTTCGATGCTCATGCGAGAAAGTCTTCTCGATAAAGAGGTCCAAAAATCAACTGAGACACCAGTCTTCAGTATGTTGCCTGAGGCGCACGTGGTTAAGATTGGCGGTCGCTCGATCATTGATGCCGGGCGCGCTGTAGTCTATCCGGTGATCGATGCCCTCGTGACCTGCCTGAAAACTAAAAAACTGATCATCGGCGCCGGCGGCGGTGTACGAAGCAGACACGTTCTCTCGATCGGAATTGATCTTGGACTCCCCACCGGAGCTCTGGCGCAGTTGGCGATGGCCGATGCGTTGGGGAACGCGCATATTCTCGGCACGTTACTGGCGCCTTATGGCGTCGTCGCGATTCCGCCCGACATTCTGGGCCACCTGTTGCCTCTCTTCATGGCCAGCGCGCCGGGTGTGATCTTCAACGGAGTGCCACCCTATTCGCTCTGGGAGCATCCGCCGGCAACGGGACGAATACCGCCACATCGTACGGACGCCGGATCGTTTTTGCTGGCTGAATGTTTCGGATGCAAGTCTCTCACGTTGGTGAAGGATGTCGATGGTCTTTACGATCGGGATCCGAAGCTCGACACGGGAGCGAATTTTATCAGTGAGATTGATAGCGCTGAGCTCAAGAAGCGCCAATTCGATCGCCTTCCCTTTGAACGTATTCTCCTCGACCTGCTGGAAAACTCCCGGCTGTTGCATTCATTTCAGATCGTCAACGGCCGCCATCCGGAGCGAATAGCGGCCGCGCTGAACGGCGAACACGTCGGGACGATCATCCACGCGAACGGCTCGCATTAGACAGGATTGCATGTTAAGAGGATGCAGGAAGTTTCTTCAGTGAGTTCGCGATCATCTTGGTAAGGGCTTTTGGATCCTTGAGAACTTTGGACGCTGTTAATGGCTTGGTGAAAGCGAGGATCTCGCCGCTGTGCGCATCGGCAATCCCCACGGTTACCTGTGTGAAAGGAAAATCAAATCTAAGGATATTCATCAAAGAGAACGCAGTTTTACCTTTCGTAAATACTCTTCCGGCGCCCCTGATGAAGACTAATATGTCAGTAGCTTTATCAACGTTGAGCAGCATGACTTCGTCGCCGAGTGTGAAGCGCGCCTTTTTCACATCTTTCGATTTCTTCATTAACTTCGGCAAAAGCGCGTCGTAACGGTTTTGAATATCAGCTAACTGGTATTTGCGGGTTTCATCCGGTTCGGCAGACTGGAAAGGACTGTCAAGAACTTTAATCTTCTTCTGCTCGAGCGTTTCCGCCACAGCCGCTAAAACAGCCTTACTGATCTGTTCAGACTCGGCAATCATCATCTCCGAGCCCTTGGAACTCTCTTTTACGATCTCGATCTTCGCCGGGAGAATGACTGCATGATGGATCGTTGTCGTCTTTTGTTCGAGCTTTGGATGCAGGTATTGGCCATCTGTTTCGAAAACAAAAGCCAGGCTGAGCACGAGGCAAAGAACAGTGAGTACAACTCGTCGCGAAATCACCATGCAGTTAAATTCCTCCTAAATTATCGAACCACAAAGACACAAAGGCACAAAAAAGAACCTGCTTGTTTGTGAGTTTGTGACTTTGTGGTTAGCCCTGACCTTCATTGCATTGAGTCTCTGAGGAGCTTCATGCGCCGGCGAAAACGTTCACTATCGACTGCATTAGGCTGAAGCTCGAGATATTTGCTGTACTCGCTGGCAGCTTCTTCTTTGCGGCCAAGCTTCTCGAAGAGCATCCCCAGTCCGCGATGCGCGACCGCATTGAACCGATCGAGCTCGAGCGCCATGCGGTATAGTCGTTCGGCCTCTTGTGCGTTGCTCTTCCAGGCTTGCTGCCCTTCCGGGGTCTTCAGCAGCTCCGTCTCCTGCTCCTCGAGCGTACGTTTGCTGCGAAACTTCGCGGCATCCTTTTTTCCGCTTGACGTCGTTTCCTTTGTAGCCGGATCCGCCGCGCGCGGCCCGAGCATGCGATAACCTTCCGCAAGCAGGAAAACGTTTGTCGATGAATCGGGATGAAGATCAAGTAACTTCTTGCCTACATAAACCGCCGAGCGAAACCTAGCCTCATTGAGAGCCAAATCGATATCGTGACGATCTACTGTTTCCATGATCGTCAGATAGTCACTTCGCGCTGCTTTTGCCTCTTCTTCGGAAAACTTTTTGGCTGTCGGGCTGATCGCGCTACTGGTGTAACTCACTCGCTCCTGAAGTTTTGGGTGATCGCTGTAAAACGTGTGAAAGAACTCTCCCTCGATATCCCTTTGCAGCGCCTTAAAAGAGTTGACCATCCCTTCCGGGGCATAGCCGGCGGCTGTCATCAGATTCAGCCCTTCTTTATCGGCTTCTCTCTCCAGGTCGCGGCTGTAGCCAAAAATACTGATTGCTAACATCAACGGTGAAATGCCTGCGACGATACTTATGACGGCTCCAACAGATCCGGCTACGGGATTCAAATTGCCAATGGTTGTGAAAATGTTAATAGCCAAAATCTTTTTCCGCAGACTGCGATTTTGCTGGTAGGTGTGGCGCTTCGAAACATGGACGACTTCGTGGGCCAATACGGCAGCGAGTTGGGACTCGTCATCGATAAGTCCCAGGAGGCCGGTATTGATGAATATCGAGCCGTTCGGAAGCGCGAACGCATTTGGGGAAGGATCTCGCAAGATACGAAACTTCCATTCGACGTTTTCCAGTTGCTTGTCGCGAACTACTGAATTTCCTACTCGATCGAGATATGCTTCCAGTGTCTGATTGTGATAGACGAGTCCTTCCTTTTCGAAACGCTCATCCAGCAGCTTTACCTCATGTAAAAGATCCAGATCAACCTTCTCGAACTTGAAGGTGTCTGTGACGGGATTGCTTGCGTAGGCATAGGTAGGAAGCGAAGTGACTAGGACACTGATCGTGAGCAGACAAATGGCGATGTGCTTAATTTTCAATGCGGATGCCTCGGGCTTTGGCGCGTTTCAAAGGGCTTTCTTTGCACTCTTTGCACCCTTTGCGCGAAAAATATTTTCTCTTCCCAGGTACGATCAGGGCTTAGAACAATACTTGCGAGGACCACTGGGCCGTTTCAGTTCGACGACCCGGACGACTAAATGGATTTAACTTAACCTCACCCTAATTGGCAAGTATTTTAGATACAAGGTAGTGCTGCTAATACTCTTGCAACTATTGTGAGTTGTGATACACTCCCGCTCGCTTCTACAGCTCCCTCTCGTTTCCTGAGTCACCTTACAGAAGACATGAAGAGGAGCTTTATGTCCAATCCAGCTCCAAACAAGCGGTAGACCAGCAGGGGGTTTTTGTCTCAAAAATTCGTTCGACGGGTGCATGTGAACGACCACGTCTTTGGCAAAAATGTCAGACCTTACCCATTACCTTGAATAGAGGAGAAGACTATGAAGAACACAGTATCGATCAGTTTAGATCGGGAATCCCTGGCACGATTCGCACGACTGCTAGGTAATCGGCCCTCAGCGACCGGAGTCCACTGCGGCGACGACGATGGAGATGTAGACGGCGTGATTGGCACAGTAGCATCGGGCGCCCACTGCGGAGACGACGTAGACGGCTGACGATCTCGACTAATCGCTTTAGCGATTGCATGAATAGAACAAGGCGGACTACGCGAGGAGAGAAGTCGCGGCTCGCCCGTGTGTGCGGTTTCTTTGAAACGGCATGTTCATGCGGGCCTCGACATCTGGGCTATTTCTTCTTCTCGCGCGGATGAAACCCATGGTTTCAAGCAGTGCTCAAAGCCTGCGCAGTTTAGCGCCCGAGACGACCTTGCTGTATGCCAGGCAGTTGGCCGCAACTGCCGGCATAAGCGAGGTGACGGACATCACGGAGTTGGATGTTCTGGGCGTGCCGGTATTTGTAAGTGTGCGGCCGCAAGCGCGCGGAGAGGCCGTTACTTTCGGCAAAGGGCTGCGCCGTGTTGATGCCGAAGTGGGCGCTTATATGGAGGCCCTGGAGTTTTTTTTTGCCGAACCCGGGGCAGGCTGTGTTTCAACGCGCTGGGGATCTCCGAAGGAAGTAGCCGGCCACGAGCGTGCCGACGACGCGATTCTTGATTTCGTTCCGCTCCTTCAGCGTGAGATCGATCTCGATGGTCCGTTGTTGCTTGCCTCGGTTTCAGATCTGGAGACCGGAGACGAACGGGCCATTCCCGCGGAACTCGTCTATTACCCGGCGCCGGATGTTGGTCAGTCGCTCTTCGGGTCGTCAACCAACGGCCTCGCATCGGGCAACTCGGTGCTCGAGGCAAGTATTCAGGCGCTGTTGGAGTTGATCGAGCGCGACATCTGGTCGTTCGAGTTTGTTCGCGGCGCGTCAAAGCTAGTCGAGGCGGCGAGCCTGCCTGACAATGTGCGCGAAATCGTCGAGCGTGCTGAGCGAAACGGCCTACAGTTAAAAGTCCGCACTATTCCTAACGACTACGGCATGCCGTTCTTCGCCGCTTTCGTGTTCGATTTGAACAATCCCAGCCGCAAGACATTCAACGGAGGTTGGGCCTGCGATCTCGATCGTGAGCGCGCGCTCGTGCGGGCTGTTACCGAGGCAGCGCAAAGCCGCGTGGCTTTTATTCACGGCAGGCGGAAGGTGCCAACGTCCGCATTGGGTGCTGAGGAAGCGAAACTCGTGCAGCGACACATGCTGGGCGTGAGCGATCCGCGGCAGCAAATGTTACTGACTGATATTCCCGATCTCGCCGTTACCGGCGGCTTGCAACAGAAACTCGATGCAGTGATCGAGCGATTGCGTCGTGTAGTGCAACAACCAGTCTATCGCGTCGTGTTTACGTCGCCGGATTCGCCGCTGCAAGTGGTTCGTCTGGTTGTGCCGCTGTTGGAGAATCTTAAGGAGACTCGAGTCCGAGTGGGTCGTCGCCTGAAAGCCGCGATCGATGCCATGGGCGCTCAAGCAGCATGATCTCTGCGTATCTCTGCGTATCTCTGCGCCCTCTGCGGTAAGAGAGACGCAAAACATGTTAACCGCAGAGGACGCAGAGGGACCGCAGAGATACGCAGAGAAGGAATTAGAACAGGGTAGGGTGTGATGGAGATACGGCAAACCGTCGAAATCCGTGTCCGAGGGACAGTCCAAGGCGTTGGCTTTCGGCCAACCGTGTGGCGCCTGGCCTGCGACGAGGGACTGGTTGGCGAAGTTCTCAATGACGGCTTCGGAGTGCTGATCCGAACCACCGGAAATTCCGGCTCGATCTCGCAGTTTCTTACCCGCTTGCACACCGAAGCGCCGCCGCTGTCGCAGATCGAAGGAGTCGAAACGCAGGTCCTGACCCTGCTGGACTTCGAAGACTTCCGCATTGCCGAAAGCGTCAGCGGTGAAAACTGCACACGCGTTACTCCCGATGCTGCGATTTGCGCAGCCTGCCGCGCGGAAGTGCTCGACCCGAAGGAACGGCGCTATGGTTATCCCTTCGCTAACTGCACACACTGTGGACCACGCTTCTCCATCGTGAAAGAAGTTCCTTACGATCGTGTCAACACGACGATGGCTGACTTTCCCATGTGCGCCGCGTGTCATACCGAATACCAGCAGCCGGCCGACCGCCGCTTTCACGCGCAACCGATCGCCTGCCCAACCTGTGGGCCATCGATCTGGCTGGAACGACTAGACACATCAGTTCAAACGAAGGCGAGTACGGCCCTGGATTCCGCTATCGAACTGCTAAAGAGCGGCGCGACGGTAGCCATTCGCGGACTCGGCGGGTTTCACCTGGCTTGCGATGCCACCAATCCGGAAGCCGTCCAACGTTTGCGCCGGCGCAAGCACCGGTACGGCAAACCGTTTGCGCTGATGGCCAGGGACCTTGACACGATTCGCCGCTACTGCAATTTGACTCCAGCCGAGGCGACCTTGTTACAGAGTCCCGAAGCGCCGATCGTTTTGCTTGCAGCCGATGGCGTCGAGAAGTTGCCGGAGGGCATCGCACCCGGTCTGAATACTGTGGGCTTCATGCTGCCTTATACGCCGCTGCACTTATTGATCACACGCCAGATCGATCAGCCACTGGTCATGACCAGCGGAAATATCTCGGACGAACCACAGGTCACGAGTCTCGACACTGCGCGGACCGGACTGCGAGGCATTGCCGATGCCATGTTGATGCATGATCGCGAGATCGCTAACCGGATCGATGATTCGGTTGTGAAGATCATGGCTGGTAAACCATCGCTGTTTCGTCGTGCCCGCGGTTATGCCCCGAGTGCGGTGCCTTTACCGCCCGGCTTCGAAGGCGCGCCGGACCTGCTGGCTTTTGGGGGCGAGTTGAAAGCAACTTTCTGCGTCGTGAAGGACGGGGCCGCGATTGTTTCCCAGCACCAGGGTGATCTGGAAGACGTTTCGACGTTCGAGGATTACCAGAAGAACCTGCAACTCTATTCGCGGATTTACGATCACCGGCCGCGTATGCTGGTGGCAGACATGCACCCCGAATATCTTTCCGCCAAGCTCGCCAAACAGCGTGCAGCAGACGAGAAGTTACCGCTGCTCGAGGTCCAGCATCATCACGCGCACATTGCTAGTTGCATGGTGGAAAACGGGGTGGCACTGGATGCTCCGCCGGTGCTGGGTATCGCGATTGACGGGCTGGGGTTTGGCGACGACGGCACGATCTGGGGCGGTGAGTTTCTGCTGGCCGATTATCGTGGCTACCAGCGCATTGCGGCGTTCAAGCCCGTGGCGATGGTGGGCGGCGTCCAAGCCATTCGCGAACCATGGCGCAACACTTATGCGCATCTCGTTGCTGGGCTGGGCTGGTCCCAGTTTGTCGAAAAGTTTTCCGCACTGGAGCTTCATCGTTACCTGAGCGCGAAGCCTCTACCGACGATAGATCGCATGCTGGAAACAGGACTGAACGTGCCGTTGGCCAGTTCGTGCGGCCGGCTCTTCGACGCGGTTGCGGCGGCTTTGGGACTCTGCGCCGATCATGCTCTCTTCGAAGGCCAGGGCGCTATGGAGTTGGAAGCGTTAGCCGAGATGGCGACCGCTGAGTCGCCATACCCCTTTACGATCACCGAACAAGCTACCGGTGGTCTGCTCTATCTTGAATCGTTACCAATGTGGCTGAGCCTGTTGGATGATCTTGGCCGGCAGACTCCGGTTGCTCGGATCGCTGCTCGCTTCCATTACGGACTCGCCGGGGCGATTCGCGATATGGTCGCACGTATCAGGAGCACGAACGCGCTGAACACAGTCGCGCTCAGCGGCGGTTGCTTCCAGAACAAGCTCTTGTTGGAAGAAGTGGTGAGGCTACTCGAGGCCGATGGACTGACTTGTCTGCGACACGCCAAAGTTCCAACCAACGACGGCGGTCTCGCGCTGGGCCAGGCTGCTATCGCCGCAGCACGTCAATCTCTGCGAGCCTCTGCGTAATCTCAGCGTCCTCTGCGGTAAAGATCGTTTACCGCAGAGGACGCTGAGGTAACGCAGAGGGCCGCAGAGAAAACCTTTGAAATAAGGAGTCGAACAATGTGTCTTGGAATTCCGGGCCAAATCATAAAGATCACCGACGCTGAGCGACAGATGGCGCTCGTTGACGTTAGTGGCGTTCAACGAGAAGTCAGCTTGGAGTGCGTGGTCAGCGATTATTTTCCGGCCGAAAGGTGTGTCGGCCACTGGGCGTTGGTCCACGTTGGGTTCGCGATGAGCCTGATCAACGAGCAGGAAGCGGAAGCCACCTTGAAGGTCCTGAGGGAGCTTGGCGAGGTGCAAGCAGAACTTCAAGCGATGCGCGAATCGGCTCCCGAACTCGTGGCCCAAACGTGATGACTGTGGCGGAAGATCCAAATCTGGCGGGGCTTTACCCATTCCTGCACGGCAAGAAGCAAGATCCCTTGTCGATGAATTCTGCTTTGCTCGAGTCCGTGCAACAAAAGGCAGCTCATCATCACCAGGTGATTGACACCTTCTTCGCCAGGAATGGACAGGAAGTCGTCGCCGCTGCCGGAGCTATTGCCGATGTTTATCGCCGCAACGGACGACTCTTCACGATGGGTAACGGTGGCTCAAGCTGCGACGCGGCGCACGTGGCCGTCGAATTTCTGCACCCAGTCACGGCCGGGCGTGTGGCGCTGACCGCAATCGATCTGACCGCGGACCGGACGATGATGAGCGCAGTGGCCAACGACGTCGGCTTCAAGCACGTCTTTGTCCGCCAGCTCATTGCCCAGGCGCGCGCGGGGGATGGCTTGATAGGCCTCTCAACCAGCGGGAACTCAGACAATCTCGTGAAAGCTTTTGTGAAAGCGAAGGAAATGGGTGTAACGACCATCGGCCTGGCTGGGATGAGCGGTGGCGAGATGGCAAAGATTGGCTTGGACCACTGCCTGGTGGTCGAAACCGACAGCATTCACCGGGTGCAGGAATGTCACGTCATCATCTACCACATTCTCTGGGACCTGGTTCACACACTGCTGGCAGACAATCGCGGTTCATTGGCTAGTACCGGATGAAGTCAGTTTCACAGGATTTACAAGATTGTTCAGGATTAACATGTAAATCATGTCTAATCTTGTAAATCCTGTAAAAAGTTAACGACAACACACAAGAAAGAAAACACAATGAAATACGTTGATGAATTCAGAGACCCCGAGAAGGCGCAGTTTCTGCTTGAGGAAATCCGCGTCCTCGTCCCCCAAATTCGCAACCAGCGGACCAGCACCAGCCCCATTTACATCATGGAAGTGTGCGGCGGTCACACGCACGCCATCTTCCGATACGGCGTGGAGACAATGCTGCCCGATGGCATCGAGTTGATCCACGGCCCCGGCTGCCCGGTTTGTGTGTTACCCATGGGACGCGTTGACGACTGCGTCGCATTGGCCCACATGCCGGGAATGATTTTCACTACCTTCGGCGACGCGATGCGAGTGCCCGGTTCAAAAGAAAGTTTGCTCCAGGCCAAAGCTAATGGCGCCGACGTGCGCATGGTGTACTCACCGCTTGACTCACTGAGGATTGCCAAGGAGAACCCCGACAGGCAAGTCGTCTTCTTCGCCCTGGGCTTTGAGACAACCATGCCCAGCACCGCATTCACTGTGCTGAGAGCCAGGACCGAAGGCATCAAGAACTTTTCAATGTTCTGCAATCACATAACGATCATTCCGACGATCAAGGCGATACTCGACTCGCCGGATCTCCAGTTGGACGGGTTCCTCGGTCCGGGCCATGTCAGCATGGTTATCGGTAATTCTTCATATCGTTTTATCGCCGAACATTACAAGAAGCCATTGGTGATCGCGGGTTTCGAGCCGCTCGACATCCTGCACGGCATTTGGATGGTGCTCAAACAGATCGCCGAAGGCCGCTCCGAGATCGAGAACCAATACAAACGCGTGGTTCCGGACGGCGGCAACACTCCGGCCCTCGAGGCGATTGGCAAGGTTTTCGAATTGAGAGAGTTCTTTGAATGGCGGGGCTTGGGTTCGATCGATCACTCGGGAGTTCGCATCCGCGATGAGTACGCGGAGTTCGATGCCGAGCGCAGGTTCTCGGTGCCGGCTCTCAAGATTGCAGATCCCAAATCATGCCAATGCGGCGAAGTGCTCAAGGGAGTTATCAAGCCATGGGACTGCAAGGTCTTCGGTAGAGACTGTACTCCGGAGACGCCACTGGGCGCGCTGATGGTTTCATCGGAAGGCGCCTGCTCTGCTTACTACCAGTACGGCGACATCGAGAAGATTCACGACACGAGGGCTCTAGTAGAGGAGATGGTATGAGTAGCGTTTTAGAAGTAACTACAACGGCGAACAACAACGGCAAGCCGAGACGTCGCGGCAAGGTGCGGGTCCCAACGATCACGCTCGCGCACGGCGGCGGCGGCAAAGCGATGCACGATTTGATCGACGACGTCTTCGTCGAGGCGTTTGATAGTGAAAGTCACGCGCCGATGGAGGACCAGGCGCGGCTCAGCATGTCGGATCTGGCCGCATTAGGAGATCGACTTGCTTTTACCACCGATTCCTACGTCGTCCAGCCACTCGATTTTCCTGGGGGCAATATCGGCAAGCTCGCGATCTGCGGCACGATTAACGACCTGGCGGTGGGGGGCGCGAAACCACTTTACCTGTCGTGTGCGGTCATCATTGAAGAAGGACTGCCGGTCGAAACACTCCGCATGGTTGCCAGGACCATGGCGGAGACATCTCGGGAAGCGGGGGTAAAAGTAGTCACTGGCGATACCAAGGTTGTCGAACGCGGAGCCTGCGACAAGCTGTTTATCAACACTGCCGGGGTTGGTGTCATTCGCGAGGGCCTGGACCTGGGCGTCGATAAAGCCCAGCCAGGTGACGCGATCCTCGTCAATGGACTGTTGGGTGATCACGGCGCAGCGATCCTGAATGCTCGTGGAGACATGAAGTTGACCACACCGATCGAGAGTGATTGTGCTGCCCTGCATGGTCTGATCGATATGTTGTTGTCAGCCGTTCCTCGTACACGCTTCCTGCGTGACGCGACGCGCGGCGGACTCGCCACGGTCTTGAACGAAATCGCCGATGCGTCGCAGGTAGGTATCGAGATTTACGAAAACCGCACACCGATCCGCAGCGAGGTCAAGGGCTTCTGCGAGATTTTGGGTCTCGATCCTCTGTATCTCGCGAACGAGGGCAAGATCGTTTGCGTCGTACCAAAGGAAGATGCTGAGACTGCATTGGAAGCGCTCAACTCGCATCCTCATGGCCAAGGAGCCGCGAGGATCGGCGACGTGACTGACCACCGCGCCGGTCGTGTCGTGATGCAGACAGTTTTCGGCGGGCGCCGCATCGTCGATATGCTGGTCGGCGAACAACTGCCGCGCATTTGTTAATTCAACGGAGGAAGATCGAATGTCAACCAAGTTAAGTGTCAAACCAGCCGAGGGTGTCACGATTCGCATCAAGGACCAGGGCAAAGTTCTGGAATTGGATTACGACGGCGCCGTGTGTCAACATCCGGGATCGCTGTGGTGGGGTACTGCGGTTGGTTTCCGCGCAATGCAAGCGGCCGCCCAGGCTCTTTCGAAGGACGATCTGTGGTCCCGCGATAATCTCTACATCGTCACTGGTCATCCCGGTCCCGGGGTGAAAGATACCATCGAGTATATTACGGGCGCCGCGAGCCGCGATCGCTACAAGACCATCGTCGCCGAGGGCTGCGGAATGTCGTGCAACAGCAAGATGAGATATGAGTGGTGGGTCAGCGACGGCGAGCGAACTGCGAACATCAATCTGCGTCCCGATTTCGTGCCGCGTGAGTTCTACGAACTCTCTGACCGCCTCGATACGAACGAGACAACCAAGGAAGACATCAAATCGTTCCGCATCTTCAAGGTGAACCTGTCCACCCGTCTCTGGGTTGCGCCGTTGGAAGAAAACTTCCGAGTCGAGGTCATCGATCAGCCACTACAGCCTGGAGAAATTCCTGAGGCAGCACAGGCAAAGGACTATTTTGATCTCAAAGACGTAACTTGATCACTTTCCATTCAGGCAATCGCTTACCCAACGCATAATCGCTTCTGCGCTCTGGTCTATCGTGATCTCTGTAGTATCGAGGAGCGCCATCGGCGGCTGTGTGCTCCGCGCGTTTTCCTTCAACCAACGATTGAATGCGACCTGCTGCTTGATATGCTCAGCCGCGGAAGTGGTGCGCCACGGTGGCCGGCTTCTCAAATGCGAGGCCAGGACTTCATCATCGCAGACCAACGCCAGGTAATGAATGTCTGAAAAGTAACGGCGCTCAACACAGGGCTCGAATTGCGCAGGGACTGCTGCGCCGCACAAAATCACAGGCTTGCCGGCTTGTGAGATGTTTTTACAAATACGCAGCCACAGCTCTCGATACTCACGGTAATTTGTCTCGGGCTGATTGAATTCATCACGCCAGAGGATGTCGCTCTCCATCGCCACGAGATCGTTCGTGGCGGCAGCGAGAGCAAGACACGTGGTCGTCTTACCAACCCCGCTCGCGCCCGTGAGAATAAAGAGCGGTAAGCGAACAAACTTGTGTCGATAATTGCAGTCTGGACAAACGGCGTATGGCCCTTCGGGTTCGATTACTTTGTCCGCGTGTTCTTCTCCGCACTTGGGACAAACATTGAACATCTCTAAGTTTCCTTAATCACTGGTTGCCCAAACGCGAGATGAGTCTCATACGTAATCTCGACCGCCCCGTTCACTGCAAACGCCTCGAACACGTCGCGATTGAGCGCCTCGAATGGTCCAAATTCCTCATCACCAGGCTCGGGAGCTTCCAGCCATGTACACGCCGAGCCCCAAAACGTGGTCCAATCGTCGGTGCGCGTTTGGCGATAGCTCCGCCTGTGAATGTGAGCGTCTCCAAACAGCGCCTCCGGCGGCAGTCCATGCCAAATCTTGGATACGCGACTCCTCGCAACTGTCAGTTCGGCTAACCTGGCATTGCGCATGTCTTCAAGGCCCTTGTTGGTCAAGGACCAGCTAAACAGTGCGATCCATCCGGAAGGCTTGAGTATGCGCCGCAGTTCGGCACAGGCTTCTTCCTTGAACCGGTGAAAGGCATTCCCGACTACGATGAGATCAAGGCTGTGGTCAGCCAGGGTCGTCTGCTCGGCAGAACCGGCACGGACTTCGATCGTGGGCCAATGGGCCAAAGCGGTTGAGGCTACCTGGCGCATGGCGGGCTCGGGTTCGATGGCGTAGATCCGGGGGCACCGGTCGGCAAATAGTCGTGCGAGTTGACCGTTGCCGGTGCCGATATCGGCCATGACCTGAACCGGACCGATGTAATCAAGGAGATCGGTGACGGCCTGGGTGGCATATGGCAGCCGGTATTTCTCGTACAGGGTGGCTCTTTCAATGCTTACCGCCATCGTTCATACCTCCGAAGCAGTGATCTTCTTCGCCCTGGGACACCTTGGTTTTGCCTCAAAACCGGAGATCAACCTTGGAGCGGGTCAGTACCGTCCGCGGTAGCGGATGGGTGCGCAGCCGTGCGCCAACTGACCTCATCACCGCGCGCCTAAGGCTGCGCACCCATCCGCTACCGCGGACGGTACTGACCCGCTCCAAGCACGACGACCTGACTTCAATTTTTCAATATTATTTCCTCAACTGAAGCTATCTAACCAGCGGTGAATCAAGGAAACTCCCCACCTTGCGTCGAGACGGGTCCGTAATCCCCAACAGCAGGAAGTTGTCCAAAAAGTCATCATACACTCTATTCCCGGCGTAAGGCGTCAGGTTGAGATCGACGACGTAATGATTGTCGTGACCGTCATGCACGATGTCGATGCAGCCAAACTCTACCGGCGTCTTTTCGACAAACGTGGCGACGTCGCGCTTTAACGTCGCATTCATCGGTAGATCATCCGTACCGGCTTTAAGCGATTCGAGGTCCACCACAAAGTTCGTGTTTTCCGGATCGCCCGATAGTTTCTTGATAATGCCCGGAGCAAAGGCTTCAACGATGATGACTTGTTCGCCGGAGAAGTAAACGCGATAGAACGAGTCTTTGTCGTTGGTGACGTACTTCTCAATCACAATAGCCGGATCGGTCCAGATACTCTCCTGAAGCATTCCGCGTTCGACAGTTTTGTAATGGTAGGCGCCGATGTCAGACGAGATAAACTGCTCGAGCCCGGTAGCGGCGATGCTCTCCGGCGGCAGCCATCTTTCCAACTCGCCACCATAGTTCAGGTTGGTCTTCACGAACAGAATTTCGTCAGGGGAACCGGACCGCGCTGCCTTTAGCGAAGGAAGCCCAATGGCTTCAAGGTGTGCGTGAAGGGTCGATTTGCGAATGTCCTGGACGAGCCCGTTGACGACATAGAGCCCTCGTTCAACGAAGCGATTAGTAAGGTCGCGGATCCGCAGCGGCAGTTGACTACGAACTGACAGGTTGATTTGAAAACAGACTATCGAGAATGAATCGCAAACGCGATCAAATTCCGCGGACGGAAATTCGCGGAAGGGATCCGTTTCGATCCGCACGGCGTGACCACCGAGGACATTAGTAAGCAGGAAACCGTCCCACGCTTGCCACTCTAAAACTGCGACCAGGCTTTGCCTCAAAGAGTCTTCAGCCACAAAGAAGCACAAAAATGATTAGAACGCACTCCGTAACTCGATCAACTGGCTCGCTGCCTTCCCGCCGGCGGTGCACATGCGGCAGATGAAGACGCCTGGGCCGGCAGGATTTCCCTGATCGTCTTTGCCGTCCCAAACAATCGTTCGCCGTCCTCGCGTCTGGATCTTCTCGTTGACGAGGGTACGGATGTGGAAGGCAAACTTGTTCCAGAGTCCGAGGAAAACGTTCTCTTCGTCTTCGGGTAACGTGTAGCTAATCCGGACCGTGCCATCTTCATTCGCTACCTGGGCCAACTCGAAACCGTGATTTGTCTCCGCGGCCAGCACCGTCCTCTGGGCGAATGCCCCTTTCTTGCTTTTGTCCCTGGCCGGCGTGACGGAACCCTGCGTGGAGTTGGCCGGCTCCAAACGTTCCAGAGGCGCGCGCAATGCGAAAGTTCGCGCGGCAAAAGCTCCCTTCTTGCCGCCGCTGATGCTCAGCTTGAACACCTGTTGGCCCGAGCAGTACCCGCTGATCACCTTCCCGGCGATATCCTTTACAAACCGGTAGCGGTTGATACGGTAGCGCGGATCGTTCGGGATCGTGGTGTCGGGATCGGGCAAATGGTTCTGCGCGATCCAGGTGTTGCCGCCGTCTTCGGTGAAGCTGTTCTCGAGACCGCCAACAGGTGCGCTGAGGTCCTGAAAGCCCCATCCGCCGACCCAACCCTGACGCTCGTTAACGAAGCCGATCCCTTCCAGGTCATTGTTGATTGCCGGAGACGAGGGATTCTGGTTCTTCGCGACGTGCTTCCTAACCCACGAGTCGCCTCCATTGGTTGTCACGAGGATCGATGCGTTGCGGAAGTTCTCAAGCGAGACGAAGCCGTGAGTTGGGTTGAGAAACTGGATCTTCCAGCCCCACTCTCCACACTCGAAGTCCTTGATATCGGCCACCGTGTTGGTCCAGGACTTTCCGCCGTCACGAGTGCGAAGCACTACGGGCTTTACCTTGCCGTAGCGGCTCAATCGCGGCGGAGGGTAGGCCTTCTCGTCAATTTTGCAGTTGTTGTCGTTCAGTCCGCCGACAACGAACCCGTTTTTTTCATCAAAGAAGTAAATGTCGATCAGGTTCGAGGCGTATTTCCTCATATCGATCAGTTCCCAGTTCGCGCCATTGTCCATCGTCTTGATGATGGCGGGACCGGGAAGGCCGGGATCGTTCGTCCCGGAGCCATAGGCCACGCGCTCGTTAACCGCATGGAAGCCGCAGATGCCCGCCGGTGAACCCTCTGGCAGGTTCTCGATCGGTCTCCACGTTTCGCCGCCGTCCGTCGTGTGGTGCAAGAGCGTTCGAATGAACTGGCTGGGCGACGTGATCACGTCAGGGTCTATGCCGGTAACCGCACCGAACCAGCCGATCTGGCGGTTGGCCCATGACATGCACCGCAAATAAGGGAAGCTGGGAAGATTGGGGGCGAGGAAGAACTTCGGCGTCCAGTTAGCGCCTGCGTCTTCTGTCTTGCAGACGTATCCACTGCTGTTGACCAGCCATCCGGTCAATTCGTCAAAGAACCAGATATCGTCAGTTCGTGAGTTTGCGACCGGAGAATTCTGAAGTAATTCCCACTGGTATTTGGTGACTGCTGCCAAGGCTGGCGTTGACATAGCAAGGACTCCTTTCGAGTGAGTATGAGATTTTCGCTGAAGAGCGGTTACTGCCTGGTGTTTTCGGCAACTCTGTTACAGTCAAAAAGAGTCCTTGGCCCGCGAGTGTTACCTCGTTTTATCACCAAAGCCGCCTTTAGTCCGGCCACCACCAGGCCCACCGCCTTTCGTGGTGCCACCGTACCCGCCTTTAGTCCGGCCACCACCAGACCCGCCTCCCGTGGTCCCACCGTACCCGCCTTTAGTCCGGCCACCACCAGGCCCACCGCCTTTCGTGGTGCCACCGTACCCGCCTTTGGTCCCTTTGTCGTTTTGCATGTAAGGTCCTCCCTGTGTCTTAGGTAACTCAGAGTAAAAATAAGGGGGCTTCTTAGGAGCGAGCGGAGTCTATCATAGGCCGCTTTGCCTCAAAAGACTTTCAGCCACAAAAAAGCACAAAAAGCACAAAAGGATTTCCTGGTCCTTTGTGCGTCTTTGTGGCTTATTCTTTCGTGGCAGCACGAGGATGGGTCACGGCGTAACGCTGTTCAGGATTCGGAGGCGCCTGTCGCCAACCGCTGTTGACTTCGTCAAAGGAATACATGGCGATTCCTAATTCGCTGGCGATCCACGGTACCATCCAGTCAAAACTGGCTAACCCACAACGGTCAGCGCGGTGGGCCATGCGATAAAAATAAGGTGAGTCGTTGATGAATTTGGCCGGTTCTCTCAAGCGACTATCTCGCAACATCTGCGACTGTAGGATTTGCTCTGCTGCGTCCCGAGTGAACCCCATGCATCCGCCCTGAACAGAAGGAGTCTCCTGTTCGCATTGCAGCGTTCCAAACAATCCGCTAAGAACCGGCAGGGATCGGAATCGTCGATGGAATACGGTGTCGGGATCGATCTTAAATAAGTATCGAGTTGGTTTTTCGAAGAAGATTACGAGCATACGCTCGATGACTGCGCCGCCATTCTCGATGTTGAATAATCGAGACTCCGCGCGAAAATCGACATTGTGACGCTCGGCGAGGATCGGAAAGCGAGGATCCGGATCCCCATCAGAGCGTAGTATGACGCGGCTCCGGGGATAATGTTTACGCAAGTCTGCCAGGCACTCTGCGGTGACATCGTAGTTTTTGTAAACCAATACGAAAAATGTGAGATCCTCGTCGCAGTAGTTGGTCATGCATCCACAGATTACACAGATTACGCAGATTTTTCTGTGTAATTTGTGTAATCTGCGGATGGTTCTAAATGACTGTGAAATCTGTGACCATGATCTCGTGGGACTTAGATCCGTTTTACACGCGGGGCGGCACAGCGTACGCAATTCGACGCTTAGCTGACCAGTTGACGGAGCTCGGGATTAAAACCAGAGTTCTCTTACCGGATCAGTCAATGCGAGCCGGAATCGATCGTGCTCCTCGAGTGGTCCAGTGTAGTGAGTTTTGTCGCATTGCGCTTGAGACGGTCGAACAGATTACAGGATCAGACGCCGTCATAGCTCATAGCGATGAAGGCGCGATGTTCACCATTCTGCGGAATGGAAAGCGATCGTGCGAGCCATCAGTCTTTTGGCTTCACAGCCTTTACGATCCACCGCTCAATGACTTTTCGGAAGATCAGCGCCGGCTTCTTCCGTCTCAATCCTTGCTCGCCTCTGCCGTTATGATGGCCGATATCGTCGTTACGAGCACGGGTGTTTTGCAGGACGCGCGAGAGTTCGAATGGCCTGAGCGGCTCAAAGATTTGCAGCGAGCACTTACGAATGCGTCAGCCGAACAGCGAGTGCTGACCGTCGAATCCATGGGGTGCCTGCCGGCAGTCCAGAAGGAATTGACTCAAAGTTTAAACCTGGAGAATCTAAAAAACGTGCCCTCGCCGTATGTTCTTTTCCCTGGCCGGCCATCGATCGACAAGGGCCTTGGCTTTTTCGCGGCGATCGCGGAACGACTGCGAGCGGACAACATCGCGTGTGTGGCGGTGCAGCAACCCGCGCAGCGAGCAAACCCGGACAATCCGTCTCGAAACGCTCAGATTTACTGGTTGCCCTGGCTCGCGCAGGATGAGTTGCGCGTCGCTATGCGCAACGCAGCATGTACGGTGTTGCCGAGTATTACGGAAGGCTTCGGTTTGGCCGCCGCCGAGTCGATCAGCCAGGACGTCATAACTCTGTATCATGAAGTTGGTGGTCACCATAGTTTGCAGGGTCTTCCCAACGCGCTTGCGGTTCCTTTGACGCCGAGCGAGAGGGCGCGCCTTTATAGTTTATGGTCACAACTCATCGACACTCACCCTGACTCCTGGGACGTTTGGACCAGGCATGAAAGTTCGCTGAGGCCGCTGGTCGATAGGTGGGTGGAGGTGATCAGATCGGTTGTGTATCGTAGCGGTGGGCCAGGAATTGGTTTTTCGGAACCGCCGCTCGAGGAGCGTTGGGGAAATAAACTTCGTGATCGGATTGAAAGTTATGTCTAATACTGCAGACCGTCCACGATTGGTTCACCTCGTGCCCTGGGACCTCACCACGGGCGGCGCTCAACGCATGCTCGACATGTGGTGTTCGCACCAGGCACACCGCTGGGATACACACATCCTCTCGGTCGGCGAGCGCGGGCCGTTTAAGTTCGCCGGCGCAACCATCCATTCGGGATTAAAGAAAGCGCAAGTCCCGAGTCTGATTGAAACTCTGCAACCGGATTTGCTGGTCCATCACGAGCCGTCTACCAGGAATGGGATCAGTTCCAGGTGCCCGCAAGTCTGGATCTTTCATTGCACGAATTCCCTGCGAGCGTTGCCGCCAAAACATGTGAGGCCGGCAGCAGTGTTCTCGAATTTTGACTCACACGAAATTCATCCGAGCTGGCGCCAGTTATCGCTCAAAGTGTTGCCGCTGCAAATCGACACTGATCAGTTTCGTCCAGCCAAACGAAAACACACCGGTCTCGTCTGCGGCATTGTCGGTCGTCTGCACGAGGATAAAGTTCCACGTTCTTTCATCGACGCGCTGCTGGCATGGCAACCGGGCCCGTGGCGGATCCGCTTCATCGGGCACGGACTCGACACCGGCTATCAACGATTCGTGAACGATAAACTTGCGAACGTGCCGTGGATCGATTTCGCGGGCGACGTGACGCCGATCAAAATGCCATCGGCTCTCCGGCAACTGGACGCGGTGATGATTTCTACAGACGCCACCCAGGGCGAGACCGGCTCGTATGCCGCATTAGAGGCAATGGCGACGGGCTTGCCCGTGATCGCACGCGATCTACCTGGGCTTAAGTACACCTGTGGCAATGCGCCGTTGTACGCAAGCGAAGATGTCGAACTTCTCGCCCGGCTTCGTGAGTTGGATGAAGCGGACGCACGTTCCGCGGCAGGGGACAAGGGGCGCCTGTCGGTCGTTAACAAACATGACGTGCGCAAGCATGCCGCTACGCATAGTGCGGAGTTTTCGGCAGCCCTCAACTGCGAAGTCTCGATCCTGATGCCGGTATTCGATACTCCAGCGGCTTTCCTGGCGGAGTGTTGGGAGTCGATCCGCGCGCAAACGTTCCGCGAATGGGAGCTTGTCCTGGTGGATGACGGAACGCGAGCACCAGAAACAATCGCAGAGATTGAACGCATCGCCGGTGATCCCAGGGTCGTCCTCATTCGACTCGAGGAAAATCAGGGTATCGCTCCCGCTCTTAATATAGGACTGAGCCGGTGTCGTGGAAGGTTGGTGGCCCGCATGGACGCCGACGACAAGATGATGCCGACGCGTTTACAGCGGCAATTCGAGTACTTGCAGGCTCACCCGGACGTAACCATCCTTGGAACTCAAATCCTGGGAATCGAGTGGACAACCGATGAGGTGTTCCCACCAACCGAGCATCCGGAACAGGTCACGGACGAGTACATCAAACACCAGCGGGACACTTCGGAAATCTGGTTTCTCAACCACCCCACGGTAATGTTCCGACGTCGCGAAGTGATGAAGCTGGGCGGCTATCCTATGTATCGCGTTGCGCAGGATCTTGGTCTCTGGTTGAAAGCATTTAGTGCGGGGCTGAAGATCCACAATTTGCCGACTGTTGAGTTGGAGTACCGGTTACATGCAAATCAAGTTTCCAGAACCAAGGGCGTGCGACGCGCGGAATACAAGCAGATCGTCGAGGAGTGTTGGACGGATTGCGCCGCGACGTAAAAGCTTCAGCCACAAAAAAGCACAAAATCAGCGGAATTTTTTTTGTGCCTTTGTGCTTCTTTGTGGTTGATCAAAAAATTGCGAGGCTACTATTCGGCTGATCCGCAATCACCATTGAGCCCGGGTTGTGAGTGATGCAAAACGGCAGGCGCGCACGGTGTATCGCCAACCTCGCCGTGACTCCACAGGCCCAGAACACTGGAATCTCACAGGCACGCACCCGCGGTGGATTCCCATTGAACAATGGTTTTTCAAGATCGCTTATTCCGATCAGCTCAGGCTTACCAATATGGATCGGTGCGCCATGCACGCTCGTAAAGCGCGACGTAACCTGGATCGCACGTATCGCGTCCGCAGGAACGAGTGGTCGCATCGTAACGATTAGCTTTCCCGCAAACGCCCCGACCGGCAACGTGTCAATGTTAGTTTCATACATGACTACGTTGTCACCACGAGCAACGTCACGCAACGACACCCCCGCCTCCATCAGCGCATGCTCAAAAGAAAATCCACAACCCCAAACGAAAGCGACAAGATCGTCGCGCCAGACGTGCTTGATGTCGGTCGGCTCTTCGACCAGCTCACCATCACGAAAGACCATGTAGCGCGGAACATCGGTGCGAATGTCCAGGTCTTCACCCAACATCGGCAGGAAAGGATCGCCTGCATTGCCGATAGCGATAAGCGGGGCGGCTTTCGGATTGCGGTGGCAGTACGTGGCAAAGTCGAGCGCGTATTCCTGTGGCAGGATACATAAGCTTCCCTGGACATACCCTTCGGAAAAACTGGATGTATACCCCGAATACTGACCGGTGCGAAATAACAAGCGAGCTTCACGAGGGCTTAGAGACAGCGTTGCGGGTGCAGAGACGGAAGTGGATGTGTTCATAAAAGTGTGTTGTATGATCTGACGAGTTCCATCTGAGCCCGGAACCCGTCGAGATTTTCAAAATCATTCAGTACCGCTAGCTCCAGTAATCGTGTTCTCCGCTCCGGATCAAGCGCGCGCAGGACCTGCTCGAGTTCCGCGACGCTCAAGTGCATCAGCCTTTGAACGCACTTGCCGGTGAATTGAATCTCTTCGGCAGAAACCATTCGTAACAGATCCTCGAACGGCGCGAAATTGATTTCCCATTCTATGTCAGGCTTCATCCTGCCGATTTCCGGATCGACGACGATCAGATACAACCACCTGACACAGGCCGCTCCGGCAAACTCAAAGTACTGTTGCATTGCGTGTTGTTGTGCGCCAGTGACAGAGATGTCGTTGACGAACAAAATCGGGCGTCCGTGAAAATCAGCATTATGAATCAGCCGCCGGCTTAGTTGCTCGCGTTCCCTCATGCGGTCTGCAAAGTCCATTTTTGCATAGTCTGCCGAGGCCGTTGCCGCGTTATCGTAGTGCATATCGATTAAGGAGAGCTGTTTGGAATCGCGCGTGTACAAATCAAACAACTCCCAACTCAACAGGTTGGCGCCAGCCGGTGTGTGGGCCACGATCGGCGGCGCTGTCAATATCCAGCCGGAATGTTCCGAGTCGTTTGCGATTAACTGTTGCGCGAGTGGAAGCAGCAACTGGGCGTAATGGCGAACGGAGGCGATGATGCCGAGCTTGAAAGCGGCATACTGGCGAAAGATCTCCGCGTCTGCATCAAGCGGTAGTTGGGTGATGCGATATAGAGAAGTAGTTTCGGAGTTACTCATGCTGCGGTCTTTTAACCACGGATGACACGGATAAAGAAGGCGGGTCGATATAACCGTACCACGCAGCCTGTGGAGGATCCTGAAGCAGCGCTCGACTGGCTCTCACGTATATCTGGTTGCCCCAGTCATAGTGCCAGAAAACTTTTGCCGTTTCGTTAAGCATCCCTTCCCGGGTCATGGCCCAATTCAAGAGTCGCCGGTTCTGTAATCTGACGTCATCTTCGTCAATGTGTCCGGCCAGCAGTTGTCGCTCAAAATAGTCGCCGGCGGCAACAGCCATTTCACTGTCCTGTTCAAAGCTCGCTCCCATCTCGAACAGTTCTTTGGTTATGGAATCTCGCAGCGTCAGATCTATTGCCGCCCCGTTGGTATGTGCCGGCCAGGTGCGGGAGTCGTTCTCATCGAAGGCCACTGGATCTACTATGAACTGCCTGGCGCGAGCCCAGTGTTCCTCGTGGCTGCCACTCGGGTTCTCCTGTTTCGCAGTGGCGTAATAGAAGTCCCACAAACCCTGCTGGCAGGCGACTGAACGATGACCGTCGAGCACAAATAACTCCGCCTGGAACGGCCGGAGCAATTCGTTAACACGGGCAAGTTTTTCGGCGACCGATTTTCGCAGCCAGATGTCTTTCCGGCTACCCTCAATCGATCTACCAAACGGGGGATTGTTGCCGTCTGTCTTCGCGTAGTAGCTCTCGAACGCGACGCCAACCGACTCCAAAGGGACCAGCGGCTCGCGACCGCGCGGATCATTCTTATCAATCGGAATGTCCGAATACGGCTTGGAAAACATTTCCGGCGAAGTGATCGGGACTTGATGATCAACGCGCAGCCTCGTTCGTGGCATGAAGTTCTCCGTAGTGGTAAGGTTCCCGTTGGCTCGCAAACTATAACAACCGTATGCAATTATCGTCTATTGTTTGCCTATGAATGAAGAAATCTCACCTCGCCAATGACAAATACTTACGACGACCGACTGGCGCATGACCCTTATCGCTGGATGGAAGAGGACACGCCCGACTTGCGAACGTGGGTGACGGCCCAACACGAGCACACGATGGCCCAACTCTCGTCAGTGCCTGCCCGCGAAAGGATCCGCCGGCGTTTGGATGAGTTGCTGCGCACGCACGCCATCGCCGACGTCACCAAAGCTGGAAAGCGATACTTCTTTCGCCAGCGTTTTGCTGACCAGGAACTCTCGGCGCTTTATTGCCAGGACGCGCCGCACGCCGCACCACGGCTGTTGCTTGATCCGAGCGAGCTGAGTTCCGACGGCACGATCACGCTGGCGGACATACACCCATCTCGTGACGGCTCGCTGATCGCATACCGTCTCTCCGTGTCCGGAAGCTCCTGCATGTCACTCCACGTAATGAATGTCGATACCAAAGAAGTGCTGTCCGACGTCATTCCCGGCGACGTAAATCCGGTCGCGCACGCATGGCACACACGGAACCGAGTTGTGTGGATACCTGATAACAGCGGCTTTTACTACACGCGCTGCCTCCGCTCGGCGCCTGCCGGAGAGGCGCGATTTCATCATAAACTCTACTTCCATCGCCTTGGTGATGATTGGCGCGATGACGAGATAGTGTTTGGCGAGTCTCTTAAGCGAGAACAAACGCCATACCCACAATTATCGTCTGATGGTCGCTTTTTAATTGTCGTGGTCCAGGATGTATCGGGCGTCGCGCCGTGCTCGCAACTATATCTTCTGGATCGCAGGAATCCGCAACGTGGTTTCCTGGGCATCGTTGAGGGGATCGATGCATTCATCAGCAGCGCCTCGTTCCATCGAGACACGCTCTACATCCAGACAAATCACGAGGCGCCGTTGGGCAAAGTCACAGCGATCAAGATCTCGGATATTGCCGTATGTGGGTTCACTGCCACTACCGTGATCCCGGAAGGCGCGTATCCTCTCAGAGCCTGGACCACGGCCGGAAACTATCTCTTCGTTGAAACTATCGAGGACGTCTCATCACGCCTGCGCGTGTATGACCTGGCGGGAGAGTTCGTGAAGCAGATCGAACTGCCCGGCACCGGCAGTATCGATGCACTGAGCGCGGAGCCGGAATCGGAAGAGGTGTTGATTTCGTTTTCGTCGTTCTTAATGCCGAGGGCGGTGTATCGCATGGATGTCGAGACGCTCGAGTACAAACTCTATCATCGACACGAGGTGCCATTTGATCCAGAGATGTTTGAGATCAAACAGGTCTGGTTTGAATCGCGCGACAAGACACGCATACCGATGTTCCTGCTTCACAAGCGAGGGATCGAGCGCGACGGCAGGAACGCTGCGGTGATTCATGGCTATGGCGGCTTTGGTGTCAGCCTGCTGCCTGCCTTTACGGCACACGTGATTCCATTCCTTGAACACGGCGGAGTCTATGCAATCGTCAATGCGAGAGGAGGCGGAGAGTTTGGCGAAGAGTGGCATCGAGCCGGCATGCGCGCGAACAAGCAGAAGGTGTTCGACGACTTCATCGCCGCCGCTGAGTGGCTGATCGCACACGGTTATACGCAGGCTTCGAGACTAGGTTGTTTCGGATGGAGTAACGGTGGTTTGTTGGTCCAGGCCGTAGCAGTACAGCGTCCGGATCTATGGAAGGCGGTAGTTGCCGGTGCGGCGGTCACCGATATGGCCCGGTTTCATACGGCCCACGGCGGCCCGCACTGGGTCGCCGATTACGGTTCGCCTGAAGATTCAGATGACCTCGACTTCCTGATGCAATACAGCCCCTATCACACGCTGCCTCCGAAGAGCGAGGCTCCCGCTATACTTTCCGTAGTTCCCGAGAATGACGACCGTGTCGCACCCTGGCACAGTTACAAGATGCACGCCGCATGGCTGGCGGCAAGTGTTTCCAGGAACCCGATCCTCCTGCGTGAAGAAAAGCAAGCGGGACATCGTGGCAGCCCCACGGTGAGGAGAACTATCGACCGTTACGCCGATATCTGGACATTCTTTTTCTGGCAACTCTGCCTGGATTGACTAGCCACAAAGAAGCACAAAAAGCACAAAGTTAACGAAAATTCTTTGTGCTTTTTGTGGCTGATCCTAGTGGTCAATCCCGCGGCCGGTTTTCTGCTGTAACTCTTCTATGCGCTTAGACGCCTCAGCTTTTGTAAGGTTCGGATCGACCTCTTCACCAGCTTCCTCGGCAAGAGTCTGAAGATATGAACGCTGCGCGCCGGTCATCTCTTCATCACCCGTCACCCAATCATCCGGATCCTTGATGGTGTTCGAAGTTTCCCTGTCTGATATCCCTGCTTGACTCACAACTAAAGACCTCCTCCTGAGTCAAACGATGCCAACTCTCTTTCACAGAGTTGTTTCAGAACTGCAACAGTATTTCAACTGTAGGCGGCACGTTACGCGGCAAACTTAACCGCGTGCTGCAAGCGCTCGGCAATCGCTTGCTTCGGTTGCGCGCCGATCAGGCGATCGATGAGTTTGCCGTCCTTGAAAATGAGCATGGTAGGTATGCTCGCGATTTGAAACCGCGAAGCTGTGTGCGGGTTCTCATCCACGTTCAGCTTAGTTATTCGATAACGCCCCTGCGACTCCGCGGCCAACTGGTCCAAAACAGGACCAACTATCCTGCATGGACCACACCACGGCGCCCAACAATCAACCAGCACCGGCCGTCCTCTCGTTTGCAATGCCTCGCGTTCAAACGTCTGGTCCGTAATAATGACCGGCTTCGAATCCGCGCCTGTCAGCTTTTCTCCACAGCGGCCGCATTTCGCCTCGCTGTTCGCCAGTCTGCTCTCCTCGACTCGGTTCTTCGCTCCACACTTGCTGCAAACAACTACCTGCATAACATCCTCTTTTCAATCCGTGTTCTTTGCCAATGGTCACTTTACGATAATCCCCCAGGGTCTCAGAAGCAACCCGATTCGTTGTAGAAGAATCCGCCACAAAGAAGCACAAAAGGCACAAAAATTAGCGGAAATCCTTTTGTGCCTTTCTGTGGCTAGTTATCCGTTACGAACTCTTTCGCTGGGATTGGATAATCAAACGTGAACTTCTCAAGGTCAATTGTCCAATCCAAAGCGAGCGGATTATTAGCCTGGAACACTGAAAACTGTAGGTTGTATTTGTGCGGCAGGGTTAACCCGCCTTCCGGCCGGAAGTCACTGAACTCTTCGACAAGCTTGTAGCGGACTTCTCTTTGGCTGGCAGACTCTCCAGGGGTCGCACCCATCGCAGCGGGAATCACACGCTCGTAGTCGGTGCGCACGTGGTAAAAAGTCGCGGCGTCAAAGAATAATGTGATCTTTAACTCACTCCCCTGGCGCGGCATGTACTTCACTTTATGCACCTGCCGTCCTTTGATCTTTTCTATCCCAGCGTACTGCAGCTTCGGCTGGCGCGCAGATAAATTCAACAACGGCCACGCCGAGGAGAGTGCGCCACCAATGAGCCCTTCGGAAAAGATCGCATCCTGGCTCAGGAAAAACTCGGCCAGAGGAGAACGTGCGCCGGGAGCGTATTGCCTTGCATGAACCTTTTGTCCATCAAACCCGATCCTCTCGAAAGGATAACCGGCGGTAGTGAATTCAGCCTTGAGCAACACTTTCTCATCCTGAGAAGCGAACAGCGCAGGACCGGTGACATTCCCACGCCCACCCGTGCGTAGATTCATTAACGAAGTGCCCGCGATCACGCGGCTGCGGTTTGACCGCCGCGCCTCAGCCGTTCCAATTGCTTCAACATGCCTTGCAATCAGATCCTCAACTTTAATCTTGTCATCGACTGGCCGCGCCGCTGCGCCGAAAAGATTTGCGAACAGTGCGAGACAAAGAATGACTGCTATCGATCTCATCCACATAACCCTTTACCAGGAGGATCTACCACAAAGAAGCACAAAAGGCACAAAAATCAGCGGAAATGCTTTTGTGCTTTTTTGTGGCTGAAAGGATCAAAAATCTGGCGTTGGCCCGTTAGAGCCAACGCCAGGAATTATCTCACGCTCAAGTTCGTGTCAACTGATCAGAAGTTCAGTTTCAACGCGAACTGTAGGATGCGCGGATCAAAAGTTTGCGTGATCTGACCGAACGTCGTGCTGTTGATGTTCTGGTTCAGAGAACCGCTACTGATAAAGAAGTTCGTCTTGTTGAAGATGTTGAAAGCCTCCGCCCGAAATTCCAGATTAACTCTCTCTCCAAGCGGCGTCCGTTTGATGAATCCCATATCGAGATTCCAAAGACCTGGGCCACTGACCGGCGTCAACTGAAGATTGCCGACTGTCCCTGGGCCAGGATTCGAGAAGAAGGGATTCTGATTCCGCAGCGGCGAAGTGTCGTTGCGGAGCGCCTGAATCACTTCCGGGCTGAACATCAACGGACGGCCGGTGTTCGGATCGAAGAACAGCCCCGTAAGGTTCTGCAACTGATCGATCGTCAAGGTTGTGTTAACCGAGTTGATAGTGGATCGGCCGAGGCGGTTTAGGGTGCCACGGGTCGAAAGGATCGAGATCGGGCGGCCCGACTGAGCGATGAAAATACCCGTCAGTTTGATCCCGCCGAACACCTTGCTCATTACGCCGTTGCTGGCCCAGCGCTTTCCAGGGCCGAACGGGAGTTCGTAGCCGGCATTGGCTTTGAACACGTGAGTGAGATCGTTGATCCCACGGCGCTTCTCAACCACGTTGCCAAGCGTAAGGTCCAGCAGACCCGAGAAATTTTGCTGCGTACCTTCGAAATCCGTTAACGCTTTGCTCCAGGTATAGTTTGCCTGGAAGTCGAAGCCTCCGCGCAGCCGCCGGCGAATTTCCGCCTGAAGCGCGTTGTAGTTCGAATAGGATCCATTGCCTACATAATCTGTGACGTAGGCATTGGGGTTTGGCAGATAGGTGCTGAGCAACTGCGTTGAGCCGAAGGCGCCGGCACCGAAGTCAGCAAAGAAGAAATCTTTGTTAATAATAAAGAAGTCGAGAGCTCTGGCGGGCTCTCCCTGTCGCACGGCGGTCACGAACGTCGATTGGTTCAAAGCGAATGCACCGAATGACGGCAGCACTTGAAGCGGCTGACGGTTCGCGCATTGGGCCGTAGTCGGATTAACACGTCCGCAGTTCAAGAGGTTGAACCTCGCGCGTTGAAAGTCTTCGAAAAATCCTCCCGCGAAGATCCGCTGCTGGTTGACGTCAACGCCGCGCGTCAACTTCGTGCCGCGGTTCCCAACATAACGGACCTCTGCAACCATATCGCCGAAGATCTCGTGCTGTATGCCGAAGTTCCACTGCTGCACGTATGGCGTGCGCAGGTTTGGATCGATGGTGAACAGTGCGGCTGTGGGATCTGTCGTCTCGAAGACGTCGCGAATCCGGAACGGCAAGGTTAAGGTCGGTACAGGGATCGTCGGAACACCCGAGCTCACTGTCCCGCTCACATCATCTTCCGTTACGGTTCGCGAGAAGCCACCGCGGTTTGCCGCGTTGTCTATCGTGGTGATGTTGTTATCAATCACGTACGAAATACCATAACCACCGCGAATCGAAGTCTTGCCTTCTCCAAATGGATCCCACGCAAAGCTGAAGCTTGGCGCAAAGTTGTTCCAGTCGTTCTTATAAAGAGGACGGCCGCCGCCGGATGCTGCATCAACTTGCGCATTCGTCGAGAGCGCCTCCAGGCCGCCGATGGGCAGCGTGAGCAATCCATTCTCCTCTTTCGGTACGGATACGAATTCGTAGCGCAGACCGAGATTCAGAGTCAGGTTCGGACGCACCCGCCAGGTGTCGCCGATATATGGTCCAACATTGAAGTAGCGATAGTTTTGCAAGCTGATCTGGCCACGCAGCAGTCCTGAAGTAGAACTGGTTGCGTTGAAGGTTTCGCTAATCCTTCGATTTGAGCCGGCAAGCAGCGCGAGTATGTTGGTCGCGTTAGTGAAATCCGTTGTGCTGATCCCGCCGGGAAAGAGCGCCGGGTCGAGCGGATTGATCGTGTTGATATCGTTGAAGCCGAGCGTCACAGTCGGGATCGTGCCGCCGGCGTTGAATGGATCAACCAGGACGAGCCGGTAGTTGGCGCCAAAGCGGATGAAGTGGTTGCCCCACGCCTTGCCCGCGTTGTCGATGAGCTCCCAGTTATCTACGTTGCGACCCTGCTCGAGAAAGTTCTGCACCGGATTGGTAAACACCTCGGCAGTTTCCTGCGCGTTCAACGGGAAATTAATCCGGAAGCCTTGATCGTGAACAACGTCACTGAAAAACTTGGAGCGTTGCTTGAAAAAGCCGCCACGCAATTCATTGTTGAATGTTGGCGTCGGCGTCCAGTTCCAGGCCGTCGCGAAACGTGTGCGAGTAGGACTTTGTCCACCGCCGGGCAGGCCCGGGAATGGCTCGCCGATATCGTTGAACGTATCGTTCGGAAATACCAGAACGTCACGACTGAGAACTGCGTCGAACTGATGTCGCTCGTTGGCATCGACAGAAATTCGGAAGCCCCAGAGATCGTCGTCGCTTCCAGCGGGACTGTTGAACCTGAAGCGAGCAAAGTTGCGTGTGTCGCCGCCCGTGAGATCATTCGGCAGCGGCGTCAGGTTGATTAACTGCGTCGTCAGCGGGTCGCGCGTGAGACCACCCAACGTGAGCAGATTCACTGTCTGCAATGAGCCGTTTGATGCTCGGTACGTGAAGAGACCGTTGCGGGCCGGTCCTGTTAGCACGGTGCGGTTGATTTCCGCATCAGTTCGCTCTCTTGTTCCCTCGTAGTATCCATAGAAGAACAGCTTGTCCTTGCCAAAAAAGTGGGGACCACCCTCACCGAAACGCGGCAAGCGGAAAGGACCACCGACGCCAAAGCCGAACTGGTTGCGAATCAGCTTCGCTTTCGGCAGGCCCGACGCATTATTGAAGAACGAGTTGGCGTCGAAAGCGTCGTTGCGATGATATTCCCAAAGTGAGCCGTGGAAATCACTACCACCACGCGGCGTCACGAGCTTGACCTGCGCCACACCCAGGCCGTCGCCCGGTCCCGAGTTCTGCGTTACGAGCGTGAACTCGGCCACACCCGGCACGCTCGGAGCGGCAGCGCCGAAAAGAGCATCGGTGCGGATAAAATTGTCGTTGATGTTAATACCGTCCCACGTCAGATTCGAGAAGGTGCCGCGCAAGCCATTGATTGTCGCAGTGCGGTTGTCGGCGCCTGCTGCAACACCGGCTTGCAGTCCGGCAAGATCAAGAGGATTTCTGCCATTTAAAGGCAAGTCATTGATCTGCTGAGTTTGCACCGTGGTGGACAGTTCAGCGTTCGTCGAGTTGATGGGAGCAGCAACGTCGGAAGCTGAGACGGTAACAGTTTCCTGAAGCCCACCCGGCGATAGTTCGACATTCACAGTGTACGGAACGCCCACGTTCACTCTAATATCCTGAATCTCTTTTTTGCTAAATCCCGTCTGTTCCGCGACGATCTTGTAAAGACCAGCGCGCACGTTGCCAAAAACGAAGGCGCCTTCGCTGTTCGCGACGGTGGTCACTTCTGCGTTTGTGGCGACGTCGATCAAATGTAGCGTAGCGCCTGAAATCACGGCGCCGGATGGGTCTTTTACGACACCATTAACTTCTGAATTCGAACTTTGCGCGAACGCAAGTCCCATTAACCCGCATAGCAGGATCACGAGTTGTAAAATCCGCAGCGGAGAATAAAACGAAAACTTCATCCCAATGCCCTCCATGATCATCTTCAACTTACATCTTCCCCCTGAGCAGGTCGACGGTCGAAGACTGAGTTAAGTAAGCTGTGAGTCAACTTGCATCTGACCCAATGATCAATTTTTTTGGATCATTCATTTTGCCTCTGCTGTTCGTGCAGTCGAGGACTAACGCAAGGCGTTGACGAGAGCGCAAAGACCGTGCCGGGATGTGTTGCTATAGCAAGAGTCCTTGGAACAGCGACTGATCGTTCGAGTGCACGTAGAGGGTTCTTGAAGAATTCGGATCAAATTACGATTAGTTGAAAATTTAGTCGGATAGTTGGAGGCGTGCGAACTTACGTTGAGTGCTCCTCAACATACGAAAGAATGAATGTTCGTCGTAGTGCGTGAGTTTGAGGTGATGAATTCGTAACACGTGCGACAAAACAACCTCTGCGAATCTCTGCGGTCTCTGCGTCTCTGCGGTGAATCGCACTTGACGAATAAATTCACCGCAGAGGCGCAGAGATCCGCAGAGAAGATCTTGAAATTAGGCACCACCGAAACGCGGCAGCGCTTTGCGCCCGTTGCGCCTTTGCGGGAGAATAGGCTAGCTCTTCCAACTGCACCACTCGAGGTTCCGCTAATGCTCAGATCAACTCTCCCGATGTTCGTACTTCTTTTGCTGCTCTCAGTCTTAACTGCAGGCCAGACGCAAATGGCGCAGGACACGCGTTCCGCAGACGAGAGGGCGCTTAGAAATTTAGATAGTGAATGGTCCAAGGCAGCCGGATCAAAAGATGTTGATAAAACTGTCTCTTACTATGCCGACGATGCCATCGTTATGCCGCCGAACAGTCCGGCGCTGACCGGCAAGGAACCAATCCGCGCTATGTGGAAGGGCATGCTCGGGGCTCCTGGTTTTTCCGGAGGTTGGAAGGCAACAAAGGTTGACGTTGCGCGGTCCGGCGACTTGGCGTACGTGAGCGGAAGCTATGAAATGACGGAGAACGACGCCACCGGCAAGCCTATGACGGACAAGGGAAAGTACCTGGAAGTTTGGAAAAAGCAGGCGGATGGTACCTGGAAATGTGTGGTCGATATGTTCAATACCGATCTTCCCGCCGCCGCTAAATAGGATCTAGCCACAAAGAAGCACAAAAGGCACAAAAGCATTTCAGTTGATTTTTGTGCTTTTTGTGCTTCTTTGTGGCGTATCAAGGTCGCGCGGCTTTGAAGTTGTCGAAAACAACAATCCCTGGCGCGGCGGACTCTGCCTGCCACGTACCGGCTTTAAGTTCGAATGTGATTGTTGCCAACGGCACGGAAGCGGTGTTCCACTGCTCGCTGTAGCGCACTACCCAACTTCCCGCCAGATCCGGATTATCACTCGCCGTCTCAAACACCACACTTGCTGTGTTTTGATCGTGGCGTATGCGCCAGAACCGGTGGACTGCCGGGCTGTATGCGGAACTGAAAAGAGTTCTCTTGGTCCCACCCAGCTTTGCCTGGCAGATTAAGACACCTTCTTCGACATAGATGCGATAGTAATTGTCAGCATCTCTTCCTACCGTAAACATCGCATCAGCTTTAGTAGAAGAGGAGGCTGGTTGAACTAACTCGACGTAACTGTAAGCTCCTGTGAAATTGTAAGTGTTCGAAGATCTGATGCCGTTGTAATGCGATCCTGACTGCCCGGTAAACAACGATCCAATCTGTAATTGCTGAGAGGTTTCCCTTGTCAGCACGGAAGAGTCGGTGAAGCCGCTGTAGAGATTATTGGGAGTCCACTTCGCGGGATCCAACGAGTTGTCGTTGAAGTCGTCCGCGAGAATGACGGTTTCAGTTACGACGGTGTTGTAGGTAAACCCGTTCGTCAGAGTCGCGCTCTGGCCATTCGAATTTGTGACGACGACATTCACAGTTCCAGCCGCGTGGGCCGGCGCAGTTGCAGTGATCGTGGTGCTGCTGACGACGTTAACGTTTGTAGCGGCAGTTAAATCAAACTTAACCGTTGCTCCCGACGCGAAATTGCTACCGCTGATCGTGACTGACGTGCCACCGCTTGTGCTTCCGGAATTCGGAGACACTGACGTGACTGCCGGAGTTGGTTGCGGCGGCGGCCCTCCGCCGGACGCGGGCAACACCGTGTTGTCATTCTTCAGCGCTCCAGGTGAATTGTTCAAATAAGTTCCAGGCGATAACACTATCTGGTCGATCGAGATCCCATCTTCTCGACCCTGAATTCGTATCGTGTGTGTGCCCGTTGATTGAAAGAAGATCTGTGGACCAAACACGCCAACTCCCCATCCGTTATCCTGCCATCCCCAACCGCTCAATCCACATCCGGAGCAGTCTTCGAGATTGATCTCCGTGCCCGTTGTTGTGCCGATTCGATAGACTGGCGCGCCGCTGCTGTTGACGCTGTCAGAAAACTGCACCCATACCGAATCATTGCCCCAGAAGTCGTCCAGTGCTTTGGCTCGAATCCATATGCGGTATGGCCTGCCTGCGTCGGCCGTGAAGGTCATTTCAAAATAATGCGGTGGATTGACGAAAGGAGTAGTGACTTTCGGTGCTCCTGCGTCGGTATGGTAGATGCGAACACCTGCTGCTGCGCTTAGATCTGAAACGTTTACCCAGTTGCCGACTCTAACCGGCGCTTGCGCCGCGTACAGGACAACTTCGGCAGAGGATGTAGGAGGCGGTGTCGGAGTTGGTGTGGGCGTTGGTGTCGGAGTCGGTGTTGGAGTTGGCGTTGGTGTTGGCGTTGGGGTCGGCGTGGGCGCAGTGCCTGACACCGTGAACTGCCATGTTGGACCATCTGCTGTCTGGTTAGCCATCGTCTTACCCACGATACGCCAGTAGTAGGTGACTCCATTTTGTAATCCCGAAACCAGATAGGTTTCCGAACCATCTGTTCCGAGAGTGCCGGTGATCACGTCTGAGGCAAGAAGAGGTAAGTTACTTTGATTGGTGCCAAAATAGATATCGTACTTATGCGCCCAACGTCCTCCTTCCCACGTAAGCATCACTGACTGTCCTACCGTGCTGGCATTCCCCGGCGCGAGATTGGTTGGAACAGTCGGCGGCTGCGGCACAAACGGCTCATACTCTGTCGCCGAGTTCCACTTCCGATTGAATTGATCCACAAACCACTGAAAGAACCACGTCTTGTTCGTGAAGTAGTTGTGCTCNTCCTGATAGTTGAANGATTCCCAACTCCAATTAGATGAACCGAAGATCGTCAGGCCACGCCCGTAGAGCGTTACCGACTTCTGGTGATTGAGTCCGAGATGCTTTCGCATCTTGATCTGCACGCCTGCGGCATACAGTCGATCGACGTTGTAAGGTCCGGTCAGTNCTGCTCCCAGCCTGCTCGCATCGAAACGATATTCATTAGGTTCCGCCAGCAAGCGCACCGGCACCCCNCGCGCTACGGCCCTGAGCAGCGCGTCACAAATGCCGACGTCTGTGAGCCGGTACATCGTTAAGTCAATCTTTTGATTCTCCTGATCGATCTGGGCAATAGTCCGCGCGCCATAGTCCTCTGAAAGGTTTGAGTTGGGCAGAAGGTTTACCGCCGGATCGATCGGAAAGGTCGGGTACTTGCGCGTTAACGGACTGGTGATGTTGGCATAATCGCCATAAAGAGTGGTGTTGGTCCAGACGTCGTCATACCTGGTCTTGAAACTGTTAACTACTGCCGGATCGTTGCTGAAGTACCACGCGCCATCCACATAATTGTTGTACGGATCATACGGCCTGACATCGCCATCGCCGAAATTGGAGCCGGTGAAGACCACTTTATTCTGGCCGGCGAGTAGCAACACCTTCGCATGCACGAACGCATCGCCGAGTTTATAGCGCATCGGGATGCCTGCTGCTTTGAATTTATCAAGTAACGGTTGGTTTTCCGGAAACTTCAAATCCGCTCGCGGCTCAACTGTAAGGCGGACCGGCACACCGGCCTGATATCGACTGATAACGGCGTCGGCCATTCCCGGGAGCTCGATCATGTAAAAGATCATGTCGATTCCGGCAGTCTCGTTCTGTATGGCTTGCAGCAAGGGCGTGTAGCAATCTTCGAACGACGGGTCGCAAAGACGTTCCTGGGCTGATGAAGAGTAGGACGTTAGAAGAATAAAGCCGATCACCAACCAGAGTGAGCGCATAAAACGAATTCTCGCGATCATGAAATTGGATCCAATCTCCCAGGAAACGCTTACGAGGCCTACAACGAAGAAAATCTACGGAAGACGATATTTCCTTGCAGTGTAAAAAGTCTTTCGATAGTATCTCGAAGATTTTACGTCGTCTGGGGGTCACTCCTCTTTAACTCACCAGACAGTTCCCCATCCTCATGTTCTACGCAACACCTATTTTGAAAAAGCAAGGGGACTTTTATGTCAAAAATCGTTACTGGCATGTGCGCGTTGCTATTGTTTGCAACGTTTACGCCGTCAACGGCTCACGCCGACCCAATTGTGGTTACGAGCGGCTCACTCACAGTGCAAGGATTCTTCCATGCTCCAAACTACAATTTCGCGGGAGAAAACTTTGCCGTGAATGCCTCGGGACTCGACCCCGGCTTTACGGGTCCGACTTCCTGCTTTCCGTGCGTTAGTGGTAATTCCATCAATGTGAACTCATTCTTCGCGGGTTCCAGTCTGGGTCACGGCACCGTCACGATCAACGGCACAACCTTCAACGATCTGTTCATCGCAGGCACATTTCAATTTACCGGCGGCTCTGTCACAGTGCCGGTGGCAACGTCGGCGGTCACCTTAACGGCGCCGTTCACGTTCTCGGGTTTGATGAATGGTTGCACAGTATCGCATCTTCTCTGTACTTCGTCGGATATTGTGTTCACTACCCAGTTGACGGGCAGCGGAATTGCGTTCGTTGAGCTCAACTTCTTCCAGACATCAACGCTTTCGTTCTTTCAGTTTAAGCAAGTCACCTACGTTTTTGATGATCCTGCAGCCGTTCCCGAACCAATGTCGTTACTGCTTCTGAGCGGAGGTCTCGCTGCGCTAGGGGGCGTAAGGTTGAAGCGGCATCGGGATAGGCGGCGTTAAAAGACTTGCGCCTTCGGTGTAGACACTACTTTTGTGCCTTTTGTGCTTCTTTGTGGCTAATCGACTTGAGACACAAGAACTAACGCCCGGCCTTGATGTCGTAGGCCCACAGCGTTCCGAGATCGCGAATGTACAGTCTCCCGTTCGCAATCACCGGATACGCAAACGCACCTTCGGGGAATGGACCCGACTGTCCATGCTTCGGCGGCGCCGGCGGAGTGAATCGACCCTTCTCACGAAATGCTTCGGGAGTAGCTTCAACCAAAACCATTTCTCCAGTCATCACAAGGTGAAGATATAAATGACCATCCGCCGAAGCTACTGAAGCCCAGCCGAAGTTTGGCGACTCCCATTTCACCTTCCCGCTCGTGAACTCGGCCGCGACCAGCTTCTGCGCGACTTCGGTGCCGTAAATGTGATCGCCAACCAGCACTGCGCCACCAATACCGTTCGGAAGTCCGCGTGTGAAATAGACCTGCTCCGCGGCGACACCATTGCCCTCCGGCTTCAAGCGAACGAGTCCACCACCGATGCCGAGCGCTCCGCCGTACACATACTCACCACGCGCGACCGGGGTGAAATACTGCGCCGGACCTTTAGCTACTTCCGCGTAACGCCAAAGGAACTGTCCTGTTTTTGCATCGACTCCGACGATGCCCTTGGTCAACAACTGCACATACTGTTTACGGCCGCCACCCTGGACCACGATCGCCGACGCATAACCCGCGGGTTCACCGCCAGGAATCGCAGACTTCCAAACGACTGCGCCTGTCTTCTTATTAAGCGCCACCATCGTGGCCTGCGCACCGCCGGGAGTGACCACAACAACATCGCCATCAACGAGGGGAGACTCTGCATAGGCCCATTCACCCGGCTGACCACCGAAATCTTTGCGCAGGCTCTTCGACCAGCGAACCTTACCGGTTTTCGTTTCAAGGCAAGCGAGGTCACCGTCTGAACCAAGCGCGTAAATGAAGTCTCCGTCCACGGTCGGAGTCGAGCGCGCCTTCGGAAAATTTGGGTCCTGATTTGGATTTCCAACGTTGCCGACGCGCGTTGTCCAGATAACTTTTCCGTCCTCAGTCGAAAGGGCCTGGACAAACTCATTTTCCATCCCAGTGTTGCTCATCAGGTAGATTCGCGTTCCGACAATCGCCGGAGTCGAATAGCCGTCGCCGAGGTTGTTCACTTGCCAGAGCAGTTTCGGTCCACCCGCCGGCCATTGTTTAAGGAGCCCGCTTTCAGACGAGACTCCACTGCGATCAGGACCGCGCCACTGAGGCCAGTCCGCAGTCGCAGAGTTCGTCGCCGGCAAGACAGACAAAGAAGCGGCTGCAACGATAGTTATCAGGAGTGACTTCACTATCTTCTCCTTTCGAGTCGTCTGAGGTACGGATCAGTTGCGCGAAATGTTCGAAAGAAGTTTAGCCGCGGATTTTCGCGGCGCGAGTTGCGATTATGTTTCGCGGCTGCCTGATTGTAGGTGGGTAACAGCAGTCGTTGGTCACACATACACTCGATCAACTTAGCGCGCCCGCAGTCTGTGTAATCTGCGGATGTTACTACCCAAATGGGTAGCAACCCTTTGCTTCTCCAGCCCGCGTTAGCAAGTCGAACGGACGATAAAACGGCAATCGACCCAAGCAGCAACTACAACATCCCTGGAGGAACAAAGAATCATGTCAATCAAAGCTATCGCAATTCTCGTCCTTATCGTATTCACAGCTAACATCCACGCACAAACTCCGACCGCAGCCCAACCCACCGCGGTTTCATCCGTCACCGGAACTGTCACGGCAGAAGGCGCCGTCCGCATGATCGCGCACGGTGAGGCCCTGCAAATACGCATGGAGGTTTACTCGGCGGCCGGAGAACTCGTCTCTGACTCCGGTCTGCGACAGGGCAATATCATCGATTGGAAACAGACTGACGCTACTCAACCACTGATCGACGGTTCTTATCTCGTGGTCGTAACCGTCAAGGACTTCAAAGGAACCCTAAGTCAACGAATGGCGGCGCTCTCGTTACAAGCCGGCCAACTCAACTTACAGAACCAGAAGCGAGACGAAGTAACCACTGCGCAGACGCATACGTTGGAAAGTCGCCGGCAAAGTCAGAAGACAAGAATGACTGAAGGCGACGATGCAATTTCCATCTTGCGCGAAGGAAAAGAGCGCGCAGTAGTTGTAAACGCGCACGACGGAACTGACGGCCAGGTGAGTAGCACGAGCGGCGCATTGACGTTCCGCACCGGCAACGTTTTTTCAAGTAGCGAACAGGAACAGATGCGCATTACACCCGAAGGTCGAGTCGGTATCGGCACAAAAACTCCCGAAGCGACTTTGGACGTAGCGGGAACAGTAAAAGCGCGGGGCGGCATACAGTTTGAAGACGGCACGGTCCTGAGTTCAGCGAAGAATCTGTCGCCGAGCAAAGATGCACCATCGGGATCTGCCGGAGGCAACAACCCGTCGGGCTCGACCATCATCGCTTCAATCAACGATCCGGCAACTGTTGGCGTTATCAACGACAATCGTGTCTCATTGAATCTAGCCAGACTTGCTGCGGCAAACACATGGTCCAACTTCAATACGTTCAACTCCGGTCTTTCAGCCAACAACGCGCAGATCACAAACGTCGGAAACCCCGCAAACGGTGGTGACGCCGTCAACAAGAATTACTTTGATGTGAACGCGGTGCGATTCATGCCTGCGGCGCCGCAGTTAACTGTCGGCGACGCGAACGGGACCGCGACCATGATCAACCTGCGTGGCCAAAGCACCTGCTGCGGTCCAACCACCGGCTTTGCTGATTTCAAAGTGTTTCAGAATGGCAGCTTCGTTGCTACCGGCAGTCTGGGCATCGGCACGATTCCGATGCAGGGCAGTGGCTATCGAACCATGTGGTACACCTACAAAGGCGCGTTTCGTTCCGGTTATGCCGACACAGAATGGGACGACGCAAACGTAGGTTTCTTCTCGTGGGCAGGCGGCAGCAACTCGACCGCGTCAGGTCTCTACGCGCTTGCATTCGGCGACACCAACAAGGCGCTGAGCACCAGCAGTATCGCTTTCGGAAGCGGTAACCAGGTTAAAGGCGCGGCGGGTTTTTCGGCGGGCGCGGGTAATCGCGTGTGCGACACGTATGGTGTGGCGCTGGGCAATAACGCAAAATCCGGCGGACCATTTGTGAATGGTGCTTGTGACCCTGATTCTTTCAACATTCATGGGCTTGCGGCAGTGGCCATCGGTTACAACGTCAGTGCCGACCAGGATCACTCATTCGCGTTCGGAAACTTTGCTTCAACAAACGGATTCGCCGGCAGCTTCGTTTGGGGCGACGGTTCCGCCACGAGCAGCTTGAACACTTTCAAGGCCGTTACGAATAACGAGTTTGCGGCCAGAGCGAGTGGCGGGTTCCGCTTTCGCACGAACCTCGCAGGCACGACCGGTTGTAACCTTCCGGCCGGCTCTGGAGTCTTCAACTGCACGTCGAGCCGCTCAACCAAAGAGAATTTCTTGCAGGTTAGTGGCAGCGATGTTCTGTCGCGATTGCGAGGTATAGATATAAGCACCTGGAACTATATTTCTGAAGGACGCGCGGTGCGCCACATGGGACCGATGGCAGAAGATTTCTACAAGGCGTTTCAGTTGGGTACCGGGAATACTTCAATCGGTTTGCAGGATCTTACCGGCGTGAGCCTGGCGGCGATAAAAGAGTTGCACCAGCGAACAGAGGAACTTCAGCAGAAGACGACTGAAGTTGAACAACTGCGGGAAGAGGTCAATCAACTGCGATTGGCCAACAGCGAGATGGAACGGCGACTTGCCACGCTCGAACAGCTAATGTTGGGTGTCGCTCAACAACAGCAAACTCCGAAACTTCACTAAACACACGTTTTCAAGTCCTGCTAAAGAACAGCGTAGTCGCGAAAAGCTTGCGGCTACGCTGTTTGATTTGCGATCGCAACGCAATGACAGCCGGAGCGCTCCAATTCCGTTGCAGTTCGGAAACAAGTTTGTGAAGCGCTACTGACAAGATTTCAGAAAAACGAGCCGAGGGATAAAGGAGGGAGATTTACAGATGTCATCAAGATATAGAGATCGAGATTACGACCGTGGTGAGGAAGACTACGGTCGTCGGCGCGAATCGGAGTACGGTCGCTCTTATGGCGAACGGTCACAGGGACACTCCGGGTCCGGACTCCGAGACGAAAACGATAGGTATGAAGGCGAAAGCAGATGGCGCGGCCAATATGGCGGCTCATCTTCTTCAGGCAGAGGTCGCGACTACGAAAGCGGCCGCGAAGACTATGGCAGCAGCGGCTGGGAAAGTAATCGCGGTTGGGAAAGTAACCGCGACACAAGTGACCGCGATCGCAACTACGGCGCGGCCGGGCAGCACTACTATAGCGGGCAAGGCTCCAGCACGGGCCGGAATTGGGGCAGCGAACAGGATTACGGCTCCGGCCAGAACTGGGGTAGTAGTGGACGAAGCTACGGTACGGGCCAGGGTTACGGCCAGAGCTATGGTCGCGGACAGGGTTACAGCAGCAGCGGACAACAGGATTACGGTCGCTTCGGTGAGAGTTCGAACAGGTATTCGCGACGCTATGACTATCCATCAGACTCTCCGTCAAGAGGGATGTACGGTAGCCAGGGCTTTGATTACGATCGCAGTCGTTATGGTCGCGGCCAGGAACGCGGCTATGACTACGACCGCGACAGGTACGGTTCAGGTTCAGGTGAAGATCGCGGCTGGTGGGATCGCGCTTCTGACGAAGTAGCCTCGTGGTTTGGTGATGAAGAGGCGGAGCGCAGACGTCGCATGGACCAGCAGCGCGATCAGTACCGGGGCCGCGGTCCAAAGGGTTACCGGCGCTCAGACGAACGCATCAAGGAAGACGTGAACGATCGTCTTAGCGAAGGTTATCTCGACGCTTCCGACGTCGAGGTAAGCGTACAGAACGCGGAAGTCACTCTTACCGGAACAGTAAACAGTCGCAGAGACAAGCGGCAGGCTGAGGACATCGCCGAGGCTGTGACTGGCGTAACGAACGTTGAGAATCGCCTGCGAGTCAAGCAGCAGAGCGGCTCACAAACGTATAGCGCAGGAACCGGGTACAGCGCCAGCACCGGAACCACTGGTACTACCGGGACCACCGGGACCACCGGGGCTGAAGCCACTGGCTCCACTTCGCCAACGAGCACCTCGAGTGCGGCAGCAGGTGCGGGAACAAGCGGAACCACTGGAACCAGCCGCACAAGAAGCTAACTCGGCGCACGTATACTCAAGTTGGTGTAGAACAAATTGGGAAGGGTGGCTTGCCCACGCTGTTCGAAAGGAGAGCGGGGGCAAGCCACCCTTCCTGATGTATTTTCACTCCTGAGCCCAATCTGTTTATTTCCTAAGCTTCTGGGAGGATGGTGAGACCGGGCACGTCCATAAAATGACTAATGTTGTGTGTCAGGAGTGGAATGTTATAAAGGCGGGCGGTTGCAGCAATCCAGCAATCAGCCGTGTCAATTGAAAGCCCCTTCTGCATAAGCTCGTATCGAATAGTCGCCCACATGTGAGCTAATTCTCGATCAGAATTGATTACGGCATAAGGCTCCAGGAATAGCGACAAATTTACTCGGCGATTTGCTCCCCAATTTCGAACGTTGGCCCACAAATCGAGTTCGGCGATCGTCATGAAGGAAATAAGGCCAAGCTTGTCTTCAAGATACGGTTTGAAGATTTCACCACGTGAGTCTTGTTTGAAGAGAAAGGATAGAACGTCTGTATCGAGTAGAATTGAATTCATCAATCGAGATCCCGAGCAGATTTATCCTGCCGCAGAGTTTGGACCATCTTGACCAGATCGTCCACGTTCTCATCGTCAGGGAAAAATGAGCCCAGCTCTCGAATTTCAGAAAATTTGAGCGGGCGCTTGCCCTGCTCGGAGGCAATTTGCTCGATGGTCTTTTTTTGCGAGGGTTGAGAGATGCGTTCGGCAAGCAGTTGGATGAGGCGTTGTTGCTGCTCTGGAGGCAGACTGCCCACTTCTCGAATTATCTTATCGAGCGTGTTGTCAGCCATCATTCCCTCCCTTCGCATGAGCAATATAGCGCAGGGTTAATAGCTTTGCCACCGCAACGATATCAGCCAGACCGAATTTCTCAATCTGACCCGTTCGCCTAATCAATCTGCTTCAAGACTCGGAGCGGTGATGACCTTTCCAATTTCCACTTTCCTCAACAGATTCGACACAAATACCAAAAAGCCGCATTTGGCACGGGGCTAGCACTGGAAGGGCGCTCGCATTTTGCGAGCGCTGATCTTTAAGTCCTTAGCTGTCTCTTTTGCCCCGAGCGGCTTTGGCTATTTGAGTCCCCTGGAGAAACTGAATGTCTCGCCCCCAAGTTTTCAAACGTCTTGTGACCGCCGCTGTGCTGCTGTCTCTCTGCTCAGCGCTGTGCATATCACCCAACACCAAAGCTCGCGCCGCCGCAAATCTCTCGACAACCAAGATCTCTCCTGACCTGCGACAGCTCATCCTGTCCGGCAATGGTGACGCGCGTGTGAAAGTCATCGTGCAGTCAACACCTTCGTCGTCGCCAAGTCTTCTTGGCGGTCTACTCAATACAGTCGGTGGACTACTCGTTAGCGTGCTTTCAAACCTGAACATTCGCATTGTCGATGTTCAAGCTAACAACGTCGAAGTGCTCGCAACGGATCCGAGCGTAGCTTACATCTCGCTCGACGCGCCGGTTCGCAGTTCGGGTCACATCGTAAACACCACCGGCACCCAACAGATTCGCGCTCAGAAGAGCCTGCTCGGACTGAATAACACTCTCGACGGCTCGGGCATCACCATCGCCGTGTTGGACTCCGGCATCGACAGCAAACACAAATCGTTCGCGACCACCGGCAAGATCAAATTCAGTAAAGACTTTACCGGAGAAAACAGAACTGACGATCCGTGGGGTCACGGAACGCACGTCGCGGCAATCGCAGCCGGCGACGGCGCGCCCACCAGCGGCGCTTACGAAGGAATCGCACCCGCCGCCAACCTGGTTAACCTGCGCGTACTGAACTCGCAAGGCATCGGCACGGTTTCAGGAGTGCTTGCCGCACTCGATTGGCTGATCGCAAACAAGAATACGTACAACGTGCGCGTAGTAAACATGAGCTTGGGAACCCCGGCAATCAGCTCTTACGAAGACGACCCGATTTGCAATGCAGTTCGCAAGCTCGTCGATTCCGGCGTGGTTGTCGTAGTCGCAGCAGGAAATAACGGCAAGGACGCGAATGGACAAAGGATCTACGGCGCAATCGACTGTCCCGGTAACGAACCTTCAGCGATTACAGTCGGCGCCAGCAACAGCTTTGGCACCGATCCACGCAACGAAGACACTGTAACGAGCTACAGCTCGCGTGGTCCGACTCGCAGTTTCTCGGTCGATTCGTACGGCCTGACTCACTACGACAATCTCATCAAACCGGATCTCGTCGCGCCTGGTAACAAAATCATCTCGGCTGAAGCAGTTGGCAATGGCCTGATCAAGGAGTATCCCGAACTCGAAACCTACAAGTATTCCACTACCAACATGAAGCTCATGTACTTGAGCGGAACGTCGATGTCCACGCCAATGGTCGCGGGCGCCGCTGCTCTGTTGTTGGAAGCAAATTCCAGCTTGACTCCCAACGTAGTCAAGATGCTGTTGATGTACACTGCGCAACCGCTGGCCGGCTTCAGCACGTTCGATCAGGGTGCTGGGCAACTCAATGTTGCCGGCGCTGTGAGTCTCGCGAAGATTGTTCGCAGCGACTTGTTGGGCCTGCTGAAACCAACCTTTGGATCCTCGCTGCTAACCCAAACTGCTCCTGCCCCACAAACCATAGTTTCCGGATTCGCCTTCCCCTGGAACCAGGGACTCGTGCTCAAGCGCGCCACTATCACCGGCAAAGATCTGATTAACAAGTATCAGGTCAGCTATGGACAGGGTTACTTGTTAGGCGACGGCGTCAACGAAGGACTCACGACTCAGAGTTTGAATTACAACATGTGGGTCAAGACTGTGACGCTCGGAAACTATCTGACTAAGAGTGACGGTTCGACGATGTTCGGTGGATCGTTCTTCTTCAGCGACATGCTCCTGCTCGGCGACGGCTACGCAATCGGCGATGGCTACGCGATTGGTGATGGGTATGCAATCGGCGACGGTTACGCGATTGGCGACGGCTACGCCATTGGCGACTGCTCACTCGGCGAGTAACTAAACCATCCACAGATTACACAGATTTCTCAGATTAATCTGTGTTATCTGCGTAATCTGTGGATGCTCCGGATCGTGCGGACATGAAACTTCTACGACAACATTCGACCGGCGTTTACATGTGGTCCATCGTGGCGTTGGGCACCGCAAGCGTTCTCTATGCCGCGTACACGCTCCCTGCGGGAATAATCGATGGATATTTCCTCCTCCTGACGCTCGTAACGGCGGTTATCGGTTCGCGAATCGCGATTCGTATTCCACGAATCAAAGTCAACATCACCGTTGACGATACATTCTTATTCATTGCCTTGCTGCTTTATGGCGGTGAAGCTGCGATCATCATTAGCGCTTTAACCGGTGTCTGCTCGGCACTGAGAATCAGTAGCAAGGTAAGAACGGTCGCCTTCAGCAGCGCTGCCCTCGCTGTTTCGGTGTTTGCCACCTCCCTCGCGTTAAAGCTCGCCTTCGGCTCTACTACCGGTCTGCTAAACGGTGACGGATCAATCGCCGTTATCGCGTTGTGCCTGATGGGCCTGGTCCAATACCTGGTCCACACAGTAATCGGCGCCATTGTCAGTGCGATCAAAGCCAATGAATCGATCTGGCGAATGTGGAGTCGCAACTTTCTCTGGATATCGATCAGCTATTTTGCGGGCGCAGCCGGCGCCGGGTTTATTGTAAGCAGTCTCGGCACGGCTCGGTTCTGGGCGTTTCTTGTCTGTATTCCGATTATCGTCATCGTCTACTTCAGCTACGACCGTTACATGCGCGAAGTGAAGGCTTCAGCGCGTCACGCCGAGGAGGCAGAACGCGCCCGCGCTGAGCTCGAACACCAACGCGCGGAACAGGCGGAACGACACGTTCAGGAGCTGAACAACTACATCGCCGAACAGGAACGCATCAGCCGTGTGCTGGAGGAAACGAAAGAACACTTCCGCCACGCCGCATTTCATGACTCACTGACGGGCCTACCTAACCGCGCGATGTTCACCGAGTTGCTTAAAGCCGAGATCGAAAGCTCAAAGCGAAGCAACGGTCACATGTTCGCCGTTCTCTTCCTCGATCTCGATCGTTTCAAAAACATCAACGACAGCCTGGGCCACACACACGGCGACTTGCTCTTAGTCGCGTTTGCCGAGCGTCTCGAACGAACCCTGCGTCCGATTGATACCCTCGCGCGTTTCGGTGGCGACGAGTTCGCGATCCTTTTGAGTGGGATGACTGACGCGACAGACGCTGTTCGAGTCGCACAAAGAATTGAAGACGAACTTTCTCAACCCTTCGTGCTCGATAAGAACTCCGCTTTCGCGACGGCTAGCATCGGTATCGCGCTCAGTTCCAGTGGCTACGATCGGCCCGACGATATTCTGCGCGATGCAGACACCGCGATGTATCGTGCTAAAGAAAACGGCAAGGCGCGTTATGAGATGTTTGACCACGGCATGCACGCCCGTGCAGTTTCGCGGCTGCAACTCGAAAGCGACTTGCGACAGGCGATCGAACAGAAGGAGTTCTGCGTTTACTATCAGCCGATCATTTCGCTACAAACCGGACGGCTGCACGGCTTCGAAGCCCTCGTGCGCTGGAACCATCCGCGCCGTGGCCTGGTTTCTCCGGCCGATTTCATCCCGGTTGCTGAAGAGACCGGGTTGATTGTTCCGATCGGGCAGTGGGTGTTGAATGAGGCGTGTGCGCACGTTCGACAGTGGCAGATCGATTCGCCCAGCCATCGTTCGCTAAGCTTGAGCGTGAATCTTTCCGCCAGGCAGGTTGCGCAACCGGATCTGCTGCAGCGGATCAAGGAAGCACTCGACACCAGCAAACTAAATCCGCATTGTTTGAAACTCGAGATCACGGAAAGCGTGGTCATGGAGAATGCAGAAGCCGCTGCGTTGATGTTCAAGCAACTGCGTTCGCTGGGCGTGCAGTTGAGCATCGACGACTTCGGCACCGGTTATTCTTCACTCAGCTACCTGCACCGTTTCCCGCTCAATTACCTGAAGATCGATCGCTCCTTTGTCATGCGCCTGACGACCGACAACGACAATGCGATTGTTCGCACCATCTCGACCCTGGCGCGCAACCTCGGCATGGAAGTCATCGCAGAGGGAATTGAGACTGAAGAGCAGTATCAGGAACTCAAGGCCCTGGGCTGCGAGTATGGCCAGGGCTACCTATTCTCGCGCCCCGTCGATAATGCCCAGGTTCCGCATCTTCTCACCCAGGACTCAAAGCGAGACGCCGAACCGGATCTAAACCTCGATCCGCACAGCGACGATGAAGTCTCAGTCGCCTACTCGATGTAAACCACGGATCTCACGGATTTTAATAACAGATCAGTGCTGATCGGTAATAGATCCGTATAATCCGTGGTAGAGTTAAGCATGCGATTTTTGAGCCTTAAACTGATTTTCGTCCTTTTAATATCTCTTTACGTCCTGCCGAACGTGCATGCACAGAACCCGACGGCCGACGTCGTCATGGTGCTGCCGTTTGAAAACACGTCGAACCGTGCGGAGTACAACTGGGTCGGAGAGAGCTTCGCCGATGCCCTCGCGGAACTACTGAACAAACCCGGGCTGATCGTGGTCTCCAGTGACGAGCGCGAACTCGCCTACCAGCGCCTGCGCTTGCCCGAAACTGTCATTCCCTCTCGCGCCACAGCCATCAAACTCGCCCGCCAGGCGAAAGCGACGATGATCGTCGTGGGCAGTTATTCAGTAACCCCGCCCGAGGCTAAACCCGGTGACAAGACACCGGGCGAGGCTTACGTGCAGGTCACTTCGCGTGTGATCAAAGTGAATGAAGGTCGCACTTTGGGTGAAGTGATGGATGGCGGTTGGGCCACCCGGCAGTTTGATTACGGCGGACTGCTGACGACCCTTCAGGACATTCACGGCCGGCTGGCGTATCAGATTCTCTATCAACGCGACAAAGCGTTGCCTTACTCACAAAACCAGATCGTTCAGGAAGCCACGAAGATCCCACAGAAGGCTTTCGAGGCTTACGTCAAGGCAGTCCAATTGCCGCTGCGCGACGAACTGCGCGCGAATTACTTAAAGAACGCGCTACGGTTCTATGCGGATTCGTTAGGTGGCGCCGTCTATCCGCAGGCAGCGTTCGAATTGGGCCGTGGCTACATGAGTCTTGGCAATTGGAAAGACGCCACGGAGTATTTTTCAAGGATCCAGAAGAAAGAGCCGCATTACGCAGAAGCGGCTTTCTACGCGAGCCTCGGATACACAAAACTCGGCGACTACGGGCGCGCATTGGCGACAGTCGTGCCGCTTTCGAGCGATCTGCCGCTGATTGGTGTTTACAACAACGCCGGCGCAGTGGCGGTACAAGCTGCACGAGAAAACAAGAACGAGACCGAGCGCTCACGGTTGCTGGCGCAGGGCACGGATTTTCTGGCTCGTGCTTCGGAGTCGGCGCCGTCAGACCCGATGGTCCACTTCAACTACGGCTACGCTTTGTTTCTGGCCGGCAAGTTTACAGAGGCTGCCGAACACTTTCGCCCGGTGATCACTTCCGATCAGCAAGACGGGCAAGCCTATTTCCTGTTTTCCAAATCGCTGTTGAAGCTTGGGAAGACTGAGGCGGCGACTGCCGCTGACGACATGGCGCGCCGCTACCTGCGAACGGCTTATGCGAAGTGGGAAACTGAATGGCAAAAGTCGCAAACAACAAGCGGCGTCAGCTTGCGTATGCGCGACGTGCTGAACCGTGAAGAAGTGTTCGGCCTGGACCGCGAGAAGCGCATGACTGCCGAGGCTGGATCTCCAAGCTCGGCGACCCAGGACTTGTTAGCCAAAGCCCGCGATCTCTACCAGGCCGGGCGCGACGACGAAGCGCTGCCCGAGCTCCATCGCGTCGTAATGATCGAACCGACAAACGCAGAAGCCTACCTGCTGAGCGGCCGCATCAATCTTCGTCGCAGCGATCAGGAGGCGGCGATAGCGGCGTTGAAGACGGCGATATTCTGGGATTCGAAGCTGATCGACGCTCATATTCTTTTGGGTAGAATTTTTCTTGAACGTGGCGACAGGGGCGAAGCGCGGAAGTACGCGCTCAGCGCCATCACCATTGATCCGAACAACCAGGAAGCGATCGCTCTACAGCGCCAGGTCACAATGGGAAACTAGTTCAGAGTTCAACCTTAGGTTGCCGCTCTGCTACTGGCGCGCTAAGAGCAAGCTAAAGCTTGAACTCTGAACGATCGGTTGTGGTTTTCTGGCACAGGGTGTGCTCAAGAGATTCGCGGCACGACACGGAATAAACGAAAAACGTTGACCGTGCCCCCGCCGCCGACATCCCTCTGAGCGCCGCCTGCCGCTGCGCCAGCTACCTTCCGAGCGTTCCTTCAGTGCTTCCCCCCGAAACGTGGACCCAGTCAGGAATGACTGGGTTCTCCCGCTTTTAAAGCCAACTATCCCATTTCTGTTAGAGAGACGAATTTTGTCACTCTGACAGTGACGCTTTCTGTCTTTCTGAGCGAAATCCGGCGATTTGACCTGTCCGTCATTCGCCGCCGAAAAATATATTTTCATCTGTGCCATCTGCGTAATCTGTGGGTGCTTTGATAAACTCGACCGCGATGCGGGTAGTAGTTTCTCGTTCTGAATGGGCGGCGGCGGTCGCCAGCACACTTCTCCTCATCTTCTCGTTCCCTGATTTCGATCTTTACTTCCTCGCGTGGATCGCGCTCGTCCCGCTGCTCGTGGCCATCGCGCGTCGTCCTTCTCCCGTCAGCGCCTTTATCCTGGGATGGGCAACCGGATCGGTATTCTTCTACGTTTCCTGTTACTGGCTCACTTACTCGATGATTCATTACGGCGGCTTACCCACGCTCCTGGCCTACTTGTTATTGATTCCCGGAGCACTCGTTGTCGGCGCCTTTCCCGGACTCTTCGCCCTGCTGCTGGCGCTCGCGATTCAGAAGTGGGGTCACCTCGCGATACTTCTCGCGCCCGTGTTCTGGACCGCGCTCGAGTTCATGCGCTTGAGCGTCACGGGCCAGCTTTGGAACGCGCTCGGATATTCGCAGGCTTATCATGTCATCTTGATTTCGCCCGCAACGTGGGGCGGAGTTTACGCAGTGAGTTTTCTGATCCTCGCGATCAACTCTGCGCTAGCGTTGGCGATTTTAAAGAGAACAGTATGGGCCCTTGCGGCAGCGTTGCTCACGCTCGGGGCGGTCGCTGCTGTAATCATTCTCTCCCCGCTCCTGGCGACAAGCGGAAGGCCATCGGGCGTTCCTCCGTATCTCGACGTCGTGGCCGTGCAGCCGAACGTACCTATGACGCCAGTCAAGAGCCCGGAAGAAACAAAGCAGTTACTTGACCGTCATCTGTCGATGAGCAGCGATGCATTACGTCGTCTTCCCGACGCGGGAGTGCCAAGACTCGTGATCTGGCCCGAGTCGCCCATGAACTTCACCTATGCTTCGAACCAAACATTTCAGGAGTTAGTCGCCGACTTTACTAAACGAAACCACACGTCGTTGCTCTTCAACTCACTCGAACCCGCTCCCGGAGGTGGTGCATACAATTCAGCACTGCTCGTAAATGAAGAGGGCCGCCTGATTGCGCAATATGATAAGATTCGCCTGATGCCGTTTGGCGAATATGTCCCGCTCCCACAATGGTTACCGGGAGCTTCTTTGATAACTGGGCTCGTCGGTGACTTCACTCCCGGGACCAACTACACGTTGATGCCGGTCGGGAACCATCGCGCGGGCGTCTTCATCTGCATCGAGTCGGCCTATCCATGGATCGCTCGAACGATGGCGAACGAAGGCGCTAACGTGCTGATCAATATCTCGAACGATGGTTACCTGGGACCAACGGCAGTGATGCGACAGCATCTGGCCAACGCGATCTTTCGCGCAGTTGAGAACGGCCGGCCGTTGTTGCGAGTTACGAATACAGGCTTGTCAGCCTACATCAGGGCTGACGGTTATATTGAAGAGCAGACCGGAGGATTTCGGGCAGACGTTCGAACGTGGAGTGTAGGCCAGTCGTTGGCAACGACGACTTTCTACACGCGGCACGGCGACTTATTCGTTTATCTTTGCACGGCGATCACGTTCATGGTTTTGATCGCTGCTTTTTTTAGAAAGATCCGTTAAATCCGTGGTTAATAATATGACCGACTTATCAACCCAGGAATTGAGAGCTTCCTTTGACAACCTTCGCGCGCGCGTCGAACAGCTCGGGAGGTTTCTTTGATGTCCCGGCACGTCGCGAAGAGTTGAACAAGATCGAGGCCCAGGCCTCAGCGCCTGATTTCTGGAGCGATCAGGAAGCCGCACAGAAGTTGTTGCAGGATCGCAGTCGCCTTGAGAAGAAAATAGAACGCCAGGAACACTTTGAATCACAGATCGCCGATGCTGAAGTGCTCTTTGAGTTTGCAGAAGAAGACGAGACCTCAGTTCACGAACTCTTTTCTTTAATTGAGGGCCTCGAACACGAGCTTGCCCAGGCCGAGACTGAAATGCTGCTCGGCGGCGACAACGATCGCCGTAACGCTATTTGCACGATTCATCCGGGCGCCGGCGGTACGGAATCGCAGGACTGGGCCGAGATGCTGCTGCGCATGTATCTCAAGTGGGCCGAGCAGCGCGGCTTCAAAGCGGAAGTGCTCGAGTATCAACCAGGCGAGGAAGCTGGACTGAAAAGCGTAACGTTCAGAGTTGAAGGTGAATATGCCTACGGGCTGTTGTCTGCCGAAGCCGGTGTACACAGATTAGTACGGATCTCACCGTTCGATCAGGCGGCAAGGCGACATACGTCATTCGCTTCTTTATTTGTCTATCCCGAGATTGACGAGGACATCGAAGTCGAAATCAACGACAAAGATTTGCGTGTCGATACCTATCGCGCGACCGGCGCGGGCGGACAACATATCAACACTACCGATTCAGCAGTTCGCATTACCCACATACCTACCGGGATTGTCGTATCCTGTCAAAACCAACGTTCACAACATCAGAATCGAGCAGTTGCCATGCAGGTGCTGCGCTCACGTCTTTATGAACTCGAGTTGGAACGACGTCGCGCCGAGACCGCCGAACTCGAAGCCAACAAGGCCGACATTTCATTCGGATCGCAAATAAGAAGTTACGTGCTGGCGCCCTATCAGTTGGTAAAAGACACTCGCACTAAGCTGGAACGAGGCAACGTCGAAGCAGTACTCGGCGGAGACATCGACGACTTCATCAAAGCCTACTTGCTCGCACGCAAGGCTGCATAGTCGCTCGCGGTTTGAGCTCGGGAGTTTTCATGGCGACAACTACACACATAGAAGAGAAGCCGCGCATCATCCTTCCACGCGCCACTCGCAGTAACGAGATACTGGCGATCCTTTTTATCGCGCTCGGATTACTGCTGGCGCTCTGCCTCATCTCCGCGGCGTTCTACCCGAACGATCCATCGTGGAACTCGGCCGGCCAGAGCGAGACGCATAACTGGGCCGGTTCGATCGGCGCGAATGTCGCCGCGACTGCTTTTCAGTTTATCGGCCTCGCCGCTTACCTGCTGCCGCTACTGCTGTTCGCCGCGGCATGGCGACGGTTTCACGCGGGCATCATTCACAGTCCCGGGATACGAATCGTTGGTTTGATCGTGCTCGTCGTTGCCGCGGCGGCTCTGTTGTCGATCTCGCAAATGCATCCGTTGTTCGATAGGAGTGTGCAGCCCGGCGGCCTGCTCGGCGCGGTCGTCGCACAGGGTCTGGCGAGCGGGTTGAGTAACATTGGCGCAACGGTGCTGTCGGTCGCGATAGCTGCAACCGGATTGCTGCTGGCGACGAACTTCTCGTTCGTTCGACTTTACGAAATCATCGTGAATGTTGTGGGCTCGCGCTTCGCTTTTGTCGGCAAGCTTCCTGAGCGTTTCAGGGCTTGGCGGCAAATGAGGATCGAGCGAGCGAAACTGCGTAAGGAAGCGAAGGCCGCGATTAAAGCCGAGCGTGAGGCTGCGAAAAATGCTCTGAAGCAGACGTTGAATCTGACGCCGGCTGAGCGCGTGGCCGACTTCATGAAGGAGCCCGTTGCTGCCCCACCGGTCATACGCACAGAAATAAAACCCGAACCGCAGGCCACTACCGCCGTCGCGGCGAGCGCGAGTGCGGCCGGCGCAGGTGTGAGCGTCTCCGCTCCGCCCGCAACAGTAGTTACCGGTCAATCAGGAAGGCGCTCGATCTTTCCGGGTCCCGATGTTTCTGTTGCAGACGAAGACGATCTGGAAGAGATGGTACGAGACGCTTCTGTTGTGCGAGTCAAAACTGAAGCGCCGGCAACCGGCAAGCTTCCGTTCGACGCCGCACGGCGCGTTAACTACAGCGACTACAGCCTGCCACCGCTCGAGTTCTTGAACGAGGCCCCGCCGCACAGCGAGCAAGCTGATACTGAACTCCTCGGTATCGCGACGCGGCTCGCAGAAAAATGCAAAGAGTTCAACGTCACTGGCCAGATCAAACACATCTGTCCTGGACCAGTCGTGACGACTTATGAATTCAAGCCCGATGCTGGGGTGAAGTATTCACGCGTTGTGTCGCTCGTAGACGATCTGTGTCTCGCTCTGAAAGCGGAGTCGATTCGCATCGACCGCATGCCGGGCAAGCCGCACGTCGGCATTGAGGTGCCGAACCCGCGTCGCGAAACGATATTTCTACGTGAAGTGATCGAGTCGCGCCCGTTTCGTGAGTCAGGATCGAAGCTGACGATCGCGCTCGGAAAAACGATCGACGGTCTCAACTACGTCGCCGACTTGGCGAAGATGCCGCACCTGCTGATCGCGGGAACTACCGGCGCCGGCAAGTCAGTTGGCGTCAATGCGCTGATAGTTTCCATTCTTTATCGCGCGCGTCCGGACGAAGTTAAGTTTATCCTTATCGATCCGAAGCGCCTCGAGCTGGGTCTCTACGAAGACATTCCACATCTCGCAACGCCAATTATTGTCGATCCGAAGGCCGCGTCGCGTTCGCTCAAGTGGGCGGTCGCGGAGATGGAGCGCCGGTATCGCGACCTCGCCGGATGGGGTGTGCGCAACATCGACGGCTTCAACACCGAGATCATGCGCCGTAACCTCATCAAGGAATACGACGACAAAGGCGAGCCGTGGAAGCCGCTGCCTTACATCGTGATCATCATCGACGAGCTCGCCGATCTGATGATGACTTCCGGTCGAGAAGTTGAAGAATCGATCACACGGCTGGCGCAGATGGCGCGCGCAGTCGGCATTCACCTCGTCCTGGCAACGCAAAGACCTTCAGTTGACGTGATCACCGGCCTGATCAAAGCAAACTTCCCTTCCCGCATTTCTTTCCGCGTCTCTTCGAAGGTCGATTCCCGAACAATCATCGATACGAACGGCGCCGAGCAGCTTCTCGGTCGCGGCGACATGCTGTTCCTGCCGCCCGGCACGTCGCGGTTGATTCGGGTTCACGGCGCCTTCATCGACGAAACAGAGATTAGCCGCATCGTCGCGCACATCAAAGCGCAAGGCCCGCCCGCATACGACGAGAGCATTACTCAATCAGACGAAGAAGCGCTTGGGCTGGAAACGTCTGGTGGCGATCACGACGAACTGTTTGAAGAAGCGTTGCGCATCTGCGTTGAGATGAAGCGCGCATCGACTTCCGTGCTGCAACGTCGTTTACGAATCGGTTACGGGCGTGCCGCCGCGATTCTCGACATCATGGAGCGTGAAGGATTGATCGGCCAGGCAGATGGTTCGCGTCCTCGGCCGGTGCTCGGTCGCGCGTATGAGATGGTGGCGGAGTGGGACGAAATGGGTGTCTCGGAAGGCTAGTTACAGGATTTACATGATTTTTCAGGATTAACATGTAATCATGTCTAATCTTGTAAATCCTGTAAAAAACGACCTCGCCCGCGAGATCTTTAAGCACGCACTCGCATCGGTAGATCCTCGTGAAGCAGTCCAGAACTCACTCGATCTCGAACAGCTGAACGCTTCCCGTATTTACGCGATTGCGATCGGGAAAGCTGCGGCTTCGATGGCAGTTGGGCTCGAGGAAGCGTTGGCTGAAAGGCTGAGCGCAGGTGTTATCAGCGCGCCCGAACTATTCGAGTCGAAACGATGGAAGAGCTTCGTAGGCGGCCATCCATTGCCGAACGAAGCGAGTCTCGAAGCGGCACGAGCTGCCTTTGCACTCTTAGACCACGCGAACGCCGAACAAGCTACAGTGATTTTTCTAATATCCGGTGGCGGCTCTGCAATGATCGAGTGGCCTGTGAGCGACGAAATATCGCTCGCCGATCTGCGCGAAGCAAATAAGGCACTCGTCGCATGTGGCGCGCGCATCGCCGAAGTGAATTCGGTACGTCGAGCATTCTCGGCAGTGAAAGGTGGGGCACTGGCGCGCCGCGCACCTCGCGCACAAGTATTCACTTTGATCGTGTCTGATACTAATCGTGGCGATGAAGCGAGCGTCGCTTCAGGACCGACTCTCCCACCGCCGCCGGATGCTCCAGACGCGATGAGAGTAGTTCAGCAATATCATCTAGAGAGCGCATTGCCATCTTCAATCATGAACGCCGTCCGCGGAGCGCGAGGGATAACGAGCACAACTGACACTCGATACCAGGTTCTCCTGGACAACTGGACCGCCATCGAAGCGGCTCGGGATAAAGCATTGGAACTCGGCTTCGATTGCCTGACGCCGCCGGACATCTGCGAGCAGCCGATCGAAGAGGGCTGCGACCTCCTTCTTTCTACACTCCTTACGCATCCGCTTGAAAAGCCTATGTGCATCATCTCCGGCGGTGAGTTTTCGTGTCCGGTTCGAGGCAATGGCCGCGGTGGCAGAAACCTCGAGACTGTCCTTCGCTGCGCGATGCGTCTTGCCAAAACATCTCAGCACGTCGTTGTGCTAAGCGCCGGCACCGACGGCATCGACGGTAACAGCCCGGCAGCCGGCGCAATCGCCGACGAAACCACAATTGAGCGTGCTCAAAATCTCGACCTCGACCCCGCGGACTTTCTCGCCCGCAGCGACTCCTACACCTTCTTCTCCCAACTCAACGATCTGATCTTCACCGGCCCAACCGGCACCAACGTTCGCGACTTAAGAGTTGTTCTAAAATAATCTGTGTAATCTGTGGATGGTCTTGACTCTCCACCACCGAACCGAATATAAGATTTGCCGCGGAGCCAAGGCCTTTGTCAACACTGCTAAATACTGAAACTTCCATTTCTCCCAAACCAGTCGATGGCAGCTCAATTAGCTTTTCCGAGCTGATTCAACGTCTAAACAGCCAGACCAGCCCGCCGGTGCTCGAACAGTTGAATTCCTGGCTTTCAAGCGTGGAAATCCAGGAGGCGGATCTACAGCCTTACACCGGATTCAAGGAAGGCAATTACTGGCGCCATCGAGTTCTCCGCAATGAAGCGGTCGAGATGTTGGTGATTTGCTGGCGCCCAGGCCAGAAGACGCCGATTCACGACCACAACGGTTCTCACGGAGTCGTCCTCGTTCACCAGGGACTCATGTGGGAAACGATCTTTGCGTACGACAAAGAGCGCGGCCTGTGTTACGACACTGGTCGCGAATGTCCGGCCGGTACGGTCACGGGCGCCGAGGTGCCCGACATTCATCAACTTGGTAATCCCGAAGTCAGTGGCCAGGATCTCATCACTGTCCATGTTTATGCGCCGCCGCTCGGTGTGTTGAAAACTTACAAGCTGGGTAGTTCGCAGGTAGACCTCTACACGCCCAACGATTTCCCGACTTAAGCCGTAACCACAAAGGCACAAAGACACAAATGATTATCAGAAATGTCTACTGATCATTTGTGTCTTTGTTTCTTTGTGGTTCAACAAATTTTCTGAGACTCAACTCTTTGCCATCTGTGACGACGGTGATCGTTCCGCAGTTGCCGGTCGTGAGCACTGTGGCGCCGTTCGATTGCCATCGTTCGACGACCTCTCTGTGTGGATGACCAAACCTTGACTGCCGGCCCACTGAGATGATCGCGAACGCCGGCTTGGTCGCAAGCACGAAGGAATCTGTCGAAGATGTCTTGCTGCCGTGATGCGGCACTTTTACGACGTCCGCTTTTAGTTGCTGTTGTGAGGCAATCAGAGATCCTTCGGCGGCTTTTTCTACGTCGCCCGTTAGTAAGATTGAACGTCCGCCAAACTGTATTCGCAGCACGATAGAATCGTTGTTGCCGGATGTGGCGCCACCAGCCGGCGGCCACAACACATTCACCTCAACTTCACCAAAATGAATCGTGTCTCCAGCCTGAATCGTCTCGAAGTGAGTGTGAGTTTCAGCGAGCGTTTGCGAGAATTTCGCGAACTCGGGATCATCAGCCGGAGTTCGCGCCACGAGCGCGCTTCCCACGGAAAAGTTCCTGAGCACGTCATTTAATCCATCAATGTGATCGGCGTCTGCATGTGTGGCCAGCACATAATCGATCTCGCTCAAGCCTCGCCACCATAAATATTCCGAGACGACCGTTTCACCAATCCGGCGACTTGCTTCGGTCATGTTTCCACCACCGTCCACGAGCAACGTTGTTCTATCCGGCATCGTCACGAGTGCTGCGTCGCCTTGCCCGACGTCGAGAAAATCGACTCGAAGTTTTCCATCAGCATGATCGCTGCTGAACGGGTGCCAAACTAAAATGGCGAGCAGCAGCAGTTGTGCGACTGACAACGGCAGAACGACGCGGTGCAGTTTGCATCGCACGTCGGCGGGCGAAGCGAGTGGGCGCCAGTGCGAAAGCGCGATTACCAGCAACAGCAATGGAACGTAGTAGACCGCGTACACCAACGCAACGCGACCCGAATACTCCGGCAGGCGCAGCGAAGTCAAACCGAAGTTTGAAAAGGGATCGACGCTGTGCACCATCAACCAGTCGATTGCGTCCGCGAGTTTAAATAGTGGGACGGACGCAAACGCGCTAACCTGCGAAATCAACAACGCCAGTATTGCAACAACTACCACAACGGTGAGCAGGATGCTGACGACAATGTTAAGCAGCAGCGACGCCGGCGACAGCCGGTGAAAATAAACAATCATCTGCGGCAACAACACGAGCTGCACGCTCGCAGATACAACGATCGCGCCGAAACAGTAACGCAAACAGCGCTGCACGTGATAGCGCTCGAGCTGCCCTGCTAATCTGGTTTTGAATAGCCGGTAGCGCTGCGGCGAACGCGCCAGTTCCTCCCGCCAGTGCTGCTCGCGCCAAAACAAGATCTCGCAAACTGTTTTGAATGCACGCGAGCAAACCGGCGGATACGGAGACGATCGCGCCGGGTGCCATGCGCCGATCGCTGAGAGTCTCAGGAGCAGCGGCCACGCAATTACTACAATCGCCAGCACCGATAAGAACGTCAGTTGAAAAGAAGGATCGAAGATCTCTTTCGGGCTACGCACCAGAAGAACGAGTGCTGCTCCGCCGAGCGCATTCAACGAGGTGGCCTGACGAAATACAATTGACGCGAACCCTGCGAAAGTAAACATCAGCGCAGCGCGCACCACCGACGCTTCGGCGCCAACTGCCAGCGAATATGACCAGACTACAATTGCAGGCAACACGAATTGCAGCAGTCTGCGTTTAGTCAAACGGCGCACGGCAAGAAATACAATTCCGCCGATGAAACTGATGTGTAGACCGCTGATTACAAGAACGTGAAAGGTGCCACCTTCACGAAAGCGTTCAGTCGCGTCGCGCGACAGGTTGTAACGATTTCCCAGCAACGCGGCGTCGAGCACGCCGGCAGTTTCGGCTGTGAATCGCGAATCGATTTCTCGTTGCAGGCTCTCTCGCCACTCGTAAAGCAAGGCCAGTGGCCGGAACACGTTTGTATCGTCGAGCCGTGTGATTGCAGCCGGGCTCTTGATGAGGCCGCTAGCATCGTAGTCACTGCGATCGAGGTATTCAGAGAGTGTCGCGACGCCTGGGTTGCGGTAGTTGCCGGTGCGATCGAGAGTCGTGGTGACGCGAATGCGCGTGCCGTAACGAAGTTGAAGGTGTCTATACTCCTGTTCTATGCCGGCATTCCGAAACGTGGCCAACAGCCACACTCGGTTCACTGGTCCAGCCTGCACTCGCAACGATAAATAGAACTTGTCGCGTGCGAACTCAGGTGGTCCATCCAGAACGCCCGTCACTGTCAACAACTCGCCATCAACCAGGCTATTCGGCGGCTCAAAATGTCTCTCCAGCAGCGCAATCGTCTGCCCGGCAAAAAGAAAAGCCAGCAACACCGCAGCACCGCCTAATGACAGTCGCTTTTTCAATACAGCAATCAACGCAGCGATGGAACACACCGCGCACGCGGGTAACGAGAACCCGAGTTTTGTTGGCAGATAGTTCGCGGCGCAGATGCCAAACGAGAATGCGACTGCGAGTTGCGCAAGAGGATGCTGACTGAACAGGCTTCGGTGAGGATTCATTGCCGCCGTTATGAGTAACAACCGGATATTACGCTGAAAGTGTTGCCAGATTCCAGAGGTGACGTTCACAATCCGCTGCTTGACTCAGAGCAAAATTGAAACGTCATCCAATGCAGTCCGGAAATATTTTCAGCTTGAATTGCATATAAATTGGATAGAATCGCTTTGCCACGACATCCAAGGCGAGGTTTTTTGACAAGCAAAGACTTAAGAGATTCTCAAACTTATGCAAATAAGGAGACCCCCGATGAAAAAGGCTAAATGCATTGCGACATTGACGCTGATCTTCTTTTCGCTTCAAGCGACTGCTTTCGGCTGGGGAGATACCGGCCACATGACTGTCGCGCAGATTGCTTTTAATAATCTCAGTCCTGCGCAGAAAAACCGCGTCAATCAACTGGCGGCCCTGATCAGATTGCAAGATAAAAGGTATGAATTTGTCACTTCCGCATGCTGGATGGACGACATTCGAGACTTTCCGATGTTTGAGCCGATCAAAGATTGGCACTTCATCACACAGCAGTTCATCGTGAACAACGCAGTGCCGGTCGAGCCGCCGCCTCCGGTTAACGCCGCCTCAATAATCATGTGGCTCAAGGGTAGGATTAAGAGCGATGAGCCGGATCTCAAAAAGGCCTACTACCTGGCTGAGCTGGTCCATTTGGTTGGCGACATTCATCAACCGCTGCACACGGTGACCCGCTTTACTGTCGAAAACCCCCAAGGCGATCGAGGCGGCAATCTTTTCTTGCTGGGCCAAGGCTCGCCCCGAAAGAACTTGCATTCTTATTGGGACGCTGCGGGCGGGAGATTCGATTTCACAGACATCGAGCGTCCGCTAAAAAGTAGCGGGCGAACCAAACTCCAGAACTTCGCCAACAAAATCACAACTGATTTCCCAAAGTCGAATATGACTGCTGAAGTGACGAACCTCAATCCGCTGGATTGGGCGAAAGAAGGTTTTACCCTGGGTGTCAATGAGGTTTACAAAGACATTCAGGAGCAGGATGTGCCAAGTTCGGACTATCAGAAAAAGGCGAAGAGGATCTCGGGGCAACGAATTGCTCTGGCAGGCTATCGTTTGGCCGCAATTCTGAAAGACGCGTTCTAGGTGTAATTTTCTCGGAGTAACCGCACGACCGTTTCGACGTGGTGAGTCTGCGGAAACAGATCCAACGCAGCGATGGAATCAACGACGTATCCGCCTGTGACGAGCTTCTTCAGGTCGCGTGCAAGCGTCGCCGGGTCGCATGAGACGTAAGAGATCTGAGTAGGGTGGAGATCCAGAATACCCTTGATTACCGCAGACTCAGCCCCTGCTCGCGGCGGATCGAGCAGGATGAGATCGACTTGATTCAGCGCCGTATTCCGGAACCACTCCGTGACAGTCGCAGTGATCACGCGCGCGTTGCTTAACTCAGCACGCTGCAAATTTCGCCGCGCAAAGCGAGCGGCAGCCGGATTCGCTTCCACTCCGATCACATTTTTGAATCGGCGTGATAGCGGCAGCGTGAACAGGCCGGCACCACAATAAAGATCCAACACGGTTTCACCAGCAGTATCTCCCAGCGCAAAGTCGATCAGTGGCCCCAGCAGCGAAGGGTTGATTTGAAAGAACGCCTCGGCATTGTAGTTGTAGACTTCGTCTCGCACAGTCAGACTAAGTTCTCTTGTGTAGAACTCGGCAAACTGCGGCGCGAAAGAGACGCCATCCTCACCCGCAACCACGTCCAGGTGTTTCAACCCCGGCGGAAACTGTTGCCACTCAGTAGCTCTAACCTGTTCGAGTTTTTCCTGTAATTCAGGCTGTAGCACGGCGCAATCAACCACGTCGCAAACACGTCTCGAACCGCGCTCGTAGTAACCAATCATCCGCTCTTCCTGATCGATCTGCCATGTCGCGCGCATCCGGTAGCGCCAGTTGTTTGGAGAACCCATCACCGCGAAGTCAGGAACACGCTCGAGTCGCGCAATGCGATGCAGGCAGTCGCGGATCATCTCGGCCTTGGCTGCGAGCTGAGCCTCGTACGTGAGTTGTTGAAAGTCGCAGCCACCGCAGCGGCCAAAGTACGGACAAGGTGGTTCAACTCTGACCGGCGAAGGCGTAACGATCTCTTTAATCGACGCAAACAAGACATCGCCCTGCCGGCGATCTACTGTCACACGAACGCGATCTCCGGGCGCCGCAAGCGACACAAAAACAGTCTTCCCGTCGGCATGGGCCAACCCCACGCCGCCGGGAAGAATTCGTTCTACGTCAACCTCCAGATGCTCGATCACTCTTGTGCTACTGCGCCGGATATTGATTTGGCGCCCACTGATGCGGCGGAGGCGGCGGCGCGTACTCCTGTTGCGTACCCTCGAGCTCAAACTTTACGCCGCCAATGATTCCGGCGACGGCGTTGTAAACGAATGCGCCGATTGCGCCTGCGATGAACCCGAAGATTCCATACATTATGGGGATTGCAATCATCATCACTATTCCAATGACTACCGAACTGACCCCGCTCGCGGCCGCATCGCGACCGCCCGGTGCGATGGCCGACATCGCCGCCCCGAACAGGATAAAGAACAGCCCGTAAATCACGCCGATGATTAACCCGATTACGAAAGTGAGCAATCCATACATCTTGGCCACTGAGATCACGCCGAAGCGTCTGATTGTCATTTCAGCCATTACGTTCTCCTTTTAAGTGAGCCACAAAAAGGCACAAGAAGCACAAAAAGATTTCCGCTAAATTTTGAGCAAAGCTATTCAAACGTAGAACAAACTGAGGCGCGGCACGGCGAACTGCTCCCGCAAACGCTTCAGCAGAAGGTTATTGAAAGTTTGATTGTAAACCGCAGTCTCCATCTGCGCGCGATACGGCTTCAGTTGATCTTTGATTTCCCTCTTCAACTCCTCGAGCGTAGTTTTGGCAGCGACTGAAAGCATCGAGTCGTTCAGCATTCTTTCGAGACCGGTCAATGAGTCTTCGAGCTTGCGAGTATCGAGCGTTGCGTCGCCGGCGAAATCGTTCTCAATCTCGCCGAGCAACGCGGCGGCTCGCGCGAGTGCTTCGGAAAGATCGTCTTCGCCTTGCTGCTTCCTGAAATTCGCCAGGACAGAGAGAGACGTGCGGCTGCGCTCCAGATGTTCAGTTATCGCAGCAATCGAAAACGGTGTCTTGTCAGAGTCAATCTCCGCTGCGCTTGACGATGAGCCCACACGCGCTTCGATCCATTCGGCATACTGAGCTTCAACTTCCTCCTGGCAATAAAGAAGCGACTTTATCGTTCGCTTGCGCGGCCGGGCCTCAAATGAATCAAACGATTTCTCCACCCCGCGCAGCACCACATGTAAAGGAATTCCCTGCTGCTTCCACGTTTCCATCAAAGCCCAATCCATCGGACTGAGAAAGAGATGCTTACCGCGTCGCCTGACAAAAGCATCCTCGATTTCGGTGAAATAGTTGAAGTAATTCAAATGGAGCTTAGAGAGTTTCGGTTTCTTTCGTAGATCAATCGCAAACCTTCGATCGTAAGGTCACTATCAACCTCTTCGATAAACTTCGAAGCCGTTGCGATCAGCGATGCGAGACCGCCGGTTGCGATCACACGCGGCTTCGAACCCATCTCCGCGATCATCTGTTCGAGCACGCCGTCAACCAAGGCGGCATAACCATGATAGATCCCCGACTGCATGGCAGCCGTCGTGGACGAGCCGATCACCTTGTTTGGACGTTTGATCTCAACGCGCGGCAGTTTCGCCGCGCGCGAAAACAAAGCTTCCGAGGAGATCATGATGCCCGGAGCGATAACGCCGCCGAGGTACTCGCCCGCGGCATTGATCGCGTTGAAGGTTGTCGCTGTGCCAAAGTCAACGACTATACAAGGCGCGCCATACTTTGCCACCGCCGCCACCGCATCGACAATTCTATCGGCGCCGACATCTGAAGGCGGTTCGTACAGAATTTTCAAACCAGTATCGCTCGTATCATCGACTAGGAACGGTTGCAGATTAAAGTATAGTTCAGCGACTCGCCTTAGAGTTTGGTTCAGAGACGGCACCACCGAAGCGATAACGATGGCGTCAATGTTTTTGAAATCAATGCCGGCCAGCTCGAACAAGTTTCGCAACTGCACGCCATATTCGTCGCTGGTCCTCGTTGCTTCAGTGATCAGTCTCCACTGAGCGATCAAATCCATTTCGCGAAACACCGCGACGGTAACGTTTGTGTTACCCGCGTCAATGGCCAGAAGCATAGGCGAGTTCCTCGGTGCTGTTTGGCATTCCGGAAAGGACCTGCTCGATGAGGTCGGCCGCTCGTGCTGGACCATCTTCCTGCTTGAGTCGGCTGCTGACCTCCTGTGCTCGGCGAGCATAAGCTGGTTGCCGGAGCAATTCGTTTAGCTCGTTTGCGATTCTCGGAGCGAAGTAGTTGTTGCGATAGAGCGTCCGGCTGGTGCCGAGCCTGCGAGCATGTTCTGCGTTGTCCGATTGATCGAAAGCGAACGGAACAATCAGTGCCGGCACACCAGCCAGCAAGCCCTGTGACGTCGTTCCAACACCGCCATGATGGACCACCACACAAGCTTGGGGCAATAGTGACTGGTAAGGCGCGTAGTCGATTGCGATTACGTCTTCGGGAAGAGAGGGCGGGAGGTTCCGCTCATCGCCAATGAGCAACACCGCACGGCGTCCAACGCGTCTCGCGGCTTCGATGCTCTCGCGAAAGAAGTCACGCGCAACCCAGACTGCGGACGAACCTAAAGTAAACACGATCGGCGGTGTGCCGCTGTCTAAAAAACGAATGAGATCGTTGGGAACTTGTGCTTCGCGATTTCCGTCGTAGAAACAAAATCCGGTGACTTCGGTTTGCGGGGGCCAGTCAGGTTGCGGTTGAGCAAACACTTTCGAGAACAGCGCCAGGACGAGCGCCGGCGAGTGCTGGCCCTCGAACATCGGATTACCGGTGTCTTCAAGTCCGAGCTCGTCGCGGAATTCTGTTACCGCCTTCGCCTTATACGTACTCTTCGAAAGATTTAGTAAAAACCTCATGACGCCCGGGCCGAGCAGGCTCAGCCGTCTGGTCCACTGCCAGTATGGGGGCACCGGCGGGTCATACGCCGAAATGAAAGAAAACGGCGCCAGCACGGTTGAGATCCAGGGCATACCCGTCTTTCGTCCAACCAATGGACCAGCAGGCGCCGCCGGATGAGTGATGAGGAGATCGGCGCCGGCCGTAATCTTCAGTAGATCTGCATAGCTATCGCGCACCGCGGGAAACACAAGCTGTTCAGTTAGGAACCTTGGCCCGGTTTTCGGCTCCATGATCTTTTCGATCAGCTCCACATCCTGTTCTTTAGGCTGCGGAATGTTCGGACGCACAGGCGCAAACTCCAAACCCGCGCCCTCGATCTTTTCACGATAGATCTCCATCGTCGCGACGACTGGCGTGTGGCCACGCCGCTGTAACTCCATCGCGACAGCCATGTACGGATGGATATCGCCAAACGATCCGAACGTGTTTAAGATTATTCGCATCCGACAGATCTCAAGCTAACGTCTCCGGCTCTTACCAGTTTTATTTCACCAGTCGCAGTGCTGAGGCGTAGCGCGCCGTCGCGCTCAACTCCGCTTGTGGTGCCCTGCCACACCTCGTCGCCATTGGTTACCTGAACGAACCTTCCGAACGCGTAAGAAGATCTATTGCACCATGCAGCGACGATTTTTTCACGCCCGTCAGTTTCGTGCAGCAACGAATACCAACGTGCAAGTGCTCGCAACAGAGCGGCAAGTATCGTCTCGCGCTCCGGTTGCCGCCCTGAAGCTTCCGCGACGGATGTGGCGACGTTCTCCAGTTCCGGCGGAAACGCATTTTGAGTCAAGTTGATTCCAATACCTACGATCACCGCGCGCCCGGCCGGAGTGTCAATCGCTTCGGCTAGTATGCCGCAGATCTTTCGCTCGCCTGAAAGAAGATCGTTGGGCCACTTGATGTCCGCTTGAACTCCGGCAGCTTCGTGCAAAGCGTCTCCAGCCGCGAGGGCCGCCATGAAAGTGATGAGCGGCCAATGTTCTTGCGGCATTGCCGGTCGCAACAGAATGCTGAAATAGAGTCCGGCGCCTTTGGGCGACGACCATGCGCGCTGCAAACGCCCACGACCTGCAGTTTGCTCGTCGGCAACAATCGAGAGTCCTTCCTCGGCGCCTGCTGATGCGAGGCGGGCCAGCTCGGTATTAGTGGAAGGCAACGACTCGAATCGCAGGATCTTTGGTTTGAGGAGCGCCACAGCGACGCGATTGTAGCCACAAAAAGGCACAAAAAGCACAAGAAAAGAAGCCCGTTCTTATTTGTGCTTTTGTGCCCTTTGTGGCTTAACTGAGGAAGTCTTTGAACTGCGATTGCTTTAAAGAATACCCGGGGAAGATTGATTGGGTATTTGTGCTGCCGAGGTGGCGGGTGGCGATCTCGCCAAACACGTCGCGGAAGTCGGTCGTCAAAGCAAGGTCGCGTCCTTCGTAGAGTTGGTCATTCTTCAGTCCGGGCCAGCGTCCGTAAACTTTGCCGCCGCGCACGCTGTTGCCCATCACAAACATCGCGTTTGCATGTCCGTGGTCCGTGCCGCGATTTCCGTTCTCGCGCACCGTTCTGCCAAATTCTGACATCGTCAAAACAATGACGTCGTCCATTCGTTGGCCCAGGTCCTGATGAAGCGCGGCGATTGCAGCGCTGAATTGCTGCAACAGATTGCCGAGTTGACCGCGAGAGTTGCCCTCGTTGACGTGCGTGTCCCAACCGCCGATATCAGTGAAAGCAACTTCCAATCCCACACCGGCTTTAATGAGCTGCGCGATCTGCAACAACGAATTACCAAATGGACTGCGTGGATACTGCGCGCCATTCTCGGGTTTGTATTGCGCGGGATTCGCTTTCTTCAAGTAGTTGACTGCTTCGAAAGTCTCTCGTCCCATTCCGGCGAGCGGATCGTTCTCTCGCGCGTAAATTGCTTCAAAGCCGCCTTGCAAGTTTGCCGACGACTGGCCCGCGCGAATAGCGAAGTCTGACAGGTTCGCCATCGCCACGGCGGATGCGCGTCCCTGAAGCACGCGCGGCATGGTCCGGGTCATCGATACCGCACGAAACAACGACCGCTCCGGATCCTGTTTGCTCTGCAGGTAACGATTGAGCCAGCCATCACTGGTCGATTTCACACCGGGCGTGGCGGATTCCATGTAATCCTGGGCGTCGAAATGTGAACGAGTATTGTCGGGCGATCCGGCCGCGTGAATAATGGCCAGCCGCTTCGAATCCCACAATGGTTTGAAAGAACTCATCGCCGGATGCAAGCCGAAGAAACCATCGAGGCTAATAACGGCTTCCGAGTTTCCTGATTCAGGTTTCGGTATCGCGATCGAGGGACGCGAATCGTAGTAACTGGATTCGCCAAACGGAACGACCATGTTGAGTCCGTCCACCGCGCCGCGCTGAAAGATCGCGATCAGCGTTTTTCGTTTGCCGCCCGTGGCCGGGTGGCCCAGCGCGACACGCTCGAGAAACGCGGGTGCCGAAAGCGACATGCCGAGGCTCGCCAGTGCGATGCTGCCTGATTTAAGAAAGTATCTGCGGTTCATGATTCAATCTTTCAAACTTCGAAGTTCAGAGTTCAGCCTTTAGGCTGCTGTTTTCGAGGCAAGCTAAAGCTTGAACTCTGAACTGAAAATCTATTGCCTTTGAAACTCGGGCGTTCCCAATATCAGTCCAACCACCTTAGTAACCGGATCAGACTGGTCCAACTGCTTCAGCAATGTTTCCCTGGTCGCCTGCGAGATCTCTCCAGCCAGGATCGTTTTTAACGACTCATCCATTACCCTCGCCTGGTTCATCTCGCCGCTCGTTAACTTTCCAAGATCGACGCGGGTGCCTTGAATCCGATTACTCGCCAAAGCAAGACCGAAGTTCATTCGTTCGAGCAAGCCGCCGGTGTTGACCCAACTCTCCGCCGCGTCTGAATAGCCATTTGGTGTCTGAAACCCGTAAAGCGGCTCGCCCATGCGCGCAATCCACTGGTGCGTTCCGGGGCCGCCGTTGGTATCGGCGCCGAGTGTTCGAATCGCACTGACCACGAGCTCAAACGGCCGTTTGATCTTCGCGCGATATGCTTCTTTGGAGTTGAACTCGTTGGAAAAGAAGATGGCTTTGAGCGTCTCACGAATATCGCCGTCGCTCTTTGTGAAAACGGCAGCCACGCGATCGACCAACGAAGCCGGCGGATTATCGGCAACAAAATGGCGCACGAGTTTTGTCGCAATGAACTTCGCCGTTGACGGATGATGCGCGAGGATATCGAGCACGGTCAGGCCGTCTTTAATTCCGCCTCCGGCAGGAATCTTATGGCCCAACACCGTTTTTTCACCGTCGTCATGCACGCGTGCGTTGAAGAAGAACGTGCCGGCATTACGGCGGCCGGCTTCGCCCATCATCGCATTCACCGCGGCGCCGCCGCCGCGCGGCTGAAAGATGGTCCAGCCGGTGAAGCAACGAGCTACTTCCTGCACGTCTTTCTGTGTGTAGCCACCGTCAACGCCGAGTGTATGCAGCTCCATCAGCTCGCGCGCGTAGTTTTCGTTGATCCCGCGTCTCTGCTGTTGCTGCGGCGCGCGCAGTCTTTGCGGAGCGTTCGGGCTCACGCTCTGAAAGTTGTCGAGATAAAACAGCATTGCCGGACTTTGCGCCGTAGCCTGCAACAGTGTCGAAAACTTCGACATGGCATTTGGGCGAATCGTGTCGCGATCGTAAGCAGGCAGCAACCAGCGGTCGGCGCCCTTGCCGGCGAAGACGTTAAAGTGGTTGGTCCAGAAATCGACCATCACTTCCTGAAGCTGTCGCTCACTGTAAACGGCGCGCAGGATTCTCGATGCTTGCAGCTCGGCGATGATTCGCTGTGGCTGTTGCAGTCCGTTCTCGCGGTAATACTCCTGAATGACCTTGCGATACTTTTCGTTCTCGAGGGGATTGCCGGCGGGCGGCACCTGATTCGGTTTCATTTCCGGCGCGGCCATCGCGTCATCCTTCGGCATCTCCGCGGGAGTGGATTTCGCGGCACCCTTGACGCGGTTCTCGCGCGCTTCGACGAGATCGGCGGGTAACATGCCGCGCGCCTGAAGCTGCCGCAGAAGCTGTCCCGGCTGAGGATACTTTTCGTAGAGCTCGGCGGTCGTCATGTTCAGAATCTGCAGATCTCTGACTTTGTTTTCCGCGACGGTATCGGCGATCTTTTCCGGATTGAGTTGCTGGTTGATGTAGTTCTCAAGACCCAACGCTTTGACTCGCTCAACGTCTCCCGGACGCGCGCCGAAGCCAAGCCGGTTGAGCACGTGAACGACGCGCTGCTCTTCGGTTAGTCCCGGTGCTTTTGTGCGCTTTTGCGCGGTGACTGGAACAAGCGACTGCGCCGCAATCGCTAGCGTTAGAGTTATTGCTGCTACGAATTTCATGTCTCGTTAGACGCGACAACCAGCCGTTTGGCTGACAGGATTACAGGATTTTCAAGATTTTCAGGATGGAATCCTGTTTTATCCTGAAAATCCTGTAATCCTGTCTACTACGTCCGCGCCTGCGGCTTCGGATACGTCACCGGGCTGCGGTTTCCGTCCTTATCAATCGCCCGCACGCCGAAGAAAAAGTTGTCTTTTGACATTCCTTTCATCGAAAAGGCCGTCACGTTGCCGACCGGTTTCGAGTTTGTCCAAACCGGCGCCGTCGTGTCGCGCCAGACGATCTCGTAGCCCGCAAGATCCGGCTCCTTGTTCGATTCCCATTTCAGATCAGTATCGTTTGATAAGCGCGATTGAATCGTCACCCCAGTTGGCCTCGCAGGCGCCAGGGCCAGCGCCGCCAGGGAAGCAGCATTGACGCGCGCCACGTTTGCGACGTATGGGAAATCGACAAACTGCGGCAGGTCGCCAAACTGCACTCCATTTTCAACACGAACATTTTGATGCTGGTGCCGGAATTCTTCGTTTACTTCCGTAAAGCGCACTGCCGGATAACCACGCTCGAGAAAGGGAATGTGATCGCCGCCACGGCCATAACGATCGCGCCGGTATACCATCATCACCTTCATCTGAGGCACAGACCGCTCACTCACTTCTTTGATGAATCGTGCTAGCTGGCGCGAAGGCGAGTCGTTTTCCCCGCCCACACTGCGACGGGTAGTTGCTTCAGCCGGCGTTTCATTCGACGGCACACCTTCCGAGAAGACGCGAACAGTACCGCGGTCTCGCACTCCGTTCCCGCCCAGCGTGTTGCCCACAATGTCGTTGGTGAACATCGCGTCGATGTTCCAGTTTTTCTGTTTGGCCTGTTCGGCAAAATGGGTGGAACCGAGGAGGCTCTGCTCTTCGCCGGCGACCGCCATGAAAACGATCGTCGCGTCAAACTCATACTTCGCCATCACGCGCGCCATCTCGAGCACGGCGGCAGTTCCCGATGCATCGTCGTTTGCTCCAGGCGCGTCGCACTTCGCATCAGTCGGACTGCTGCACATCGAATCGTAGTGACCACTCACCACATAAATTCGATCAGTCGATTCCGGTTGCGAGCCTTTCAAGGTCGCGACGATGTTGGTGATGATCGTCGGCTGCGGCACACGCGCAGCTTTCTGCTGCTCGTACGACTGCTTCTCAACTGTCATCCGGCCGTTCGAAGCTTCGGCAGCTTTCAAAAATTCAGCGTACAGCCAATCACGCGCGGCGCCGATTCCCCGCTTCGGATCGTTCTGTTCAGACAGCGTATTGCGCGTGCCAAACGAAACGAGCTTTCGAATCGTCGCTTCGATGTTCCGCGCGTCGATCTCACTTACGATTCTGGCGATTGTGCGATTGCGTCCGGCTGTGGATCTGTTTTGAGCGGCGACGATGCTGAGGTTCGTTGCGAGAATAACAATGGTTACGGTTTGAAAAACTCTGCCGAGTTGGTTTCGACGTTTCATATTTTTCGAGTCGGTTAACGTGTTCCGCGATCGGAGGGTTCTCTATAAACCGGAGTAAAGGTCCGCGTTGTATTCTCGGTAACGCTCGGCACCGGCTCCATACGCGGCGGCAAGTGGTGCATTGGTGGCTGCCGGTCACTCATCACCGGGCGCGGCGGCGCGGGAGGGATTCCACGCTGCTGCATCGTAAGCATCTTGGTGAAAAAGCGGATCATCAGACCAGTGCAGCCAAATAGCATAGCGGCGCTGAACAAAACGATCCACACGATCGCTGCAGGATGCATTCCATTCCTGGCCAGGTCGGTGGCGGCGCCGAAGATTATTCCGAGTCCTGCGATAACCATCAGGCCAAGCACAATGCTTGGCACAGCGAGTCTCACCGGAGCCATCGCCGTTGGCGCACTCGTCGCCGGCAGCGTCAGGTTTGCGCCGCAGCGGTTGCAGTACTTCAGTTCGACAGTGATTTCGTTACCGCAAGAAGGGCAATAATACATAGGACCTCCAGTAGCAGTAACTTTAACACTTCGAACCGTGCTGGTCACATTTGTAGGGGTGGCCCTCTGTGGCCACCCGTCGTGGAACCGGTAGCCACGGAGGGCCACCCCTACAACGAGGCTATTGGATGTGGTAAGCGCGGCCTTTCCAAACGACGATGATCTCGCCGTCGAGTTGTTCGGCGATAGTTTTGATGGCGGGCTCGTCAGCAACTAGAGTCCGGTATTGTTCCGAGCCTCGAGTGAGACTGAATGTGCTTCTTGAAGAATCGTAAGCCGTGTCGATCCAAACACCACGCTCCCTGCGAAAACGACGGCCGGCTACGGAACGTGTATCTGCATCGCTCTTGTCTTTTTCTTCCGAACGCTCTCGCTGGACTTTTGCCATGGATCCAGGACCCGCAGCTTTAGCAGGAGCGCGTGCAACTGCAATATCGTCGATCCTGCGAGCTTCACCGGTGGACGGCGTGTAAGCGTTTTCTTTATCAGCCGCGGCGCGAACCTGTGTCTCTTGTTTGCGCGCTTCCGCTTCGACCTTCTTCTGATTCTCGTCCGCTGCCGGTGTAGGCTTCGGAGCCGGAGGCTCGTTTGCCACGGGCTGCTGTTCCTGTTTCGTTACGGGAGCCGTTTGAAATGCGCCTGCGGTCTCGCTTGCTGACGACGGAGCGTTTGCAGGAGGAGGAGCCGGCTGTGTTTCTTTAGCTCGCTCAGAACGATCCGCCGTTGTGGCAGCAGGTGATCCAACCTTGGCTTGTTTATCAAGCGCGTCAGACGCGGGCGACTTCGCTTGTTCAGGCTGTGCCGCGGGCACTTCCCTTTGCTCTTGCTGCACTACCTGGGCTACAGACTCTGCCGGCCTTTCATTCCGACGCAAAACTGTGAGACCAATCACCGCGACAACGATCAAGCCAAGCGCGGGAACCGCATAACGCAAAACCATCGGCGACAAAAGACTCGCCAGGAATTTTCGGAGTGCTGATGGTGCTGAAACTTTCGCAGTCTCAGTAGCACTAACGGCGCCGAGTGATGAACTGAGTTGCGCAACCAGTTTTCGACAGCTCGCGCATTCCGCCAGGTGTTCGGTATATCGCGCGCGCGTCGCAGCCGGTAAAGCATTCTCCGCATACGAACTGAGTTCATCCGCATCAAGATGATTCCCGTCGTCGGACGAATCAGACGCACTGCGGCTCAGCCGCCGCAACAACAGATCTATCTCGTTGTTCACTTCCTGTGTCATCTAAATAAGAACGTATCGATCCCCATCTCTTGCAGTGAATCCAACCACAGATTCCACGGATTATGACGCCGATCGGACCCAAGTCTCCAAATCCGTGTCCAAATGCTGCGCCACTTCCGCAAACGACCTCTCGGTTTCAATTTGTGTCCAACCTCGTTCATCAACCAGTATCTTCGTGACGCATTTGCGCAAATCCGTTTGAATCCTCGTCAACCTGCGGCTGGCAGTTGCCTCGTGAACACCCAAGACGGCTCCCGCTTCTCGAAGACGCAGGTTGTCAAAGTAGTAGAGTTTCACCAGCAGGCGATCTTCGGCATTTAACTCCTGAACCGCTTTGTTCAATGCCTGCTGCATGTCAGCCTGGGCGTATCGATTCGACATCGACTCCTCGGGATTCGGCACTCCAGCAAGCACCGGCTGGCCTTCAACTACTTGCGTGTCACGCGCGAGCCTGTCGAGATCCGAATCCTCTTCTGCCTGGACCAATCGCGATTGTTTACGAAACACATCGACGGCGAGTTGGGCCACCACGGCGCGCAGCCAGCCCGCCAGTGAGCCGCGACCGGAGTAATAAGCGAGCTTGCCGGCAGGCTTGCCGTCTTTGCGTGCTCGTAGTCCATGGAGCTCCGCCCAGATCGACTGCGCGAGATCCTCGGCGGCGTCTTCGTTTGTACTGGCGGATCGAGCAGCCGATCGCACAGTCGCGGTGAATCGTTCCACGAGATCGTTCCAGGCGCCCTCATCGCCACGCTCGCAGGCAATAATCAAACAGAGATCGTCCGCCTGCATTTCATCGATAAACTTTGAAATCTCCTGCCGCGCGGTGTTGGGGTCGTATCGCAACAGATACTTCTCAACAGCCGCTGAAATGCGTGGCACAAGTGATTCCCGGGTGAGCGAACGGCTATCACTCGCCCGCGCAAGCAACCGGGCGGCGCCTTCGTTCAGCAACGTTTCGATTTCGGGCTTTGCTGATCTCACGGAACTCTCAATAATCGGGCTAATCCTACCACCCTCGACCTTGGTTTGATGCACAATTTGACAGTGCCGCAGTTTGGAGTTCAAGCTTTAGCTTGCTCCAAAGCAGCAGCCTAAAGGCTGAACTCTAAACGGGTTCGAAATAGAGGTCGGGAATTCTCAGAATCGAATGCTGCGCGTCACTGAAATCTTTCGCTCAATCCAGGGCGAATCGACCCATGCCGGTCGCCCCTGCACCTTTGTGCGACTGACCGGGTGTCCGATGCGTTGCGTCTGGTGCGACAGCGAGTACACCTTCACCGGTGGCGACCACTTTTCGATCGACGCAATCATGGCGCAGGTCAATTCCTTTGGCTGCAAGTTGGTGGAAGTGACCGGAGGTGAGCCGCTGGCGCAGAGAGAATGTTTCGCGCTAATCGAGCGCCTGTGCAATGAAGACTTTGAAGTTCTGGTCGAAACCGGTGGTTACGTTTCGACTCAGGGGTTAGACCCACGCGCGAAAGTGATTCTCGATATCAAGTGTCCTGCCTCCGGTGAGGAAACGAGAAACGAATGGTCCAATCTCGAACGTCTGCGGCCTGACAAAGATGAAGTTAAGTTTGTCATTGCAGACGAAACTGATTGGACGTACGCCAAGCGAGTGATCCAGGAGAAAGAACTGGAGACTCGAGCAAACGCAGTTCTAATCTCACCTGCGTGGGGGCAGGTAAATCTGGAAGAGCTGGCCGACTGGATCGCCGGCAGTGGTTTGAACGTCCGCATGCAGTTGCAACTACACAAATATATCTGGGGCCCGGAGGTTCGGGGAGTCTGATGGGCGGCACTCAGGAACTCGCAACCGAAGTTTTTGAAGCAGGCGAAAGCGACCGCTCACAACTCGCCATTTGCCTCGTCTCCGGCGGGATGGATTCCTGTGTCACCGCCGCGATCGCACACGAGCAGAACGACGAGCTTGCATTCCTGCACGTCTCGTATGGACAGCGAACCGAGAAACGTGAACGCCAGTCGTTCGAAGCGATCGCAGATCATTTCGGAGTCGAGTTACGCCTGGTGATCTCTTTGGAACACCTGGCGCAAATCGGCGGCTCGTCACTTACTGACATTGATATTCCTGTTACCCCTGCGAATCTCGGCGCGCCGGGTATTCCTTCGAGCTACGTTCCTTTTAGAAATGCTCATCTCCTCGCAGCGGCTGCGAGCTGGGGTGAAGTAATTAATGCTGGAGCGATTTACATCGGCGCAGTAGCGGAAGATTCTTCCGGCTATCCCGACTGCCGCCCGGAGTTTTATGCAGCATTTCAAAGGGTGCTCGATCTCGGCACCCGGCCTGAAACACAGATCACGATCAAGACTCCGGTGATCGATATGAAAAAGTCGGAGATCGTCCGGAGAGGTTTGGAATTGAACGCGCCTTTGCACCTGACCTGGTCGTGTTATCAGGAGTCGGAACGGGCGTGTGGGAATTGTGACTCGTGCGCGCTTCGCCTGCGCGCATTTCGTGAGGCCGGTGCTTCGGATCCCATCCCTTACATGCTTGACAGTAGTCGTTTTGCTTATTAAGTTTAGGCTACTTTCTCAGGTGCTTATAGTTACAACCAGTAAATAGTGTGGGCGCATCCTACCGAGTCTCTCGGGTATGTCAGCCGGCACACGATGGAGGAATCTTTCAGATGATTGGCAGATACATTTACGGAGCGCTTGTGGTTGCTATTCTCGTTGCGTTCGCTTCTATGACGGCGTTCGCCCAGGTTGGCGAACTGCGTGGTCACGTTTGGATGCAACAGGCGGATGGCCAAAAGGTTCCCCTTGCTGACGCGCAAATCGACGTCTTCCGGACGGACATGAGCGCCAAGTACAACACCAAAACCAACAAGAAGGGTGAATTTGTATTCGCCGGATTACCTTTCACCGGTACTTACATCGTCGCCGCGAGCCATCCAACCGCGACCCCAAATTTTCTACCCGGCGTAAAAGCGGGACGCGACATTCCAGCCGAAATAACTCTGACACCCGGCAATGGAAAGCGGCTCACCCTCGAGGAGATCAAGGCCGCAGGCAGCGGTACGGCAGCTCCCCCTTCGGGTGCTGGTGCTCCTGCACGCAGCAGCGAAAGCGCGGCTGACAAAGCCAAGCGTGAAGAGCTGATGAAGAAGAATGCTGAGATCGAAGCCAGCAACAAGAAGATCACCGAAGCAAACGAGATCGTCGCGCGTACGTTCAAGGCCGGAAACGAAGCCTTGAGTGCGGCCGGTCCCCTGAGTAGAGAGAAAAAATACGAGGAGTCTATTCCGAAATATACGGCGGCGGTGGCTGCATACGACGAGGGTTTGGCTGCCGACCCGGAACAGCCGGCTGTTCTTACTAACAAAGCCGTGGCGCTAAAGGGACGTGGCGTCGATCGCTTCAACTCGGCTCTCACTTCCAAGACTTTGGACGACGCCGGCAAAACCGCTGCCCTGCAAGCTGCAAAAGACGACTTCAAGGCGGCTGCCGAAACGGCGAACAAAGCCGTCGCTTTGATCAAGGCGGCGCCGGTTCCGACTGATCCCGCGGAAGTTCAAAGATATAACAATAATAAGTACGCCGCGATGCTTACTAACGCTGAAGCAATGCGTTTGTATGTGAGCAAGGCCGATCAATCAAAGTCCGAGGAAGGACTCGCTGCGTTCAAGGACTATTTGGCCATCGAAACCGATCCGGCGAAGAAGGCAAAAGCCCAACTCGATATGGCGCAAATGCTTCTCGACTCAGGAGCTGCTGATAAAGCACTCGAGGAATTTAAGGGAATCCTGACCGCTCAACCTGATAGTCCGGACGCTAACCTCGGCGCCGGTCTCGCGCTTTACGCCACTGGCGACAAGGCGAAGTTCCAGGAAGCGGCCAACTATCTCCAGCACTTTGTCGATGTGGCGCCCGACACAAACCCCATGAAGGACGATGCGAAGGCGATACTCACGGAGTTGAAGAACACCGATAAAATAGCGCCCGAGAAAATCAAACCCGCACCCCGTAAACGCCCATAGAAACGCTTTTCCATAGCTTACGCCGGTGACACAGATGTTCTGTGAAATCGGCGTAATCTGTGGATTTCCTCACGATTTTCGCTGGAATCCCGCCTTGACACTCTAACTGCCCAAACTGTACTATGAACGCACAACGATGTTGAACCATCGTTGAGTACAGTTCGGAACTCATGCCTCGCGCCGAATCGGCGCCTCCAATCCACCCAGAGTAATCGGGGATCCAACCCACTCCCGAAAGTTAGGGCATAGATGTCAGCCAAATTAGGCGAATTTCTGGTACGTGAAAATCTGATTAGCCCTCAAAACCTGAGAGAGGCCCTCGACTACCAGCGTCAGCACGGTGGTCGGCTCAGCTTCAATCTGGTGAAACTCGGCCTTGTAAGCGACGACATGATCACAGCCGTACTCTCGAGACAGTACGGCATCCCTTCCGTCAATTTGGATCTCTTCAATATCGATCCGTCAGTCTTAAGCCTCATCCCTCAGGAGGTCGCGCAAAAACATTCCGTTTTGCCCCTCTCACGTGTCGGCGCAACACTCACCCTGGCCATGGTTGACCCCACCAACGTCTTCGCCATTGACGACGTCAAGTTTATGACCGGCTTGAATATCGAGCCTGTAGTCGTGGCAGAAGGCAGCGTGCAACAGGCAATCGCCAAGTATTACGGCAGTTCACGTGAGATCGAACTCGCCTCGGCTACTGTAGAAGAAGTCTCTTCCCTTCCTTCATCAAACGGTTCGAATGGTAATGACGCGATCACCCACGCCGACCTCGTCTCGTTGGACAGCATCGACTTCGAAACCGGACAGACTGAAGACGTCGAGGTTGTCGAAGACAACGAGGAGATCGATCTTTCCACCCTCTCTCGCATGAGCGAGGACGCACCCGTCGTGCGTCTTGTCAATGTCCTCTTAGTTGATTCCCTGCGCCGCGGCGCGTCTGACATTCACGTTGAACCTTACGAGAAAGAGCTGCGCATCAGGTTTCGTATTGACGGCGTGTTGTACGACGTGATGCACCCACCTCTGAAGCTTCGCGATGCTTTGATCTCACGCATCAAGATCATGTCGAAACTCGACATCTCAGAGAAGCGTCTGCCTCAGGACGGTCGCATCAAGATCAAAGTGAAGGTCGATTCTCGTTCGCGCGAGCTCGATTTTCGCGTCTCTACTCTTCCCACTCTGTTTGGCGAAAAAGTCGTACTCCGCTTGTTGGACAAACAAAACCTGATGCTTGACATGACCAAACTCGGTTTCGAGCCGGAATCACTCGTCAAGTTTCAGAGAAATATTTCCAAGCCGTACGGAATGGTGCTGGTAACTGGACCAACTGGAAGTGGTAAGACAAACACTCTCTATTCTGCTCTCCAGTCGTTGAATACTGTCGAGACGAACATCATGACCGCGGAAGACCCGGTCGAGTTCAACCTTCCCGGCATCAATCAGGTGCAGATGAAGGAACAGATCGGCCTGAATTTCGCGGCTGCACTCAGATCTTTCCTGCGCCAGGATCCGAACATCGTTCTTGTTGGTGAGATCCGCGACTTTGAAACGGCTGAAATAGCCATCAAAGCCGCACTCACCGGCCACCTCGTTCTCTCTACGCTCCACACCAACGATGCTCCCTCAACAATTTCCCGCCTGATGAACATGGGCATCGAACCCTTTCTTGTCGCCACCAGCGTAAACCTCATCCAGGCACAACGACTGATTCGCCGTATCTGCAAAGATTGCAAACAAGAACATCAAACCCTGCATGAGGCTTTGATCGAAGTGGGTTTCTCAGCCGAGGAAGCCAAGACGATCAAGACCTACAAAGGCACGGGATGTTCGACGTGCAATAACACCGGCTACAAGGGGCGAATCGGTCTTTACGAAGTGATGGAAATCACCGACGAGGTTCGTGAGTTGATCTTGATCGGCGCTTCCGCACTTGAATTAAGAAAGAAGGCGATCGACGACGGCATGATCACGTTGCGCGAGTCGGGTCTACACAAGATTCGCAGCGGCGTGACGACGCCTGAAGAAGTTGTTCGTGAAACGGTCGCCTAACTGAGGAGAACCGAAGATGCTAAGAACAATTGCAATATCGCTGATCCTGGTGCTGTCTGTGGGCATCATGTTGCCGTTGGCGAATTCCGCCCATGGTGTGATGCAGACGGTACAAGTCGGACAACGGCGCCATCATCGCCATCATTCACGAGCCTGGTGGCGACGTTATCGCGCACGCATGCGACAGAAGAAGTTGGCCGCTGAGATGGCCCATCGTAATGCGACGCTGTCGTTGCCTAACAACATTTCGCTTGGTGACGTGTCCGGAGTTTCTGGTCCAACGTTACCGTCTCTACCGGCAAATGCTGCGGTAACCACTACACTGCCGCCGCCAGTCATGACCGCCGGTGTTTCCAATGGCGCCGTTAGACCAAGAGTTGTGAACCCGGCCCATCCGGCGTTTAAGGAGACGCCGGCCCCCTCTAGATCGCTGCCTGGTCAAATGAACCTTGCGGTGGTTGCGTTGAGCCGGCCGAACCCGGCGTTTCTGACTTCTCGTGAAGAGAAAAAGATGCTGGGCGGAGTGGCCGTTGGCGATCTGCGCCGGATGGTCATCGACAAGATGGTTTCGTCCGGCGGCTGGGTCGTTAACGACTTCGTTCGTGAGGTTAATGGCGCTCGCGTTTTTGTAGTCACAGCGAAGACGCCGAAAGACGCTCTCACACCGGAAAAAGTATGGACGTTTTACTTCACGGAAGCGGGTGGTCGCATTTACGGGCTCACCACTGATTCGCCGGTTGAGTTTGCGGATCGAATGACGACTGAAGCGGAGCGCTTCATCGAGTCGCTGCGCGTCAAAGCCGTATCAAGCAATTAAAGTCAACCTCTGCGGTTCTCTGCGTATGTCTGCGTTCTCTGCGGTAAACGGGCGTCTTACCGCAGAGAACGCAGAGATACGCAGAGAACCGCAGAGAAAATCGACCAGGAGAGACGACTTAAATGCGACTGAACGAAACCGCACCACAAATCTCACTCTCCGAACTGCTGAGAAAGCTATCTGAACTCGGCGGTTCGGATCTTCACATTACGACCGGCTCCCCGCCACAGGTCAGAGTCGATGGACACCTTCGTCCACTCGAGACGTATCGCGTGCTCACGTCAGCGGACACGAAGCAACTCGCTTACTCCGTGTTGACCGACGCGCAAAAACATCGTTTCGAAGAAAACCTGGAGCTGGACTTCTCGTTCGGCGTCAAAGGCTTGTCGCGCTTTCGCGCCAACTTGTTCAACCAGCGTGGAGCAGTAGGCGCAGTCTTTCGCGCGATTCCATACGAGATCAAGGCCTTCGAAGAATTAGGTCTTCCGCTCGTTGTGAAACAGCTTTGCGAGAAACCCCGCGGTCTGATTCTCGTCACCGGTCCAACCGGATCCGGAAAGTCCACCACCCTCGCGGCCATGATCGACAAGATCAATCGCGATCGTCACGAACACATCCTGACGATCGAGGACCCGATCGAGTTTCTTCATAACCACAAGGGTTGTTTGATCAATCAGCGCGAAGTTAACGCCGACACGCATGGATTCGCGGCAGCTCTACGAACTGCGCTGCGCCAGGATCCCGACGTTGTGCTCGTCGGTGAAATGCGTGACCTCGAGACAATCGAGTCTGCCCTCCGTATCGCGGAAACCGGACACCTTACACTCGCGACGCTGCACACGAACTCCGCCGCCTCCACCATCAACCGCATCATCGACGTGTTTCCTTCCGATCAGCAGGCGCAGATTCGCGCACAGTTGTCGTTAGTGCTCGAAGGCATCATGTGTCAGGCACTTTTGCCACGAGCTGAAGGAAGCGGCCGCGCGATGGCGCTGGAGATCCTTGTTCCCAACGGCGCTATTCGCAACCTGATCCGCGAAGACAAGGTCCATCAAATCTATTCGATGATGCAAACGGGCCAGGACAAGTATGGAATGCAGACCTTCAATCAGGCCCTCGCCACTCTTTATCACAAACGCCAGATCAGTTTGGATACGGCACTGCAACGTTCGTCGAACGTAGACGAGCTGCGCGAGCTGATCGACCGTGGTTCCGGAGTAAACCCCGGCAATGCAGGGAAGCCGCACGCGAGTCCCTATGCTCAGGCCCGACCGGTTGGCACCCGACCGAACGTAAGATAAGACACTGGAGCTCACAGCTATGCCTACGTACGTCTTCAAAGGCCGCAATCGATTGAACGAGATCGTTGTTGGCGAACGCGTCGCCGACGATCGCGAAGCTCTGCGCCAGATTTTGCGGCGCGAGCAAGTTACGCTGACCTCGGTCAAGGAAAAGGGCCGGGAAATCGGCATCCCGAAAATCGGTGGCCGAAAGAAAGTAAAGTCGAAAGACTTATCGGTCTTCACGCGCCAGTTTTCAGTGATGATCGACGCCGGTTTGCCGCTCGTTCAGTGTCTCGAAATCCTGGCCCAGCAACAGGACAACAAGTACTTCCAACAGATCCTCTTGCAGGTGCGTCAGGACGTCGAAGAGGGAGCGACGCTCGCGGCGGCGATGTCTCGTCACCCGCGCGTGTTCGATCAGCTTTACGCCAATATGGTTGAGGCCGGAGAAACGGGCGGTATTCTCGATTTGATTCTCCAGCGACTCTCTACCTTCATCGAGAAGATCGTAAAACTGAAACGCGACATCATCTCGGCGATGATCTATCCGGCGGCCGTGATCCTGCTGGCGATCGTTGCTGTTGCGGTCATCATGATCGTCGTGATTCCGCAATTCCAAAACATATTTCTTGGTCTGCTTGGACCAGGCGAACAGTTGCCGTTACCGACGCGCATCGTCGTCGGCTTCAGTAATTTTCTCGCGGGTTGGGGAGGGCTGGTAATACTCGCTGCGGTCATCGGAACAGGCGTGGCGGTGAAGTTTTATTACCGGACACCGGCCGGCAGGAAGAACATCGATCGGCTACTTCTGAAGGTGCCGATCCTCGGCGATATATTCCGCAAGATTGCCGTCGCGAGGTTCTCGCGCACGCTTTCGACGTTGCTGTCTTCTGGTGTACCGATTTTGCAGTCGTTGGACATCACTGCGAAGACCTCGGGCAACGTGATCATCGAAGCGGCGATTACAAAGGTGAGAAGCGGCGTGGAGCGCGGCGAGAGCTTCGTCGATCCATTGAAGGCGACGGAAGTATTTCCCCACATGGTCGCGCAGATGATCGGAATCGGCGAACAGACCGGCGCTTTGGATGCGATGCTTGGAAAGATTGCTGACTTCTACGAAGCGGAAGTCGATTCCGCAATCGCCAATCTCTTGACCCTCATCGAACCCCTGCTCATCGGCTTCCTGGGCGTCACGATCGGTTCAATCGTCATCGCCATGTACCTGCCACTCTTCACCCTAATCGGCAAACTCTCGCAGGGCCACTAGATTCTTCTGCTCTCTCGATTATTTGTAGGGGCGGCCCTCCGTGGCGGCCCTTCAGTTTTCCCGAACAATTTCCAGCCAACATCACGGAGGGCCGCCCCGACAAAATGCTCACAGGCTCAGGGGTGCCTTACTCGCGCGTCCCTTGCTATAATCTTTTCACCCCTGCACCCCCTGCTGGCAATCTCTCCGGAACGCACGAGAGCTTCGTACGATTATGTCCAGAAAAGGTCCTGACGAGCGGCCGCCGGGCGGCAGTCTCGCTAAAAATGAAGTTAACCTCAAAAACCCGGAGTTCGCGCCGTATTGGCTCGCCGCTCTGATCGACTCCGCAGACGACGCAATCATCAGTAAAACCCTCGAGGGCATCATCACGAGTTGGAACAAAGGCGCGCAACGCATTTTCGGTTACACCGCCGACGAAATCATCGGTAAATCCGTCACGATCCTGATTCCGGAGGGGCATCTCGACGAAGAACCCGCGATCCTCGCGCGACTGCGAGCCGGCGAACGCATCGAGCACTACGAAACGGTCCGCATTCGAAAAGACGGAAGATTTATCGACATCTCTCTTACCGTTTCGCCGATTAGAGGACCTAACGGAAAAATCGTCGGTGCTTCCAAGATTGCACGCGACATCACTGAACAGCGGCAGGCACGCCGCGCACTCGACGAAGCTTCCGAACGCTTAAAACTCGCCCTCGCTGCTTCGCGGCTGGGCGACTGGGTTTGGGACCCGAAAACCGACGTCTTAACCATGTCTGAGACGGCGGCAGCTATTTTCGGCATCGATCCTGGTTCACACATGACCTGGACCGAAATCCGCGAGTTACTGCACGAAGAGGATCGCGAACCCGCCAGACTCGCGGTAGAAAAGTCTCTTGCTGAACACACTGACTACGACATCGAGTACCGCGTCAAGCGCGCTGATGACGCAGAAGTTTGGGTGTCGTCAAAGGGTCGTGGAATGTATGACGAGCGAGGAGAGGTTCTCACGATGTTGGGATTCGTGCAGGACATCTCGACTCGCAAGGCAAATGAAGAAATGTTGCGCGAGCAGGCTGATGCCTTGCGCACGCTCAACGAGGTAGGCCAGATAATCTCAGCCGAACTCGACCTGCACAATACCGTTCAAGCAGTAACCAACGCCGCAACCGAGCTGACCGGAGCACGTTTTGGCGCCTTCTTCTACAACGTTTTGAACGAAGAGGGCGCGTCTTACATGCTCTATACGATTGCCGGTGTGCCGCGCGAGACTTTCGACCATTTTCCAATGCCCCGAGCGACTGAGCTGTTTGGTCCAACTTTCCGCGGCGAAGGAGTGGTCCGTATCGGTAATGTGAAACTCGATCCTCGCTACGGTAAAAGTTCTCCGTATTATGGAATGCCGGAAGGTCACCTGCCGGTTGTTAGCTATCTCGCTGTGCCTGTTGTTTCGCGATCGGGCGACGTTCTTGGCGGATTGTTCTTTGGCCATCCCGAGGCAAACTTTTTTAGCGAGCGCGACGAAACGCTGGTCTATAGCCTGGCGTCGCAAGCGGCAATTGCGATGGACAATGCACGACTCTACGAAGCGGCGAAGCGGGCGCGCCTCGAGGCTGAGCAGGCGGCGACAGAAAACGAACGCCTGTATCGTCAAGCTGAAGAATCGAGCCGGCTGAAAGAAGAATTCCTCGCCACTATTTCGCACGAATTAAGAACTCCGTTGAGCGCGGTTCTTGGCTGGGCACGAATGCTGCGATTGGGCCAACTATCAAAAGAGCAGGAAACTAAAGCCCTCGACACAATCGAGCGCAATGCGCGAGCCCAGGCCCAGCTCGTCGATGATTTGCTGGACGTTTCACGAATCATTACCGGCAAGTTGCGCATGGACGTGCGACCGGCAGATCCGAATTCATTCATTGATGCGGCCGTTGAGGCGGTTAGGCCGGCCGCCGAAGCCAAGGGCGTGCGCGTGCAAAAGGTAATGGACACTGGTGCAGTTTCAGTACCCGGGGATCCGGTTCGACTGCAACAAGTGGTCTGGAATCTGCTGTCAAACGCGATCAAATTCACGCCTCGTGGTGGTCGTGTGCAGATTCGCTCAGAAAGAGTGAATTCACATCTTGAAATTGTCGTCAGCGATACCGGCCAGGGGATAGCACAGGATTTTCTGCCGCACGTGTTCGACCGTTTCAGGCAGGCGGACCAGAAAACGAGTCGCCAACACGGTGGTATGGGATTGGGTTTGTCGATCGTGCGCCACCTCGTTGAACTGCACGGCGGAACTGTTAGCGCAACGAGTGAAGGTGAAGGGCGCGGCGCTACATTTACCGTAAAGCTGCCGATCACTCCTGTTTATCAAGTCGATTCATCCGGCAGCCGCGTGCATCCTGCGGCGAGAGATCTGCTGCCTCCGGAGAACATTAGCGATCGCCTGGATGGTTTGAAGATTCTCGTCGTCGATGATGAAGCAGATACTCGCGAACTATTAAAACAAGGACTCGAGTACTGTGGAGCGAAAGTTAAGGTTGTGGGAACCGCCGCCGAAGCTGTGGAAGGACTGGTCACCTTTGTTCCGGATATTCTGATTAGTGATATTGGCATGCCGGAAGTTGATGGATACGATTTGATCCGGCAGATTCGCGGCCTGCCTGCAAACAGAGGGAGAAAAATACCGGCAATCGCCCTGACAGCTTATACGCGGGTCGAAGATCGCTTGCAGGCGTTGCGCGCCGGCTACGACATGCACGTACCCAAGCCTGTCGAATTGGCAGAGTTAGTGGCGGTAGCGGCGAGCGTCGTGCGCAGGGGCAATTAGTGCTTTTTGTATTTTGGGCGGCAATCCGTAGCCGCCCGTTTTAACGGAAATCGACCTTCTTATTCTCGCCGTAGTCCGCCTCTTTCCCTGTAACGATAGAAGAGACAAAACTCAGCGCATAGCCGATCGTGCTTGACGGGCTGTCCCAGTATTCGGCCTTCTCCAAACTGATTCGCAGTAACGCGATTTCCGGATCGTCTTTGCCTTCCGGAAACCACATCTTGAATTCCGGCTGCCACAGTTCTTCGATCTTGTTTCGATCGCGCACGAGCTGGGCCTTTCCTGTGATTGAGATGTAGTGTTGATTCTTGGGATCGGCAAAACTGACATTCACTTTTGGCAACTTCTCAATCTCGCTGACTTTGTGCGACGACACCCCCGTAAAAAACCAAAGGTCGCCATTCCGATCGATTTCGCCGTTCGCAGACATGGGACGACTATGCAGGTCACCTTGTTCATCGACGGTTGTGAGCATGCAAAAATCGATGTCCTTAACCATGTCTCGAATCTTCTGTAGATTGTCTTCTCGTGCTGTTGTCATGAGAGTGAGTCTGGCGTGACAAGGTCACAGTTCCGTGTCGCTGTAAAGACAAAAGCTTGAAAATGCGTTCGTGTTTCTTGCGCTTCCACCGTTGACACAATGAATCCGGGACTCCGAATATACTTCCGCAATCCCGAAACTATTTTCTGCCACTCACATGAGGAACATGAACAAAATCTTTGCGTATGCCACTACCCTCTTACTTACAACAATCGCCGCTTTGTGGGCTAGCGTCTGGTTCGACGGATCTCAAGCCGCACCCCAGGCTGCGAACACTAGCTGGTACTTTGCAGTCTCGGGTGATTCGCGCGATTGTGGCGACCTGATCATGCCGAAGATTGCGCAAGCAATCGCCGATAATCGTCAGAGTGCTCCTGTCGAGTTCTATTGGCATCTCGGAGACCTGCGAGCCATTTACCGGGTTGATTGCGACATTGCAAAAGACAGTACAAAGGGCGGAGCTCCATCTTTCCAGTGCGCTCCGGGAAGGCCTTCGGACAACGAAACAAAGGCCATGAAAGATAAGTATCTTTCAGAAGCGTGGCCCGATTTCATCAACTCTCAGATCAAGCCGTTTGAAAAACTCGGCCTGCCGTTTTACCTGGGCATCGGCAATCACGAAGTGATTGCGCCCAAGACACGCGATCAATTTCGCGAACAGTTCAAGAAGTGGCTAACCAATACGACTATTCAGGAACAACGTGCGTCTGATCGCGCAAACGGAATTGCTTCAAAAGATGGTGACACTTACTTTCATTTCATCTGGAAGGGAGTCGATATCATCTATCTTGACAATGCCAGCATCTACGATGACAGGGATCCTAAAAACCAGGATCCAGGATTCTCCGAAGAACAGTTAAGGTGGCTCGACCTCGTCTTGAAAAGAGATGAAACTAATCCAGAGGTAAAGGCAATCATCGTCGGCATGCATGCTGCTCTGCCTGAAAGCGTGGCTAAAGATCATGCCATGGATCGAAACTGTGCTTCTTTTTGTAATGGGAAAAGAGCTTACGATCGGCTCGGGGTGACGCAATCCAGAGGGAAGAAGATTTACATCCTGGCGAGTCATTCGCATTACTTCGAAGAGTATGTCTATGACACGCCCGAACACAACGGCCATGGGCTGCGAGGATGGATCATCGGCACGGCGGGCGCCGAACAATATCGACCGGAAATCCGTTATGGCTATCTTCTGGTTGAAGTTAGTTCAGATGGAACAGTCCGCGGCTCCTTTGAACGAGTGTACCGTGACAGCTTACCCAAAGGGACGGAAGCACTCGCCAGTTATTGCTTTGACCAGAACAAACGACTTCCCACCACGCAGACTGAATATTTTAAGACTGCCGCTGACTGTAGTTGTCCCGTTCACTGAGAAACACACCACTGTGCTCGACACTGCACTTGGACACGGTCAGTACCGCCCGCGGTAGCGGGTGGGTGCGCAGCGGTGTGGGATTGACGTCATCCCCCGCAGGCCTAAAAGCTGCGCACCCACCCGCTACCGCGGGCGGTGCTGACCGTGTCCAACAACGCTGTCTAGACCGCGAGATGCTTGTTCATGACGATACCAAACTGGTCACGCAAGACGCGGTCGTATTCTTCCTGGCTCGTTAGAGTTCGTTCAGCGCGGTGTTGTTGAGCGATTGAGGTCGTGATCAGACGCATGTCGCTGAGCGTTAGGCGTCCGTCTTCAGTAGGGAGAGAACAAATGCGGCCTTTCGTGAAATGCGAGTCTGGAGATGTTTGATGGAAGCGACACATTTCTTCGTAGTCGCCAAATGTATAGGGTTGCAGCGTGAAACGATATTGAGCTTCCCAATTACCACCGTCGTTACGGCGCATCAGAATCAAGTGAGAATTGTCATCAACGATACGAAAAGAGCATGCTCCTTGCACCTGTTCAGTGCGCGCATCAAGCAATAAGGGTTCCAGAAACGAATCACCGAAGCCAACGTCCACCAGCCAACGATCAGCCAGCGTGACCATCAGAGTCATGTGATCGAAGTCCGGTCCAAATCCTCCGCCGGCTCGTCCCACTGCGGCAGCCAGCATCGCCACGTCAAACCCCAGCGCGCCCAATAACCCGGCAAACAATCCGTTGACTTCATAACAGAATCCACCACGCCTGCCGGCGACGATCTTTGTAAATAGGGCCTCTTCTTCAAGGACGATCGGCTCGCCCGCGTGAATGCTGAGATTTTCAAAAGGCACAGCCCGTAAATGCGCAACCTGGAGGGCGCGCAGAGTCTCCGCGGTGGGCGCCAGCGAACCGCGATAGTTGATCCTGCTCAGGTAAGCCGTGACATTCATGCCGTTTATTTTACAGGATTTGCATGTTAATCCACGACACTTTGACAATCTAGGTATCAATCCTTATGATGCCTACCTTTTCTAGGTATCACGGATTTGAAGGAGCTGAACGTGGCAAAAGACAAAGCAGACCTGCTACAGGGCACGCTCGATATGCTTATTCTCAAGGCACTCTCACTCGGAGAGTTACACGGGTACGGAATCATTCAGCGCATTCGCCAATTATCCGAAGGGATGCTGAACGTCGAGCAGGGATCGTTGTATCCAGCGCTCTATCGTATCGAACAGAAAGGCTGGGTCTCAGCCAGATGGGACGTGCACGACACGGGGCGTGAAGCGAAGTTTTACAAGTTGACGCGAGCCGGTCGAAAGCAGCTCGAGACGCAGGAGGCAAGCTGGGATCGCCTCGTGCTCGCGATCGCCAAGGTGCGGCAGGCCACATAGGCCCTATAGGACTTATAGGACCTATTTACAGAGGGATTATTCGCAATGAAGTGGTTCAACATACTGCGCGATCGGCTGCGGGCACTGCGGCAGCGCGAGACAGTTATCAATGACATCGATCGCGAGATGCGCTCGCATCTTGAATTACAAGTCGAAGCAAACATCAAGGCCGGAATGTCTCCGGCCGAGGCGCGCGAAAAGGCGATGCGAAGTTTTGGAAACATCAACCGGGCCGTCGATGCGGCTTACGACGTGAAGGGTGGCGGAGCGTTTGAGACGCTGATACAGGACATTCGCTACGGCGTTCGCATGCTTGCCAAACATAAAGCTTTCACTTCCATCGCCGTGATCACACTCGCACTCGGCATCGGCGCTAACACCGCGATCTTTTCAGTCGTCAACGAACTGCTCCTGCGGCCACTTCCCTACCGCGACGCAGAAAAAATCGCGCTGCTCTGGGAAGTAACACCTGAAGGCCGGCACCAGAACACCACTTCGCGCGCCAACTTCCGCAGGTGGCGCGAGCAGAGCACGAGTTACGAGAACGTCGCAGCTTTCACGGACCAACGAGTTAATCTGACAGGCTATGGAGACCCTGAAGAACTCTCGGTGCAATTTGCCACGCCGGAATTTTTCAAAGTGTTGGGCGTCGATCCGATTCTTGGTCGAACGTTCTTACCGGAAGACGACCAACCCGAAAGTCCTCCCATTGCCGTTCTCAGTTATGGACTCTGGCAACGGCGCTTTGGTGGACAGCCGAGCGTCATCGGGCAGCAAATAACGCTCAACGGCTATAAGTTTTCGATAGTCGGCGTGATGCCGCCAAGTTTTCAATTCCATATCAAACAGCGATCAGGCACAGGCCGCCCCGCGGAACTTTGGACCGTCTTACCGATGCCGACTGGAGCCGGCGCAAACGAACGAGGTCGATTTCTTTCCGCGGTAGCACGATTGAAAGACGGAGTTACTGTGGACGGCGCCGCCGTGGAGTTACGCACGATCGAAGCTCGACTGTCCGATGAAGCACCGGAATACAACAAAAATTACAGCGCGGAAGTCCTGCCGTTGCGCGAGCAGTTCTTCGGCAACGTGCGACGCCCACTATGGTTGATGCTGGGCGCGGTCGGATTCGTGTTGCTCATCGCGTGCGCCAACGTGGCAAACCTTCTCCTCTCGCAGGCCACGTCGCGCGAAAAGGAGATTGCGGTTCGCGCTGCCCTCGGCGCGCGCCGGGGACGAATCATCAGGCAGTTGCTGACTGAAAGTCTTCTGCTTGCCCTGCTTGGTAGCGTGCTCGGGCTGGGTCTCGCATGGTTGGGGATCAAGGCGCTGATGCTGATTAGTCCACGAGATCTGTCGAGCCTGCAAAGCGTTAGTTTGAATATCACAGTGCTGCTATGGACTCTCGGTATATCTCTCCTTACCGGAATCATCTTTGGACTGGCGCCCGCGCTACATATTTCACGGCTCAACCTCAACGACTCCCTCAAAGAGGGCGGCAAATCAGAATCGGGGCAGGCGAGTGGAAGCCGTCGCTTGCGCAGCGCACTGGTCATCTCTGAAATCGCACTCGCCGTTGTGTTGCTTGCCAGTGCCGGTTTGTTGATCAGGAGCTTTATGCGTCTACAGCAAATCGATCCCGGCTTCAACACAGATAATGTGCTGACAATGGTGGTCCGGTTGCCGGAGTTGAAATACAAAGAAGACCCTCAACTCGTGACATTCTTTGCGCAAGCGCTCGAGCGTGTCCGGAACTTGCCGACGGTCCGTTCAGCAGGCATGGTCAACCACTTGCCGTTGTATGGCGGCTTGGGTTCAGCAACTGGTTTCAAGATCCTCGGCCGGCCAGAACCGCCGCCGGGACAAGGTCCTAGCTGTGACGTTCGCGTGGTTGATGCGGGATACTTTCCGACTTTGGGTATTCCCCTGCTGCGCGGTCGCAACTTTTCAGGCCTCGAACTCAAAGAACCAAGACATGTGATACTGATCAACGAAGCGCTGGCTCGCCAATATTTCCCCGGGGAAGATCCGATTGGAAAACGCCTGGACGTCGCGATGTTTGAGAAGCCGACTCCAGCGGAGATCATCGGAGTTGTCGGCAACGTCAGATACGATAGTTTAGTAGATGAGTCGCCACCCGCAGTCTACTTTCCGCACCCGGATCTCGCTTATTCATTCATGACGCTCGTCATTCGGACTGACGGCGAGCCATCGGCAATCGCGCCCGCGGTCCAGAGAGAAATCCGCTCGTTGGATCCGAATCAACCTGTCTCGGACGTGCGCACGATGAATCAGGTGATGTCTGAATGGGTCGCCCGTTCGCGCTTCAACACTCTGCTGCTCGGATTGTTTGCCGCGCTGGCCACGCTGTTGTCAGCCGTCGGAATCTTCGGTGTGATGAACTATTCAGTGGCTTTACGCACACGCGAGATTGGATTGCGACTCGCAGTTGGCGCGCAGCCGCGACAAGTGTTGCTGCTGATCCTGAGACAAGGATTTATGCTGACGATCATCGGCGTTCTCTTCGGGCTCGCCGCCGCATTCGCGCTGACGCGTTTGTTGTCAGGATTGCTGTTTGGGGTGGGGGCCGTTGACTCGACAACGTTCGCAACGATCTCGTTACTGCTGGTAATTGTTTCCTTACTCGCTTGTTATCTGCCGGCGCGACGCGCGATGAGGATCGATCCGTTACGGGCATTACGCTACGAATAGCGAGACAAGATTTCAGGATTTGCAGGATTTACATGATTAATCCTGCAAAATCTTGAAAATCCTGTGATAGGCTTGCTGCTCGATGGTCACGCTGGAACGGACCGCGGGATCGAAGCTCGGCTGGCTCATTGCCGGCAGATTGACCGTCGCACTCCTGCTCAGTGTCGTCGGAACGCTTTGGACCGGAGCCGGAGATGCATCGCAGTCGATCAATAAAAGTCTCGGCCTGCTCACAATCGTCGCCTGCCTCACGATTTTCTACGCACTGATCTTTCGTCTTTCCAAAAACATTCTCTTCCAGGCGAGGTTTCAACTTGCCGTCGATGTTCTGCTCGTCACCTGGCTCGTTTGGAATTCCAACGTTATCCAGTCGCCTTACTTAGCGCTGTACATCGTTATCATTGCCGTCTCGAGTCTATTTCTTGGACCACGTGAGGCGGTCGTCACGTCAGTCGGATGTGCGGTGGCTTTCACGGCCTGCTCACTTCAAATCACCGGCCTCGCCGGGCAAACGGATCCAAGAAAATTTGTCGGCGGCTCACTCTCGCAGACGATTCAATGGGTCGGACTGTTTGACGTTGCGTTCCTCGTGGTCGGATTGCTTTCGGCACGCCTGGCCGAACGACAGTCACGATCCGACGTGCGATTACTAGCTGCAACACAGTCGCTCGCGAACCTGCGTGCGCTGCACGAACGAATCGTAGCGTCGATTCGTTCGGGCCTCGTGACTACCGATCTTGAAGGCCGCATCTTCAGTTTCAATGCCGCCGCGCAGGAGATCACCGGCTACCAGGAAGAGACTATCCGTGGAAAGGATGCATCGATTCTTTTCAACGACATGAAGCAACACATCGCTGAAACTCTGCACGCTCGGGATACGGGCGAGCGGAGCCCGCGCTTCGAAACAAACTGTCAGACTGCCGAAGGCATGCGGCTTCGTCTCGGCTATAGCATCTCGCCACTGTCTACCGAGTCGGGCGAAACCACCGGCATGGTGATCACCTTCCAGGATCTAACGCACGTTCGCAGTCTCGAGGAGACTTCGCGGCGCCAGGACCGCCTGGCTGCGATTGGCCGCATGGCCGCTTCAATCGCTCATGAGATTCGAAATCCGCTCGCCGCCATGCGTGGTTCGATCCAGATGCTGCGTTCAGAAATGGACAACGACTCATCGCAGACGGAATTGATGGAGATCATTCTGCGCGAGTCTGATCGGCTCAATGGAATCATCACAGACTTTCTCAGTTACGCCAGGCCTCGGCTTCTCGTCCGGGAAAGAGTTGATGTCGGCGACCTTTTGCATCAGACGTTCGCACTCATGCGACACAGTCCGGAGATCGCCGCCAACCAGAGCATCGTGGAAGAGATGCCCGGCGAGCCGCTCTTCGCCGAAGCTGACGAAGGCCAGTTAAAGCAAGTCTTCTGGAACCTCGCACGCAATGCGCTTCAGGCAATGCCGCAGGGTGGAACACTGCGCGCGACACTCGATAAGAATTCAGACAACCGGCTCCGCATCGCATTTTCAGATACCGGACGCGGCATGTCACCCGAACAGGTTGACCGCCTTTTCGAACCTTTCTCTTCAACTACCGGCGGAACCGGTCTCGGGCTTTCGATTGTTTATCAAATCATTCGCGATCATGGTGGTACAATCAACGTGCGCAGCCGCGTGGGACAAGGCACCACAATTACCTTCGAGTTACCAGTTGCGGCGACGAATGGTGACCTCCCTACGGAAGGTCGCACTAACTAATGCATCATTGCCGGTTGCCAATTTCCGATTGCCAATTCCTCGAACCCAACAAACTGGCAATTGGCAATCGCAAATTGGAAATGGATCATGGCCAACCTTCTGATTGTTGACGACGAACTCGGAATGCGACAGTTCCTGACGCATTTACTCCAACGCGAAGGGCATATTGTGCGCGTCGCGGAAAACGGACACGATGCGATCGCTCAAATGCAGCAACAAGTCCCGGATCTGATCATCTCCGACATCCGAATGCCTGACATGAGCGGTGTCGATCTATTACGAACGGCCAAGGAGTTACTGCCGGAAGTCGAAGTGATAATGATGACGGCGTTTGCGAACGTCGATACGGCACGTGAGGCATTTCTCCTCGGCGCGTACGACTTCGTTCAGAAGCCATTCGACAACGATCTACTCAAGGAAACAGTTGCCCGCGCACTCGAAAAGATCTCGCTCGTAAAAGAGAAGGAAGCGCTGCTCGAAGAAAACAAAGCGCTGATTCAAGGCCAACGGACACGCGGCAAACTCGGAAACATCATTGGACAAAGCGCACGGATGCTGGCTCTTTACCAGATGATTGAAACTGTCGCGCAGGTCCAATCGACGGTCCTGGTTACGGGCGAGTCAGGCACTGGAAAAGAACTTGTTGCGCGCGCGATCCACGATCTGAGTCCGCGCGCCGAGAAGCCTTTTGTATCGGTAAACTGCGGCGCTTTTACTGAAACGCTGCTCGAGTCGGAGTTGTTTGGTTACGTCAAAGGCTCCTTCACCGGCGCCAGCGCAAATCGAAAAGGTCTCTTCGAAGCGGCAAATAGCGGCACGATCTTCCTCGACGAAATCGGCGAAATGTCGCCGGCGATGCAGGTCAAACTTTTGCGTGTGTTGCAGGAACGAAAAGTGAGGCCTGTCGGCGCAACAGAAGAGACCATCGTCGATACAAGAGTGATTGCGGCGACCAATCGCGATCTTGCGAGCATGGTTTCGGCAAGTACGTTTCGCGAAGATCTCTATTATCGGATTTCGGTAATCCCCATCGAGCTTCCGCCTTTGCGCGAGCGCGCAGAAGATATTTCCGAGCTCGCGAACCACTTCGTGCAGAAGTTTTGTGAACCAACCGGACGAACGTTGACTATCAGCGAGAATGCGATGCGATTGCTCGAGCGCTATTCCTGGCCGGGAAATGTTCGTGAGTTGGAACATACGATCGAACGTGCAGTCGCACTCGAACGCACCAGTTCGATCGAGCCGGAACGTTTGCCGGAAAAGATCTCAAACTACAATCCGTTTCGCGTTGCGGAGGCAATGGAGTTTCCGGAAGAAGGAATCAACCTCACTGCGCACCTGGACCAACTCGAAAAGACCTACGTCCTCGAAGCTCTGCGTCGCACCGCCGGTAACCAGACGAATGCGGCGGAGTTACTGCGTCTCTCCGTGCGTTCGCTGCGACACTTACTCGATAAACACGGCGCGCGTGGTCTAACTGCGCAGATGCGCGACGAGCGCCGTGGTCCAGATTCCACCCCGCGCCGCCGCGCCACCGATCAAGGCCCTCGCCGCCGCGCTGAAGACTCCAGCGAATTCGCCGCCGGCGCTGGCGAAGGAAACTAGCCACAAAAAGGCACATAAAGCACAAAATGTGTTCTCAATGAGAGTTCTGGCCCTTTCCGGGGCAGATCTGTTTTGTGCCTTTTGTGCTTCTTTGTGGCTTCTGCCGCAAAGCGTCATTTGGCCCGTGCCAGAAATTGTCACGCCCTTCGCCAATCATCCCCGAAACACAAAATTTCGATCAAAAACGATCTCTTTTCCCCTCGTTTTCAAAAAATCCGCGATGGCATACCGGTTGTTTAAGAGACCACCGACACTTCGCGCTTTGCGCGGCTCACAAGCGAACGAAAGCCGGTGGCGCGAGAATTTTAGAAACTGCATCTTTTTAAGGAGCATGAATTAGCATGACTACCAAACGCCAAGAAGGCTTTTCGTTGATCGAACTTCTCATCGTCGTTGCGATTATCGGTATCATCGCCGCGATCGCCATCCCCAACCTCCTTGCTTCACGCCGTGCCGCTAACGAAGGTTCGGCCCAATCTTCTCTGCGTACCCTCCACAGCTCACAGGCCACTTACCAGGCCACAACCGGTAATGGCGCGTATGCAGCGTCGTTGAATGCTCTTCAGACTGCCAACCTGATCGATAGCGTTCTCGGCGGCGGCACTAAGAGCGGCTATGTCTTTACGATGGCCACGGATACCGGCGGCACGGGCGCCAGCGCAGTGTTCGGCACGATCGCTTACCCGACCTCTACCTCAGGTGTGGGCCAGACCGGAACTCGTCGCTTTGGCATCACTGAAGTTGGTGTGATGTATGGCGACACGTTGGGCGCAGCGCCAACAACTAGAGCCGGAATCACGACTGCACCAATGACTCCGCTGGGTAACTAAGTCTCACGAATAGACTGGGGGATGGAGGCAAGCCCTCCATCCTCACCAGTTAGGAAATCGTCGATACTTCGCGCTTTGCGCGGCTCACAAGGACGAAAGCCGTTGGCGCGAGAATTTAGGAAATCTCAATCTTTTTAAGGAGCAAAAATACATGACTAGTAAACGCCAAGAAGGCTTTTCGTTGATCGAACTTCTCATCGTCGTTGCGATTATCGGCATCATCGCCGCGATCGCCATCCCCAACCTCCTTGCTTCACGCCGTGCCGCTAACGAAGGTTCGGCCCAATCCTCTCTGCGTACTATCCATAGCTCACAGGCCACCTACCAGGCCACAACCGGCAACGGCGCGTATGCGGCGGCGTTGTCTGATCTTCAGACCGCTAACTTGATCGATAGCGTTCTCGGCGGCGGCACCAAGAGCGGCTATGTCTTCACGATGGCCACGGATACCGGCGGCACGGGCGCCAGCGCAGTGTTCGGCACAATCGCCTACCCGACCTCTACCTCAGGTGTAGGCCAGACCGGAACCCGTCGCTTTGGTATTACCGAAGTTGGCGTGATGTATGGCGACACGTTGGGCGCAGCGCCAACGACCAGAGCCGGAATCACGACTGCACCGATGGCCCCGCTGGGTAACTAAGCAAGTCTCATGAATAAACTGGAGGATGGAGGCAAGCCCTCCATCCTTTTTTTTACTCACAAAGATTGTCTCCGGAAGAGCTGACAGATTTTGTCACCAGCGTCGCACAGAATAGCTATCTATAGGCTCGAATAACACTGAATGGCCCACATCGCGAGACGTTTTTTGTTGTTCCCTTTGGCATAGATCTTGTTTTCTAGTTTGCCCAGAAACCGAATGCCGCTGCATGAGACAGCGTGGAAGTGAATCGGTTTCCAGAGGAGTTGACATGAAGAATAAACGCCCAAATGGTTTTTCGCTGATCGAATTACTAATCGTAGTTGCGATTATCGGTATCATCGCCGCTATCGCCATCCCCAACTTGCTCGCTTCGCGTCGAGCAGCGAATGAAGGATCGGCCCAGTCATCACTCCGTACAATCCATAGTGCTCAGGTGGTGTATCAAGCAACGGCAGGAGCCGGGGCTTTCGCCGGGACCCTCGCAGCATTGCGGACTCAGACTCTGACGGACACTGTATTGGGTAGCGGTAACAAGAGCGGATACCACTTCGAGATTGTCGAACAAGCGGGCAGTGGCTCCACTGCCGTGTTCGGCGTTTATGCATTTCCCCTCATCACCACCGGTGTAGCACAGAGCGGCACTCGCACCTTTGGGACTACTGAAGACGGCATCATGCACGGCGACGCCGACCTGAGCGCCGTACCAAGCACCATTGCAGACATTCGTGCCTTACCAGTTCTCGGAAACTAAGACATTGCCGATCGCCGATTGTCGATTGCCGATTGAAGTAACCGCCGGTTCAAACAGAGCGGCGATCGGCAATTGGCACCCGGCGATCGTATTCGCCGTCTCTTTTGCCATCATCGTTCCCGCGATTATGTGGGGAATTCCTTCTAACCTCGACCTCATAAATCACTTTCGTTACGCCCTTCCCTTTCACGACGCAATAGCTGCTGGTGATCTGTATCCCGGGTGGTTGGCCGAGTCGAATGGGGGATACGGCGATCCAAGCTTTCGCTTTTATCCTCCCGGACTCTATTACCTTCTTGCAGCAGCTCGGTTCACAATCGGCAACTGGTATGGCGCAACTCTAGTAACCTTTGTGGCGCTATCGATAACCAGTGGATTAGGAATGTACTTTTGGGCCAAGTCGATCCTGCCGTCTTCGAGCGCAGTATGGGCCAGTGTCTTTTACGCTTTAGCTCCTTACCATCTTAATCAGCTTTACCAGGCACTGTTGTTGGCCGAATGGGCCGGCAGTGCGATCTTGCCTTTCGTCTTCGGATTCGTCGAAAGAGTTTGCGAGCGAGGCAGGCGAAGAGACATTGCGGGGCTCGCCGCAAGTTATGGCCTGTTGCTATTCACACATCTGCCACTGGCAGTGATTGGCTCACTCGCTCTGCTCGTTTATTCGCTGGCACGAATTGGTGGAACGGACAAGATTCGCAAGCTCACCAGGCTCTCGTTGGGAGCGGGCCTGGGGTTGGCCGTCAGCGCAGTTTACTGGGTAACAATGGTTGCGGAAGCCGGCTGGATTGGAGCTAACGAGGTCCAACGTGATTCGTCGGTTGATTATCGATTGAACTTTCTCTTCTCGACGTTCTCTCCCGACAATCTCAACGTCTGGTGGATGAACATTATCGCACTGATGACGGTGCTGTTATTCGTGCCTGCTTTCTTACTTATCTTCAAGCGCGGAGCATCGCTCAAACCAGTCGTCGTGCTGACGGCCTTTGCCGTTCTCATGTCAGTTCCTCTGAGTCTTCCAATATGGAAGTTGCTGCGACCATTGCAGGAGACACAATTTCCCTGGCGCTGGCTGGTCCTGATTTCAATGGGAGGCTCGATCCTTGCCGCCGCCGGTCTACCGCTGCTGACAGGCTCCGAAAGGAAGCTTGATCGCGCAAAACGGATCGCTATCTGCGGCGCGATGGCGATATCAGTTGTGTTTACGCTTTCGCATGTGGTGCGTGAGGCTGTGTACTTTCCACCGCAGAGATTTGAAACGATGCTCACAGATGTCCGCGGGTCCGCGTGCGTAAACTACTGGTTTCCTATCTGGGCACGCGCAGGAATCAGGAAAATGCCGGCTGAAGTCGAAGCGGCAGATCGATCGGTGGTGGTTACTTCATGGCAGCCGGAGCATCGAAAGTTTTCAGTGGCCGCGGGAGCAGCGACTGAAGCACGTGTCCGGACTTTCTACTACCCGCACTGGACCGCAACCAGTGAAGGCGCGGTTTTGGCAACGCGGCCAGACAACGACGGCGCGTTACTAATTGCGCTTCCCCAGCAGGCCACTTCCGTCAATCTCGACTTTCGTGAGCCGCGAAAAACTAAATTCTCTACAACAACCAGCTTGGGCGGTTTAATCATCATCGGTGCGATGGTCCTACCGTTCAGGCGGAAACAAAAGCGACAATGAAACCAGCGCTCGAGTTACCGACCAATGCAACGGCGTGGCAAGCACGGCTTGGCGTTTCCGAACGCCAGCAGCAGGAACACTACGACAACATCGCCGCCGACTACGAGGCACACTACAGCGACGAGTGGAGCGTTGAGTATCGCCGGAAGTTTATTTACGAACCGATGTTTGAAGGTTTGCATCTTTCGGGGATGAGAGTGCTCGACGCCATGTGCGGGAGCGGTCAAACTACTGACTACCTGCTTGCACGCGGCGCCAGCGTGACCGGACTGGATATTTCAAACGAAGTTATCGACGCGTTTGAAACGCGCTGGAGTAACGCAATGGCGATTAAGAGATCGCTGCTCGATTCGGGCGNTGCCGGACGAGAGTTTTGATTGCGTCGCAGTGGTAGGCGGGCTGCATCACATTCATCCCAACGTCAAATGCGCGGTCCGGGAGATTCATCGGGTGCTGAAACCTGGCGGACACTTCTGTTTTATGGAGCCCCATAGTGGTTCGCTTCCTGATATTATTAGACGTGTTTGGTATCGCTTCGATCGGTTCTTTTCCGATAATGAAGCGTCAATTGATATAGCCGCGCTACAAAAGGATTTTGGTAATAGCTTTGAACTCAAGCAGGCGAAGTACCTCGGCAACTTTGCGTTTCTGCTTGTCTTAAACTCACTGATCTTTCGCATTCCACCGGGCGCTAAGAAATCTTTTGCGCCCTTGTTGATGAAACTCGAACCGCTGGTCAACAAACTGCAAACTAAACTCACGTCGTGTTTTGTTGTAACGCAATGGCAGAAGACTTAAACACAAAGGCACTAAGACACAAAGTGCCACACAGCTTTGTGTCTTTGTGACTTTGTGGTCAATAAATCCTCTAAGTAACAGTGGAAACAACCGCATCTATCGCACAATCAAACACTCGCGCCGCAACCAGGCATGGCCGGTTCTGGCGCATAACGGCGATCGCGCGTAACGCTTTTCGTGAAGCCGTTCGCGATCGTGTCCTCTATAACCTCGTCCTCTTCGTCTTGTTGCTGACCGGCGCTTCGATCTTCATCGGCGAATTGTCAGGCGGCCAGGAACGAAAGGTGATCGTCGATCTCGGGCTCAGCGCGATGTTGCTCTTCGGAGTGTTCATCGCGATATTCGTCGGCGTCGGACTCGTCTACAAAGAAATCGAGCGCAGGACGATTTACGCAGTCTTTTCGAAGCCTGTTGGGCGTGGCGAGTTCCTTGTTGGAAAGTATTTTGGACTCTGTCTCACGTTGCTGGTAAACGTGTTGGTGATGGCGGTGGGAGTTTCTCTAGCACTCGTTTACGTTAGCCATGGCTGGGACCCTTTGATTCTTACGATCTGGCCGGCGGTCTTGTTGATCTACATGGAGCTGATGCTCCTGACCGCAGTTGCGCTTCTCTTTTCTTCATTCTCATCGCCGGCGCTCTCCGCTCTGTTGACGTTCCTGGTCTTCATCATCGGTCACTTCAGTGCCGACTTAAAAAGTCTCGCCGGCTCGCTGGGAAGCTCCAGCGCACGCTGGCTGTTCACGGGTTTGTATTACCTGCTGCCTAATCTTGCGAACTACAGTTTTATTACTCCCGCTGCTCACGGGCGTGCGCCCTCACCGGGTTTTGTCTTTGCAACTGCACTGTACGCGTTCATTTACATCGTCGTGGTTCTTTCCGCTGCGACACTCGTCTTCAGCCGCCGCAACTTCAAATAACGATGGCCAAAGACATAAACGATCGAACGAGGACTATCATTCTGGGGCTGGTCGTCCTGGTCGGAATAACGTGCGCAGCGCTGCTCGTTAGCTGGATGGATACGTTGCGGCCTCCGGATGATCCGTATGCCATTGATGAGAGTCTTTATCTCAACGGAAAGACTGCGCGAAGAATCAGTCTGAGCTTCAATGGTCTGGCCGCTGACTGGTACTGGATGCGTTCACTTCAATACGTCGGCAAGAAGATCCTCAGCGTGCCCGAAGATGTTCCGATCGACAACATGGGCCAGCTCCAGATGAGTTTACTCGCCCCATTGTTGGACACGGCGACGACGCTGGATCCCGAGTTTCTCGATCCGTACGAATACGCAGCCGTCGTTTTGCCGTCAGTTGACGTACAAGAGGCGATTCGCATCACGCAGAAAGGCATTGCGGCCAATCCGAACGCATGGAGGCTCTATCAACACCTCGGATACATCTACTGGCAGCAGCATGATTACCAGGCCGCCGCTGAAACTTACGGGCGCGGAGCGCAGATTCCGGGCGCGCCGGCGTGGATGGAGGCGATGAAAGCCAAGATGGCGGCTGACGGCGGTAGCCGCGCGACGGCCCGCGAGATCTATACGCAGATGTACGAGCAGTCTAGTGATGAGCAGGTCAGGGACATGGCCCACAAGCGGCTGTTGCAACTGGACTCACTGGACCAGCGAGACGTTTTGCGAAAACTCTTGAGCGCGTATCAAGCACGCGCCGGAAGGTGTCCAAACAGTTGGAAGGAGCTTGAGCCGGTATTCCGCACTGTTCGAGTGCCCATCGATGCGTCGGGCGCTCCACTCGATCCCACGGGCATTCCTTACAATTTGCAGAGAGACACGTGTGAAGTCGAGTTAAATCCTAAATCGGAAATCCCAGTGAAATAAAAATGCGAGTTATCGAAATCAAACACCTGACGAAGGATTACGAAGTGGGCTTTTGGCGCAAACGCAAAGTGCGAGCGCTCGATAATCTTTCGCTGTCAATTGACCGTGGCCAGATCTTCGGCTTTCTCGGCGCCAACGGCGCCGGAAAAACGACCACGCTGAAGCTCCTCATGCGCCTGATCTTTCCGACAGGTGGGACTGCGAAAATTCTGGGTCGCGACATCCAGGACGTGAGCATGCATGAACGTATCGGCTACCTGCCTGAGAACCCGTACTTCTACGACTACCTTACCCCGCGTGAGTTTCTCGACTATTGCGCCGAGATCTTCGGGTTTCCTGCTGCTGAACGAAAGAAGCGCGCCGCGGATCTGCTCGCCCGCGTCAAGCTCGACGAGAAGCGCTGGGATACACAACTGAGAAAGTTTTCGAAAGGCATGCTTCAGCGAGTGGGCCTCGCGCAATCACTGATAAACGATCCGGAGATTGTTTTTCTGGACGAGCCTATGAGCGGTCTGGACCCGGTTGGTCGTCGTGAAGTGCGCGACCTGATTGCCGAACTTCGAGACGAAGGCAAGACTGTCTTCATGTGCTCTCACATACTGTCCGACATCGAGGTGCTGTGCGATCGAGTTGCCATTCTCAAGCGAGGCCGTCTGGCTCAGGTCGGCTATCTCGACGAGCTGCGTCGTAAAACCGAAGGTCCGAACCGGATGGAAGTCATGGCCACCGGTGCCGACGCGCGGAAGTTAAGTAAGTATCTTCCTAAAACGGAAATTGCTCCGACGCCAAGAGGACTGCGAATCGAATTAGCTTCCGAAGATGAAATCGATGAAGTGTTGGCAGCGTTGAGGAAAGCAGGCGGGAAGATTATTTCCGTTCAGCCGGTCAAACAATCGCTCGAAGAACTCTTCCTGAATTGAGCCACAAAGAAGCACCAAAAGCACAAAATGATTCTTTGTGCTTTTTTGTGGTCCTACTCCTTGAACTTAAACCCCGTCACTTCCATCTTGATATTCGCGCGGGCGTCAGTGTCGCTCATACCCTCTAACATCACTGCCACCTGCATCGTCTTATTCGGCGCTAGTTCCGCCTGACGCGTGGGAACGACAATAACCGTTCTCTGTTTCACCGGCTGCCCCTGGTAATCGACAACTGCTGCCCGCATCTCGAGTCCGTTCAGAGTCTTTCCCGTCAGATTACGGACAGTCGTTTGCAAACTCATGACGATGTCGCCCAACGCGCGCTTCGCTTCCGTCGCTTCCGGATCGTCGAGAACGATTTGAGATTTGTACTGCTCAAATTGTGGTGAACCCGCGCGAATCGCACCCGTAAGTGTCGGTTCGGCGGTCCTGCCGCCGCCGGCCCGCATCAAGAGATAAAAGAGGAGTGCGATAACCACAGCGGCCGCCACGGCCACGCCGATGATGAGGGTTCGATTCGATTCGCTTGCTTCAATCCGCCGATCTGGGACTGCCATAGTGGAAGAATTGTAGAGGACGTGAAAACAGTTTTGCAATTAAGTCAGTGGGATCTTCGGTAGGAATTCAAATTAAAGAGAGATGAACAAGTCAGGAAGGGAGGCTTGCCCCCGCTCTTGAATTGAGTCCGACAGCGGGGGGCAAGCCTCCCTTCCTAACTGTTCAGTTCTCAGCCAGCAGTTGCGCAATCAACTGTTCCAGCTCGTTGAAATCGATCGGTTTCGTAATGTAGCTGTTGCACCCGGCTTCAATCGCTTCCGACTGAAAGTCAGACGAATCGTGAGCGGAAACCGCGATGATCGGCGTCCGCCGGCAATCCGGGAGTTTACGGATTAACCGGGTCGCAGCCAGGCCATCGATGACCGGCAGACTGAGGTCCATGAGAATGAGGCGCGGCGACTCAGCCCGAGCAACCTTCACCGCCTCGTCGCCATTCGTCGCTTCCACCACCCGATAACCCGACATCTCCAGCAGGCGTCGCATCATAAACCGGTTATCTTCGGTGTCTTCCACCAGCAAAACCATAACTGGCTCGTCCTTCTTTTTCATTTCCGATCCTTCGTCCGCGCTCAATCGAAACTACTTTTTGAACCGGAATTTGCTCTCCAAGTCATTGATTTTACTGTATCACTAGAATACGGAAGACTTTTTTGGTAATATCCCGCATCGAAACGCAACACAAAAAAATCTTAGGCCAGCGTTCAATTCATACACTCGAACTGGCCGTGCGGTTTCCTTCCCCCTGTGGCCCCTTTAAGAGCTTTGGAGAGATTTGCACCTGATGAAGACTGCAATGTCGAAGCCCGAAGAGACTGAGCGACTCCAAGACCTCGGGCGAGCTTCAATGCAAATAGTTCATGACCTCAAGAATCAGCTCAATGGTCTCAAACTCTATGCCACGTTCCTGCGACGCAGGATTGAGAAGAGCGAGCGTCCCGAGGATGAACAGGAAACCATTGGCAAATTGATCGGCGGACTCGATCGCGCGGCTGAGGACCTGTCGGCCATTGTGCGATACGCCCAGCCGGTGGAGTTGAAAAAGCAACCCGGATTCGAAATCGATAAAGTGCTGCGCACGATCTGCGCAAACTTCGAGTCGCAAATAGTTTGGAACGAGGGTTCAGATGTTGTTCAGGGCAATTTCGATCACTTCAAGCTTACCGATGCTTTGAAGTGGTTATGCGCCGGGGCCTTGAAGCACCGGCAAAACGAAAATGAAGCCGGTCAGATTACGGTAAGCACGAGGGTAAACGACTCCGGGCAAGCCGTGCTTGAGTGGTCGGGCTTGCGCCAACTGGATCGCGATCCTTTTCGTTCATTTGCGGGAAGCGACGAGGTGAAACTGGCATTGGCGGCAAAGATAATCGAGGCCCACGGCGGGTCGGCAAAATTCATCGACCGGAAGTTTGTGGTTGAGCTTCCACTTAATAACAAGGAGTGAGCAATCATGCCCCAAGGCGTAGCGATTTCGAGAGAGGAGAAAAAGGTGGAGAACAAAGAAGTGCGGATTCTTGTTGTAGACGACGAACCAACGATGGCCGATTCGCTACGGCAAAACTTCGTTGAGGAAGGATACTCCGTCGATACTGCTCCCACCGGAGCGGCCGCCATCGAGCTCTTTGATCAGGGCGGGCATCACCTGGCGATCTGCGATTTGCAACTGCCGGACATGGATGGACTGGAAGTGCTGCGGCACATGAAGGACGCGCGGCCAACGACAGAAGTGATCGTCGTCACCGGTTACGGGTCGGTGCAAAAAGCTGTCGAGGCGACAAAGGCCGGCGCTTTTTATTTCGTCGAGAAGCCTTTCGATTTCGATCAGCTTCAGCCGTTGGTGGAGAAGGCACTCGAACGTCGTGAACTGGTTGCTGAAACCGCCAACATGCGGCGCCAGCTTTCTACTCGCGCTGAGTATTTCAACATCATCGGCGCGTCGAAGCCGATGCAGCAGATCTACGAAACGATCGAGTCGGTGGCAAAATCCGACGCGAATGTTCTGATTGTCGGCGAGTCAGGCACAGGCAAGGAACTAATTGCCAATGCTATTCATTACCAGTCACTGCGTTCGAAGAAACCATTTATTAAAGTTAACTGCGCCGCACTGCCGAAGGAACTGATCGAATCAGAGCTGTTTGGTCACACCAAGGGCGCGTTCACCGGTGCACATGCCGACAAGGAAGGCCTCGTGCAACACGCCGCCGGCGGTTCGCTGATGCTCGATGAGATTGCGGAGATGCCGATCGAGTTGCAGCCGAAGCTGTTGCGTGTGTTGCAGGAACGAAGTTACCGCAAGATTGGATCGGAAAAGACTTACGCTGTTGATTTCCGTCTGGTGTGTTCCACCAACAGGCCGCCCGCGGACGCGATACGCGATGGATTGCTCCGCGACGATCTTTTTTATCGCATCTCGACGATCACCATTCACGTTCCGCCTTTGCGCGAGCGCAGTGAAGACATTCAACTGTTAACGGAACACTTCCTGCACATGTACGCGCAGAAGTATGAGCGACCGATCACGGGAGTTTCGCAGGCAGCTTATCAAAGACTATTTGGCCACTCCTGGCCGGGAAACGTGCGTGAGTTGCAAAACGTGATCGAACGCGCCGTGCTGTTGGCAAAAGACAAGCAGATTGAACCGATCGACCTGCCTTTCGACAACGGTTCATTGCCGGAAGGAACGTCGGCTAACGTGCAATGGGACGTTCCACCAAACATGACGCTTGAAGATATTGAGCGTCTGGTGATAGAAAGAACACTGCAGCGAACCGGGGGGAACAAGCAGGCGGCGGCGAATCTTTTGGGAATTTACCGCCCGCGTCTTTACAGCAAGATCAGAAAATACAATATCGACGTGCCGTCATTAGTGTCGGCATGAGTTGCAAACTCTGCGTTCTCTGCGTATCTCCGCGATCTCTGTGTTAAAGACTATTATTAACGCAGAGATCGCGGAGATACGCAGAGAACGCAGAGCAAACGGAAGATGACCAATCCCCCAGCGCTCCCCCACACGACACGTCTGCGTGGCATCGATGCGCTTCGGGGTGCGGCGGCTTTGGGCGTTGTCTTCTATCACGCCGTCGAACAAGGCACGAAAGTTCTTCCCAACAATCTCCTCCAGTATCCAATTCGCCTGGTCCAATTCGGTAGTTCGTTTGGCTACATTGGTGTCTTTCTGTTCTTCGTCATTTCAGGGTTCTGTATCCACTTGCAATGGGCCAGGGCCAAAGCCGCCGGAACAGAGCCTGAGATTCACTTCGGTTCGTTCTGGAAAAGAAGAATTCGCAGGCTCTATCCGCCCTACTTAATCACGCTGCTGCTGTTTCTGTTGCTGACTGCCGGGACCACCGGTCTTAACCTCACATACTTCTTCGTCTACGACATCGTTATGCATTTGCTGATGCTTCACAACCTCGATCCGAACACCTGTTACACGATCAACGGCGTGTTTTGGACGTTGGCGATTGAAGAGCAACTCTATCTCGCTTACTTCCTCCTGCTGTTCTTGCGAATCCGTTGGGGCTGGGGAATAACCCTCACAGTTTGTCTTTTGGCGCGCCTCGGCTGGATGGTGTTTGGCCATGTCGTGCGGGTAAAAACAGGCTTCGGCATACTAGTGCCCGAATCCGCGGCAGCGCACTGGTTTACCTGGGCACTCGGCGCGATGGGCGTGGAGGTTATGTTTGGATTGATTAGACTGCGTGGCTGGTCACGCGATCTGCGGCTGGCGACGGTGCTGATCGTCACAGCTTCAGTGTTATCGTTTTACCTGCCGGTCATTTCCAGGATGTGGCTGCACAACTCGAGCTGGTTTTTGATTCATCCGCTGTGGGGCCTCGGGTTCTTCATCGTCGTGAACCGAGTCGTGCTTGCCGAACAAAGCTGGCTGCGCGAGGCAAAGCTGCCTTCGCTCGTTTCACTATTCGCAACGCTGGGAATTTTCTCCTATTCCATCTACCTGACTCACGAACTGGTGATCATGCAGTCGTGGCGATGGACTAACCCTGGCTGGCTGCAACTCGCCAATGTGTTCGTCGTCATTGTCCCGGCGACGGTCATCTTCGCGTGGATCTTCTTCTGGTTTTGTGAGAAGCCGTTCATGGTCCGCCGCATTCCTTCACAAAAAGCTTCATTCGCAAAAGCTGGAACAAATCAACAAGATAGAACAAGTCAGGAAGAGGGGCTTGCCCCCGCTCTTTAACTCAGTCTTAACAGCGGGGGCAAGCCACCCTTCCTGACTTGTTCTGTCCTGCTCTGCTAAACTGCTTCACAATTGCTCAAACTGGTCCACGGAGGAATCTCTGCACTTGCGTCTCTTACAACTGTTCGCACTTATTTCTGTGTTAGTTTCGATCACCGCTTTTACTTCCCAACAACCACAACACCCTGCTCCCATCGCTCAACCACTCGCGTCTCCGACGCCGACGCCAACCCCTCTGCCGCCGCCTACAGTTAAGATTGACGGTTATGGCACTGCCGCTGCGCGCATCATCGGCGCAGCGCTCACAAGTGACCGGGCTTATTCAAGGCTCGCGCACCTGACTGACCATATCGGCAATCGTCTAAGCGGCTCGAAGAGTCTCGAGCAGGCAATCGAATGGGCCGTTGCTGAAATGAAACGCGATGGCCTGGACAATGTACGTGCTGAGAAAGTAATGGTGCCGCATTGGGTCCGCGGCGAAGAGAGTCTCGAAATGTTAACGCCCGTGCCGAGAAAACTACAGATGCTGGGACTGGGCAACAGTATCGGCACGCCGGCTGAAGGCATCTCAGCGGAAGCTGTCGTCGTGCGCAACTTCGGCGAGCTCGATCGTCTTGGCGAGCAGGTGCGCGGAAAGATCGTCGTCTACAACGCGCCGTTTGTAGATTACGGAGAAACCGTCCGGTACCGGTTGCAAGGTGCGTCACGAGCGGCGCGCTACGGTGCGGTGGCTGCGCTCGTGCGCTCGATCACGCCGGTAAGTCTGCAAACACCACACACCGGTGCAATGCAGTACGACGAAAACCAACCAAAGATTCCGGTGGCAGCGATCACGATCGAAGCAGCGGAGTTTTTGCAGCGCATGAACGATCGCAATGATCGTCCAACACTGCGACTGAAAATGGAAGCGAAGTTCCTGCCCGATGCTGAATCGGCAAACGTGATCGCCGAGATTAAAGGCTCCGAGAAGCCGGATGAAGTGGTTGTTATCGGCGGCCATTTTGATTCGTGGGACGTTGGCCAGGGTGCACATGACGACGGTGGTGGCGCTATCGTGTCGTGGGAGACGGTCCGGTTGCTAAAAGAGCTCGGGCTGCGGCCGCGCCGGACGATTCGTGCTGTGCTTTTCACTAACGAAGAAAACGGACTTCGCGGCGGCAATGCGTATCGGGATGCTCATCGAGCAGAGAAACACATCTTCGCGATCGAGTCGGATTCGGGTGTTTACAGGCCGGAAGGCTTCGGACTTGCAGCGACCGCGCCCTTGCAAGTGCGGTCCAATCTTCAGGAGATCGCGAAACTTCTCTCCGGCATCGGCTCTGATCGTATTGCTGCTGATGGCGGTGGGGCTGATATTGGCCCAATCATGCGTGAGGGAGTTGTGGGGGCAAGTCTGGATGTCGATGGAACACACTACTTCGACATTCATCACACTCAGTCCGACACGCTCGACAAGGTCAATCCACGCGAGCTCGCGCTTTGCGTGGCGACGATGGCCGTGATGGCGTATACAGTCGCCGATTTGCCGGAACCTTTGAACCACAGATAACACGGATCATTAATACCGATCCGCGCCGATCTGTATTTAAATCCGTGTTATCCGTGGTTAGTCTAGTTGATAAGTAGCGACGCTGGTTGGGGTCTCGAAACATCGCACTTTATAAATCTGCACGCGCTCATCTCCGACGCGCTTCCCCACGCGCTCCAGCACGTACTTCGCGAGATTCTCCGCGGAGGGCTGCAAGTCGTCGAAAGGAGGCAGCTCGTTGATGTTTCGATGATCGAGATACGCTACAACCTCGTCCGCGGCTGCTTTCAACTCCACGAAATCAACTAACAACCCGATATTATCCAGCTCACGCCCGCGCGCGTAGATCTCGATCTTGTAATTGTGGCCGTGCAGATTCTCACACTTGCCCTTGTAGCCGCGCAGTTGGTGCGCGCTGGAGAAATGCCGCTCGATCATGACCTCGAATTGCCCTGGCATAGTTAATCCACAGATTACGCCGATTACGCTGATTTAACAAAATCTGTGTAATCTGTGGAAAAGAACGTGGTGAGATCTGACATCCGCGAAGTCACCCTGCACGGCGGCAGGCTCTGTAAAAACGTTCGCCCATAGCCTTTCGTTCGCAGACGCGGATCGAGTATCGCCAACACACCGCGATCGGTCGTGCTGCGAATCAATCGCCCCAGCCCCTGCTTCAACGCGATGATCGCCTGCGGCACGCTGTACTGATAAAAACTCGAGCCACCGCTGTCTTCAATGTATCTCTGCCTCGCCGCAACGATCGGATCAGTCGGAACTGCAAACGGCAGCTTGTCGATAATCACGCACGACAACTGTTCGCCGCGCACGTCAACGCCCTGCCAGAAACTCGACGTCGCAAACAAGACAGCGTTGGGTGTCTCGCGAAAGCGTTTGAGTAGTTGTCCTTTTGAAGCACTGCCCTGGACCAGGCACGGATAGTCAATCTCAGACCAGACGTTCTCATAGAGCGCCTGCATGCCCGCCAAACTCGTCGATAAAACAAACGCTCGGCCTTCGGTAGCATTCAGAATCCGTGTGACTTCAGCGGCGGCGGCTGTCGCCCACTCGCGGTCTCGCGGATCGGGCATCTTTGCCGGCAGGTACAGAATCGCCTGGCTCTGGTAATCGAAACTCGATTCGGCAATCAGATCGTCAGCCGTGTCTAAACCAAGACGGTCGCGAATAAAGGCAAAGTTTCCACCGCTCGAGAGTGTTGCCGAAGTCAACACAACTGTCGGCACCTCTTCAAACAACTTGTCTTGCAGGAGCCCAGCTACGTCGATCGGCGATGCGCGCAAGAACACACCGCGGTTGCGCCGTTCGAGCCAGTAAACGAATTTCTTGTCAGTGCCGGTGACGATAAACTCAAGCTCAAAACGAATCTCACGCAGCCGGCGAATCAGGCTCTCAACCTCAGGCGGTTTTTCCTTAAGCGCATCGAGCGTCGTTTCGGTGCGTGTTATGGCGCCTTCAAGCACGACATACAATTCGCCCAGCCGAGTCGCTTCCAGCTCGCCGTCTTTATTTTTCCTGGCAAACGTTCCGGGAATTATCGGATAACGACCATCTTCACCACGTCCATCGCGAAAACCCATCCAGAAGTCTTCGGAAAACCGGGAAAGACGAGCAGCACTGTGCGTTAGCTCTTTATCGACTTCAGCGTCTTCGATAGTCAGCATCCCGAGATCGCGCACGAGATCTTCAATCTGATAGTTTGAAACCTGTGCGCCGAAATATTCGGACGCAACCTCTTCAACCAGGTGCGCCTCGTCGAGAATCACGGCGGTGTACTCGGGCAGCACCGATCCGTAGTTGCTGCCGCGCAAACTCAGATCGGCGAAGAAGAGATGATGATTGACGACGACGATGTCCGCTTCCTGCGCGCGGTTACGCATGCGGGTGATGAAGCAGGGATCGAAGTCAGGACACTTCTGGCCGAGACAAGACTCCGAGCGAGCATCGATGTGCCGCCAGGTTGATAACGACTCCGGCAGATTCGCGAGCTCCGCTCGATCGCCGGTTTCACTCTCTTTCGACCAGTGCTCGACTTCATCGAAGTAATCGACTTCGTCGAGACCTTCCAACACCGGCATTGATTGGGCACGCGCGAGGCGGTTGAGGCAAACGTAATTGTTTCGACCTTTCATGTAGGTCGCTGAGAACGGCCTGGGCAGGATGTTCTGGAGAAAAGGAATGTCTTTCTCCATCAACTGTTCCTGCAAATTCTTGGTGCCGGTGGAGACGATAACGCGACCATTGCCACCGAGGGCGGCGGCCACTGCGGGCACGAGATAAGCGAGCGTCTTACCGGTGCCTGTTCCCGCCTCGACAATCAGGTGGCGCTTCTCCTCGAACGCGCGCATCACCGCCCGCGCCATCTCAATCTGGCCCGGCCGGTATTCATATTCAGGATGCGCCCGCGCAATCAAACCTTCGGGGCCAAACACTTCAAGCATAGCTTTTGACAGGATTTACAAGATTTACAAGATCAAAAGCAATCCTGCAAATCATGTAAATCCTGTAATCCTGTCTACTCAATGTTGACGAATCATGCGTTTCGGATACAGTGGAAATCGCGCCGTGAGATCGGCGACCGCTCGCTTTACCTTGTTCCTCACCTCCTCCGATTGCGGGGCGTGAATTACCTCGGCGATCAATTGGCCAATCTCCCGCATCTCCGCTTCTTTCATCCCGCGCGTGGTGACGGCGGGTGTGCCGATACGCAATCCCGAAGCTACGAAAGGTTTGTTCTGATCGAACGGAATCGTGTTCTTGTTCACGGTGATCAACGCGGCTTCGAGCGCCTTCTCCGCGTCCTTGCCGGTGATGCCTTTGCCGTCCATCCAAACGTCAACCAGCATCAGGTGATTGTCAGTGCCGCCGGAGACAAGTCGCAGTCCCTGCTCCTGTAGTTCGCTCGCCAGCGCTGTCGCATTCTTCAAAATCTGGCGCTGATACTCTTTGAAATCCTCGCGCAACGCCTCGCCAAACGCCACTGCCTTCGCCGCGATGATGTGGACCAGTGGGCCACCCTGCACACCCGGAAACACTCTGCGATCGATCTCTTTTGCATGCTCCTCACGGCAAAGGATCAAACCGCCGCGTGGGCCACGCAGTGTTTTGTGAGTCGTGGTCGTTACGTAATCGGCATGCGGCACCGGTGACGGATGTAACCCCGCCACAATCGGCCCGGCGATGTGCGCGATGTCAGCAAACATGCGTGCGCCGACACTGCGAGCGATCTGTCCGATGCGTTCGAAGTCGATGATTCGCGGATAAGCCGACGCGCCACAGACGAGCAGTTTTGGTCGATGCGTTTCCGTGATCTTTTGCAACTCGTCGTAGTCGATCTGCTCGGTCTCTCTCGACACACCGTAATCGGCGACCTTGTAACTGAACCCTGAGAAATTCAATGGATGGCCGTGAGTAAGATGGCCGCCGTGCGAAAGGTTCATTCCCAGGATCTGATCGCCATACTGGATCGCCGCCAGATACACCGCCATGTTTGCCTGCGCACCGCTGTGCGGTTGCACGTTGGCATGATCTGCACCAAACAACTCTTTCGCGCGATCGATAGCCGTTTGCTCGACGACGTCAGTCCATTCACACCCGCCGTAGTAACGCTTACCTGGATACCCCTCGGCATACTTGTTAGTGAACACTGATCCAGCAGCTTCGAGCACGGCCTCGCTAACAAAGTTCTCCGAGGCAATGAGCTCCAGGCCATTAGCCTGCCGCTTCACTTCGTTGTCTATGGCACCGGCGATGATTGAATCGACTTCGGCGAGTGATGAGTTTCTGTTCATTTAGCTTCTTTCCACCTCGGAGATTTTGTTAACGCGAACGGCGTGACGGCCACCTTCAAAGTCCGTCGCAAACCATGCGCGCACGATCTTCGGAATATCGGCGGGAGGAGTGGTGCGCGCGCCGATTGCCAGCACATTTGCGTCATTGTGTTGGCGTGCGAGTCGTGCAGTCTCTTCCGACCATGCAACAGCCGCGCGAACACCGTGGACCTTGTTGGCAGTGATCGCCATCCCCGTGCCGGAGCCACAAACCAGGAGGCCTTGTTCAACTCGACCGTGCGCAACTTGCTCTGCAACCTTCCGCGCATAGTCGGGGTAATCAACTGACTCTTCAGACCCGGTGCCGAGATCTTCAAACTCAACACCCAGATCGGCAAGGAGTGCCTTCAAGCGCTCCTTCTCGGCATAACCAGCATGATCGCTTGCGAGTGCAATTCTCATGTTTCAGAGCCTTCGTGGAGTGATGCTAGAAAGAAGCGTGATGGTAACTCAGGCGTCCTCGCGCCGCAAAGTTATCCGTATTTATCCCGTATTATCCGTGGTGAGGTTTGCCTTAGTCGCAGTTGCTAAGCGAGAATGCCAAATCTATGCGCTGGTCACGATACTTTATTCCCACTCTACGCGAAGACCCGGCTGATGCCGAAGTCATTTCGCACAAGCTTCTCTTACGCGCTGGTTTCATCCGCCAATTGGCGGCTGGCATCTATTCCCTCTTGCCGTTGGGCCAGCGTGTCGCACTCAAGGTTATGCAGATCCTGCGTGAAGAAATGAACGCTATTGGCGGCCAGGAGTTTTACCTGCCTGCCCTTCAACCCGCCGAGATCTGGCAGGAGTCAGGCCGCTGGGACGCAATCGGCGACGAGATGTTTCGTCTGAAAGATCGCAAGGGCACCGACATGTGTCTCGGCATGACGCATGAAGAAGTCTTCACTACGATCGCGCGCAGCGAGATTCGCTCGTACAAACAACTGCCGCAGGTTTGGTACCAGATTCAGATCAAGTTTCGCGATGAAGCGCGCCCGAAATCCGGACTCATGCGCGTGCGCAGCTTCATTATGAAAGACGCCTACACGTTTGACGTGGATCGGGCGGGGCTGGATAAATCATTTCTGGACCAGCGGGAGGCGTACAAGAACATTTTCACTCGCTGCGGCCTGAAGTTTTTGATCGTCGAAGCCTCGTCGGGTTCAATGGGTGGATCGGAATCGAACGAGTTTATCGCGCGGACTTCGGCGGGCGAAGATCTGATTGTCCATTGCTCGAACTGTGGCTACGCGGCCAACCTTGAAAAAGCAACCTCCCGCTTGAGGGAGATCGCGGATGAAGCCGGACCAGATGCGCCCGAAGAGTTTCCGACACCTGGCGTTCGCACGATTGAGGATCTGATCTCGTTTCCCGGGGGCGCGGAAGCATCGCGCCAGATCAAGTCGCTTGTTTTCTTCGCGACGATCGAAGGCGAGCAACGTCCGGTGCTGGTCTTACTCCGCGGCGATCATCAACTGCATGAAATTAAACTCGTGGACAGCTTGCACGCGACCGCCGTGCGGCCTGCACACCCCGAGGAGATACGCGACCTGCTCGGGGCTGGCGCGGGAAGTCTCGGCGGTGTCGGCGCGAAAGCGAAGTCACCGCACCTGCGCATCGTCGCTGATTCGGCGTTGAAGAACCGGCGCAACATGACGACCGGCGCAAACAAAGACGATCACCACCTCAGGGGCGTTAATATCGCGAGAGATATTCAAGTCGATGAATACTTCGATCTGCGCACCGTCGAAGCGGGCGAAGGCTGTCCAAGATGTGAAACCGGCGTGCTCGAAATATTCAAGGGCATGGAGATTGGACACATTTTCAAGCTCGGTACGAAATACTCAGAATCGATGGGGGCAACCGTGCTGAACCAGGAAGGCAAAGAAGTTCCAATTGTAATGGGTAGCTACGGCATCGGCGTGGAACGAATACTCAGTGCCACTGTCGAGCAACAACACGACGCGGATGGAATCATTTGGCCAAGGTCGCTGGCGCCGTTTGATGTGATAGTTACGATCACAAACATGAAGCAGGACGAAGTGCGTGAAGCAGGCGAGAAGCTCTATCGGGATCTGCAACAAGCCGGTTTGGAAGTCTTGCTCGACGATCGCGACGAGCGCGCGGGTGTGAAATTCAAAGATGCGGATCTGATCGGCATCCCTTACCGCATCACGATTGGGAAAAAAGTTGGCGAAGGAGTTGTCGAACTATTCGATCGCCGCACAAAACAGAGCGAAGATGTTAAAATCAACGACGTCGTGTCGCGCGTGCAGCGGCTGTCATTAGCATAACAATGAAATCGCTCTGGCTTCTGTTACTTCTGGTTATCCCGAGCCCGATCCAGGCGTCGCAGGATCTTCTCCCCGATCTCGTTCGGCGTATCAAACCCTCCGCTGTTGCAATCGAAACTTTTGACTCGCGTGGTGAGAAGTTGTCGCGCGGCAGTGGCTTCTTCGTCGAGAGCGATCGTGTCGTCACTAACCGCCACGTGCTCGAAGGCGCATATCGCGCGGAAGTTCATTCATCTACCGGAGCAGTTTTTCCCGTCCGAGGCGTGCTGGCAGTAGATCTCGAAGGCGACATCGCGCTGCTGAAGATCGATCCTCCGGCAACTCCGATCAAGCCGTTACCGCTCGACAAGACTTCGCCGCAGGAAGGCGAAAGTGTCGTCGTGATTGGCAACCCACTGGGTTTGGAAGGCAGCGTCACCAACGGCATCGTGTCCGCGGTGCGCGACATTCCGACGTTCGGCCGCATCATTCAAATCACAGCACCGATATCTTCCGGATCGAGCGGCAGTCCCGTGGTGAACATGCAGGGGCAGGTCATTGGACTGGCGACGTTGCAGATCACGGGCGGGCAGAGTGTGAATTTTGCGATTCCGTCAGAACGCATTTCACAGCTTCAAGTCGCCTCGATGATATCGCTCGCCGATCTGGTTGCGAGCGCCGGCCGGAACAAGCGCGCGAAGGCGGTGCAGTTTTTCCGTGACGGGTTGAGTTTTCTCTCAAAGGACGACTGCGAGAAGGCGCTGCCTTACTTCGAGAAGGCGGTTGAATCAGACAGCAACTACGCTGAAGCCTGGGCGCAGAGCGGTTTCTGCAACGAGAAACTCGGAAGACACGCCGAAGCGCTCGAAGCTTCGAAGAAGGCCGTCAGCTTGCACCCGTCCGCTGAGTCGTACTTCAACATCGGCCTCGCAAACTTTTATCTGAAGCAGTATCGCGATTCAGTGGAAGCTTATCGCCAGGCAATCAAGCTCGATCCGTATAACTCCGCCGACGCGTATTACGCGCTCGGATTGGTCTATCGCGACTGGGGCAAGGCGGATGAAGAGATCCAGGCGTACAAGCAGGCAATCCGACTGCGTCCGGATTACACGGTTGCTTATGAACGGCTGGGTTCGCGTTATTTGCGGTCGAAGAAGTTCAATGAAGCAGTGGAAGTATTTCGCCAACTCTCAACTCTGAAACCCGGAGACGCCATTGCGCCGAACAACATGGGTGAGGCGTATTTCGAGTTGAACCGTCTCAACGAGGCGCTCGAAGCGTTCCGACAATCAATTCGTCTGAAACCTGACTATGGTAAGGCCTACTACAACCTCGGCAAGACCCTGCTGGCAATGGGCGACCGCGATGCCGCCCTCGAGCAGTACACGATTCTCACGAACATCGACCCCGATTGGGCCGAGAAGCTGAACGCGATTATCAACCCATAATCCACAGATTGCACAGATTGCACAGAAATAAATCTGTGTCATCTGTGGTTAGTTCATCACTTCGCCAACAATCGCCGTCAGCGCGTTGTCCTGCAAAGATTTGTTCCGCTGTAACTGCCCATGAAGATCGCAACCGAAGACCGCGTAAAGCGAGAGGGTTTTGAAGAGATCTTGGCCGAGCAGTGAAACGCGCGTGACGCGCCCGTCGCCCGGCGCGTACATCGCTTCAGTCGCTCTTCGCTTTGAGATCTTCAATCCACTGGAAGTGCGATATTCACGCGGCCTGGTCAGCGTCAACCAGCGATTCCGTTTTTGGTCCCGCAGAATCACCGGCGAGTTCAACGTCTCCTCACAATCACCACCAATAGCGAGCAGTGTTACCGGCAAATTGGAATTTTCGACCGCATCCAATGCCTGCTGGAAGCGATGTGCGCGTTTCAAAGTTGCCGCGAGATACAAATCAAGATCATCGACGTGCCCGTCTGTTCCGGCGGCTTGGACATAATGCCGGCGGAACTCTGGAGAATAGATCGCGCTCCAGCCATAGCGTTTCCAAACCTCCGGGTCATAAAGATCGACCTCGAGGGGTTGCAGGTTCTCGTCGAGAAATCTCACCGCTTGCCGGTGAGGCAGGAGCTGAAACGCGGAAGGAGTTCGCACAACGTCTTCGGCAGTGAGCTTGTTGAGCAGAGGGACGCGGCGTCGTAAGCCTTCGGTGATTGAGTAACCTTCGACGATCGTCGCAAAAGCGTCCGCCGATCCTTCGTTCGGCACTCCTATCATCACGATCTTGCTGATGTGGGCAGCGCCAATCCACGTAGGATGAATCGGACCATCGCCTTCCGGTAAATCCACGTCGCCGTACATCGCAGCGTAGCGCGCAATTAACCCACCCATCGAATGCGCAACCACATTGAACTTCAGATCCGGGCGTTGCAGCTTGCTCTTCAATCGTTCCAGACGCCGGAAGAGCGCACGCGCGTTGGTGACGTTGTCCTGCCGCCAGTCGTAGGGGAAAACGTAGAACGTGTCCTGGTAACCATCGGCCGCGGGATTCTCCCAGTCGCCGTCACGATACCCGGCATAGCGGCGCAATGCATCGAGCAGATCTTTGTAGACGTAGACCTCGGGAAGCAAGCGCGCCAGACGCACCGTTTCGACAATCTTTCCGGGCACGAGATCGTCGCGATTGGAGGCGAGGTCCGGACTCATTGGCAGTCCTTCCTGCGAAGTGCGAAAAGCTGACGGCCAGACGGTCTCGCCTGTCTTCGAGTTGATTAGTTCGGATCCGAGAATGCCGGGTATGACGATCACCGGACGTTTTCCGGTCCTGGAGCGTGCGGCTGCGAAAATGGCCTCGAGATTAGGAGTGCGGCGCGCAGAAATGCACGCGCTCGACACCAGCGAGATTGCGAGCAGGCTGGAGATTAAGTACCGGGAGCTCGCAAATCTTGATCTATTCAACGGGCACCGTCCAACGACGATTGATCAGGCTAGCCACAAAACCGGCGCCAAAGCCGTTGTCGATATTCACGACTGTCACGTTCGAGGCGCAGGAGTTCAACATACCGAGCAGGGCTGCGACACCACCAAAGGATGCTCCATAGCCGATGCTGGTTGGCACAGCCACGACCGGCACTCCTACTAAACCTCCGACGACCGAGGGCAATGCGCCTTCCATTCCTGCCGCGACGATGATGACGCGCGAACGTTGCAACAGACTGCGTTCCGAGAGTACGCGATGAATCCCTGCGACACCCGCATCCCAGATACGATCGACTGTGTTTCCCATTGTCTCAGCAGTTAGCGCAGCTTCTTCGGCGACAGGAATATCGCTCGTCCCCGCAGTTACCACCGCGATCGAGCCGACGCCCTGGTTCGTTTTGTCCCGGCGGATCCGGACAAGACGCGCTGACTCGTGCCATTCAGCATCGGTCACCACGTTGCGAATCTCACCAAACGTCCCTTCGTCAGTGCGCGTGACGATGATATTTGGCGAACGCTGCGCCAGCCGCTCGACGATACCGACGACCTGCGCGCGCGTCTTGCCACCACCGAAAACAACTTCGGGAAAGCCCTGTCGCGCAGCACGTGAATGATCGACGCGCGCAAAACCGATGTCTTCAAAGTGAAGGTTCTTGATGTGTTCCAGAGCGTTGCCGGTTTCTAATTCGCCACGCTTGTAGGCGTCCAACAGTATCTTTAGCTCATTCAAATCCATCAGGCGCAGCATGCCACAAAAATGCACACAAAGCACATGTTCAGAGTTCAGCCTTTAGAGTTCAGAGTTCAGCCTTTAGGCTGCATCTTCGGCAAGCAAGCTAAAGCTTGAACTCTAAACCGCAACCGCACCAAGTAGTTCTTCGTATCCAAGAATGTGGTTTTGTGACTTGTGTGCTCTTTATGGCAATATCTGATCCAACCGTGTCCACCGTATTCAAAAACACACGACTAACACTGGAAATGATCAAGATCGAGCACACGCTGTTTGCGTTGCCGTTCGCGTTTTTGGGCGCGGTGCTCGCGGCCAACGGCCTTCCGACCCCCTGGCAAGTGCTCTGGATCATCGTCGCGATGGTCGGGGCGCGATCCGCGGCGATGGCGTTCAACCGTATCGCCGATCGCAGCTTTGACGCAAAAAATCCACGCACAGCAGCGCGAGCATTGCCGGCCGGTTTACTGTCGGTCGGGTTTGTCTGGGCGTTTACAATCGTCTCAGCGGCTTTGTTTCTGCTCGCCGCTGCGATGCTGAATCGCCTGACGCTGCTTCTCTCGCCAGTCGCGCTCGGCTGCGTTCTGCTTTACTCGTTTACAAAGCGTTGGACTCAATTGTCGCATCTCGTGCTTGGCGCATGTCTTTCGATTGCTCCAACAGGCGCGTGGATTGCCGTGCGCGGCACGATTGGCAGCCCGGTGCCGTTGCTGCTGTCCCTCGTGGTCCTATTATGGACCGCGGGATTCGACGTGCTCTACGCCTGCCAGGATTATGATTTCGATCGGCGCGAGGGTTTGCGATCGATTCCCGCGCGCTTTGGCATCACACGCGCGCTTTGGATCGCGCGTGCACTTCACGCAGCAGCTTTTCTGGCCTTAGTCTGGTTGTTTGTAATTACCGGACTCGGGCCAATCGCATTTGCCGGCGTGATCGCAACCGGCGCATTGCTTGTTTACCAGCATCGACTTGTTCGCGCTGACGACCTGAGCCGCTTGAATGCCGCGTTCTTTACGACGAACGCGTTCGTAAGCGTCATACTGCTGGCGACCTTCGGCAGCGCAGTTTTCCTGCATCGATAAAACTGAAATGACTTTTTCACACGACGAAAAACTGAACGAGATAGCTGAGCGCGTCACGGCCGGAGAGCGACTCTCCTTTGCCGACGGCGTCGCTCTTTACGCCACTAACGATCTTCCCGCACTGGGCAAACTGGCGGATACCGTTAGACGGCGACGACACGGCCGCACGACTTACTTCAACGTCAATCGACATCTCAATCCGACGAATATCTGCTACGCCGATTGCAAATTCTGTGGCTTCTATCGCACTCCCAGACAGCCGGACGCCTACACACACAACATCGACGACAGTCTCAAGGTTGCTGCTCAAGCAGTCGCCGAAGGCGCGACCGAGTTGCACATTACCGGCGGCTTGAATACGAAACTCCCGTTTAGCTATTTCACGGATCTGCTGTCGTCGTTGAAGCTGGCCTATCCGCAGTTGCACCTGAAGGCGTTTACGATGGTGGAGTTCGATCACTTCGCGCACTTTTACAAAATGAGCGACGAAGACGTTATTCAGAAACTGATTGACGCAGGCCTCGACTCATGCCCGGGCGGCGGCGCGGAGATCTTTCGCGAACCCACGCGCTCGATGATTTGCGCGCACAAGTGTAATGCGGATCGCTGGCTCGAGCTCCAGGGGAAAGTTCATGCGGCAGGATTAAAGACGAACGCGACGATGCTCTATGGGCATATCGAGTCGATTGAAGATCGTGTCGATCACCTGGTGCAACTGCGCGAGCAGCAGGAGAAGTCAGGCGGTTTTCAGTGCTTCATACCGCTGGCGTTCTATCCACCCGACACACAACTGGCCCACCTGCCTGGTCCATCCGGCGTTGATTCGTTGAAGACCATGGCTGTCTCACGTCTGATGCTCGACAACTTCGACCACATCAAAGCCTACTGGGTGATGCTGGGCAAGCGTTTGGCGCAAGTGGCATTGCATTACGGCGCCAATGATATCGACGGCACCATCACGGAAGGCGGCGAGTTAACCACCAGCTACTCCGTCGAAGCAAACAACGAAGTGAAGATGAGCAAGACGGAACTGATCGGCCTCATTGAAGACGCCGGCTTCGAAGCGGTCGAACGCGACACGGTCTACAACCGAATAGTCAGTACAGGGAGCAGTAGCGACCTGGTCAACGACACAATCAAGGAACCCTTAAGAGCACTTTAAATGTCACAAACCATCACACTCGCACATTCACCAGATTCCGACGACGCATTCATGTTCTACGGTCTGGCGACGAACAAACTCAACACCGGTAACCTGCATTTCCAACATCTGCTCAAAGACATTCAAACGCTAAACGAAGAAGCCACGCGCGGCACGTATGATGTTACCGCCATCAGCTTTCACGCTTACGCGTACGTTGCAGATAAATATGCCCTGCTGCCGCATGGCGCCTCGATTGGCGATAACTACGGCCCGATCGTTGTGTCGCGTGAACCGGCCACACCGGACGACATACCAAATCTCAAGATTGCGATTCCGGGAAAGCTGACGAGTGCATTTCTTGCGCTGCGAATCTTTAATTCTGATTTCAAGTATGAAGTCGTGCCTTTCGACAAGATCATCGACGCCGTGCAGGACGGCACCTGCGATGCGGGCTTGTTGATTCACGAGGGTCAGCTTTTTTATGAGTCGAAGGGTCTGCACAAAGTCCTTGACCTCGGCGAGTGGTGGCATGAGAAACACGGTTTGCCACTGCCGATGGGCGGGAACGTCATCCGTCGCGACCTCGGCGCGGCCCGGATTAAAGAGGTGTCGCAACTGCTGCGAGAAAGTATTGACTACTCGCTGACGCACCGGGATGACGCGCTCCAGTACGCCATGCAGTTTGCCCGGGACATGGATCCGGAGCTTGCCGACAGGTTTGTCGGGATGTGGGTAAACGAACTGACTTTGGACTACACGGAGCGAGGGCGCGAGGCCGTCCGGCGGTTACTGGACGAGGGATACGAAAAACGTATTATTCCGCACCAAGTGCCGATTGAATTTGTGGAAGCCTGAGGTTCGAGTATTTCTCCCGCAAAGGCGCAAAGGAAGCCCGCAAACAAGCTAAAGCTTGAACTCTGAACGAGATCCGCAGTGAATTGTGTTCGTGATTTAAGTTAGCTGGGGTGTGCGCGGTGATTTTATTAAGCCACTCCGCCCAGAAGGAGCAGCTAATCACCGCGCACATCATCGACATCAGGCCACGTAAAACCAAGCTCCTCCCAAAGCCTGGTTTATCGTCCGCGCCGTGTAAGCAACGCCGCCGCTCGGCGTCACGTCTGCGCTCCCGCGCCGTAAAGCTCCACGGTATTTGGACGAGTGCCTGTTGCCGACATGAGGACCTTGAGAAATCGTACTTTCAAACTAGCTGAGCCGCGATTTTCGAGGTCAATCGGGCTCGTTTTCAAAATGTCTAATGTGCCGCTAGCCAAGTTATAACTTATTCTAGTAAAGGCACCTTACACTAGTTGCAGGAAATTTTGCAACAGGAAAATGGCGATCTCGCCAGGACGGCCTCCCGGCCCGGTTCCCGGCTGGCAACAGGATTCTTTCAAATCGGCATCTGAGGACAGTCAGATATAACCAAACCAGGGGCGAATAACCCCAGCAGTAGAATGAAGAACGAACGTATGAGAACTCCTCGGATTATTGCCGCACTGGCCCTCGTGGTCCTTAGTGCTCTTAGTGTTTCGGCCCAGACAGGGGCCAATGGACCGATGCCTGCGATCGACGCCAATCGCATCATTCGCGCTTTCACCACGAAGGAGGCAGAGTTTCGTCGCGCCTTGAACAGTTACTCATTTAAGCGTGACGCACTGATCCAAAGCATCGGCATGGGCGGCCAGGTCATCGGCGAGTACCATCGAGTGTCAACTTTCACGTTTGACGATCAAGGCAACCGGTTTGAGAAGATCAGTTACTTTCCCATGGCGACCATGCCGGAAGTGACTGCCGAGGACATCGAGGATCTCGGTGGCGTCGAACCGTTCGCGCTCGAGCCCTCAAAGATCGATCAATACAACATACGCTATGTCGGTAAAGAAAAGATCGACGAGCTCGATTTGTACGTCTTTGATGTGACGCCGAAAGTCATGCCCAATCCCAAGAAGACAAAAGAGCGGCTGTTTACGGGCCGCATTTGGGTTGACGATCAGGACCTGCAGATCGTGAAGACGAAAGGCAAAGGAGTTCCCGAAACTAAGCAAAACAAATTTCCCACCGTGGAAACGTATCGCCAACATATTGACGGTCGTTACTGGTTTCCGACGTACTCTTACGCTGACGAAGAACTCGTTTACGAGAATGGTGGTTCGTTACACGTGCGCTTGAAAGTCCTTTACACGGACTTCACACCGGCGAGCGCCACACTCAAGGTTACGGAGATTGGCGAGAACGAGGAGACGCCTTCGACGGGTGTGGCGAAACCAATCGAAGGTGGTGTTTTGAATTCGAAAGCGACCTCTTTACCCAAACCCGTTCTTTCGGAAGAGGCGAAGAGAGTGAAGGCTTCGGGAAGAGTCACTGTTCGGGTGGTTGTGGATGAGAATGGAAAAGTGATCTCCGCAAAAGCCACGGATGGACCACTGCCGTTGCGTGAAGCCTCTGAGGCCGCTGCTCGCCAGGCCACCTTCGCGCCAACGACGAAGGACGGGATTACAGTCAAAGTCGCTGGGGTGATCACCTACGACTTTTAGACAGGATTGACAGAATTTTCAGGATTTACATGTAAATCTTGTAAATCCTGAAATCATGTCAAAGTTCTGCTCCTATCGCTTGACGGACTTCGGAGACCAAGCGATCTATAGCTTCATCTGTTGAATAGTTTTTGGTGTCAATCGGTGGCAGAAACACCATCTCGAGCGTCCCCGATCGCGCTTCGCCGGTTCCCTTTCCCATCAACACATCCGAGTTCTTAATCGCCACCGGCACGACAGGCACGCCGGCCTGTCTTGCCATGTAGAACGCACCCTTCTTGAACGGCAGCAGCTCGCCTGGCTTCGCCCGAGTTCCTTCGACAAATACCGCAAACGAAACTCCTGACTGAATGCGCCTGGCCGCCGCTTCAGTAGTATGAATCGCACTCTCGCGGTTCGTGCGATCGATGGCCATGACATTCACGAAACCCATACCAACACCAAGCACCGGCACTTTCAAGAGTTCCTTCTTAGCCAACAGTCCGATACGTCGTCCCGTGTAGATGAACATCGCAGCCGTGTCCAAGTAAGAGCGGTGGTTTGAGACGAAGACGTAAGTCTGTTTCGGATCCAGCAACTCGAGTCCGCTTACTTTTACACGCACTCCACTCAAAAGCAGCCAGGCGCGCGCGCCGAAGAGCGCCCACGGATACACCAGCTCGTGACGATTAACCAACCAGGAGAAGAGGAGTATTGGCGGCCCGAAGATCGCCAGCAGCGCTCCCGCCGCAAACAGAGACCACCAGTAGTGCAAGCGGCGCATAAAACTGCGACGCCCGGTTGTGCTAGACTCCTGCGCCATGATTAGCCATCGATTACTCGTCTTCTGCCTGGCGGTCATACTTTCTCTGGCCGGGTCCACCTTCGCGCAAAGAAGCGTTCCTCAATCGGTTACTATTCCTTCTCCCAAGTCCGTCCTCGGCTTCACACCCGGAGACGATCGCACCATTGCTGGTTGGTCCCAGATAACTGATTACTTCGAACGATTGGACCGCGCATCCGATCGTGTTTTAGTGCAGACGTTGGGCCAATCGACGTTGAAACGACCTCTTATCGTGGCCTTCATCAGCGCGCGTGAGAATATACTGGCGCTGCCAAAATACAAAGAGATACAGCAACAGCTCGCCGATCCTCGCAAGGTCACCCAGAACCTTCAGCGCGACCGGCTGCTTGCAAACGGCAAGGCCGTCGTAACCATTTCGTGCTCGATCCATTCGACTGAAATCGTCGCTTCGCAGATGTCGATGCAGCTCGCTTACGAGCTTGCGACTGCGCAAGACCCCGACACGCGTGAGATCCTGCAAAACACGATACTGCTTCTGATTCCGTCTCCCAATCCCGACGGCATCGACATCGTCGCCGACTGGTATCGCAAAACGCTCGGCACACCTTACGAAGGACGCGAGCCACCCGAGCTTTACCACCACTACGCGGGTCACGACGACAATCGCGATTGGTTCATGCTCAACCTGAAAGAGACGCAGCTAATCACGCGCTTGCTCTGGCACGATTGGTTTCCGCAGATTGTTTACGACGTACACCAGCAGGGCTCGAATGGCTCCCGATTCTTCATTCCGCCTTTTTACGATCCACCAAACCCACAGATCTCGCCACTGCTGCTGCGACAAGTCGGGCTAATCGGTCATAAAGTGGCGGCGGATCTCCAAGCCGCCGGTTTCAAAGGCGTTCTGACAAATGCGCTTTACGACACGTGGTGGCATGGAGGCTTTCGCACCGCCCCCTACTTTCATAACTCCATCGGCATCCTGTCCGAGGCGGCGAGTGCGAGACTCATGACGCCGAGCACAGTCACCACCGAACAACTCGCAAGATCCAGCACGCGTGGAATGCGTAACGCGATTGAAGCCACCACCAATTTTCCAGATCCGTGGCTGGCAGGCTCATGGAGCCCGCACGACATCATGGCGATGGAAATGATCTCGGCGCGTTCCATTCTTTCGCTGGCTTCGAAGTTCCGCGCTGAATACCTGCGCAACTTTTACGAGCTCGGGCGAAAGAACGTTGAAGCATCCGGTGACCCGCAGGCATATTTGATTCCCGCCGGACAGGCGCGTGATGAAGCAGTCGCGAAGATGATCGGCAGCTTGATAGACCAGGGCGTTGAAGTTTACCGGCTCGATCACGAGCTGCATGTTATTTTGGCAACACCAATCTTACGAAGAACGAACCCGGTTGCCGAGAAAGTGGGCAATTACAGGAGATTGCCTAGTGTGATGTCCTCGGCGATGCAGGAGGTTCCGGCGGGCAGCTACATCGTCTTTACGGCCCAGCCGCAACGAACCAACGTCCTCGCACTCTTCGAGCCTCAAATCTATCCAAACCGGTTAACGGCACAAGGTGAAGCTGAACGCCCGTATGACGTTGCCGGTTGGACACTGCCGCTGCAAATGGGAATCGAGGCGCCGGTAGTAGCCGTAATCAGAGAACCGGCGAGCGAAAGAAAGTTGACGCTGCTCAAAGATGCAAACCAGGTCAGGGCCGATCTCGCGCTCACCTTGAAAACAGATGACCAGTCGCCGATTAAGAATCCGTTGAAGCACCCCGTCCGTGTCGGAATCTACCAAGGCTCGATGGGTAACATGGACGAAGGCTGGACGCGTTTTGTTTTCGACACGTTCAACGTTCCTTACTCGTCGATACGCGACAACGACGTCAGGCAGGGAGCGCTGAACTCGAAGTTTGATGCCATTATCCTTCCATCACAACCAAGCGCACAGATCATCAACGGCAATGCCGCCGGGAGTTTACCGGCGGAGTACACCGGCGGCATCACTGAGGCTGGAGTAAAAAACCTGAAAGAGTTTGTCAGCGAGGGTGGAATGCTTATCTGTTTCGACGCCGCGTGCGATCTGGCGATCAAGCAGTTCAACCTGCCGGTTCGCAACACGCTCGAAGGGGTCAGGTCTTCCGAGTTTTATTGTCCCGGATCGATCGTCGCGCTCGAGGTGGATAATAAGAATCCGATCGCCTCGCAACTGCCGGAAACGCTTCCCGCTTACTTCATCAACAGTTCCGCTTTTGCAGCGGCGGCGGATGCGAACGTTCGCGTCATTGCTCGATATGCGACAAGGAACGTACTGTTGAGTGGCTGGTTGCTCGGGGAAGATAAACTACAGGGTCAAATCGCGCTGGCGGAAGTGAGCGTCGGAAAGGGGCGCGTGGTGCTTTTTGGCTTCCGTCCGCAGCATCGCGGGCAAACCTGGGGGACGCTGCCGTTCATCTGGAACGCCCTTTCCAGCGCCGCCACAAGCTCCACGGAATGACAGGTCCGGTACGACTTATAGGTCTTATAAGTCGGGTGGTACCTTAATTTCACCTCTGCGAATCTCTGCGGTCCTCTGCGTCTCTGCGGTGAATCGCACTTGACGAGTAAATTCACCGCAGAGGCGCAGAGGCCCGCAGAGATCCGCAGAGAAGATCTGAAATCAGGGCACCCCCATAAGTCGTATTCCCTTGCCGTATCGACCCCCACAGCGCTATTCTTGCCTTGCGAAAAAGGTTTTCTCTCCCTAATTTCCCCGAACCGCAAACATTATGGCTGTCTGATAGCATCAAACCGAGGCTTGGCGTGCGGTCCGCCGCTGAAGTTGGAGATTGCTATGAAAAAGTTCGTCATCATCTTATCGCTCGTCTGCCTGCTTTCAATATCCATAAGCATCGGCTTTGGACAGGGGCGTCCCAGGCGGGTTGGTGAACAAAAATCTGTTCCAGAGACGACGGCGCCGCAGACGCCTACGAAACCTCCCGTCCTCGGTGGCGCGAATTATCCGAATAACCGGCAACCGGAAGCGCAACAGGAGCAAGCACCAGCCGGGCCCCAGGAAGTCGATGCCGGCGATGTCATTAAGGTGAACACCACCCTCGTCACGATTCCCGTTAGCGTGATGGATCGAGACGGCAGGTATGTACCCAATCTCCAAAAGGAAGAGTTTCGCATCTGGGAAGACGGAGTCGAACAGGAAGTCGCATTCTTTCAGTCAGTAGACAAACCGTTCTCAGTGGTGTTGATGCTGGACACAAGTCCTTCCACTCAGTTTCGGCTCGAAGACATTCAGGACGCAGCCATCACTTTCGTTAACCAGCTCCGTCCCGACGACAAAGTAATGGTCGTCTCATTCAACGACGACATCAAGATACTCAGCGAGTTCACTACCGACCGCGCAAAATTACAAAGGGCCATTCATCGTTCTAAGACGGATGACGGCACACGCCTGTACGACGCTCTCGATATGGTCATCAATCAGCAGTTGAGCCGGGTGCAGGGACGGAAGGCGATCGTGCTTTTCACGGACGGCGTTGATACCACCAGCCGGCGTGCCGATTACCAGAGCAATCTCACGGACGCGCAGGAACTGGACGCGTTGATCTATCCGGTGCAGTACGACACGTCGCAGGACATGAACGTTGGCAACATCCCGATCGGACGCCCAGTCGATGTTTGGGGACAGATCCTGGGCGGCATCTTTGGTGGCGGTCGAGGGGGTTACCCGCGAGGTGGCGGTTACCCACGCGGCGGCGGCGGTTACCCACGCGGCAGAGGAAATGGGCGCAACGATTACGAGTTTGCCGAACAGTTTTTGCGCGAACTCGCTAACAATACCGGCGGGCGTGAATATAAGGCCGACTCGCTGCAAAACATGTCTTACGCGTTCGCAAACGTGGCTGAGGAACTGAGACGACAGTACAGCATCGGCTACTATCCGAAGCGTCCACCGCAGGCAGGACAACGACGACAGATCAAAGTGCGGGCGCGACAGCCAAACCTTGCGGTGCGGGCTCGCGACAGTTACATCTTCAATCCTTCAGGCGGCGCTTCCGTGGTAGACAACTCGCCGGGGTCTAATCCACCTGTCTTGCGCCATCTTCAGTGAAAGTCACTTTACAGGATTGACAAGGTTATCAGAATTGACATGTAAATCGTGTCTAATCCTGTAATCCTGTAAAACTGACGGCAGTTGCACGGTCAAAACGGCGCCGCCGTTTTTGCGATTGCTCGCGGAAACTGTGCCGCCGTGAAGCTCCACGAGGTGTCTCACGATCGCCAGTCCCAAGCCTAATCCGCCGTGCTTCCGCGTGGTCGATCCATCAGCCTGGCTAAACCTCTCAAATATGTGCGGCAGAAACTGCTCTGGAATGCCCGGCCCGGAATCTTCAATCCTGATCTCCGCGAGTGAGTCGTGCTTCTCGAGGTAGACGTCAATTGCTCCACTCGCCGGCGTAAACTTCACCGCATTGGCCAGCAGGTTCCAAAGTACTTGTTGCAGCCGCTCATTGTCAGCCCTGACGATTGTGTCAGGCGCCTCGACGTGCATGCTGATGTTGATCTCCTTCGCTTCCGCTGCCGGTCGCACCGCATCGATGGCGGCATGAATCACTAACAAAACGTCAACCGGCTGCGTGTTGATGCGCAACTTCCCAGTGACGATCCGCGACACGTCAAGCAGGTCTTCAATGATCTGGCGCTGCGCCGCGGCATTTCGTTCGATGACTTCAACCGCGTGTGACATGCCGTCCTGGTCGAGTTGTCCCATGCGAAGCAAGCGCGACCATCCGACAACAGCGTTCAGTGGCGTTCGCAGCTCGTGAGAAACAGTCGCCAAAAACTCTTCCTTCAACCGGCTTGCTTCTTCAGCTTGCCGGCGCGCGTGACTCTCGCGCTCCAGCAGTTCAGCTCGCTCCATCTCGGCTTTGACTGCCGCGGTGATGTCTATAGTCACGCCGCGCATTCCGATCGGACCAGTCTCATCGCAAACAACCATCGACTGCGCTTCAACCCAGATCTCGTGACCATCTTTGTGCCGCCAGCGAAAGCGAATCGCTCCTCCTTCGCCTGAAGCAAAGATAGCCGCAGATTCAGCGGCAACTCGCTCCCGGTCGTCCGGATGAACAAGCGATAGCCCAAAGTTCGGCTTCGACAACCATTCTTCCTTGCTGTAGCCAAGCATCCTTTCGACATGACTGCTGATAAAATCGACTCGTTGATCTCCGGTGCCAGGGCTTCCCCATGATTCCCAGACAACGCCCGGCACGTGCGCAACGATGTCCTCGATACGGCGCCGATGAAGCTCCAGCTCCGAGGCGAGTTTTGACTTGTCTGCCTCAGCTTTTCGGCGCTCGCTTATCACTGCCGCAATCACGAGGGTCAATAACGAGCTCGTGCCCACAAACGAGACTAAAAGTAACAGTGAGATGTTGGGACTGGCATGTACAAATGGACCGTAGCCCTGCCGCGCGCCCCACACTGCCAGCCCGGCCATCAATACGATCGCGCTCGTCACCACTCGCTGATCAAACTTCAATGCGGCCCACACCAAACACGGAAGACATAGGTAAGCGAGTGGATAAGTTTTAATCGGTCCCGGAAACCAGCCGCCAAAAACGATCAGTACAACGATCAGCAGCAGCACAAACAGGCTGAAAATCTCCGGCACGTCTCGCGACGTGACCTTGCCTGGTAAACTCCACGCGAGCAGCATTGGCGACACGATTAGCGCGCCAAAACCGTCGCCCATCCACCAGGTCAACCAAAGCCAGGGAAACTTCGCCCATTCGCTCGCGTCGCCCAAACACAAACTCAGACTTCCAATCGTTGCGCTGACAAGCGGCGCCAGTACGACCGCGTAGACGACAAACGTCGTCACGTCGCCAAGCGATGCAAACGACTTGCGCCAGCCTTTCGCGTGTCCCAGGAGCCAACAGGCAAGGAGCGCTTCTAATGTGTTTCCGATGGCGATGCCGAACGAAGAACCAACCGGGATGGCGGTGGGCAAGTTTGTCGCGAGTGCGCCCAGAAAAATGCCCGGCCAGATGCGGCGGCCGAAGATAATTAGCGAGGCGATGGCGATCCCCGTGGGTGGCCAAACGGGAGTGACGTTCGAGTGGAGCGAAGCGAGGGAAAGGCCGAGTTCAGCCGCGGCAAAATAGACGATCGCCACGATTAAACTCAGAACAACCGGGGGAATGTGGTTGCGTCTCATCGAGTGGCTCTCTGTAAGAGCTATTTAATCACTTGCCACAAAGAAGCACAAAAGGCACAAAAATGAACGGAAATCCTTTTGTGCTTTTTGTGCTTTTTGTGGCTGGAAAATAGAAAAAAGCGCGGCGGTTTTTGCCATCCGCCGCGCCAACTATACCCACAGGAGGAAAGGGGTATTCAACGTCCGAAAGTATAGAGGATCTGGGTGTGGGTAGCAATGTGCGCTAGTGCACAATCCGCCTGCTGGAATATGGCTAAAAACACACTAAAACTTGTCAAACAGCATGTTGTCTTATTTTCTCTGCGTATCTCTGCGTATCTCTGTGCCCTCTGCGGTAAACAGGCTGTCCGCATATATTACCGCAGAGGGCACAGAGATACGCAGAGATACGCAGAGAAGAAATTTCAAAATAAGACACGATCTCAAACAGTCTTCTGTGAAGCAATAACCCGCCGCTGTGTTAAGATTCGGTATCCCCTCGCTACAAGCATCACATCGGAGAGTACATGACTACGCGTGACACGATCGTCATTGGATCAGCATTTGCTGATCGAAGGAAAGCAAGTTAAGTTGGTCCATGGACCAGGCGTGCGTTATGGACAGTCACACCGAAAATCTGATGACTGCTGAAAGCAATGCAGAAAGTCCCAACAAAGATCTTGTGGTAGTCGGCTCCTCCGCCGGCGGCATCGGGGCTCTTTCGACCCTGGTGAGCACGCTGCCCAAGAGTTTTCCCGCGCCCATTGTGCTCGCGCAACATCTCGATCCGCAACGCCCGAGTCATCTTAGCTCAATTCTCGAGCGGCGCAGCACGTTGCCGATAGTGGTTGTGAGCGAGAACCCTCCAACCCAGCTCGAGAAAGGTAAGATTTACGTTGTTCCGTCAAACAGGCACGTCACGATATCGGACGGCTTCGTGCTGCTCGATGAAGATCATGCCGATCGGCCCAAGCCGTCCGTTGATAAACTTTTGTCCAGTGCCGCCAAGTCGTATGGTGAACATCTCATCGCTGTGATCTTGACTGGTTCCGGGTCTGATGGCGCAGCCGGAGCGGTTGACGTGAAAAACGCCGGCGGGGTGGTGATCGTTCAAAATCCTCGAACCGCGCCTTATCCCTCCATGCCACTGTCACTGCCACCAACAGCAGTCGATCACGTGGTAGAGATGGAACTTATTGGACCGTTACTCTTTGACATTCTACAGGGTGTCAATTTTCCAGCTACGGAAAAGGTCGAAGATCCGCTCCGAGACCTGCTTGCCGCAGTAAGCGCGCAAACCAATATAGATTTTAGCAACTACAAGCAGTCTACAATCCTGCGCCGTATCGCTCGGCGAATGGCAATTACTCACAACGGCTCCATTCATGAATATCACGATTACATTCGCACCCACCCCGCTGAAATTCAGGAACTGGTGAAAGCATTCTTGATAAAGGTGACCGGCTTTTTCCGTGACCCAGAGGCTTTTGAAGCTCTTCAAAAAACCGTCATTGCCATGCTCATCGAAAAATGCCAAACCAGTGGCCGAAGTTTGCGTTTCTGGTCCGCCGGATGTGCCACCGGCGAAGAGGCTTATTCACTCGCACTACTCGTTGCCGATCATTTGGGACCGGATTTTCCGGACTGGAACGTAAAAATATTCGCCACCGATCTGTCAGCAGATGCGATCGCTTTTGCGCGACGCGGTATTTATCCGGAAAACGTACTTAAAGACCTACCACCTGACTACAAGAAGCGGTTTTTTGAACCCATCGATCATAGTTATCGCATCTCAAAGTCGCTTCGTTCTGCGGTTATCTTCGGCCAGCAGGACCTCAGCCGCGGCGTTCCATTTCCTCGCATCGACCTGGTGAGCTGTCGAAATCTGCTGATTTATCTCAAGCCTGAGCTGCAACAGGTCGTGCTCGATATTTTTGCGTACTCGTTACAGAATTCTCAGGGCTTCCTGTTTCTTGGCAAGTCTGAAACCGCGCGTCCTATCAAATCGAGTTTTGAGCTCGTAAATAAAAAATGGAAGATCTATCGTTGCCTGTCCGGACCGCTCGCCTTTCCCATGAATGAGGCGGCTTCTGCCAGTATCGCGGCGGCGCAACTCGTGCGCGAACCGCGCGGCCGCCCGCTCGTTGCTGTTCCCGCTCCGCCTCCAGTCGATTTGCCTCACGCGGAGATCGAAATCGCGCAACTTCGCCGTATTAATGAAACGATGCTCCGGTACACCACGGTGGCATTCGTCATTATCGATCGCACCTATCGCATTTTGACCATCAACTCGGCTGCACGACGGCTCCTCGGCATTCGCGAGTTTGCTTACGATCAGGATTTCCTGCATACAGTGCGAGGAATGCCTTACCACGAAGTGCGGAATGCAATTGATAACGCCTTTCGCGAACAATCGAGTATGACGCTGAGTGAGGTGGAACTGGACCATACAGTCGAGGGGACCGGACGGTACGTGGATTTCACCATTATGATTCTACAGGTTGAACTGGCGCCTGGGCTGGCGGTAATTACTGCTACGGATGTAACCGAAAGAGTCCAGTTAAAAAGAAAGCTGGAGGCAATGGAGCGTGAGCAAGCCGAGCTGGTCCAGGAACTTGCCTCCGTCAGCAAACGCTACGGCACGATCAACAAAGAGCTGCAAGATGCCAATGAAGAGTTGCAGGCTGCCAATGAAGAGCTGATGCTCACCCAGGAAGAATTGCAGGCGACCAACGAAGAGTTTGAAGCGACGAACGAGGAGTTGCAGGCAACTAACGAAGAGCTCGAGACCAACAATGAGGAACTCCAGGCTAGCAATGAGGAGTTGCAAACCACCAACGATGAACTCTCCTCACGGACTATAGAACTACATGACCGAACGAGACAACACCACGAAGCGCAGTTCCAACTCTCGGCACTCCTTGAACGATTTCCTCATTACGTGATGATCCTGGATGCTGTTGACCTCACGATTGAAACAATCAATCCCGGTTATAAACAATTACTCGCGGGTCGTGACGTGATCGGTCTCTCGCTTTTTGAAGTTTTCACCGGCAAAGACATAGAACAATTAATCAAATTCCTAAGGACCGCGGTTCGGGAGGGACGATCAATCACGACTCCACCAATGAAGGCACACCTCGCAGAGGTTACCGACGTTGATGAGACCAGGTTTATTCATACCATCGTGCCCATTACCGACACGACCTCGGAAATAACCAAGATAAATCGGCTGTTTATTTATAGCGAGAAAGTTAAATAGGTCGGAACCTACCCCCCCCCCACTTGATGACGGAGTAACATTCACAAACCATCTCTTCCAGCAGGGACCGCTGGACAATGTGGAGATGCCCGCGGCGATACCCAATCGCGCCCATGCTCTGTAACGCTCCTGCCGCAACAGTGATCCCGGCGCGTCGAGCACCCACTCTCGACGCTATCGCCTCTTGAGTTAGTCGTAGATTGCTGCCGCCAACGCGGTCGTGGACCATTAGCAACCAACAGCACAGTCGTTCAACAATCGTGTGCCTGGTGTTGCAAATACATCGCTGCGACACTTGCGTAACTATCGCGCGGTAGTACTTAAGCAGCGCCTTCAGGGCGGCTTCGTCTCGTACTAACAGGTGCTCCAATATTCGTCGATCAACTTTAGCTACGTCTCCACTAATTGAGACCCAAACCCATTGCTTGGAGCGGCCACTGCCGAGAATTGCCGACATGCCCACCAAGCCCTCGGGGCCAATCATTAAGGTTTCGACGGTTGTGCCATCCTCTATGATTCCCAGCGTTGAGACCACGGCGTTGAGCGGAAAGTAAACGAAATCTATTTGGTCGCCCTGCTCATAGAGGACCTGGTTTGGTCCAACTGAAACGATCTGCACCTCATGCAACAGGTAGTCTTTGCCCTTGTCTGAGGAAAGCAGATCTCGAATAAGTTCGTTTTGGGATAGAGTATTGAAGACGAAGTGGCCTTCCACTTCAGGGGTCTTGAGATTGATTGACATCCCACCGCACCTTGAGGCTTTCTTTCTGGGATTTTAGTAAACGGAACGGGGGTTTCTATTTAATAAAATGCAACAGGATTCTACTCTCTTTGTATGCTTTCGTACAATGGGAATAATGCAGAGTCGGCCCCCGTGTTATACTTCGTTGAACGCGGTCGTCTGGTATCAGGAATCTTCTGAATCAAAACTGTTCGACATCGTACTGACACACCTGTTTGATGGGCATACAGTCGTCGCACACAACAAGCAGGGTGGCTGTGGTCGGCATATCCTTCCCGACTGACCTTGAGAAATATATGTCGGCCCCGGCCTTAATCCCTGTAACTCCCTAGGACAACTAACGACAATAAGCCCCTTCATAGCGAGCAGCAGCTATGCAATCTAAAAATACCCCCCGTGTCCTTTACATCGAGGACCATGAAGATACTCGCGAGTTGGTTACACTCGTGCTCGAACAGAGAAAGTATGAAGTTGTAACCGGCTCGACAATCAAGAGCGGTGTCGCACTCGCGGGTGCACAGCAGTTCGATCTTTATCTTCTGGATTCATGGCTGCCGGACGGTTCCGGTTTGGACTTGTGCAAGCGGATACGTGAGTTTGATAAGGCCACGCCGATCGTCTTCTATTCCGCGGCGGCGTACGAGATCGATAAGGACCTGGCGATAAAATCCGGCGCGCAAGCGTACCTGATCAAACCGAGCCAGCCGTCGGAGCTCTGTAATCTCGTCACCAAATTGATCGAATCACATCGCGTTCAACCCGCAGCGTGATCTAAACGCCGCAAGCCGGCCGGCCAAATACTCCAGAACAGCAATGCTGACAACCACAGCACAACCGCTGTGAACAGAGTTAAGGCAAGCCAGAACAGCCAGTAAGACGGAAACGTTCTTTCCCAGCCTGGCTGTATCGCATGGGCCAGATTGACGTTCAAATCACGCGGCGTAACGAACCGCGATAACATTTGGATTACGAGATACCAACCAAAGGCCCACCGCCACGCACTTCGGTCCATGCGAACTTTGCTGAGGGCAATCAATGCCACGATGAGTCCGCCGACATGCGCGAGTGTTGAAGTGAGAAACACCCCCCAGGCGAGCACGACGTAGAGAAACCAAATAATTAAACCGGGGATCATCCAGATTGCCGACAGTCTGATCACGAGCGGCTTCTCGAGAAAGAGTCCCAGCGCAAGTAGCAAGTTTCCAACGTTGCACATCCAGAGCATGTGCCCGAGCTGGTTGATTTTCCAGTAGTGTACTCCCTGCGCCAGGAAGAAGATCAGGGGGAGCAGACCCAGCAGGCGCAGTCGTGTGCGGGGAATGAGCTTCATGGATGATTTTCAGGATACAGGAAAACAACCACAAAGGCACAAAAGCACAGATTTTTCATTTTCCGACTTTGTGTCTTCGTGTCTTTGTGGTAAGAATCCCCCGAACAAGTTATGAGTTCTCTGGAAGATCTCCTCAGCAAATCCATCCCAGAATTGAGTGAGCTGTTCGTGCGGCGCCGCCGGCCTGTACCTAAAGGTTTACTTGAAGCTCTGGACGTCGATAAGCGGCAGGGCGCTCATCAACTCGCTCGCCGCATTCGCGGGCGATATCGCGAGAATCGCGCCGAAGGTCAACGTCTGCACTTTCTCCTGCGCTTTGAAATCGAGTTGTGGGCTGATGGGTACGGATTCGTGGCAGGGGTCGATGAAGCAGGCATGGCGCCGCTTGCCGGACCGGTTGTCGCCGGCGCGGTCATCCTCCCGCAGAACTACAAACTGCGCGGTCTGAACGACTCGAAGAAGATCCTCGATCCTGAGAAACGAGATGAGCTCGCCGTACAGATCAAACAGGACGCAATATGCTGGTCAGTCGGAATCGCAGAGGTGGAGGAGATCGACAAGATCAATATCTATCACGCGGGACTGCTGGCGATGCAGCGAGCGGTGCAGGGACTGAGCTGTGCGCCTGATTTCATTCTCGTCGATGCGCGAAAGATTCCGAATTGCCAGGTGCCGCAACGCGGCATCATCCGCGGCGACGCGCTCTCGGCAAGCATCGCTGCCGCCTCGATCATCGCGAAGACGACACGCGACGCGCACATGCTCGAGTTGGACCAGATGTATTCCGGCTATGGGCTCGCCACTCACAAAGGTTATCCAACGCCTGAGCATTGTCGCTTGTTGAAGTCGCTCGGCGCCCTGCCGATTCATCGTCGCAGCTTCGCGCGTGTGAGAGAAGCGTTGGGCCTGGATCCGATCCAGCCCGCGCTCTTTCAGTGCGACGAATCTGCGCAATCTGTGCAATCTGTGGATGTATTTAACGATGGCTTCGTTAACCGAATACAAGAAGAAGCGGAAGTTTGATAAGACTCCCGAGCCCGGCCCAACGAAGAAGCGGACACGCACCGGCCGTTTGTTCGTGGTCCAGAAGCATCGCGCTACGCAACTGCATTACGACTTTCGTCTCGAGGTTGACGGCGTGTTGAAGTCATGGGCCGTTCCGAAAGGTCCATCGCTCGATCCGAAGGTGAAGCGACTTGCGATGCAGGTTGAAGATCATCCGGTTGACTATGCCAAGTTTGAAGGCGTCATTCCGGAAGGCGAGTATGGCGGCGGCACGGTGATGGTTTGGGATTATGGAACGTACAAGCCTGAAGAGACGGACGATGTCGAGGCTGCGTTACGCAAGGGCGACTTCAAGTTCACGCTCGAGGGCGAGAAGTTAAAAGGTTCGTGGGTGCTGGTGCGTACTCGCAATCGACAGTGGCTATTGATCAAGCATCGCGATTACTACACGACGGAAGAGGAAGTGACGGAGCTTGCGCCGGTTTCGATTTTCAGCCGCAGATCGCTGGCGGAGATTGCGGAAGATGAAGGCGGGGACGTCGCGAAGGCTGCCACCGGAGATCCGAAAACGATACCGCGCCGCACCGGCGTGAAGCGTCGCAAGAAAGGCGCGAAGGCCAAGGTCTGGCACAGCAACGCAGGTTAAAGCCATCCACAGATTACACTGATTACACAGATCTGTGTAATCAGTGTAATCTGTGGATGGCTTTAAATAAGTCCTCGATACGACAACTTCCCATCGACAATTCGTGCGGCGGAAGTGAATGGATGTTCTTCGGTCTTGTTCTGATCGATGATGTGAGTGACGGAATGTCCGGCAGCTTTCAGGTAATCAGCGATGAGACTCCGATGACAACGCCACCACAGCGCCTCAGCACACATCACCGTAGTGCGAGCGGTGCCGGCCACTTCAAGTAATTCTTCAACTCCATTTCTAAACTCATCCGTCTCCATGTGGTCTGCATAAGCGCGAAAGGATGAATTGCGCCAGGCAGTGTTATGAGAATCCTTGCGCGGCGTGCGTCGCCCGCCGAGCCTCGGTTCGTGTCGATACTCGATTCCGATACCCGCCAACGATTCAGCCAGCGCGGGCTTATTGAACTGCGGATAACGACGCGAGCCCGGGAAGCTCCGCACATCAACCAATACTTGAATTCCATGCGCTACGAGGATGTGGCCAAACTCTTCACCACTGCGAGTCGAATGTCCGACAGTCCAAACTGTAATCATCTTGCTAATCATGAACGTGAAGTGTAGGCCCGCCGACCGTTAAAGGTAAGCTTCAAGTCGAAACCGTCCCTTCGCTTCGACGAGTGGCTTCCACAAGTCACCGAGCTTCCGCACACGCGCCGGCACGTTGTCGATCCGAAAGTCTTCGATCACGATCCCTCGCTCCAATTCTTTCCACGCCACCGGAGTTGACACTGAAGGCAATTTGTTTGGCCTGACTGAATAGACCGAAGCCAACGTGCGTCCCCACGCGTTCTGGTTGTAGTCAACCAGCACTCTTCCCTTCGGCCGCTTCGACACCTGGTAGATCGCCGTCAAGAGCTTTGGCGCCTGTGAGGTGACGGCGTACGCAAACTCCTTCGCAAACGTCCACACCTGCTTTTGCGTTGGACCACGCTTGATTGGAACGTAGATGTGAATTCCTTTCGAGCCGGTGGTCTTCGCGTAACTTGGAATCTTTAATGAATCGAGCGCCAGCTTTAGAAACAACGCCGCCTCACGGACTTTTTCGAACGTCGCATTCGGCACCGGATCGAGATCGAAGTGCAGGTAATCCGGGCGATCGACGTCGTCACAGCGCGCATACCACTGGTTAAGATCGATGCAACCGAGGTTGATTACCCACATCAACGAAGCCACGTCCTGAACCATCGGGAAGTTGATGATGTTTCCCGACTCATGCTCGATGTTGCAGATCTCAATCCAATCGGGCCGTGGCGAGGGCGCGCGCTTCATGAAGAAGAACTCTCCGGCCGCGCCGTGCGGATAACGCTTCATCACCATCGCTCGGTCGATTACATGGGGAAGCAACACGGGGGCAATGTCGAGGTAGTACTGTATGAGGTCTCGCTTTGTAACGTGCAGCTTCGGCCAAAAAGGCTTGTTGAGGTTTGTTAGCTTTACGATTCGTCCGTAGATCTCGACCTCAAGTGAGTTCTTATCTTTCGGAAGTTTGATTTGCGGGATCTTGCGAGGCTTCGCTGGGGTTGAGCTTCTTTCTACGACGGCCGGGTGAAACTCACGGGTCGGGAAGTTAAACTTCGGCATTAACTTAAAGTGTCACTTTAGAGCTCGTCGATCTGTTGCTCGACAGCCTTGAGACCATTCATCAACACGTCTCGATGCGCAGGGTGCGTGGCCCGCTCGAGTTGCTGGAGCAATCTCGACTTGGAAAGGAGCAGCGAATCGAGTCGTTCCTTTCGTGCACGTTCTTCCGCAGAGGCCGGAGCTGCGCGAGTTTGATCCTTCGGCGAGTTCCCTTCCTCGATTTGATCTGCAACTGCTTTGCTTTCCCAACCTCGCGCCATACAAAAACCTTAGACAGGATTTACATGATTCATTTAATCCTGAACATCCGGTGAACCTGTTAGATGATGGTACCATCCGGGATGACGGCGCTCTTCGGCACGATGATGATGCTGTCGCGAATGAAATATGATCCGCCCGGGCCATCAGCCTCGGCCACACCCGCTTCATTCAACAGCCGCGCATTTTTTCCGATGCGCACATTCTTGTCGATGATCGCATGCTTGACGACAGTTCCCTCGCCTATCCCTACTCGCGGCATTCCTTTCTCCAAATCACTGCGCATCTCCTCGAACGTTTGATATAAATCCGCGCCCATTATGAACGAAGCGTCGATCTGGACGCCTTTTGAAATCCGGCTGCGCAAGCCCACGACTGAGTTAGTCACCTTCGCCCCGTTGATGATGCAACCCTCGCTGATGATCGAATCGCTGATCTGCGACTCTTCAATCTTCGATGGCGGCAGGTATCGTGTGCGGGTGTAGACGGGAGCTTCGGCATCGTACAAGTTGAACTTCGGTATCTTGCTGGTGAGATCGAGATTGGCGCGATAGAAAGCACCGATCGTACCGATGTCTTCCCAGTAACCATCGAACATGTGGGCTTGCACATGTCCTGATTTGATCGCCGCCGGAATTATCTCCTTGCCGAAATCAACCCACTTCGGATCCTCTGCGAGTAGCTGTTCCAAACGATCGTACTTGAAAACGTAAATTCCCATCGACGCCAGAAACGGGCGTCGCTGCGCTTCGCTTGCATCAAGCCCGAGTTTCGTCGTATCGACCTGCATCGACAGCAGCTCATCGCCTTTAGGTTTTTCTTTGAACTCGACGATGCGTCCAGTCTCATCAGTCTTCAATAAACCAAACTCACTCGCAGAACGCGCTTCACAGGGGATCACGGAAACAGTGACATCGGCATTCGCTTGATGATGGCGCTCGAGAAAATCACGATAGTCCATGCGATACAGGTGATCGCCGGAAAGAATCAGCAACGTATCGATGTTCCAGTCTCTGATGTGCGGCAACACTTGTCGCACTGCGTCGGCAGTTCCCTGAAACCAGGTGGGGTTCTCAGGTGTTTGTTCAGCCGCGAGGATCTCGACGAAGCCGTTCGAAAATTGTGAGAAGCGATAAGTCTGCGCGATGTGCCGGTTGAGCGACGCGGAGTTGTATTGCGTCAGCACGAACGTGCGCAGGACGTCGGAGTTGATGCAGTTTGAGAGTGCGATATCGACGAGCCGGTACTTGCCGCCGAGCGGAACTGCCGGTTTCGATCGTTGTTGCGTGAGTGGAAAGAGACGATTACCGGCGCCTCCGCCAAGAATCACTGCCAACAGTTTTGCGTTCGCAGGCATAGTTATTAATAGGCGGAGGATCTTACGGTGGCAGTGGTTTTGCCCGCGGCTTCCTGCGCGATCTTTACGCCAACACTCGCGCCGATTCGTGTGGCGCCGGCTTCCACCATCTTGCGTGCGTCTTCGAGCCCCTTGACGCCGCCTGAGGCCTTCACCCCAAGCTCTGATCCGACGGTGCGTCGCATCAGTGCGACGTCGGCAACCGTCGCGCCGCCTTTTGAGAACCCGGTCGAGGTCTTTACGAAATCCGCGCCTGCATTCCTGGCTGCTACACACGCACGCACCTTTTCATCGTCGGTCAACAACGCAGTCTCGATGATCACTTTACAAATCGCGTCGTACTCGTGTGCGACTTGCGCAACCGAACGAATGTCGTGCTCCACTAGGCAATCGTCGCCACTCTTCAGCGCGCCGATGTTGATTACCATGTCAACTTCTTTGGCGCCGTCGTAGATTGCGCGGCGGGCTTCGTAAGCTTTGACGTCCGGGAGCGTGGCGCCGAGGGGAAATCCGATGACGGTGCAGACGGGAACTCCGCTGCCGATCAAATTACAGGCGGCGACGCGGACCCACGTCGGGTTAACACACACGGAGGCGAAATGATAGGTTGCGGCTTCCTGGCAAAGTTTTTTGATGTCTGCGTCCGTCGCCTCGGGCTTTAATAAGGTGTGATCAATTAGACTCGCCCATTCCCTTGCAGATCCGGTTTCCCCAAGCACCAGACCGATGCGCGCCGCGCCTGCATCGACAATGCGATGCATTCGTTCCGGGCAGCGATGAAAGCATTCAGAGGTGCAGCCGCACATCGCGACCTGATCGTTGCCATCGCCATTGAGCCGGGCGACGATCGCGTCGGTGATTTGCTCGATGAGAGCGTCGTAATCGCCGTTGTTAGAGAAGGACATGCTGCAAGCATTTTAGACTAATAGGCACTATATGACCTATAGGACCTATATTTTCTGATACTGTCGCTGGATTGCGTCGATCTTCGCCACGCGCTTGCGATGCCGCTCCTCGCTGATCTCGGTCGCAAGCCAAACCATTACGATCTCGCGCATCTGTGCGCTGCTGATCGTCTTGCTTCCGAGCGTTAACACGTTCGCGTCATTGTGCTCGCGAGAGTTGCGTGCAACTTCGACCGAATAACACGCGGCCGCCCGAACACCCGGAACCTTATTCGCCGTCATCGCGCTCCCAACGCCTGCTCCGTCAATCACAATTCCCAAATCGGAGCTGCCGTCCGCGACCGCGCGCGCGACTGCGTGCGCAAAGTCAGGATAATCAACTGCTTCTTCCGAATAAGCTCCAAAATCCTGCACTCGATGCCCGAGCTCGGCCAGCACAACCTTGAGCTCTTCTTTCATTTTGAACCCACCGTGGTCAGCACCGACCGCAATCAGTTTCGAAGCTTTCGATCCCCGCCGTGAAGTGCGACGCACAATCTCGATCTTCTTTTCGTTGACGATATCCGCAGCCAGCGGCGTCAACCGCGCATCTTCTCCGATTCGCAGGACCGCACCCGCGTCTAAACCACGCACGTCGTCTTCGGTAATAACGCTCTTCGCTGACTCGTCACGGGTTACGGCAGGTTGCGTGGGGCTTTCCGGAACTGTGTTTACGAAGCGAGTAGACGTTTGAGCAGGAGGCTCAGGACCGGCTTTCTCCAACACTTCGCGCACCAGCGCGCGCACACGATCGCGAGTTGCATTATCAGCCATTGGCATTCCTCAGATCCAACAACCCGTGAAGCCATAGCCAGTTTTCCAAGTTCACCGCAGAGGCGCAGAGAACGCAGAGATTACGCAGAGAAGATATGTTAAGCATTGACCTGAAGGAAGAGCTTGCATAGTATGTCGCACCACACGGCGCATAGCAACATCTTGCTCGACCAACACCTGCATTAAAGGAGAAACAAGTTGGCTACCTCTTCGGCCCAGATCACCTCGGAGTTCAGTAACCCAAACCTTGAAATCCTTATCTCGGAGGAACAAATTCAGGCGCGCATCAAGGAGTTGGGCGCAGAGATCACGCGCGACTATGCTGGTCGCAATCCCTTGTTGATCGGCGTGCTCAAGGGCGCCTGCTTTTTTCTGAGCGATCTACTCCGGTCGATCGACACACGTCTGAGCATCGAGTTCATGGCCATCTCCAGTTATGGCTCGTCAACGCGAACGTCGGGTGAAGTGCGGATCATGAAAGACCTCGACGTGCCAATCGAGGGGCGGGACATACTCGTCGTTGAAGATATTGTTGACACGGGCCTGACCCTCTCGTACCTGCTCTCTAACCTGGAGTCGCGCGGCGCCGCGAGCGTGAAGCTTGCCGCGCTGCTCGACAAATTCGAGCGACGGCAGAAGGAAGTTAAGATCGACTATCTTGGTTTCAAGATCCCCGACGAGTTTGTCGTGGGCTACGGTTTGGACTTTGCCGAACGTTACCGCAACTTGCCGTTCATTGCAGTATTGAAGAATCCCGAGGCGTAGGAGGAACCACGTGAAGAAGCTTCTCTCAGCTACTGTCTTGCTGCTTGCTGCTGTTTCAATTCACGGTCAGCAGCGAGACTTTTCGCAGGTCCAGATCAAGGCGACGAAAGTTGCGGGCAATGTGTACATGCTCGAAGGCTCCGGCGGCAATATCGGCGTGTCTGTCGGCCCAGACGGCATTTTGATCGTAGACGATCAGTTTGCGCCGCTCGCCGACAAGATCAGGGCCGCGCTCAAGGGACTCAACCAAGGGAAGTTGCGTTTCATCCTGAACACTCACTGGCACGGCGATCACACCGGCGGCAATGTTGTCTTTGGACCAGAAGCTCCAATCATCGCTCACGACAACGTGCGCAAGCGCCTTTCGACGGAACAGAAGTCGGAAGTCTTTAAGACCACGACTCCCGCCTCGCCGAAAGAAGCACTGCCGGTGATCACTTTCGATCAGTCTTTATCCGTTCACTTCAATGGCGAAGAGATTCGCGTGATTCACTACCCGCAGGGTCACACTGACGGCGACAGCGTTATCTTCTTCACAAGTTCAAACGTGGTCCACCTTGGCGACGATTTCTTTGCCGGACGATTTCCGTTTGTGGATTTGGAGAGTGGCGGCAGTATCGAAGGGCTCATCAAGAACATCGGCGAGATCATCGGCAAGATTCCGGCGGATGCGAAACTCATTCCCGGCCACGGTCCGCTTTCAACTGTTGACGATCTCAAGTCGTACCACCGCATGCTGCAACAGACGACGGACATTGTGCGCCAAAAGATGAGCGCCGGAAAAACACTGGATCAGATCAAGAGCGAAGGCCTGCCGGACGAGTGGAAACCCTGGGGTACAGGATTCATCAAGACCGATGTCTGGATCGAGACGATTTACAAGAGCCTGAAGAAGTAGACAGGATTTACAAAATTTACATGATTAAATCTTGTAAATCATGTAATCCTGTCTAAAAGCATATCCTGTAAATCATGCAAATCATGTAATCCTGTCTAAAAAGCTTTTTCCGACACTCAGCCTCAAATCGAAATTGTGCGCGATGGTCTGCCCGATATCAGCCAGCGACTCTCTTGTTCCGAGATCGATGCCGACTCGCGCATTCTTTCCATAAACTAATAAGGGCGCATATTCGCGCGTGTGGTCTGTCCCAGGGAAGGTTGGGTCGTTGCCGTGATCGGCGGTAATCATCATGACGTCATCTTCACGCATCGCTGACTCGATTTCCGGAAGGCGTGAGTCGAAGTGTTCGAGTGCTTTGGCGTAACCTTCCGTGTCGCGCCGGTGGCCGTAAAGCATGTCGAAGTCAACCAGGTTTGAAAAAATCAAACCGCGTGTCGAATCTTTCAGTGCTTTGATAGTCTGGTCGATCGACTGCTCGTTGTTCTTCGCTGTCAGATCCTGCGTTACACCCATCGAATCATAAATCGAAGCAATCTTTCCGATGCAAACGACGTCGAGATCCTCATCGGCGAGCGCCGGCAGTAAATTCTCGCGCGGCGGCGGCACGGCGTAATCGTGGCGATTTTCCGTGCGATAAAACGCGCCCGGCTTACCCAGGAAAGGACGCGCGATCACTCTACCGACTTTGTGTTCGCCGTCGAGTATGCGGCGCGCGATCTCGCAGATCTCGTAGAGCCTGTCGAGCGGAATCACTTCCTCGTGAGCTGCAATTTGAAAAACCGAATCGGCGGACGTGTAAACAATCGGCTTACCTGTTTTGACGTGCTCTTCACCGAGCACTTTGATGATCTCGGTGCCTGATGCCGGAGTGTTGCCGAGAATTCCCGGCACGCCGGTCTCTTTGATGAACTTATCGATCACCGATGAAGGAAACCCGTTGGGATAAGTCGGAAAGGCACGATGCAAGATGATTCCCGCCATTTCCCAGTGCCCTGTCGTCGTGTCTTTGCCATTCGAGCGCAAAGCACAGCGGCCATATGATCCGCGCAGTTGGTCCAACGGCGGCATTGCTTCCAGCGGTCGAATGTTGGCGATGCCGTATTGTTGCAGATGAGGCAGACGCACCGGGCGCGACTCGAGAATATGACCAAAGGTATCGGCGCCCGCATCGCCCCACTCGGGAGCATCGGGCATTGCGCCGATACCTGCGCCATCAAGAACGATTAGTAAGACGCGGTGGAACGGAGACGAAATGGGCATCTATTGTTTCGGGGCGTAGTAACCGTCGCGCGCACGGACCTCTGCTTTGTCCTTCAACCCGCGCACTTCAAGTTTGATCGCGCGATACTTTCCATCGCGCGCCTTGTTGGTTGGGTAGTAACCCAAACTGTAAAGCGTGCCGATGTCAGACGCCACGCGCGCGAATGCGGCTTTTGCATCCGCCAATGTCGCAGCCTCAAAACTTCTACCACCGGAAACGCGCGCCAGCTCGTTCATCTCGCGCCGCGCCAGATTATAAAGGTCGCGGCTGATCGACATTCTTTCGAACGGGCCCATCTGGCAGAAGTTGTTGAAGTTTTCTTCCTTGGCTTTGGGAAAGAATAGCTGTCTGTAACGTTGTATCTGTTTTTGCGAAAGCGAAAGCTGACCGTCGTCCTGGCAATCCTTCATCAAGCGATCTTCTACAAAGTCTTCCGTGTTGACTTGAATGAAGTAGCACGCAAGACCCGCTCGCGATAGTTTCATTTTCGCGGTCGCGAAATCGGAGTTGCTCGACGAATCAACTCCATCAGTCAACGCTACGACAGCGCGCCGGCCACGCACTTCATCTCGCGGTGGCTCACGAAAGATGCTGTCGGCAACTCGCTCGAGCGCGTCGTAATAAGGCGTGCCCTGGCTCGCGCCAAGATTCTCGATCGCCGCTCGCAATTTTTCGCGATCATTCGTCAGTGGTGTCAACACTTCAACAGTGGCGATCGGATTCGCGACCGTTTGCGCCATATTGAATGATACAACTCCCACGCGATCACCGGGACGCAGCGCTTCGATAAAACTGTTCGCGGCGGAGCGTATCAACGCAACGTCATCGCGCGTCGAGCCCGAAGTGTCGAGCAGCAATGCGATTTCGAAAGGAGTCTCGGCAGTGCCGAAGTTGGCGATTGTCTGCGGCTGGCCATCTTCGATGATACGGAAATTTTCCGGGCGAAGACCTGAGAGCGGATGACCGGAGCTATCGGTCACGACTGCGGGAACCGAGACTAGCTGTGTATCGACTCTGACGACGTCACCTTCGTCAACCTCATCGGAAGTCTTTTTCGCTTCGGTTGTTTGTTCAGTTCCGTTGACGCGTCGCGGCCGTTGCGTCGGTTGCTGGGTAATCTGCTGGGCGCGCGTTCCTTGAATGATCAAAGAGCACGCAAAGATCGCGATCAGGAGAACTATCCGCCCGGGCAAAACACGATGAAGCTTTGTAAATATTGACATAGCGGTAAAACTGGATGGGCTCTCGTGGAAAGAATATAAACCGCGCGCGGCTTAACTGCAAAATCGGGAGTCAGATTTACGCTTACCTGGTCTGGACTGAAATAGAGGATGGCTCTGTTTGGGAGAGGTCACCATTTCCAATCTATTCTATATAAATCCAATGTAACTTCGGAGAATCTACCGTCCAAGTGATTGTTTTGGCCCCAGTCTTTGCATCAAAACCTTCTTCGACCTTCGGGTCCTTATGTAACTCCGGTTTAGCATTACAGTCTATGCCATCCATAGATTTAACCTCATAGCTAAGGTATGGCTTATTTTTAGGAAAGCTCACTTTCATAGTTAGTTGTTTCGTGGGATGGGCCACATAAAACGCGTGCCAATCACCTTTCTCTCCGTTATGTGCGTTCCAGAAATCTATCTCGTATGACAGATTGAAAGGACTGTCTATCGCTTCTTTACCGATGTCAAAATACAGCATATAAGAGTGCTGAACTTCAGGGGAGCATTTCCGGTTGTCTTTAATACCCTCTACGTTGTGAGTGGAAGAACGCCACTCAGGCAAGAATCTGGATGTGGTGCCCAACCTATGTCCGAATTTCGCGTCTTGGTTCAATTTTCTGGCAACAAACGTCCCGTATAGTGTCGCTTTAGACGCCTTTAGTTCTTTACGCTGTTTTTCATCTAACTCTTTCCAGTTCTTCGTTAAATCCAGACTTACGGTTGCGTTGTCTACCAGAATTAAAGGTTCGCCCGCGTCGTCTAGTGGTCGTGAGTTAGCAGGGGGAATTGCAGAAGCATCGGCAGATTCAGATTTCCATTCCTTGTACAGCATGATCGAAGCGGGTATGAGCGCAGCCATTACCACAGCGATTCCAGCAATAATGGCCGGCGGTACGGTATCTTTCGAATACCAGGTATTAGACTTCGGTACTTGCTTAGACTTTGACATTACAAGCCTCCATTTCCTTGCTGGTGTTGTTCTCGGCAAATGGGAGAGTCAGGCCGTTTGTAAGTACAGAAAACTAATAAATTCGAGATAATCCCAAAAAATAGATGCTCTGTTGATAATTGTGGGATGTCTAAATTTCTGCATTCCCGACCATGCTTATACAGGGGGGTCACAGCTAATGAAGAAGTGATCCAAAGCTGCTTCAACTCTAAACTGCACTACATCGCATCAAGTCAATGAGGCTTGACACTCCTGCCGGGTTCTCATAGCATGACGACTCGCTGCTTGCGAAGACGTGCCCGACAGTTTTGACGGGATTACCGTCTGTTGAGAAAGAGGACTGGCGGCAGGGCCGGTCCAACGAAGGCACGTACGTCAATGGTAGACGGCTTCCCTTACAAGGAAGAGGTTGGGGGTTCGAATCCCTCCGTGCCTACCAAAACACGAGTTTTGCGGAGTCGTAGTTCAGTTGGTTAGAACGCCGGCCTGTCACGTCGGAGGTCGCGGGTTCGAGTCCCGTCGGCTCCGCCACTTACTTTCGTAATCACCTCGCATAGTCGCGACTTGTTGCCCAGCAAGTCCGCCCATAATTTGCACAGTTCCCGGCCCGACTAACGTCTTCAGTTTCAGTCAGGAGATCCGCCATGAAAACCCTGCGCTTCCTGCAAGCTGTTCTGATTCTTTTCGCATCGACTCTGATAACCGCCGGATACCAAGTTCAGTCTTCCGGACCAGCCCTTGGAGAAACGATCAATCTCGCGTCGTTCCAATCGCAAAAAGGTCGCACTCTTGCTGAAACGATCAAGGGACATTCGCTTGCGATGCTGGTGGTGATTGATCCCAACTGCGGAACATGTGCAACAGCGAAGGATAGTTTGCGCAGCTTGCGGGATCGCGTGGAAAAGGCAGGCATCACTTATTACGTGTTGATGCTTCCGGCTGAAAACGACGCGCAGAAGTATTTCGCATTCGCCGATTCTTTGAATCTGGGTGCAGAGTCGTTCGTCTGGTCCAGTGCCGATAGTAAACCTCCAAGCTCACTCACGACATTGACCATCCCTTCACATATTCTTGTAACCACCGAAGGCCTCGTCGTTGATAAATGGCCCGGAATTGATAAGACTGCCAGTAGTAGTGAAGGCATGGTTAATCAGATCGCGTCTGCTGCGGTGGCACACTTGCGCCATCGACGCGCAAATTAAATATCATCTTGCCTATTGACCGCAGACGCGTTTTGACTAAAATCCTCATAACGGTGAATGTGGTTGCCGGGGTGAGGACGGTAACCAATCGAGGCTGAATGCCTCCGCCAACCTTGAGAGGCCGGTCCAAAACCGGCCTTTCGGTTTTTTGGCGCGAAAGGCACAGGAGTTTTGGGCCACAAAAGGCACAAAAAGCACAAAAAATTACTATGATTTCGGTTGCTGAAGCTATCCAGATCGTCCGGCAGCAAACACTAGTGCTGGCAGCAGAACGAGTGGAATTGCCACGCGCGCTTGGTCGCGTGCTGGCCCAGGACGTCGTCGCGGATTCGGATCTGCCTCCATTCGATCGTTCCCAGATGGATGGTTACGCGGTGCGCGCGGATGATGTTAAGTACGCTCCCGCACATTTGCGAATTGTTGGTGAGTCGGCCGCAGGCAGAGGTTGGCACCACCAGTTGGAGGAAGGACAGGCGGTGCGGATCATGACCGGCGCGCCTGTCCCCGAAGGCGCTGACAGCGTGCAGCAGGTTGAGCTCACTCACGAACTCAAGGATGGCACCGTGGTCGAACTGCTCCAGAGTGTCGAAACAGGAAAGTCTATCGTCCAACGCGGCGCGGAGATCAAGGCCGGTGAGATTGTCGCGAGTACAGGAACCACTATCAGCGCTGCGACGATGGCAGTGCTAGCTGCATTTGGTTACGCAACTGTAGAAGTGTTTCGCCGGCCTCGTGTTGGAGTACTTGCTACCGGCACCGAACTGGTAGCCGTAGATCAAAAACCCGGACAGGACCAGATTCGCGATTCCAACAACTACTCGATTGGCGCCTATGCAGAACTAGCCGGCGCGACTATCGAACGTCTGCCGTTGACTGGGGATGAAACCTCATTGCTGCAACGCCAGATAGCTGAAGCCGCCGAGCGTTGTGATGTCATCGTCACTTCCGGCGGAGTGTCGATGGGTGTTTATGATGTGACCAAGTCAGCTCTCAAGGAACTGGAAGCGGAAATATTTTTTGAACGAGTCGCACTTCGTCCAGGCAAGCCGACAGTATTCGCGCGACTGCCGAATGGGACGTTTGTGTTCGGTTTGCCGGGTAATCCCGTGTCAGTGTCTGTAACGTTCAATTTGTTTGCGCGCACTGCGCTGCTGGCGATGCAAGGCGCAGCGGAACCGGCGTTGAAGCAGGAAACCGCGGTGTTGGCTCGTGGTGTGAAGGGAACGGCAGATCGAGAAAGTTATTTGCCGGCGCAACTGACGACAAATGACGATGCTCAACTCATTGCGTTTCCGCTGAAGTGGGGCGGCTCGTCCGACTTCGTCGCGTTTGCTGTAGCGACTGGATTAGCGATCGTGCCGGCAGGTGTTAAGTCGATTGAGGCTGGATCGTTGGTGAATGTTCTCCGCCTACCGCAGTAACCACAAAGGCACAAAAGCACAAAGGATAAACGCACAGCTAAACCATTTGTGCGTTTGTGCCTTTGTGTTTAGTCAAACCTGCAGGATCGGCGCGATTCGTTCCGTCAATCCTTTGAATCCCAGAAAACCCGGCAAGCGCTCGATGCGGCCGGCAATCTTTCGATCGAAGAAGTCCAGCCCTTCTTTTCCCGGCCACAGAGTGGACATCACGTAATTTGCCTCGCGTTCGGGCTTGGCGCCCTGGCCCACCGGCGTCCAGAATTTTCCGATGATGAACCGCGCCAGATTTCTCGAAAACCTCGTCTCCCCAAGCTTCACTCGCGCCACGTTCCAATAGAAGCTCGAATGGATCGACTCTTCCTGCACGATCCCGATCAGCAGTTGTTTCAGCACGGGATGGCCGGCGAGCTCTGAAAGCCGCCGGTATCCGTTCATTGCCGTGATCTCGTTGATCGCGCCCCAAACCATGTGCGCGCCGTGAAAGTATTTTCCAAACGGTCTCGTTGCGTGGTCCACCAGGTAACTTCCGATTGTGTAGAGCCGCGGAATTTTGCGTGTCGCGTCAGCCTGCCAATTCTTTCCGGTTGCAACTCCAGCCTCTTCCAAAAATCGATTGAGCAGGTTGGCGTGATGCAGCTCCTCGACACTCCAACGATCCATGAACTTCCTGATTATCGGATCTTTGCCGGTCGGCGTACGTCGCAACTCCTGGTAATACATATCAGTGAAGTATTCAATGTCGCGCATGTAAACGAGCACTGGGATAAACGCCGGATTGATCGGGAAGTTTTTAATCTCATTCCAACGAATGCTGTTCACGTACTCCTTTGATAGAGCGCGCGGTTGGCGCTCATACCATTCCAGCACTTCTTTGTCAGTTTCAAACACAGATGGAACCTCCAAAGGGATCAACAACTCGATTAAGTTTACGATCACACCGGCTAACTTGGATTTTTTATTACTTCAGAACAGCTCCTGGGATCGAGAGTGGGAAGAAGAGCGTGAGACCTACCCGTATGAGGGCTTTGTCCCCGTGTTCGCAGGATAGACGTAAACGTTGCCGGGTGTCGAGATCTACTTGCTTGCGATGGCGCTTTTGTTATCTACTTCCTCGCGATGACCAAACTCTCACACGTTGACGACCAGGGTCGCGTCCGGATGGTCGATACCGGAAACAAGGAGATTACTTTGCGACGCGCAGTGGCTTCTGCGCGCGTTTTGATGAATCGTGAAACCGTTGCCGCACTCCGCGAGCATCGCACTCCGAAAGGCGATCCACTCGAGGCAGCGCGCCTCGCGGGAATCATGGCAGCGAAGCGAACTTCGGATCTGATTCCACTCTGTCATCCACTTCCGATAACTCACATCGATGTTCAGGCAACAGTGGAAGACGAAGGCGTTGCACTTCAGGCTGAAGTTTCGACGAACGCGCAAACGGGTGTTGAGATGGAAGCGCTAACGGCAGTCTCGGTTGCCGCGCTCACGATCTACGACATGTGCAAGGCGCTGGAGAAAGGGATGACGATCGCTGACGTGCGACTGGAGAGTAAGACCGGCGGCAAGTCGGGAGATTACCAGAGGAAACTTTAACCACAAAGGCACAAAGTCACAAAGCATATGCTTGATCTTTTGTGTCTTCGTGCCTTTGTGGCAAAGAACGTGGGGGAACCTGCCGCCGCCATTGTGCGTTAATCATCGCGGCACTAGAATAAGGCCACAGATTCCAGCGGAATTCGGAGAAGTTGAAATGAGACTAAGGCTTCAACACGACGCACGACCCCAAGCATTGACGCTGCTCATCGCAGCCACGATTTCAGTCCTGCTCTGGTTCATCCCTTACGCCGAATTTCTGACTTATCCTTTCCGAATTTTCGTGACGTTCATACACGAAGGTGGACACGCACTCGCAGCCTTGTTGACCGGCAACTCCGTGGAGAGCCTCGCTGTGCACATCAATGGTGAAGGTTTAACTATGAGAACCAAGGGTGGGATCATCTCACAGGTTTTCATCTCCAGTGCCGGTTACCTCGGCTCGATGGCTTTCGGCGCGTTGCTGCTGATACTGATTCGCAAAGCGGTTGCCGCGCGTCTTGTGCTGCTGGCCTCGGGAATTTACGTTTTTGTCATGGCACTAATCTTTGGCCTCATGACGCCGATATTCTCGTGGAGCAACTGGTCGGGAATTCCGTTCACTCTTTTCGCCGGTACGCTTATCGCCGCCGGTCTGGTGTTAATAGCGAGATTTGCGAGTGCGCGCGTCGCGGCTTTCTTTGTCAGCTTTCTGGCGGTGCAGTGCGTGCTGAACGCTTTGTTTGATCTGAAGGACCTAATTTTTCTGTCGTCACCGTTCGAGACGGAAGCTCGCCCCACTGATGCGTTGAACATGGCCCAGGCCACAGGCATTCCGGCGATCTTTTGGGCAGGAATTTGGATCACAATTGCTTTTGTAATCCTATGGTTCGCGATGCGACTCTACGTGGCCGGACGCGACAAAGGCTTCCAGCCTGATCTGCCGTTCGAAGAACCTCCACCGATCTAAAAAACAAACCGCGCCTGCACCTGAAACATCCGCGGCGGATCGATGTTAGCAAACGCCGGGATCGCATTCGGCGACGTCCCTACAGCACCCACAAACTGCCCGAACGTCGGCACCGCCGTCTGACCAGTTCCGAAGACCGTCACGCCACGCCCCAGGAAGTTTCCGTGATTGAAAAGATTGAAACCTTCCAGGCGCAGCAGGATCGCTTTGCTCTCTGAAAATCGGAAACGCTTCTCCACAAACGCTGAAACTTCCGAAGTGGGTGTGCCAAGAAACGCCGACTTGCTCAGGATCACGCCATTGATCACGGGACGATCGTTGTTGATGCCGTCACCATTGTTGTCCACACCCGTCGTGGCATTGAACGGACGCGCCGACGCAAACATCGATACGGTGCCGCCGGTGATGTCGAACGGAAAGTGATAGTGGAACGTGATCACCGCGCGATGACGCTGATCGACCACGCTTGGTCCACGTTCGACCTCGCCGAGTTGGCCGATGTGACTCTCATTCGGTCCAATGCCGTTGCCGTCGGGCTCGAAAGTGTTCGTCGCCTTCGACAACGTGTAACTCACCGAAGCGTACATGCGTCGATTGCCGCGGTAGCTGAACTGCGTCTGCAAGCCATCGTAATCCGCCACGCCAAGATTCATGATCACGTTCACCTGTCGCACTCCGCCGGGAACAGGAACAATCGGACGCTTGCTGTTGGCAACAACGACCGACCGGGTCGGGTTCTCCGCCGAACGTTCGACGAACGGTGCCGGCGCATTCAAGTCAACGGTGCGATCGAGATTGGACCAGTGCTGGTGCACGTAGTCAGCGCCGAAAAACAATCCTTTGAAGAATTCCCGCTCCGCGCCGAAGGTAAAGACCTGGCTGCGCGGGTTGACCAGCTTATCCGGATAATTCGGCAGCAGATCGAAATTCAGTCCAAACCTTGAAAACTGTTCGCGATAAAAGTCACGCAGGCCGGCGCGGATCGTGATGTCCCGTGCAGGCAGTTGCGAAGCCGTAAGGGTTCTCGGATCGACGTTAACCGGCAGGCAGGAGCCGACCAGGCAGGTTGGGAATCCGAGTTGGCCCGGAATTGCCGTGTAGGTCGTCAAACCATCGAGCCCGTTCACGAGATAACCGGCCACAGCATTTGAACGGATTTGCGTGTAGTACATCGCGTAGCCGCCGCGAATCGAGAGCCGTGAATCGCCGCCGGGATGCCACCCAAAACCGATGCGCGGCACGAAGTTCTTCTTCGCATCGGTGAGCGTTTGGCGGTCGTAACGAAGGCCAACGTCGAGGGTGAAGTCGCTGCGCAGGTGAATGCTGTCCTGCACGAACACGGTGTTGAGCCATTGCGGCAAGTTGTAGCTGCTGATGCCGAAGTTGATCGGCTGCGTGTAATTCTGCACGTCTGCAAGCGTTAACTGGCCGAACGGCGCGGTGGTGTTGTTTCTGAATGTGAACGTGCCGAGGATTGCTGTGCCCGGCTCGCTGCCGGTTCCACCGGACCGGTGATGGATGATGCTGCCGCCGAAACGCAGGTAGTGTTTGCCGAGCGACCACGAGAGCGTGTCAGAGAACTGCACCTGGTGGCCCCACAGATCGGAGGCACGCGACTGTCCAATCGTAAACGGCACAGCGCCACCGCGCGTATAAGTTGTCGAGAGCGTTTGCGCTTCCCACAGCGTCACCGGATCGCCGTGCAGGTATGCAAAGCGCGCTTCGTTTAGAACTCGCGGATTGATAACCAGCGTGTGATTGACCTGCGCTGTCCACGATCGGCGTGAGTAACGACGCGCAACGCTCGGCGCGTTTGTTCCACCAACTGCGTCCTGCGGATTATCGTCAGAGAAACGATCGACATTCACGCGAAACATCAGGTTCTGATTAGTTGTCAGTTTGTGGTCCACGCGACCATTGAATAGGAACTGCCGGTAATGACCCGTGTAATCGAGACTGCCATCCGCCGGCAACACAAACGCCGGGAGCGAAGTCGAAAGAAAGGTCGTGCGGTTCTGTCGCGTGTAATCGGCAGTCGCAAAAAAGAACGTCCGATCTGCAACGATTGGGCCGCCGATCGAGGCGGAATACTGTTGTAGCGCGTCGGGAATGTCTACCGGATTGATTGCCTTAAGCGTCGTTGGAGTGACGCAGGTCGGTACTGACTTCGGGCAGAAGCCCTTCGTCGAGAACGTCTTTGCCTGCCAGTCACCCGGACGGATCATGAACAGTCCTTCACCGTGAAAATCGTTTGTGCCCGACTTGGTAACGATGTTGAGTGCTGGTCCGGCGGTCCAGCCATACTCGGCCGAGAACGCATTCGAGAGGATCGAGATCTCCTGGATCGCATTGAGTGGGATGGTGGCAATCGCAGTTTGGCGACCCCACCCTTCGTCATTGTTCGCGCCGTCGAGGGTGAAGGTCGTGGCGCGTCGTGAGCCTGCCCCGGTGATGAAATAAGTCTGATTGACGAAGAGGTCACCGGTTCCCTTGCCTTGCCGGAAAGCCGAGTTGAGCAACGGCAGCGTTGAGACTTTCCGTCCGAGAATCGGCGTCTCGTTAATCTGTTCCGTTTTGAGCGGAAGGCCGATCTGCGGATCGGCACGGACTCCTTCCGCAGTGCCGTAGACGGTGACTTCTGCGGATTGCGAGCCGGCCTGGAGCGTCACTTTTAACGTCGCGGTCTCGCCGGAGCGCAGTGTGAGGCCTTCACGCTGTTCGTTGCCGAAGCCTTCACGCGTCACTGTCACGGTGTAAGTTCCCGTCAGCGACAACGCGGGAAACGTGGCCGTGCCGTCAGTGCCTGAGATGGTCTCACGCGAGGCGCCGGTCGCTGAGTTGACTACAGAGACTCTCGCGTCTTTTATGACCGCGCCGGTTTGATCGTTCACAACGACTATCATCGTCGCGGTGTTTGGTGACTGCGCCGCAGCGAGTGTGATAAGCGCAGACAGGAGTAGCGGTAAGGAAAGTAGTAGCTTGAATTTCATAGGGGGAGATTGTGGGGCTAAAACGGAATTACTACCAATGGCCGTAGGCGCACTAACCACGGATGACACGGATCTTAAATCCGAATTTTAAATCCGTGTTATCCGTGGTTAACTGAGAACGACGACGACCTGTTCGACGAGGTGATGGACTGAGGCAAGCACTTGCGGGCGGCTCTCGATTGTCACTCCGATCATGACGAGCAAACTGAGCACAAACCAGGGTACGAAACGAACGAGTGAGGCATTGCTGACCAGCAGGCGCGGATCGGTCGCGGCCAATTCAACCAGACGTTTGACTCGAACCTTGACGCCGCGCGCGTCCTCATTCAGAAACGCCGAGACAGCCGCCGGCATCACGTGACGTTGTCCTTTTGGAATCATTCTGGCAATCCGAACCAGCGCTGACGCGAGGTTCAGAGCTACAAGCGAACTCTGCTGTGCCGCATATTCATCCGCCGCTGATTCTGAAGCCTCGCTCCACGCACGATCCAACGATCGACCGCAAGGAATGAGCAGTAACGCCGCACGGCTGACTCGCGTCACTGTGCGTTTGAAATTGTCGCCGGCAGCCAAGTGACCATACTCGTGAGCGATCGCAGCCGCGAGCTCTTCTTCGCTGAGCGACTCGAGCACCTGGTTCGCGATAAACAGTCGCGGGCGAATCGCGCCGACCACCGCGATAATCGGAAACGAATGTTGCAAGACAAAAGTCGGAACTTCGATCGATTCGAGTTCGATCGGCGTGGCCGACGCCATCCAATCTTTAAGTAGTGAACGAGTAGCCAGCCACGAGCGAACGCCGCGCGAGATGGCCAGGCCCACGCCGAGAGCGGAAAGCGTTGCCAGTGCGCCGAGTTTTAGGCTGACGAATTCGTTGGTCGTGTGTGGCTCGTAAACGAGATACGACGGGATCATGAACACCGCGATCGCCATGATGGCGATGACTGGCGGCCCGATGCGCATCACAAACAGTATCTCTGCGCGTGTGCGTGCGGAACATCTGCGGAGCAGCGGCTTGCAGAGGCGGCCCGCACCTGCCGCTACCATCGTCGCGGTCGCATTGATGGTAAGCAGTAAGGCGAGAACTAAAGTGATGCCAAGAAACGCGTACATTAGCTCTTCCGCCGCAACTCCCGTTTCTTTTCCTGGACCAGGCGATCGAGCTCATCGAGCAGCTCGCGGTCTCTTTCGCTGATGGTATCAACGATGCAAGCGAGCACCGGTTCGACGCCATCCGCTCCTTGACCCAGCAGTCCATCGACGACGTCTTCCTTGATTCCGCGATCGAGGTCGTCGCGCGAAACGACGGCGGCATAGACAAACGCGCGTCCGTCTTTGCGTCGCTCGAGCAATTTCTTTTTGAAGAGACGATCGAGCGTGGTCATCAAGGTTGTGTAAGCGATCCGCTCGTCGAAGGCACGATAAATATCGCGCACACTAACTTCACCGAGGCGCCACGTCTCTTCCAAAACCTGGCGTTCGAGCTTGCCGAGAGCGAAACAGGCAATTTCACGCGGGCGGCGGAACCCGCGGAGTAGAAACTGAGAAGTCTTCATGACGCGAAGGATTGTCTGCTGATAGGAGGATGATGTCAATCGTATTAGCCGCGGATTAACGCGGATTTCGCTGATCTGCGTTTAGGTTTCGCTGATCTGCATTTATCAGCGTGAATCTGCGGCTTCATTTGGCTCTCGCCCGGTCTCGCGCTATCATTGCCGTTTGCGAAGAACCCCGGATTCGTGTCTGTATGCCTGAAGAAGCCATTCAAGTTAGAGGAGCCCGCGTCAATAACCTCAAGAACGTCTCCTTCTCTATCCCCATAAACCAGATGACCGTGGTTACCGGCGTCAGCGGCTCGGGCAAGTCTTCCCTCGCGTTCGACACGATCTATGCCGAAGGCCAGCGGCGCTACGTTGAGTCGCTCTCCGCTTACGCGCGCCAGTTCCTGGAGCGAATGGATAAGCCTGATGTAGACGAGATCCAGGGAATTGCCCCGGCAATCGCGATCCGGCAAAAGAACTCAACGCGCAATCCACGTTCGACCGTCGGTACACAGACCGAAATCTACGACTACCTGCGCCTTCTCTTTGCGCGCGTCGGCCAGACTTACTGCCGAGTTTGCGGACGACTCGTTACGCGCGACTCACCGGAATCGATTGCCGACGAAGTCCTCGGCAACCTCACGGAAGGAACAAGGTTTTACGTGCTCTTCCCTGCTTCCGCAGGCTTGACGGAGCCGGAAGCGTCGAAGCGTCGCCGCGGCGGTGCGTCGCGCCAGTGGCTGACCGCACACCTCATGAGCCTGATGCAACGGGGTTTCACTCGACTGTTCTTTGAAGGAAAAACTATCGAGTTGCAATCGCCGGACGATTACCCGCGCGACGATTTCAAAGATGTATACGTGCTTGTCGATCGTCTGACCGCCCGTCCTGACGTTCGGCAACGCCTGGTCGATTCACTCGAGATCTGTTTCCAGGAAGGACACGGAACAGCGCTTATCGAAACCGCCGAGGCAGAACCCAAACGAATGTGGTTCTCCGAACGGTTCGAATGCAAGTATGACCATACCGTTTACGCGACCCCGGAGCCGCGGCTGTTCAGTTTCAATAATCCGTACGGCGCCTGCCCGACCTGCCAGGGATTTGGAAATACGATCGGGCTCGATCTCGATCTCGTCATTCCCAATCCCGGCCTGTCACTCAAAGATGGAGCGATCGAGCCCTGGACCAAGCCGCAGCACGAATGGGCAATGGCGGAGCTGAAACAGTTTTGCCGCGCGGAAAAGATCTCGATGACCGTTCCCTTCAATCAGCTTTCGCGCGCCGAGCAAAACGCGATTATCGAAGGTCGCGGCGACTGGGGCGGCGTGCGCGGGTTCTTTGAATGGATGGAAACGAAGAAGTACAAGCTTCACGTTCGCGTCTTCCTCTCAAAATACCGTGGCTATACTTTGTGTCCTGACTGCGGCGGCGGACGTCTGCGCCAGGAAGCGCGCGACGTAAAAGTCGGTGACCGAACGCTGCCGCAAGTTTGCGCCCTATCGATCAAGGACGCTGCCGAATTTTTTGAAACACTCGAGCTCTCGACCGAGCAGACCGCGATCGCCGAACGAATTCTTTTCGAAGTGCGGCGGCGGCTCCGGTTTCTCGTGGAAGTCGGACTCGATTACCTGACCCTCGATCGACTCGCATCGACACTCTCCGGTGGCGAAGCTCAACGAATCCAACTCGCGACTAATCTCGGGTCGTCGCTCGTCGGCGCGCTTTACGTGCTCGATGAACCCTCGATCGGTCTGCACCCGCGCGACAACGATCGACTCATCCGTCTGCTCAAGAACCTGCGCGACATTGGCAACACGGTGTTAGTCGTCGAACACGACGCAGAGATGATGCGCTCAGCGGATCACATCCTGGACATCGGCCCAGCGGCAGGAGAACTCGGCGGACGCGTGATGTACGAAGGCGATTTCAAAGGACTGCTTGCAGACGAAGGTTCGCTGACCGCGCGTTATTTGCGAGGCGATGCGGAGATCAGAGAACCGAAGCAACGTCGCGCGATGCAGAAACGACGACTAATAATCCAGGGCGCCGCCGAGCACAATCTCAAATCGATCGATGTCGAGATACCGCTCGACATGCTCGTTTGCATCACGGGCGTGAGCGGTTCCGGAAAGTCAACATTGATTCACGACTGTGTTTACGCGGGACTCAAGAAGCAACGAGGCGAGTGGCAGGGTCACGTCGGGGCTTTTCAGAAGCTTGAAGGCGGGCAGTTTATTGACGACGTGATCCTTGTGGACCAGTCGCCAATTGGGCGAACACCGCGTTCCAATCCGGTGACGTACATCAAGGTCTACGATGCGATCCGTGAAGTGTTTTCCTCGACGCGTGAAGCGCAGGCGCGGGGATTCGATCCGTCACACTTCTCTTTTAATCTTCCGGGCGGGCGCTGTGAAGTCTGCCAGGGCGATGGAACAGTAACTGTTGAGATGCAGTTTTTGGCGGACGTGGAGTTGGTCTGCGAGGAGTGCAAGGGAACACGGTTCAAACAGCAGATTCTCGATATTCGTTATCGCGGCAAGAACGTGCACGAAGTGCTGAGCATGACCGTGCGCGAGGCGATCACGTTCTTTCGTGAAGTGCCGAAGGTTACGAACCGATTGCGCGTACTCGATGATGTGGGCCTCGGGTACTTGCGCCTGGGCCAATCAGCGACGACGTTGTCTGGTGGAGAAGCGCAACGGATCAAGCTCGCGGCGCATTTGCTGAAACGAACCGGCGCCAAAACGCTTTACATCTTCGACGAGCCAACCACCGGGCTACACTTCGACGACATCAACAAGCTGCTCGCCGCCTTCCGTGCTCTGATCGACGCCGGCGGCTCATTGCTGGTGATCGAACACAATCTCGACGTGATCAAGACCGCCGATCACGTCATCGACCTTGGCGCAGAAGGTGGCGACGCCGGCGGTTACGTCGTTGGTGTCGGAACGCCTGAAGAAATAATGAACATTCCCGAGTCGTACACGGGCCGATTTCTCCGCGACTACCTTGCGAAGTCGAACGGGCACGTAACACGCAACGGCAGGAGGATTTTGGAAAATGAGTCTTAGCAAACAGATCGTTTCTGATCTCACAGCCTCGATGAAGGCGCAGGACGCGAGCCGCACGTCAACACTACGCATGGTCAAAGCCGCGATGATGAACCGCCAGATCGAAAAAGGCTCCGAGCTGGATAACGACGACATGCAAAAGCTGCTGCGCTCACTCGTGAAGCAAAGACGCGACTCGATCGAGCAGTATGAGAAGGCCGGCCGCCAGGAGCTCGTCGATAAAGAGAAGGCTGAGATCGAGGTTATCGAAGCCTATTTGCCTCAAGCCGCATCGCAGGAAGAGATTGAACAAGCGGTAGTGGCTGCGATTGCCGAAACAGGCGCCAGTTCGATGAAAGACATGGGCAAAGTGATGAAGGCTGCCCAGGCCGCATTGGCCGAAAAAAACGCTGACGGCCGCATGGTCAGCGCGGCGGTAAAGACGAAGTTGGGGGCAGGCTAGATTTCCTCTGCGTAAACTCTGCGTTCCTCTGCGCCCTTTTGCGGTAAAGTCGGCCTAAATGAGTTTCACCGCAGAGGGCGCAGAGGAACGCAGAGCTTACGCGGAGAAACCCTGGTCGTCGGTTGCTTGAATAAAGGCCTTTCCGTATAATTCACAGCTTGCTCGAAGGCACGGGGTCCTTGTCCGGTGGGTTCGCGCCCACTTTTTCTTTTGGATGAGGTTCTCGAGGGTGCGCAATGGGAAACGAATCGATTGAAGCACGGGTTCAGGAGTTAGCTGAACGAGTCGCAATCGACCATGGCCTCGAGCTGGTTCACGCCGAAGTTGCCGGCCCCGAGAACAAGCCCATTGTTCGTATCTTCATTGATAAGCCGCAAGGTGTGACCCACGAGGATTGCTCGGAGGTGAGCATTCACCTGGGGACGATTCTGGATGTGGAAGACTTTATTCACGCTTCCTACACTCTCGAAGTTTCGTCGCCCGGACTCGAGCGTGGCCTATATAAACGCGCGGACTTCGAACGGTTCGCGGGCAGCCAGGCGAAGATGAAAACACGCCAGCCGATCGACGGACAACGTAACTTCCGCGGTCGCTTGCTGGGAGTTGATGGTGACGACGTGCTTTTTGAAGATCGAACGAATGGGCAGGTGCGTGTTCCTCTGGATTTGATTACGAAGGCGAACCTGGAGGTTGATGTCAGCGAGGAGCTGCGCCGCGGGGGTCAATAGGTCTTATAGGGTCCTATGACCTATAGGTCCTATAAGAGGTGTAGAAGATGAGTTCATCGATTGCACAAAATATCGAGGCGCTTTGCCAGGAGCAGGGTATCGAACGCGATCTAGTCATAGAAGCAATGAAGGAGGCCGTTCGCGCGGCCGCCAAGAAACAGTTTCGGTCCGGTGAAGACATCCAGGTTGACTGGAACGCCGAGACAGGGATCGAACTGTCCGCTTCGAAGGTCGTCGTCGATGAAGTCGAGAACCCCGCCACCGAACTCTCTATCGTAGAAGCACGCGAACTTGCCGGCGACGAAGTTGAATTGGGCGACGCATTGTTGCTGCCGTTGCCGATGGAAGAACTCGGCCGCATCGCTGCGCAGACAGCCAAGCAGATCCTGTTTCAAAAAGTCCGCGATGCCGTTCGCAGTAACGTTTACGAGCAGTACATCGACAAGATCGGCGACCTGGTGAATGGCTACGTCAAGCGATTCGAGCGCGGCAACATAATCGTTGACCTCGGCAATCTCGAAGCAATTCTTCCTCGCTCACAACAATCACGCGGCGAGCAGTGGAACCAGGGTGAGAGAATTCGCGTCGTCATAAACAACGTATCCAAGGAATCCAAAGGACCACAGGTCGAAGTCTCGCGCACATCGCCGGAATTGCTTTTGCGTTTGTTTGAAATGGAAGTGCCGGAGATCTACGACGGCACTGTCGTGATCAAATCCGCCGTTCGTGAACCGGGTGAGCGCGCCAAGATCGCCGTGATGTCAAACGAGCGTGACGTGGATCCGGTCGGCGCTTGCGTCGGTATGAAAGGCTCACGCGTGCAGGCGATCATCCGCGAATTGCGCGGCGAGAAGATCGACATCATCGAATGGTCAGACGAGCCATCGGTATTTGCCGCCAACGCGCTGTCTCCCGCGAAGGTTAACCAGGTCAGAATCACCGATATCGAAAACCGGCAGATGGAAGTCATCGTCAACGAAGACCAACTGTCGCTGGCGATCGGCAAGCGCGGCCAGAACGTTCGACTCGCCACCAAGCTCGTCGGTTGGAACATCGACATTCGCAGCGAAGAAGAGATCAAACGCGAAGTCACCGAACAGATGGGCGCGCTCATCGCCTCCGGCGAATCAGTGCCGCTCTCGGCTATCGAGGGTGTCACCGCGCAACAGGCTGAAGCCCTCGCGGCACACGACATCAACGATATCGACGCCCTGGCCCAAACCTCTGTTGACGACCTCGTCGAGTTCCTCGACCTGAGTTTGGACGAAGCGGAAGTGATCTTGAATGCGGCCCAGGCGGTCGTCGCGATGCGCAATCGCAGTTTGGGTGAAACCGAAGGCGAAGAACCACACGCAGTTTCCGCCGAGTTTGACGAATCGGTGAACGAAGAAGTCGAACCATCACTTGAATCGACTGCCGAAGGCTACGACGAGGCCGTCGAGAACGGCGTTCCCTTCAGGGCCGAACCCGAGATCCGCGCATGGGAATCGGCCGATCCCGTTTCGCTGACTGAAGCCGAGCCGATCCCGGCTGACGAGATTGCTTTGCAGGAACCGGGTCGCGATTTGCGGCCTGACACCATCACGCCATCACCTGACATAACTTCTTCAGGCGTCGAAGCTTTCGAAAACATCGAGGAAGTTGCGGAAGAAGTGCTGGCGGAAGATGAAGAGACTGCTTCACCGGCCACCACCGGCGAAGCAGAAACATCGGCTCCCGCAGTTTCGCAAGATGCTGCATCAGGCGGGAGTATGGACGATGAGAACCAGTGATGCAGCCACGTAGTAACAACACAAATTCGGTCTATTCGGGCCGTTTGTGTTGCCCGCTGAGCCCCTGCTGTCACGCGCCGAACTTCTGATCGACGCTTTGTAGTGCTTGGGCAAGCGGTGCCCAATCACTTAGGTCGATAGGACGCACGAGCAAGCGTCGAGAAGGAGTGCATGACAGTTTCTTCTAAAGTTCGTATTTACGATCTCGCCAAAGAATTAAAGCTCGATACGAAGCGGCTCATTGAAGAGGTGCGTCGTGAGGGTGTCGATGTAAGCGTTCCCTCCAACTCCGTATCCAAAGAGCTGGCCGAGAAGATCCGGAACAAGTACTTTCCGAAAAAGGAAACTGCCGTCAAACGCGCCGTTAAGGTAGTGAAGCGCGCGACGCTGCCGGTTCCGGAAGTCCCCGTCGTCGAAGCAGAACCGGAAGTTCACGAACCTGAACCGGTCGCACCGCCTCCGGCGCCGCCAATCGAGACGGCTCCAGTTGTTCCTGCTCCTCCTGCGGCTCCGAAGCCGCAACCGATTACCAAGCTGGTCAAGAAGTTGACGCCTGCCGTCCGGGCGGAAGCTCCGGTGATAGAAGAAGTGATCCCACCGCCGCCACCACCTGTGATTGAGGTGGAAGCGATTGCTGAACCGGAAGTGATCCCGGAACCGCCGGTCCCAGCGCCGGCGCCGGAAGTCGTGGTGCCGACCAATGGCGCCGAACAACAAAAACCGCTATCTGTTCCTTCGCGACAAGTCAGAGTGTTGCGTCCCACTGCGGCCGCGTTGAATGCCGGTATCCGGCCTGGAGAACGTGCTCCAGTTCCGATCGCGCCGCCGGCAATCACGCCGAAGGAGCGGGTTGACCGCACGTCGCGGGTCAGAGAACGTCCTTCCCTGCCGCGATCCGAACGTTTGGGAACACCGGGCGAGACGGCGACTCCACAGACTACCTACATTCCACCGCCTGATGCTGGTCGTCGTCGTTCAAGACGCAGCAGTCCGCGCGGCGGCAGAAAGATTGAAGGCAAGGCCGGAAGATTCGACAAGGGCGATTTCATTCCACCGCCGAAGGCATTGTCACTCGAGGACCGCATCGCCGGCCGGCTCGAGGTGCCGAATTCGGGCGAACTAAAAGAGGTTCGTCTGATCGAAGGTTCTACGGTCAAGGAGTTTGCGGAGAAACTCGGAATCAAGCCGAAGGACGTGGTGACGTTGCTGTTGCAGCGCGGCGTCTTCGCAACTATCAATCAGCCGCTGATGGACGACGTGGCAGCCGATCTCGGCAAACGATTCGGCTACGACGTATCGTTTGTGCCGTTTGAAGAGATGGTCGCGGAAGAAGAGTTTGAAGAACTGATCGCTACCGACGCTGACGACGTCGAATTGCCGCGAGCGCCCGTGGTTACAGTCATGGGCCACGTCGATCACGGTAAGACATCGTTGCTTGACGCGATTCGCACGACTGACGTCGCCGGCGGCGAGGCAGGCGGCATCACTCAGCACATCGGCGCGTACAGTGTGCAAGTGCCGAACCCGGATAATCATGACGAGACCCGGCGCGTCGTGTTTCTCGACACGCCCGGTCACGAGGCGTTCACCATGATGCGCGCACGCGGCGCGAAGGCAACCGACATCGTCGTGCTCGTGGTTGCTGCTGACGACGGCGTGATGCCGCAAACAATTGAAGCGATCGAGCACTCGCGCGCCGCGGGCGTTCCGATCATCGTCGCCATCAACAAAATCGATAAAGCCGACGCGAACCCGGACCGTGTCCGGCAGGAGTTGGCCCAACAAGGCTTGTCGCCACTCGACTGGGGCGGCGACACCGAAATGGTCCAGGTCTCAGCGAAGAAGCGACAGAACCTCGAAACGCTGCTCGAAACGATTCTGCTGACCTCAGACATTCTGAACCTGCGCGCCAGTTCGACGCGTTTGGCGTCGGGAGTCGTGCTCGAAGCGAAACTCGATCGTGGCCGTGGCGCCGTGGCAACTGTGCTGGTCCAACAGGGAACGCTCAGAATCCACGACCCATTCATCGTGGGCCAGATCTCGGGCAAGGTCCGAGCGATGTTCAATGATCGCGGTGAGCCAATCACTGAAGCCGGACCGGCAACACCGGTGGAAGTGCTGGGATTGCAAGGCGTGCCGCAGGCTGGAGAGAGCTTCCAGGTGGTATCGGATATATCCAAGGCGCAGTCGATCTCGCAGCACCGCCAGATGTTGAGCCGCCAGGCAACGTTGTTGCAGACGACCAAGCGCGGTATCGAAGCGTTGGGCGAGAGCGAAGTAAAGGAACTCCTTGTCATCATCAAAGCGGACGTTCAAGGCTCAGTCGAGGTTTTGAAATCGACCTTGCAAAAACTCTCGACGGATCGCGTGAAGGTAAAAGTGATCCGATCCGGCGTCGGCGCGATTACGGAATCAGACGTTCTGCTTGGTTCTGCGACGCAAGCTGGGTCGTCGTCATCGGCAGTCGTGATCATCGGCTTCAACGTGCGTCCGGAAGCTCGCGCGGCCGATGTAGCGAAACAAGAGTCGGTGGATATCCGTCTCCACTCAATCATCTACAAGGTTGAGGAAGAGATTCGTGCGGCAATGATCGGAATGCTCGAGGCCATCGAGAAGGAGCGGATCCTCGGCAAGGCATCCGTGAGAGAAGTGTTCCGTGTTCCGAAAGCCGGAACAGTTGCGGGTTGTATGGTCATCGACGGTTCGATTCGTCGCAGTGCCAAGGCTCGGCTGATTCGCGATGCCGTAGTGGCTTGGGAAGGCAACATAGGATCGTTGCGACGCTTCAAGGATGACGTCTCGGAAGTTCGCGAAGGGTTTGAATGTGGTATCAGTCTGGAAAACTTCAATGACGTTAAAGTTGGAGACCAGATTGAGGCCTACGTTGTTGAGCGAGTAGCGGCAACGGAGTTATAAGCCGCTGGTTATGCATCGTACTGAAAGAGCTGCGGATACTCTTAAGGAAGAGATTGCTCAGATTGTCGGTTACGAACTGGAAGACCCGCGACTGACGATGGTCACAGTGACTGACGTTCGACTATCGGCAGACAAGCGAGCAGCGCGCGTTTACGTCACGGTGGCAGGTGATGAAGACGAGCATAAAGCGGCGCTCGCAGCTCTGAAGCACGCCGCACCCTACGTGAGAAAGCAACTCGGACTCTCGTTGAATCTTCCCCGCACGCCTGAGATTCACTTTGTACGTGATCGCGTTGAAGAGGAAGGCGAACGCGTCGATCAACTGCTAAATGAGATCGAGCGGGAATGGGAAAGCCACGGAAAGGAAGAAAGTTAGCTGCGACGGAGGTTTTTAGGGCTAACAGGTCCTATTGGTCTTATAAGTCCGTATAGGTCAGATAGGACCTATAAAAATCTCGTCGTGAATTCGTCGCATCATGCTTAGTCAAGTAGTCGAGCTGATCGAGGCCAAACGTCGTTTCGCGATCACCTCGCATATTCGTCCCGATGGCGACAGCCTCGGATCGTCACTCGGTCTTTACTGGTTACTGCGCGCGCTCCACAAAGACGTCGAAGTAATCATGCGCGACCCGGTGCCCCACGCTTACCAGCAACTGCCCGGCGCCGCTGACGTGCGCGTTACTCCCGTCGTCGATCCCTCGTACCATGCAGTCTTCGTGATCGAGTGTTCTGACATCACGCGTCCCGGTCTCGCGGATCTCGAAAAGCAGTTCGTCGTCAATATCGATCACCATTCGACAACCGCTCTCTTCGGCAACATCAACTGGATCGACTCGACTGCCTCCGCGGTCGGTGAAATGATCTACAACCTCTGCAAAGCGACGGGCGTGCGCGTTACTAAAGAGATCGCCGAGTGTGTCTACACCGCGCTGATAACAGACACCGGATCGTTTCATTACTCGAACACGACCGAGCGCACGTTCAAAGTCGCTTCTGAGCTGGTGCGCACCGGAGTAAAGCCGGCGAAGACAGCCGAAGCAGTGTTTGCAAGTTATCCGTGGAGCAGGATTCAGTTGATGGGCGCGGTGTTATCAACAGCCCGGCGTGATGAAAGCGGGCGCGTCGCGTGCATGCGGCAAACGCTCGAGATGCAGCAACAGGCGCATGCTTCTGATGAAGATGCCGACGGGTTTGTTAACTATCCGTTGACGGTGGGCGAAGTCGAAGCCGTTGCGATGCTGAAAGAGTGCGAGCCGGGAGTGTATCGCACCAGCCTCAGATCTAAAGGTGATGTAAACGTCGCCAAGGTTGCTGAGAAGTTCGGCGGCGGCGGGCATCGTAATGCAGCCGGCTGCACGCTCAAAGGAAGCTGGGAAGATGCGGAGAGCATGATCGTCGGACTGCTGCTCGATGCGGTGAAGCGCGCGAACGGCGTGGGCGATATTACCGAGGATGCTCTGAAGGACACTGAGCCCGAGTCTGTGCTCTAACCACAAAGACACTAAGACCCAAGTTTGTTTCTGTTTGTGTCTTAGTGTCTTTGTGGTTAACACTAAACCAATGTCTCAAAAAGAAAAGAAATATAAGTGGCGCCGCGAAGACTACCAGGAGAAGACGCGCGGGCTGCTGATGGTCCATACTGGGAACGGCAAAGGAAAGACCACGTGCGCGCTTGGTTTGATGATGCGTGCTGCCGGCCGCGGGTTGAACTGCTGCATGATCCAGTTCATGAAATCGCGGAACGACCGCTACGGCGAACACGTCTCGGCTGAGAAGCTCGGCATCGAAGTCCACACAATGGGTGATGGCTTTACGTGGGACACGAAAAATCCGGAGCAGGACATCAAGACCGCTCGCGAGACGTGGGCGCTGTGCCTCGAGAAGCTGCGCTCCGGTGATTACGACCTGCTGGTCTTTGATGAACTCGTTTACGTGCTGAGTTACAAGATGCTGCCGATCGCTGAAGTATTGGAAGAGTTTCGCTCGATTCGCGCCGCCCAGCCCGCTCTGCACATCGTCGTCACCGGGCGCAATGCTCCACCGGAGTTGATCGAAGCCGCGGATCTGGTCACTGAGATGACCGAGATAAAGCATCCATTTACCGCCGGAATTCGCGCACAGCAAGGCATTGAGTTTTAGAAGTCGAACCACAAAGACACGAAGACACAAAGTTTATTAAAGATTTAGTGTCTTTGTGCCTTCGTGGTTGATCTGTGCTACCCTTCGACACATCCGATGGCCTGGTTCAATAAGAAGAGTAAGCGAATAGAAGCCGTTCCACCCGAAGAACGCGTCGTGAAGACTGAAAACGTCTTTGTTAAGTGCGAAGGGTGTGAGGCACATCTGTTCAAAGGCGAGCTCGACGATAATCTGCAAGTCTGCAAGCAGTGCAACCACCACTTTCGCATCGGGGCACGCGAACGACTGGCGTTGCTCTTCGACGAAGGCAAGTTTGAGGAGCTCGACGCGGAAGTGATCTCGATCGATCCACTCGAATTCGTAGACAGCAAACCCTATCCAGAGCGATTACAACAAGCAAAAGAGTCGTCGGGCCTGCCTGAGGCGATCATCAACGGTCGCGGCACGGTGGGCGATCATCCGGTTGTTGCCGGTGCAATGGACATGACGTTCATCGGCGGCTCGATGGGATCGGCAGTGGGTGAGAAAGTCACGAGGTTGATCGAGCGCGCGATGAACGAACACAGTGCGGTGGTAATTTTTTCCGCCTCCGGAGGCGCGCGCATGCAGGAGGGCACGCTCTCGCTCATGCAGATGGCGAAGATCTCGGCGGCGCTCGCAGCCCTCGACGAAGCGCGTTTGCCGTTCATCTCAATTCTGACTGATCCGACGACTGGCGGCGTCACGGCAAGCTTTGCGATGCTCGGAGATGTCATCGTCGCCGAACCGAAAGCCTTGATCGGATTCGCGGGCCCAAGGGTTATCGAGCAAACGATCCGGCAGAAGCTGCCGAAGGATTTTCAAAAGTCTGAATTCCTTCTCGACCACGGCATGATCGATGCGATTGTCGATCGCCGCGAGCTGCGTGCGTACGTCATCAAAATACTGAACTTCATGATGAACCCCGAGATCCACGGCGAGTCGGACATCGAGAGAGCTCGCCGGGCGGCGTCGAGAAATTGAAAGCCATCCACAGATTACACAGATTGCACAGATAATCTGTGAATCTGTGGATATGATTTATGTACTTCGAAGAGGCCGTTCAGTATCTCTTGAGTCTCGGTCATGAGACTCTGACGATCAAACTCGGTCTCAGAAACACCGAACTCCTTCTTAACGCCCTCGATAATCCCGAACGCTCGTTCCCTGCCGTTCAAATCGCAGGAACAAACGGCAAGGGCTCTACCGCAACGATGCTGGATTCGATGTGTCGTGCGGCGGGAATCAAGTCTGGCCTCTACACGTCGCCTCATCTCGTCTCGATCACCGAACGTATCAAGATCTCCGGCACAGAAATCACCCGTGAAGATTTTGCCACCTGCGCAACCGTGGTCCGTGACGTTTCGGAACAACTACTTCGCGACAAACAGATCGAAGCGTTACCGACTTTCTTCGAACAGGTGACTGCGATCGCCCTCCTTGCCTTTCGCAAGGCGAGGATCGAGTTGGCAATTCTCGAGACGGGGTTAGGTGGACGGCTCGACTCCACCACCGCCGCGAACGCTCGCTTAGTCGCTATCACACCAATAGCGATGGACCACGAAGAGTATCTCGGTCACACGCTCGCGAGCATCGCCGCTGAAAAAGCCGCGATCATTCGTCCGGGTGTCAGCGCTGTACTTGCGACGCAACCACCCGAGGCTTTCGAGGTGTTAATCCAACGTTGTGAAGAGGTTGGCGTTGTGCCGATCTTTGAAGACAGCGCGCACCTGGTCGAAGACACAACTTCAGATGGACGATTTTGCGTGACGTTTGAAAGCAAGAGGCATCGTTACGAAAGCATTTGGCTGGGACTGCGTGGCGAACACCAGGTCGATAATGCGGCAGTCGCGATTCGTTTAGCTGAGTTACTGCGAATTCCGCCGGCCGCGATTGTGACCGGAATCAGCACCGCGACTCATCCCGGCCGGCTGGAGCTCATTCCGCCGTTCCTGCTTGACGGCGCCCACAATCCCGCCGGCTGCCAATCACTGCGAGACTACCTCGACGAATTTGCGCCACGCCCGCTGACCTTAATTTTTGGAGCGATGCGTGATAAGCGACTCGATCAAATTGGCGAGATCCTGTTTCCAATCGCTGACCTGCTGATACTGACAACGATCGACAACCCGAGAAGCGTGTCGATCGAGATGCTTGAACCCATAGCGAGTCGCCTCGCCAAAGGAAGAGTCGTCAAGACACAGTCAAGTATCCAGGCACTGCGGGTTGCAACTGAAATGACACCTTCAAATGGTTTAATCTGCATTGCCGGTTCGCTCTATCTCATCGGCGAGATGCGCCCGCGGATTTTGAATGAGGGAACAGAAGATGACTACTCCACCTAAAGAACTGCCAAAGATCGTCGGTAGCCAGAAGATCTTCGAGGGACGTGTCTTCAGCGTGACGGTTGACACAGTGAGCGAAGGTGAAGTGACCTACCAACGTGAAGTGGTCCATCATCACGGCAGCGCCGTGATCATACCGGTGTTTGACGATGGCACTGTCTCGCTTGTCAGGCAGTATCGTCATCCGGCTGTTCGCTATCTTTTGGAAGCTCCCGCGGGAACCCTCGCAGACGGCGAGAGACCTGAAATCGGCGCGGCGCGTGAGCTACAGGAAGAGCTCGGACTCGTCGCTGCGCGGCTCGAAAAACTCACGGAGTTCTTTGTCTCGCCAGGCTTCTGCGAGGAGAAGATGTGGGTATACCTCGCGACTGGGCTCTCTGAAGGAAAGCAGTTGCTGGAAGATGACGAAATCCTCGAAGTCGTCCGGCTCCCAATCGCCGACGCGCTCGAAATGATCACCAGCGGTGAGATCCAGGATGCCAAGACAATCATCGGTCTCATGCTCGCAGCGCCGCGCGTTGGCTCACCCATGTTGGAGATGGAATACCCGGCAGTTTGATCTAACCACCAAGGCACAAAGCCACTAATAACTTTTTTGATTGTTCGTGTCTTAGTGTCTTTGGTGTCTTTGTGGTTAATGGTGTTGACCATCCCAAGGCAACCACCCTAAACTCCTCTGAGTGTTTACCGAAGAACCTTCTCAACAGATAACGCCGCTGCCGGAAGAGCATGCAGACCATCCAGCGCCGGTTCTCGCCCAGGAAGTTCAGCCCACAAGTCCGCAGAGTTTGGGATGGTGGCTGCCGTGGATCAATGTCGGCAAGGCTGTTCTAATCTGGGTGGTGAGCGTTCTGCTCCTGCTGTTTGTGCCTGTCATAGTCGCACTGCCTTACCTGATTTACAGAATAGTGGAGTTCGGTGCGCCTTCTCCGGAAGCGCTGGCGGCGGATAAGACGCTCATCTTCTTCTCAGTCATCGGAATACTTCCAACACACCTGCTCACCTTCGTCGTGGCATGGATGTTCATTAGCGAAGGAGGCCGGCGTTCTTTCTGGAAGGCTGTCGGTTTCGAGTGGCCGGCAAATATCCGCCCGGTAATCGGTGGACTTTTAAGCGTGCTCGTTGCGGTCATTCTCCTGTTGGCGGCCTGGCTGGTGACGAAATTCTGGGGAGGCAATAAGACGCAACTGGACTTGCTTATCGAGAGTTCGATGGCGACACGTTTCGCGACGGCGTTCGTTGCAGTCGCCACTGCCCCGCTCGTCGAAGAGTTGATCTACCGCGGCGTGGTCTATCCTGCGATTGAGAAGGCTGCCGGCGTCGGAGTGGCGGTAGTTGCCGTCTCGCTCCTATTTGCCGGTGTACACGTCTTTCAGTACATGAACAACATCGCGGTGATCGTTGTTATCACTCTTCTGAGCTTCACGCTGACCATCGCGCGCGCCGTCACCGGCAAACTGATGCCTTCCTTTGTCATCCATCTCGTCTTCAATGGAATTCAATCGATTATCCTCGTGCTTGCGCCTTTTATCGATAAAGGGACAGGATGACGTCTCATGTACGACGTGGTCGTGGTAGGCGGTGGGATTGGTGGTCTAACCGTCGCGGCGCTGCTGTCCGCGCGCGGCCTGAACACCTGCCTGCTTGAGAGGCAATCGCAGGTCGGCGGCTGCATCGGGCGAGTTGAGTTCTCTGGGTTTGACTTTGAACCGGGGATGGGGCTTTACACTTCATTTGGCCCCGGCGGGATCTACGAGAAACTCTTTTCCGAATTACCGGTCGAGCTTCCTGAAGTATCGTTGCTTACTTCGCCTCACATCATGCGTTTGGCTGATGGCACGGACGTCAAATTAGATACAGGTGAGCTTTACTCGATCGCTGGTGGCCCAGCGAGTCTCGCCGAGCGTCTCGCGGAGTCGATTAAAAAGAGTGGCGGCGCGGTGCGTCTGGACACTCCGGTGCTGCGTCTTTCGTATGACGAATCCGGCGCTGCAACTGGAGTTGATTTGTTGAGTGGCGAGAGAGTTTTTGCGAAGAAGGCAATCGTCAGCAACCTGACGATCTGGGACACGTACGGGAAGCTCGTCGGCTTGAACCGGACGCCTTCTGAGATCCGGAAGCGCCTGAACACGCTAAAGGGGACAGGAGTCTATGTCATTTACGCGAGCATTGAAGAGCCGGCAGTCACGCGCTTGCCTTCAGAGCACATGCTCGTACGAGACAACGCCGGCGAGTTTACTCTCGCCATCTCAGGAAAACGGGCGGTGACGTTCACGACGCGCACGGACGTGGAGCCCTGGTTCTCATATCAAACGAGCGAAGAAGACTACGAGGAGTGGGACCAGAGTGCGCTGGAGCAATTCTGGAACCGCGTGCACGCGGCGCTCCCTGAACTCGGCAGCGACGTCGAGATCATCGAGACCGCCAACCCACGCACCTATTACGATCTCACCCGCCGCAAACTCGGCATGGTCCTCGGCGTCGAACAGGATTCGAAATGGTTATCCCATCGCACCTCCCTGCCTAATCTCTTCATGGTTGGCGACACAATCAGTCCAACCGCTACACTCAACAACGTCGTGCAGTCGGCAGTCTGTATGACCAAAGAGATCATTTGACAGGATTTACAGAATTTACAAGATTGGTATTAATCATGAAAATTCTGAAATCCTGTAAAAGAAAACCTCGACACAGAAGATTGTCTAGTGTATACAGGCAATAGACAATGTTCGTAACTGTCGATGAACGAGATGCGCGGCCGCTCTACCAGCAATTGGTGGATGAGATAAAGACCCTGATTGCGCGTGGAGAACTCGAGGAAGGAACGCTGTTGCCGCCTGTCCGGCAAGTGGCGTCAGATCTGGGAGTGAACCTCAATACAGTGGCCTTTGCTTACCGACGCCTGCAAAAAGAGGGGCTGATTCGCGTGAGGCACGGCTCGGGTGCTGTCGTAATATCCCAAACCCTGAAAGAAAAGCCTGACGAGCGCCTGCGAGCCCAACTACGTACCGCTCTGACGCAGTTAATCCTTTCCGGACTCAAACACCCGGAGATAAAGACGCTAATCAACGAGGAATTGGACGAGCTGCTAAAAGAACCACGCCGTAACGGCTAGCTCACTGGTTCGGTCGGACAGGCTGCTTCAGTGGCGTCCGGTCAACCATCCTCGGCTCTCTGGTAAATCCTCCGTTCGAGGGAGGAGCAGCCGGACGCGGAGATGCTCCGCTCCCGCCGGAAGGATAGCTGCGGCCGCCAGTGCTGTTGCCACTGTTGGAACCGGACGATTGTGGATAGCTGGCGCCTCCATACGTGCGCTGCGGATAATACCCGCCAAAAGGATTGTAGATTGACGTGGTATATGACGTGCCGTAAGGTGAACCCCAGCCATAGAAGAACGGCAGGAACGTGTAACAACCCAACCGGGGGTCGAGAAACCATAGACCTAACCGCCGCGAAAACGGATCGTAATCTCTGTACGAAGCAAACGCTGAGGTCAACATTCGATTATTGATGCGCCGGTTTGCCTTGGCCAGCGTCTCAGCCCTCTCCTTGCTCCAGACGTCCACTTCTTCGTTTTCCCTGGCCTTCTTCTCTTCTTTGGTGAGTTTTGCGACGGTGACAGCGCTGGCGCTGAAAACCACCTTATTCCCGCCTTTGACCGTGTGCGAATCACTGAGGATCACGCGACCCTTTCGCACAATCAGTTCCGTGGCGTCGCCCGGAATGACGTTCAGCCGGTAAAGCCCCTGCCGCACGATAGCAAGCTTCGTGTGGGGCGTGCTGATGTTGATATTCAGCTCGAGACCGTCAGCCCCGGTGGCTTCGACGATGGCTGTGCCCCGCAGCAAACGAACCTCCAGGTTCGAGAGGGTATTGTTAGACAACTCCACCTCGGAGTCGCCCCCAACGCGCAGGTATGAGCCGGGATTCAGCAAGATCTCGACGCGCCCGTCGAACGCAGTCCGCACCCTGTCGCCCGCATTCAGATCGTCTGTGATCATCAGTTGTTGCCAGTCAGACTCCCCTTTCGAGTGAACGCTGGCCTCGCCGGTGATAGCGTTAATCCCGCCCGCTTTGGCCGAAATCACGAACTTTTCACGGTTTTGCGCCAGGCTGACAATCGAGCAGGACAGAATGAATGCGATTGAAGCTATTGGGAGGTTGGAAATTCTTTTCATCGAGACCCTCCGATTCGCGGCAATGGAATGCGGGCTTGGAGTTATGTCCTGAGCATTATAGTCCGCTCAGGAACATTTACAAGCTTTCCCGGTATCGGGCGGTGTCCTAATTTGAAGAGTGTTCTCTGCGGTCCTCTGCGTATCTTCGCGATCTCTGCGTTAAAGGCTATTTCAACGCAGAGGCCGCGGAGATACGCAGAGGACCGCAGAGAAAAACTCAAAGTAAGACACTACCCGGTATCGTGGCTACTGGCTGGGATGCGTTTCGAGGAGCTTGGCGTAGTAGCCGCGCTTGGTGCGGGCGAACAGATCCGTTCGCTTTATCAATAGCACCTGGACGTTGCGCCACTTCCCATCGAGCGACTTGTTCGTGGGCCGGTAGCCGATGCTGTAGACGGTGCTCAAATCGCGCACAACCTGCGCGTAGACCGTATCGAGATCACTCAAACGCGAAGCGCGATACATCGGCGTCCCGCACACACCGGCAATCTGACTGAGTTGTTGGCGAGCCTGCGCGTAGGCGGCGCGCGGAACGTGATAACGCTTGACGTTCTCTTCTTCAGTGTCGAGATAGATAGGAAACACGAGACTCTCAGAGTTCCTGATCCTGGCAAGCAGTCCTTCAAACGAAAGTCTTGATCCGGGTCCGGGAACATCGGGGAGCGCATTGTCGATACCATCGGTCATCACGACAATTGCGCTCCGGCGCAGTCCGGATCCTTGAGGGATCAAGTCTCTGAGAACGTAGTCCATCGCATCCCAGAAGTTTGTGCCGCCGACGGCTTCGTCCATTTCGTCGATCGCTTTTTTTAACTTGCGGCGATCCAAACTGAACCCGGAATAGAGTGCAGGCTGGTCCGTGAAGGTTACAAGCGCAATGCGATCGACATCGCGAGCGGCGTCTATGAAACGCTTCGCGGAGTTTCGGATCATCTTCAGGTTCTTGGAGTTTGAACCGGAAAGGTCGAGCAGCAACACGAGATCAAATGGCGCGTCCGCGGCTGCGAAAAACGAGATCTCCTGGGGCACTCCATCCTCCAGCACCAGGAAGTCTTTTGGTTCGAGCGATGGCGGCGGCTCGTTAGGAGAGAAGCCGAGCACGCTGACTTTCAGATCAACCAGATCCGAATCGATGCGAATCGTTTCGACGGGATCCTGGGCAAACACACTGCTGCTGAGAAACACTGCAACAAAGATAGTTCTCAGGAATGCGAGTTTAATTCGCATAATAGCCACGTTTGCCGCGCGGCACCGCGTTCGTGCGATTGACCCCGATACGAATTGTTCGCCACTGTCCGTTGCGTGTGCTGTTTGAAGGACGATACGCCAAACTGTACATCGTTCCAAGGTCTGCTACGACTTGTTCGTACGCGCCCGCAAGATCCGTTAACTTCCCCACCTCATAAAAGACGCCGCCGCCTGCATCTGCCATCTCCTTCATGCGGTCGTGACCGGCGTCGAATGCTTCGGGCTGAGTATCCAGCGGACTCATCGCTTCATACTCCGTGTTGAGCCACAACGTGTAGAGCACGCCGTCAAACTCCTGAATGTTTCTGAGCGTTTCCTGGTAAGTATGCCGCGAACCCTGTTGTCCGCTGACACCGGGAATTGTTCCATCAAGACCGTCACTCATCAAGACGATAGCCGTCCTTCTCGACTTCTTCGAATCTTTCAACACCTCGTCCATAGCGAAGTTAGTGGCATCGTAAAGCTTTGTATCGCCGCGAGCTGTATCGATCGTTTCAATTCGCTGTCGCAGCAGCTCACGGTCGGCAGTTAACGTGGAGACTACAGCCGGCGCTCCGGCAAAGGTGATCACGCCGATGCGATCTGCCGGCCGCGCTGCCTCGATAAAACGGATCGCTGCGGCGCGTATAAGCTTCACGACTTCACGCGTGGAACCCGATAGATCGATCAGGAGCACCAGATCAAACGGCGCTGACGACGATTCAAACTGGAGTATTTGCTGCTCCTGGCCGTCCTCGAATAATTTGAAATCAGACTGGCCCAATCCGAGTAGTCCACGATTGGTGCTGCGATCGATGACGCTGATGTTTAGTGTTACTAGTTGAGAATCGACGCGTATGACGTCACCTTCACTGATGTCGCCGCCGAGCGATGGCTCTGCGGGTGTTCCAGCGGAAGGTTTCCGAGTGTCAGTACCAAGGAGTTCAGGTTGTTTGGGGATCTCTGCGGTTGATGCGTCGGTCAGAAGGATCTCGCCTGTGTCGGTTTGTATATCGAGTTTCCTGCCACCGTTCCCGATGCGTGTTTGAAATGGCTTCGTGGTCCCGTGCAGCGAACGCGCAGTCACGTCGATATCAGCCGGAACCTTGATTTTGAGATGAATTGGAACAACGGGATCCAGCGGTCTTCGCACGACGGAGATCGTGATCACCGATCCGCGATTGTCGATGAGTATGGGAGATCTACTTAACCTGGACGAGCCGTCGCCGCCGATGGCTGCAGAAACAGCAGCGTAACTGTTGCTCCACGCTTCAACGGTGACGTTGCCGAAATCGTTACGAACTTTTAGCTGACCGCCGGCAGGCAAGTCGATACGAATTTCATCGTCGGCGTGGGCTGTCGTAGGGGAGAAGGCTACCAATAAAACAAGGCCGTATAGGACCTTTTGAACCTTCGAGAACATGATGACGAGGCGATGATAGCAAAACAATCCACAGATTACACAGATTGCACAGATAATCTGCGTGATCTGCGGATTAGGGCTCGATCAGGTCAAGCATTGAGGTCTCGTCACGCACAGGCTCGGGCCGAGCCGGCGGTGGCGCACCCCGCAAATCTGAAATCTTCAGCAGCAAGTTGTTTTGATTGGTCGCATACGGCAGCGCGCCTTCGATACTCACAATTCCGTCTCTGATTAACTTCTCAATCACAGTATCGAAAGTCTGCATTCCGTCCTGGTCGCCCTGTTCCATCGCATCGATCAGAGACTTGCCTTCCGATTCACCCTTCTCGACGTATTCCCGAGTGCGCATCGTCGATTTCAAAATCTCAATCGCCGCCACTCTGCCCTTTCCATCACTCAGCGGGATCAGGCGTTGCGAAACGATGAAGCGAAAGGATGAAGCGATGCGTGTTCGAATGACTTTCTCTTCGTTTTTCGGAAAGACACCGATGATGCGGTCCACTGTTTTAGACGCATCGATCGTATGCAGGGTCGATAACACAAGGTGCCCGGTTTCCGCCGCTTCGAGCGCCACTTCGATAGTCTCTCGATCGCGCATCTCGCCCACGAGTATCACTTTCGGCGCCTGCCTGAGCGCCGCACGAAGAGCAATCGAAAAGCTGGGCGTGTCTGAGTGAAGCTCGCGCTGGTGGATCGTCGAGTTCTTATGCGTGTGCAGAAACTCGATCGGGTCCTCGATTGTCACGATGTGGTAGTAGTGCGTCTCGTTGATCAGGTCGATGATGGCGGCGAGTGTGGAACTCTTGCCGCTGCCGGTTGGTCCAGTGACTAGCACGACACCGTTTTTGAGATCTACTATCTCTTTCAGTTGTTCCGGCAGATTGAAATCGCTGAACTGCGGCGGCCGCATCGGAATCACGCGCATGATGATCGCGTGGGTGCCGCGTTGCTTGAAGATGTTGACTCGGAAGCGAGCGTCGCCGGGAACGCTGAATGACAAGTCGGCTGAGCCCGTTTTCTCCAAACTATCAAGCGCCGTTTGTTGATTTCCAATGATTAACTTCGAGATTCCCGCGGTATGAGCAGGAGTCAGTTTCTCCAGTCCCGCGACTCGCACGGGCACGAGTTTTCCCGCCAATTCGATCTGCGGCGGCCGGCCAGGGCTGAATATCAGATCGCTGACCTTGTTTGACGCCCTTAGCATTTCTCGCAGAACGGCTATGAAGTTTAGCGGTGGCGGGCCCGCCGGCTGAGTGTTTGAGGTTATTGGGTGTTCGGTAGTCATTTTCTTTTAGGAACTTTTTGGCTGGCTCGTACGTCAAATCAGCGACAAGTTTCGCCAACGAATATTTGTTGCGTGAAGAACAAACTAGTTACGACTGGCGTACATCAAAGTTGGCGTTATTGAGAGAACACGGGTGAACAAGAATTTGGACCGTGTTCACGAAATTAAAGAAAGGCGCTGGAAACATGGCAACCTACAGAGATCCTGTTAGATGCTTTGCACCACTTGAAGTAATCGAGCGCCTGCTGGAAATTCGTGTTGAAGCGGGTTACTCGCCTGCCGTCTATCTTCTTTCCCCCGATGATTTGGCAGACTATCTCGACGCATATGGCTTCGATGTGTATGCATTATCGGAGGCCGAAGCTGAGTTTCACTTTGGCGACTATCGTGCGCCACTCGCACCAGGCGGGGATCACGCGCACTGCTCGCTGACCCAACACTAGCATCTTGCCACAAAGAAGCACAAAAAGCGCAAAAACTTTAATTAAGTCATTTGCGCTTTTTGTGCTTCTTTGTGGCTTTCACTTTTGATGATGAAGAAAGTAACGTCGTCGCTGGCGCCGGCGTGGGCCGTCCACTCCAACACAGCCATCTGCAAACTCGCTATCATTTCACGCGCAGAATGATGGCAATACTCCTTCACCGCCTGTGCTAAGCGATCGCGGCCAAACTCTTCACCTTCCGGACTCAGCGCTTCAGTCACACCATCCGTGTAAAGCACCAGCACATCGCCGGGCTCGAGCAGCAAGTGATACTGGTGGTAGCGCGTTTCAGGAAACATTCCCAACGGCTGTTCGCCATATTCGATGAACTGAATTTCACCATTCGCCTTCATCAGTATTGGCGGATTGTGCCCGGCATTGGAGTAAGACAAAGTCTTGTTTGACGCATCCAGAATCCCATGAAACGCCGTAACAAACTGATTTCGCTCAATCGACTCCCAGAGCAGGTAGTTCACCCTCGCCATCGAGATATTCGGCGCATACCCGATGAGTGTCGCGGCGCGCAGGCCTGCTCTCAGAAAAGCCATGAGGATCGCCGCCGGCACGCCTTTGCCGGAAACGTCCGCAATCACGATCCCGATCTCATCGTCGTAGATTTGGACCCAGTCGTAATAGTCGCCGGAGACTTCTTCAGTGGGAAAGTTGTAGGCACTGATGTCATAACCGGTTAACTCAGGATCGTTTGCCGGCAACAATTCCAACTGCACCTGCCGCGCAACTTCCAACTGGCCTTGCAGTCTTTTCTTTTCGATCAACTGCTCGTGCAGCATCGACTTCTCGATGATGATCGCGACCTGCGACGCGAGCAACATCAAGACGTCCAAATCGTCGTTTGAATAAGCGTTGAGCTCGTCACTCTCGAGATCGAACACACCGATCACTTCGTCGTTGGAAATGATCGGGGCCACCATCTCGGAGCGCGTGCGGTCGCGGGCGTTTATGTAAACAGGATCGTTGCGAACGTCATGAGAAATGACCGGGGCGCCGCTCAGTGCAACACTGCCGATGAAACCCTCGCCGAGTTTCAGGTGTAAATCGGAAAGCTCATCGATGTCGTAACCACGAACGGCTTCCGACTTGAATTCGCACGGTTCTTCGCCCGCCGGCACTGTTCCTGGATCGACGCACTGCAAGACGAAGATGCCCGCAGCATCGTAGGGGATTAGCGAGTCGAGCGTGTCCATCACCAGGTTGAGTACTTCCTGGAGGTCCAGCGAACGGCTAATCTTCTTGGTGATGTCGAGCAGCATGCGCAGCTTGTCGATGGTGGTCAGACCGCGCGATGCCAGTTCTTTCAATCGTTCCGTCATGTTGCCTTTGCGCCTTTGCGCGAGAGATCTTTATGCTCGTGCCAAAGACGAGTGACTTTCATTCTATATTCAACCAGCTCCGGACTAACACCAAAGTGCAACGCGATCTCCTTCGAAGTCTTGCCCTGTAATAAGTTTCTCTTCAACGACGCATACGGAACCAGGGCCGCTGCGCCGACCGCGTATGCCTCTTCTTCGTCGGTCTTGCGGTAGTCGCGATTCATTACCTTACCACGATCATCCCTGGTTACGATCGAAAGTCGGTTCGGTTGGTGGCCCAGAAAGACGTGACAGATCTCCTCCATCAGGGTGGCATTTGTGCGCGCCCGGCCATGCGTCGGATTGAGTATCACGAGTTTCATGCCGTTAGGCAGCGAACAAGCGCCGCCGGACCACTTCTCGGACGCCGATCCGAGCAGGTGTTCGCGCGCCTTTTCGCTCAAGCCGGTGACCTGGTCGAAGCGGATTACGATTAGATTTGCAAAGCTCGCGAGGTCGAAGGGATTTAGCGGTTGGTCAATGCGAACGCCGGCGAAGTCGCGCAAGCCAAGGGCTTTCAACTCGAAGTTTCGCCATTTTTCACCTGGAGGTAGATCGCCCAGCAGCACTTGAAAAGTATAACGGTTAGAGTGGTCTAACGTCGCTTCTTCGGAGTCTTTTCGCCACTCTTACTGAACTGAGTGTAAGCGACACGGAAGAGCTCCGAGAGCGCCGCGGCAGTGTCGGGGGTGAGATTTTTATCAGCGCGAAGGTGAGCTTCGACAATCTCGGGTGTCGGCTCCTGCGGATAATAAACCACGGCCTGAGAGGCCTCTGCCTGTGGATCTCGACCGCTCAGGATACGCTCCATCGGAACGTCGAGCCACGAAGTCAGGCGGGCGATGTTATCCGCATCGGGTTTACCGGTGCCATTCTCGATCCGTGAGAGCGTCGAAGCCGAAACCGAGGTTTTGTCGGCCACATCGCGGAGGCTGAGTCCGAGTTCTTCGCGCCGGCGTCGCACAGCGCGTCCGAGTTCTTCAGTGTTGACGAGCGGTTTAGATGGTCGATTCGTGCGTTTCATGCTTACAGAACGTATCACACCGCGGGTTTTAGACGCAAGATTTTGTTTTACGCCTGAAACGCGGCGGCGCGCCCGAATAGGTCCTATAGGACTTATAAGACCTATTTTGCGGCCTATCCTCTCCGAACCCTTAATTCTTCGCGGCGGTGCCCATCGCGAGGTCGCGGGCTTTTGGCAGCACGTCAACAGCTTTGGCTACCTGTGGATCGTTGGTCGTGATGAAAACGCGATCGCCAATCACACGCCCGTAAGCCGCCGTGACGAGGTTGAAGCGCAGCTCAAGCTCTATAAACGCGCGGTTTCGATCAATTATCGCAGGCGTGATTTTGTATGCCGGGTCTGCGGCTACGAAATCACGGAATGCTTTGAATATCGCGTCAGTGACCTGAAACTCCTCAGGCTGAAGCTCGTGCCGGAAATCGATGCCGCCCGGAACCCGGCTCGATTCAAAACCATGAATCCGGCCATTAACCAACTCGCGCGTGAACGCAAAAGTCGGACTCAACAAACGCCGTTGAGTGAGGTTCACAGTGCGCGCGTTCACGCTCTCGTCAGGTGAGATTCCTCCGCCACCGTAAACCGCGCGACCCGTGTCAGTCTTCTTCTCCGGACCAGCGGGCTTTGCCTGTTCCTGTTGCGGCTCACGGCCTATACCGGCGCCGTGCGTGTAGTAATCGTAGAAACCACCATTCGAGTAATCGCGCTGGATCAACCGGCCGGAAGGCGTGTAGTACTTCGCGGAAGTAAGCGTCAGCCCCGCGCCGTATTCAAGCGGAATAATGCTTTGCACGAGCCCTTTGCCGAAGCTAGTCTGGCCCACAATCAAAGCGCGGTCGTGATCCTGCATCGCTCCCGCCACGATCTCCGACGCCGACGCTGTATTTTCGTTGATCAGGATTACCAGCGGTGTCAGGTCAGGCGCGTTGTTCCGCGATTCGTATGTATTGTCGCGATAACCATTGCGGCCTTTCTGAGTGAGGATCAACTGGCCATTCCGCAGAAACACTTCGGCAACGTGAATCGCCTGGTCGAGAAATCCACCCGGATTATTTCGCAGATCGAGCACGAGGGAGGTCATTCCCTTGGCGTGCAGGCGATCGAGCGCGTCCAGCAGCTCATCTGTCGTCGTGTAATTGAAACCGCGCGTCATGTCGATGTAACCGACACCAGGCTTCAACATGTAAGCATCGGGAATTGAGGGCTGCGGCACCGCGTCACGGACGATGTCGATTTTTTCGATGCGCTTGTCAGCCGCACGTTCCAACGTCAGCTTGACGGTCGTACCTCGCGGGCCGCGGATCTTATCGCGAACTTCCAGCGACGACTTGCCCGTCATCTTTGCGCCATCCACTTCCACAATACGATCGCCATAGCGAAGGCCGGCCCGGCCCGCCGGAGATCCATCGAAAGTAGCAGTTACATAAGTATCTGCTGAATCGCCACGAACGTAAGTCTGGATCGATGCGCCGATGCCGAAATATTCGGAACGCTGATCTGTCTTCAGTTCATCAAACTCTTCTCTGTCGTAGTAATTGGAATGAGGATCTAGCGAACGAAGCATGCCGATGATCGACGACTTGAATACGTCGTTGTAGTTGAGCTTTCTACCATCGACGTATTGTTCCTGGATCATCTTCAATGCTTCATCGAAATCGCGTTCCACTGCGGCTGTGGCAGCGTTTGTCGCGGCTCTGTTTGATCTTCTTCCCGGCAAACCCGTGCTGGGATTACTCCCGCTCGAGGCGGTGCCTGATGGAGTCTGAGTTTTTTGGGCGATAACAAAACCCGGGACGACAAGGCTAAAAACCAGAAGGATGAGAGCAACGTGAGCTGGAATTCTTTTCACTTGAAACCTCGAATCTCTTTTGAAACTGCTTTGCAATATAACGGATGCAGGGTGGAGCGGCAAGGTTGCGGGGTTTCTTCTCTGCGTAACTCTGCGTCCCCTGCGGCTCTGCGGTAAACAGGTTCTTCCGCGCACATTTACCGCAGAGCCGCAGGGGACGCAGAGTTACGCAGAGACAAGCGTTGCTTGACGCCACGTTTCCCGCCCTCCTAGAATGAACTTACCGATGCAAACAAGCGTAAGACGGACATTAGAATTCGGTAGTGTGTAAAGGAGTCTGTGCCAAATGAGCAGTCCGTATCACAAAGAAGAACATCCAACACCGGAGAGAATTGACGACCTTATGCTTCGAGACGACGATCCCGAACCCGATACCGAAGAACACAGTCGCACAGCCTCGTCAGTGCGCGACATCGCATCGCGCATTCCTGAGTCGTTGAGCGCAATCGGGCGCGACATCAGCAGGACCATCGAAAAGGCAATCTCGGCAAAAGATGACTACGTCGTGGCAGTAAAAATCTCGCCCGAGGCGCAGGAGAAGCTCGAAGCGCTGGTCCAGGCTGGAGTTTTTCGCAGTCGCGCGGAAGCCGCGGGCTTTCTGATCGACGAAGGCATTAAGACCCAATCAGCATTGTTTGAGCGTGTCAGGCAGAAGCTCGCCGAAATAGAAAGACTGCGAGCAGAACTTCGCGGCATGATCGCTGACAAAACAGTCTGAAGCTCACGAATCGGCGCGTCATGCTCTTCGCGCCTTAACTTACCCCCAAAGCAGTGCTTTACCTTCCTCGCGGATGGTAAAGCACGCCTTTATTTCCGGCAGAGAAAATTTGTGACAGAGAGATTTCAATTACCGCCAACTCCAATCGAAGAATTTACTCTCGCTAACGGTCTGCGTGTGGTGTTGAGTACGGACCGCGCCATTCCCGTCGTTTCAGTGGCCGTTTACTACGACGTCGGCTCGCGCAACGAAAAAGAAGGCCGCACCGGCTTTGCCCACCTGTTCGAACACATGATGTTTCAAGGGTCGGAAAACGTTCCGAAAGCCGCGCACTTCCAATACATCTTCAATGCCGGCGGCACGATGAACGGCACGACCTCCACCGAGCGAACAAACTATTTCGAAACACTCCCTTCGAACTACCTGCCACTCGCTTTCTGGCTGGAGAGCGATCGAATGCGCTCGCTGAAAGTGACGCAGGAGAACCTCGACAATCAACGCAACGCGGTTCAGGAAGAGAAGAGACTTCGCTACGACAATCAGCCTTACGTTAACGCATTCCTGCGCATGAACGAGTTGCTCTTTACGAACCCTGCAAATGCGCATTCAACGATCGGCTCGATGGAAGATCTCGACGCCGCCACCATCGACGACGTGCAGGAGTTCTTCCGTATTTACTACGCGCCGAACAATGCCGTGCTAAGTGTGGTGGGCGACTTTGAAACGGACGAAGCCCGCGCGCTTGTCGAGAAGTACTTCGCGAACATCCCCGCGCAGCCCATGCCGCCACCTGTTGACGTTTCTGAAACGGAAACAGTGGCAATCAAGGAGGAGACGTTTCAGGATGTGTTAGCTCCGGCTCCGGCTTTTGTTCTTGGTTGGAAAATTCCGGAAAGACGCACGCCTGACTTCTATGCTTTGTCTCTCGCGGGCACGCTTCTGTTTGAGGGCGACAGTTCCCGGCTTTATCAAAAGCTGGTGAAAGGCGACGAGTCGGTCGTCTCCATTGAAGGAGGCGTCGATGAACGTCGTGGTCCATCGGCGTTATACATCTTTGCTTTGCCAAAGCCGAACGAAGAAGTCGAAAAGATTCGCGAGCAGATCTTCGATGAGATCAAACGCCTCGCCACCGATGGTCCATCCGAAGCCGAGATGGAAAAACTGCGAAACTCGCTCTGCAACGATGCAGTGCGCGGCCGGCAATCGACGATGTACCGCGCGCAACGCCTGGCGGAGTTTACGCTTTACGACTCCCAGCCAGGGCTCGTCGATTCCGAGTTGGATCACTATCTGAAGATCAGCGCCGAGGACATCAGGCAAGTTGTCGCTCGTTACATGGATGTTCCCAATCGTGTGGTGCTCGACATCGTCCCCGCCGCCGCTTCCGCAGCAGTTGAAGTGGCAGCAGCTTCTGCTTCACCGCAGTCGCCCGGCGATCCACACCAGCCGGCGTCGCCGCCGCCTCAGGTTCCGGATTTACCTCCGGCCGAACCCGAGTCGCCCGTGCACGCTGACCATCGTGAGATAAAGCCGGCGACATCTGAAAAACCGCAGGATCCGGCGGATGTGCCGCCACAAACTAAACCCGGTTCTGGTCCACTGCACCCGTAACATGAGCCAACAACAGGAAACTTTCCGTGGCCAGGCGCCCGCGCCACTACAATCCAGGCCTATCGTGATTCCCGCAGCGCGGGAAACAACTCTGTCCAACGGTCTCTCGGTAGTCGTGGTGGAAGACAGCCGCTTGCCGTTGGTTAGTTATCGTCTGGCATTTCGCGTAGGTGGCGCCTTTGATCCACCGACGCTTCCCGGGCTCACTGATCTGCTTGCAGGCCTGTTGCCGGAAGGCACCGATTCGAAAACCAGTAAAGAGATTGCCGATGAAGTTGCGCGGATGGGCGCGAGCTTATCAGCGGGCGCCACTTCCGATTACACGATAGTCGGCGCCTCGGCGCTTTCTCAGTTCAACGATCCAATCATGGACCTCATAGCCGAGGTCATCCTCGAGCCGTTGTTTCCGGAGAATGAAGTTGAACTGGCGAAGCAGAATACAAAAGAGAGTTTGCGACAGCAGCGAGCGCAGCCGTCGTTTCTCGCGAGCGAGATGGTCGCGCGCATCATGTTTGGCGACCATCCTTATTCGGTTGTGGCGCCGACGCCTGAATCCATCGATCGTTCGACGCGTGAAGAGTTCGTCAAGTTTCACCGCACGAAGCTGGTTCCGAATAATGCGGTCTTTATTGTTGTGGGTGATGTTCGTTACGACGACATTGTGAGTCGTGTCGAGTCGTTGTTCTCCACCTGGGAACGCGGCGAGGAACTCGTCGCTAATTTTCCGGCGCCGCCGGTTCGCACTAAACGGACTGCGTACCTGGTCGATCGGCCTGGTTCGGCGCAGTCAAACATTGTCATCGCAAACAGCGGCATCACGAGAACGAGTCCTGATTACTTTCCGATGATGTTGATGCACACGGTGCTGGGTGCCACGGCGTCGTCGCGCTTGTTCATGAACCTGCGTGAAGAAAAGGGCTATACGTACGGCGCTTATTCGAATCTCGATGCGCGCCGCAGCGCCGGCACATTTCGCGCGACTGCCGAGGTGCGAACGCAAGTCACCGGCGATTCACTGAAAGAGTTCTTGTATGAGTTGGATCGTATTCGTAGTGAGCCGGTTTCGGAGAAGGAGATTGCGGACGCCAAGTCTTACCTGACCGGCGTTTTTCCGATTCGCCTCGAGACGCAGGAAGGTCTGACCGATCAACTCGTTCAGATCAAGATGCTGAATTTGCCGAACGACTACTTGCAGAACTACCGCAGTCGCGTGCAGGCCGTTACGATCGATGAGATTCAGCGCGTCGCTGAGAAATACGTCAAACCTGATGAAGCAGCGTTAATCGTGGTTGGCGACGGCGCATCGATGGTGGAGCAGATCAAACCATATTGTGAAGACATCGAGATCTATAACACCGCAGGCAAACGGAAGACGTTAAATACTTCCGGCATCACCGATCCTGTTGGTACCTGGTCAATTGAAATGGAAACACCGCTCGGACAGAGCATCGCCGGGACGCTCACAATCGAACGTGCAGGGGCAGAATTAACCGGCACGTTCCAGTCGGAAATAGGAGACGCAGACCTCGGAGCAATTGAGATAGACGATAACTCGTTTCACGCAAACACGTCTCTGGAGATGGATGGCGATGCTATTGAGGCTGAGCTCTCCGCGAAGTTTGATGGCGATCGCGCCGAAGGCTTTTTGAAGCTACAGAATGCTCCTGCACTACCCCTGAGGGGCGGCAAGGAATAGGTCTTATAAGACCTATCCGTCCTATGGGACCTATAAAAACTCAGGCACAAAGAAAAACCGCCCGGCATGGCCGACATACCGGGCGTAATTCACAGGAGGAACCGAGTGTTATGGTCGTCGCTATGCTTGCGGCGATCCGTGTAACCTCGGCGGCTGAGATGTCCGCAAACGCCTCATAGGTTGCTCGCCACCCTACTCCCGCTCGTAACGCAGCACAATCCCTGCTCCACCTACTGCCCATCCGATCTTCTTGTTGAAATAGATCGAGTAAAGGTTTTGCTTGGTTGTTGATTCTTGTCTCACCCAGGTCTTTCCTTCATCGGTGCTCCGAAGAATTGTACCGCCCCGACCGATCGCCCAACCCTCGTCATCATTCAAGAACTGAATGCTTAAGAGTGTCACGTTCACGTTGGTCGGTATCACGCTCCAGGTTTCGCCGCCGTCGGTCGTGCGCAAGAGCGTTCCGCGTTCGCCCACCGCCCAGCCATTTTTGTCGTTGCGAAAATCGATGTGATAAAGCGTGCCGGTAGTTCCGACCTTTTGCTGCGCCCAACTCGCTCCGCCGTCGCGCGTAAAGAGGATGGTGCCTCCCTCGCCGACAATCCAACCGCGTTTGTCGCTGACAAAATCGATATGAATCAACTCCCGCTGGCTCGGAGCACGCTGCCGGCGCCAGGTTTCGCCGCCATCGTCCGTATACACCAGAATACTGTCCACTACGCGCTCGCGCTTGCTGATCGAACCAACCACCCAACCTTTCTTCTTGCTCGAGAAACGCACGCTGTACAACTCAACGTCGGCGCCCTGAAACTCTTCAGGAAGAAAGACGCGCGTCGGCGTCCAATGCGTGCCGTTGTCGCGTGTTATGAAGATCGAGTTGCCGGCAATCAGGAAGCCTGCTTCCTTGTCGCGAAAGTAGATGTCGTTAATTGCCGCGGTTGTGCCGACAGTTTGACGGACCCATGACTGGCCGCCGTCATCAGTGCTGCTCAAGTAACCGCCGTCGCCGCCAACCCAGCCACGCTTGCTGTCGAGAAAATAGACAGTGTTGAGATCGTTGCCACCGGTGTTGATTTTGAAAGGCACCCAGCCGCCCTGGGCATTCGCAGCGCTGATGGCCGCCAACAACACACCGGCAGCAGCAAGAAACTTTAGGGTTCTGGTACTCATACTGGATTTGTTTTCCAGTTTTGTACCTTAGTTTCAATGATCAAGACAAGCGGAACATAAGCCATCCACAGATTTCACAGATTTCACAGATTGTTTTTCTGTGTCATCTGCATCATCTGTGGATGCTTTCCAGCTCTATGGAGCGGGCGCGTTCACTCGGTAAACACGCCCTTCGAAAACCACTACGACGCGCTCTCCCAATGAAAAATAACTGCCGAGTTTCGCTTGCTGCTTCAATAACGCGAAGTATTCGTCACTGCCAAACACCAGCACTGTTTCGGGCAAACCCGATTCAGCTTTGAATTCCGAGTCAGTCCAAACACCGTCGATCAGGTAAAAAGTCTTACCCGCGACTCGCCGCACGGCATCTGTCCTCGTGTCATCTTTCAACTGGCGAACTTCCTGCTGCTCGCGAGCGCTCTTGCTCAGTTGCACTGCGTCCGCACCAGTGACCACATTCACCTGCGCTTGCGGAGATGGAGCAGCGCTAGGCGCATTCATCACATTTCCAAACCCACCAGAGCTCGCTGCTCTCCTCCGCGTTACCGGCTGCCCGCCGCCGGTATACTGCGTAATCTCGCGTTCATTCTCCAAAGCAAGATACGACGTGTAAGGCGTGACGATTCCGTAGCGAGTTCCCAGGTCCACAATCTCATCGCGCAATTCCTTTTGCTCTCCGTTCGTGCGCACCTGTTCCATCAACCAGCCAACGCGACGTGTCGCCCACAAACGCGGCAAGTAGTCGTTAGCATCGCTGCGCAACGGAAAGCTCAGATTGGGGTAAGTGTAAGTCCGGCTCGTGCCGCCTGCCTTGCCGGTAAGCCTCATCTGGATCGAGCTGAGATCGGCGGCATTGCTGTAACGCCCGATCAGCATCACTTGGGATCCGCGAAAGAGGTCGGGAATAGCGCGCGGATAAATCAGATCGGTTTGGGCGCCGCCCATATCGAGTTGCAGATCGGTGAGCACCGGATAATTGACCTTCGAGAAGAAGTTCGAAACTTTGACCTCCAGATCTTCCTTCGGCTCAACGTAGTCGGCAACGCCGCCATTTTCAGCGGCCAGCTTATCGAGCAGTGCGGTATTGACGTCATATCCAACTCCAAACGTGAACAGTCTGACGCCGGGCTTACTCGCCTTGCGCACGTTATCGACTATCTTCGTAACGTTCGTTTCGTCAACTGTCGGCAATCCGTCAGTCATGAACACAAGCATTTTCGGCCGCTCCCGATCTGTCTCGCTGAACTGGCGAAGCGAGGCGAGCAACGACTGGTTGATATTCGTTCCCCCGACCGGCTTCAACGCTTTTACAAATGCCTCACCACGCGCGCGGCCTTTGTCATCCGCCGGAATCAAACCGGCCTCCATCAAGTGTTCTTCACCGGCAAAGGAAATGATGTTGAAGCGATCCTGAGGGCGAAGGATTCTCACGCCATAAAGCAGTGCGGCGCGCACCTTCTCGATCTTTCCCTCTTCCGCCATCGAGCCGGAAGTATCAACTACAAACACGACGTCCTTCGCCGAGTACTCCTGCTCCGACCAATCGTCTTTGGGCGAGATCATCAAGAGGAAGTAACCTTGCTTTCCGGCTTCGCGATGGGTCAGGAGTGTCAGGCCAAAATCTTCTTTCGAGATTGTGTAGAACAACTGGAAGTCCTGCGGGTCCTTTCCCTTTTCACTTTCAAACGAAACGAGCGAGCGCCGGTCGCTGCTGCGCTTGACGTCGATGGCGTGTGTGGGCGAGTAAACGTTGCGCAGCGGCTCTTTGCTTTCGAGTTCAATTCGTCCGGCAACATAATCAATTTCAGCTAGCTGTTTACCTGTGCCCAGTGGGTAGCGATATGAAACCGTGCCGCCTTCGGCGCGAACCACTTGCGTGTAAGTTATCTCGAGCTTCTTGTCGGAATGTGGCGGGATAGGAAAGATACTCGCCTGGAACAAGTCTTTGCCCGCGTATTCCAGCAGCCCAGGGTCGCGTTGCCGGCGAACGATTTCGTCGTAAATACGGCGCGCTTCTTCGCGAGTCCTGACCTCGCCTACGAGCCTGCGGTCTCCGTCCCAAATGGCAAACTCAGCTACGGAAGCCGACTCTGGAATCGGAAACAGGTACGTGCCTTCGAGAGTTGCACCAGTGTCGTTTCGAAATACCTGTTCGACGTGAGTCGTTGCGACTTGCGAGCTGATCTTTGTGTCGATCTTGATGGATTTGACGGGTAAAGCACGCGGCAGTGTTACGGGGCGTGGTATCTCAGGGCAGCGCCTGCAGGGACCGGGAACGATGACGCCCTGCGCACCGGCTATCGTCGCGAATCCGGAAAGGATTGAGAGCAGGAGTAACAGCCGCATCAGTTTGGTTCTCATAAGAATCTCCAATATTAGACGTTAAACCATTGGCTGTTAGTAAGAACGTGAGATTTCGATGCTTCTTGCGTGACTAGTACAACTCGCGCAGCCGTTTCTTAAAAATCAACAGGCCCGCGCCCATCATCATGACGATAAAGCCGCCGACTGCCAGCGTATACTGCGGGCCAAAACGGTTGGACGCAGCGCCCGCGAGGATGCTCCCCACCGGCATCGTGCCCATAAAGGAGAGAATGAACATGCTCATCACGCGGCCGCGCATCTCGTCCGTAACCAGCTTTTGCAGCAGCGTGTTCGTGAGAGCAACTGAAAGCACCAGCGCAAAACCCAACCCAAACAGGAACAGCAGCGACATAACCAAACGCGAGGAAAGCGCAAAGCCCATAATGCATAAGCCAAACATGATCGCACCGATCAGCACCGCCCAGCCTTTTCTTCTGAAGTCGCCGAGATAAGCGACCAGCAAGGCTCCGATAAATGCCCCGCCGCCCGCGGTACCCATCATCAGCGCCAAACCTGTTTCACCGAGGTGAAAGATGTCGCGTGCAAAGATCGGCACCATACTGAAGTAAGGTGCGCCGAATAGACTGTTGACCGCCGCCAGCAGCAAAAGCGACGACACTCGCGGCCGGTTGCGAACGTAACGAAAGCCCTCAATCAGATCGCGCCACAAAGCGCGCCGATCTCTCACCGAATGTGCCGCCCCTGCATTTGAATGATGTTCCGGCCGCACCATCCAAAGCGCGGCCACGACAGCGATGAACGACAGACCGTTTGCATAAAAGCAACCTGCCAGCCCAAACACGCGAAAGGCAAGACCAGCCAATGTTGGTCCAACGACGCGCGACAGTTGAAACTGCGTGGAGTTCAGTGCGATGGCATTAGCGAGATCTTCACGGCCCACAAGGTCGTAAGTCATCGCGAGGTACGACGGGCTTGCGAGCGCCATACAACAACCAGTCATAAACGAAAAACCAAGCACCATCCAGCGATTCACAACATTCGTTGCGACGAGAGTGGCGAGACCGAGCGCGGCAATGCCGGCGCCGACCTGTGTAAAGAGCAGCAAGCGCCGCCGGTCAATTAGATCGGCAAAGACACCACCGAGTAATGTAAAAACAAAGGCGGGCGATGTTGCCATGAAAGTGTCAAGTCCGAGCCAGAAGGGCGAGTTTGTTAATTTCAACACCAGCCAGCCCTGTGCGACTGCCTGCATCCACGTACCGACATTCGAGAGAAACGCACCCGTCAGGAAGAGGCGATAGTTGCGATGCGAAAGCGCGCGAAACATTCCGCTGCGGCGGCGGACGGTGGGCTTGGAATCGATTACGATCTCAGTGGGCATAAAGTGAACTCATTTGAACCACGGATTACACGGATAAATACAGAGCAGATCTGTTTAATCTGTGTAATTCGTGGCTAAATATTCTTGCGGCGCCAGGCGGAGAGTGGAGAGCCGGTTCCGCCGCGTCTCTCAGCTACGATTTCAGCCATGATGGCGAGGGCTACTTCTTCGGGTGTTACCGCTCCGATGTCTAAACCGATTGGGGCGCGGATGTTTCTGAGTTGCTCTTCGGGCACGCCCGCTTCGCGCAACCGTTCGATAACGATCGTCGTGCGTCGCTTGCTCCCAATTAAGCCGGCGTAATCAGGATTGGCGCGCATCACCGCCTGCATGCATTGCTCGTCTTCGTTGTGGCCCCGCGTGACTACTGCTACTGAAACGCCTCGCCCATTCCCCACAGCCTCACGAACCGCCGAGCCCCAGTCGTCAGCCACGAGCAGTTCGATCTGTTCTTCAGGAAAACGCTCGCGGCTCAAAAACTCAGCACGATCGTCGATCAAGGTGGCGTGATAACCTGCAAATGCGGCGAGTCGTGCGAGTGACGCACCGACATGACCCGCGCCGCAAATGACCAAACGAGGCGCCGGCTGGAGTCGTTCAAACAACAGCGAGATTTCGCTTGCAGCGGGGAACTCGGGAGCAAACTCGCTAACGCTGGACATTCGTGTTTCTTCACGCGACGCAAGAAAACGCTCAGCCTGATGCACAGCAAGCGAATCCAGTTCCGTATCACCAAGCGTTCCGATCGGCTCGCAGCCCGACTGGACCAGAAGCTTCGAGCCAATTTGCCCGGGCCCATTTACTTTGGTAACCACGACCGCGATCTCGCCACGATCGAGCACCTCTCCAATCATCTTCGTTACTGATTGCGAAGATGTTTGGTCGTGTGTCTCACTCATCGATATGCTTCGAGGGCGGAGGGGATGTTTACTTCACCATACGTGGTCTACCTAACCCAATCGCGGACGCAGCTCGCCGCATGAGCCACAATGGTCCAACCAGCAGGTAGACGGGATTTTTGAAGAACGCGGGTTGATTTCCTTCGATAGCGTGTCCGATAAACTGAAGTATCCAACCGACAACAAACAGCCCGAGCGCCCAGCGCCAGTTGAAAAAGAACAGCAGCAGAGAGACGATGATCAGCGGTATCCCGATGCTGTGTGAGAGCCTGTTCAGCGGGTGCTGATGCTTGGCTTTGTAGTTAGTTAAGAAGTTCTCCGGCATAACACATTGCCAGGGTTCATTACTTCAACAAAAATATCCATCGTGCCGCCGCACACCATGCCTTCCTCGCTTGCTTCATCGGCGGTGAGCGAGAAGTGGTGCAACTGCGACTTTCCCGAGCGCATGGCCGCTCGCGCTTCGGCCCAGACCTCAGCTTCGATGCAGCCGCCGCCCACTGTTCCCGCGACTTCTCCGTTTTGAAAGAAGAGCATTTTCGCACCGCGCTGCTGCGGAGTCGAGCCACGCGTGTGCGCGACGGTGGCAACAATCACGCGTTCGTCTCGGCCGGCAGCTTCATTGATCAGGCGATACAGCTCGCGCTGCGGAATGGTTGACATGTCAATAAGTGTATGTCAGATCTGTGCAATCTGTGTAATCTGTGGATGGAGAATCCGATGGCAGCAACCCCCCGCATCCCCGGCCGCGTAAACGATCGGCGGCTGTACATACTCGCAGCGATCCTGACTCCCCTTATCGTACTCGCAGGTTTCGCGCGCACCTATTATCTAAAAGGTTTCTTCGGCACGCCCGATCTCCCGGGCCGCATCGTTCATCTGCATGGCATCGTGATGACCGCATGGGTCGTGCTCTTTGTCGCCCAGATATCGCTCGTCGCCACGCGTCGCACCCGGATTCATCAACGGCTCGGCATCCTGGGAGGAGTCCTCGCCGCACTCGTTGTGGTCGTCGGAATTCTGACGGGTCTATACGCCGCGGCTCGCGGCGGGACTCCTGTTCTGCCGGCGCTTCAGTTTCTCGTCATCCCGCTCGGCGACATGTTGATCTTCTCGATCCTGATCGGGTTGGCTCTTTACTATCGCCGCAAACTGCACGTTCACAAACGGCTCATGCTGTTGGCCGCGATCAACCTGTTGACACCGGCGATAGCACGCATCCCTTTAAACTTCATCATCAACGGTGGGCCACTCGTGTTCTTTGGTTTGACCGACGCTTGCCTGCTTGCCGCTGTGGCGTTCGACACGTTCAAACACCGGCGCCTGCATCCGGTTTTCTTATGGGGAACGATCTTCATTATCGCGATGCAGCCGCTGCGCCTGCTGCTGGCGACCACCAGCGTTTGGATGAGCTTCGCCGCAGCCCTGGTCAAGCTCGTCGCTTAACTGTAGGGGTGGCCCTCTCTGTGGCCACCCGTCTTTCGAAAGGCGTGCGATGAAACGAATTGTCTCCTCTGCAATCTTTATCTTACTGACATCTTGCTGCGTCTTCGCTCAAACCGCGCCGGATGCTGCCGAATTGACCAAACTGCTAAACGACTTTCTGGCCGGCGCGTCACGCAACGATGCCGCCGTACACGATCGCTTCTGGGCTGATGACCTGATCTACACCCGCTCGGCTGGTCGCCGGGTCAACAAAGCCGAAGTGATGCGCGACGTGCGCTCAGCGCCGGCTCCCAAGCCAACCGATCCTAAAACCGTCTACACCGCCGAGGACATTCAGATTCAACAGTACGGCAATACGGCCGTCGTTGCTTTTCGCCTCGTAGCGACAACCGAAACAGGCGATCGCAAACAGGTCGCGAACCTGCTCAACAGCGGAACTTTCGTTAAGCGCGACGGGAAGTGGCAAGTCGTGAATTGGCAATCAACGCGCATGCCTCGCACAGAGGCAGAGAGCAAGAGCGAAGTGGCGGCAACTGAGGCTGCTTTTCATCAAGCGTTAATGGCCGCCGACACAGAAAAGCTCTCTGCTCTGATTGATTCCACTTTCGTATGGACGCGCGGCAACACGCAAATTAATCGCCAACAATTGCTCGACGGTCTCAGCGCAGGGAAATTGAAGTATGGAAAACCTGATCCGGCAAAGGCGAGTATCTCAATCTACGGCGACACGGCGATTGTTCGCGGCGAGTCTTACACGCTGACCTTTATCTATCAGATCGGAGGCTGGAAAGCCGTCGCCATGCACACGAGTTCAAACTAGACTTTGTGCCTTTTGTGCTTCTTTGCGGCTCAACTCTTCGTGTGACTCTTCGCGGCGCTACTCGGGTTTCTTCGGCTTTGGCGTCTCGACCGGCGCGGCGTCCATCTGAGCGCGGCGCTCATTCAGTTTTTGGCGCAGGAGGTCAACTTCCGCATCCGCATTCGCAACTGCCGTTTCCAAACGCGTCTTGCTATTCTCGGTTAACCTCAACTGTGCCTGCACTCTCGATCGTTCACTCTCGAGCTGTCGTCTCCGTGTCTCACGAGCCTCTTCCGGATGCACTGTGCCGTAACCCTGTGTCGCCCTGTCGATGTTCTCCGGCTTCAACGCATACTCAAGCTGCTCGAGTCGCGATTCGAAGTCTGCAATCTTGCTCTGTACGTCAATCAACTGCGAGCGCAGTTGCTCCGCACGCTGCTCGGCGCGAGTCAGGCGCTCCATATCAAGCTGGTAGCGATCGTCTTCCTGCATCTGCGTCAGCTTGTCAGTCAACTTGTTCACTTGGGTCGAGAGGTTGGTGATCGTCTGCTGCATCTCTTCCGGATCGGAAGTGGCTGGAGTCCTCGCTTTTTTCGGTTGGCCGGGTTGTGTGGGTTCCTGAGTTGAGTCAGCGGTACTGATGATCTTCACGTCATCACTCGGAGTAGCGCTTTCGGTGGGAGTCGGCGGCGCGACTGGAGGATTGGTGATCACCGGCCTGGCGGCAACTGGCTTCGTGGAGCGTCGAACACGCTTTTTCCTGCGAGTTTGCGCCTCGCCCTCAATCAAACAAAAGCTGATAACAAGGCAAAGGGCGATGAGGAACTTGATGTGACTACGAATCCAAACAGGCATTGTCGTGCTCCTTTTCGATACCGCTTCTAAAGATACGCCGCTATCCAGATGCCATCAAGCCTCCAGCCTGATGCTTCGCTCCCACGCCAGTGCAGGCCGCCTGTTCCAAAACCTACACTCTTTCAGCCACAAAAAGGCACAAAATACACAAAGAATTTTCCGCTAATTTTTGTGCCTTTTGTGCTTCTTTGTGGCGGATTCTTCTGGCTCAAAAAGACTGGACCTGAAAACTAATGTTCATCGCTGGGGCGGCATTCGTCAGCGCCTCAACCCGAATCAGTTCCGCACCCGCCTCAGCATACCCGCGAACATTCTCAGGCGTAATCATCCCGCCACACTCAACCACAACCGAGCCGGACAACTCCTTCGCGATCGCGGCAAGCCGCCCGAACTCCGCCGTACTGAGATCCTCGATGACAACAACATCAGCACCCGCCGTCACCGCTTCTCTCACTTCACTTTCTGAAGAAACTTCAACAGCGACTTTGTGGATATAACCGAGCTTCTCTTTCGCGGTCTTCACCGCGTTCGAAACTCCGCCAAGAATCGAAACGTGATTCGAAGTCACTACCACGCCGTCGTCTAAACCGAACCGGCTGTTGTAGCCACCGCCGAGTTCGACAGCGTATCTCTCCAGCAGACGCAGCCCCGGCGTAGTCGCCCGTGTATCCGCGATTTGCGCGCCGGTGCCCTCCACTGCTTTCACGTATTCATTTGTGAGCGTGGCGATACCCGATAGTCGCTGTAAAAGATTCAGCGCGACTCGCTCCGCCGAGATCAGCACGTCGGCAAACCCAACCATCCGCGCAATCACCTTCCCCGCCTCCACCGGCTCACCATCAGAAACAAACGCTTCGAGTTGTTGCTGCGAATCGAGCGTCAGAAATACTTCTTCGGCGGCTTCGAGGCCGGCTACGATCATATTCTGCCCTGCGACAAAGCGAGCGCGAGCGCGCGTGTTGCGCGCGATGATTGATTGAGTGGTGATGTCGCCGCGTCCCAGATCTTCGCGCAGAAAGAGGCTGATTTGTGAGTAAAGCGCGCCTTCGTCGATCCAGTTCATTGCAGGTTCTCGACTGTTTGCTGAAGTTGCGAGGATTGTTGAGCGATGGCGGCGATGCGCTCGCGCACTTCGTTGACTCGCTCAACCGGAGCACGCGACACGAAGTTGGGATTACTGAGTTGGGCCTCGAGCTTTGCGGCTTCTGCGTTCAGCTTCTCCTGCTCGCGTTCCAAACGCCGGCGCTCCTGCTCGAAGTCAATCAAGCCTTCAAGCGGCACGGCCAGCTCCGCGCCGCCTGTTAAGACTGCGCGTGCCGAAGCGCGGGGCGCTTCAAGCCGTTCGCTGATTGAAACTTCGGACGCGCGCACCAGGCGCGAGATCTGCTCTCGTGCTGTTGAAAAGATACGACGCAGGTTCTCGTCAGGCGATCCGACGACGATCGGAATGCGCTCCGCCGGTTTGATATTCATCTCGGAACGAATGTTTCGCACGCGCGAGATCAGCTCGATGATCGCCTGCATCTCCGACTCCGCGGCTTCGTCGATCAAATTCGCGGCGCCTTCGGGATATGCAGTCAACATCACCGTGGGCTCGACTCCTTGATATGCCGCGTGCAATTGCTTCTCGCCCGGCAAACGCTGCCACAGTTCTTCAGTAATGTACGGCATGAACGGATGCAACAAGCGCAGCGCTTGTTCGAGCACCGTCAAAAGCCGCGTCCGAGCTTCCGTGCGAGCAGCGCTCTCTTGTTCGGCAGTCACATCGGCCTTGGCGAGTTCGATGTACCAGTCGCAAAAGTCGTCCCAGAAGAAGTGATACAAAGTCTGCACTGCTTCGTGAAACTGGTATCCATTGATTGCTGCGTTGAGATCGCGGGCTGTCTTGTTTAGCCGCGAAACGATCCAGCGGTCGTGTAGTGAGGTGCTCTGCTCGAGTATCTCGGGCTTAACTTCCGCGCCTTCCGCATTGAGTAAACAGAACCTCGCGGCGTTCCAGATCTTGTTTGCGAAATTGCGATACGACTCGACTTGTTTCTCATTCCAGCGAATGTCAGTGCTGCCGCCTTGCGCGAGTGTCAGGCGCGTTGCATCGACGCCGTACTTGTCGAACACGTCGATCGGATCCACTCCGTTCATCTTCGTCTTCGACATGCGCTGTCCCTGGCTGTCGAGAACCGTTCCCGTGATAAAGACGTCGGCAAACGGCTCCTTGCCGACAAACTTCATCCCCATCATCACCATGCGCGACACCCACAGGAAGATGATATCTCGGCCAGTTACTAACACGTCGGTGGGATAGAAAGTTTTCAAATCGTCTGTTTCGTTGGGCCAACCGAGAGTTGAGAAAGGCCAGAGCGCGGAGGAGAACCACGTGTCCAACACGTCCTGGTCCTGAGTGAGTTCGGTCGTGCCGGCCTTTTCGCGCGCCTCTTCTTCGGATCGAGCGACGACGACTTCACCGTCCGGCGTGTACCAGGCCGGGATCTGGTGTCCCCACCAAAGCTGGCGCGAGATGGTCCAGTCGCGCAGGTTCTCGAGCCAGTTTGTGTAAATTTTTTCGTAACTTTCGGGAACGAACCGCGGCTTTTGTTCGCGCGACATCAAGTCGAGCGCGAGGTCGCGCAATGGGTCCATCTTCATGAACCACTGTGTTGAGATCAGAGGCTCGATGACAGTCTTGCAACGCTCGCACTTGGAAATGGAAAACTCGTAATCGACAACCTTCTCGAGGAGCCCGAGCGCTTCAAAGTCTGCGACGACCTTCTCACGCGCCTTGTAGCGATCTAGCCCCGCAAAGTCCTGGCCGGCGTCTGCGGTCATCTTCGCGTGCGGGTCGATCACCACAACCTGCGGCAGGTTGTGACGCAGTCCCATCTCGTAGTCATTTGGATCGTGCGCAGGCGTAATCTTCACCGCGCCCGTGCCAAACTCCGGATCGACGTACTCGTCGGCGATGATAGGAATCTCGCGATCGGTGAGTGGCAGCAAGATAGTCTGGCCCACTGCTTCTCGGTACCGCTCGTCATTTGGATTCACAGCGACAGCAGTATCGCCGAGCATCGTCTCGGGCCTGGTGGTCGCAACGGTGACACGGTCGTTGCTGTTCTTAATCGGATATTGAAGGTAATAGAGTTTTCCGGCTTGCGGGAGTTTCTCGACCTCGAGGTCGGAGAGCACGGTCTGGTCCTGCGGGCACCAGTTTACGATGCGATTGCCGCGATAGATCAGTCCCTCGTCATACAGCCGCACAAACACCTCGCGGACCGCGCGAGAAAGATCCTCATCCATCGTAAACTTCTCGCGCGACCAGTCCACCGATGCACCTTCGCGACGCATCTGCACAGTGATCTGTCCGCCCGATTCGTTTTTCCACTTCCAAACGCGCTCGACAAACTGCTCCCGCCCAAGGTCGTGCCGCGACTTTCCTTCCTTCTTCAGCGCTCGCGATACCATCAACTGCGTGGAGATGCCGGCGTGGTCCATCCCCGGCAACCACAGCGCGCGATACCCACACATCCGCTTGTGCCGCGTCATCACATCCATCAGCGTGTGCTGCAACGCGTGGCCCATGTGCAGCGAGCCGGTAACATTCGGCGGCGGAATAACTATGCTAAAGACCGGCGCCTTCAGATCTTTGTTTAGCTCCGGCGCAAAATACCCATTCCTCTCCCATCGCTCGTAATGATGCTGCTCCGCCTCTTTCGGGTCGTACTGTTTAGGAATCTCCATGCGAACTCTATGCTTTGTCTTAGGCTTAAAACGAAAAGCCACAGTCTACGCCAGACCGCGCGCAAAGTTCAAAAATGCTCTGGCGATGCTTCCGAACCCCTGTTAAGCTGCAACTATGACAAACAAAGAGAGCGTTCGAGACTTACCCCAGCGGAATCCAGAGAACATTGCACGGGAGTTGGAGTTTATTGCCGCCGTCAAGCAGGGATTAATTGAACTCGACAATGGTGACAGCGTTCCCCTCGAAGATGTCGAGCGTGAACTTCCCTCATGGCTCAGTAGTTCGCTCACAAGCCGTGCCGTTTAAAGTAGGCGAGTGGGCCAATGACGGTTTTGCCTTTAGCAGTTTAATTGCTACTCTTTCTGCATGCCTCACAAGAAGAACCTCACAACGACTAGTCCCGCCGTTTCCGTTCAATTCGTTGAGCGCAGGATTTATTTGATTCGTGGCCATAAGGTGATGATCGATGTCGATCTCGCCGAATTGTACGGGGTGCCGACTAAACGTCTAAATGAACAGGTAAGACGCAATCAGAAGCGGTTTCCGTCAGATTTCATGTTTCAGTTAACGAAGGAAGAGGCAGAAAACTTGAGGTCGCAATTTGCGACCTCAAGATCAACTCATGGTGGGCGGCGTTCGCTGCCATACGTGTTTACAGAGCACGGTGTAGCGATGTTGTCGAGTGTCCTGAATAGTGAACGCGCCATTGAAGTAAACATTACGATCATGCGCGCGTTCATAAAACTGCGTCAGATTTTGGAATCTAACGAAGAACTCAACAGGAAATTCGCGGCCGTAATCACGAAACTATCCACCCATGATCAATACTTCAAGGTTGTTTTTGACGAACTCAGGAAGCTGAGCGAGCCACCGACTCAGCCGCGTAAACAAATCGGCTTCAAAGTAGATAAATAGTGTCATCCCGCACCGGTGGAAATTTGAGATCACAATGTGTGATCTCAAGTGCCTGAAGGCCTTTTTTCCCATCGGATTTTGCGGTCACAATTTGTGACCGCAATGCGTGAAGACCTTTATTTTATTGAACTTTGCGGTCACAATTTGTGACCGCAAAAGTTTTGAGGTCGCAATTTGCGACCTCAAAAACTAGAGCAAGAATACGGAGGGGTCTTACTTCGCCTGCCGCTCCTCTAACTGCCGTTTGATCAGAAGCTCCGCCAAATCAGGCACAACCTCCCACGCGATCTCGCGGATTACTTTGTCTGACATCAATTCAACCGCGCGGCGGGCGATGGCGTCGATCATTTCGGGAGAGAGTTGATCCGCGCTGAGAGACCTCGCAGACGTAGAAGGAGCAGAGGCAGTGGCAGGAGCAGGTTCAGTGAATATCGGCTCAGGTTCGACTACAGCGACGTCGTGAACCTCAGACGCGTACGGCACTTCCTGCGTGTCCGCAAATGACTTGTGAACCTCCGGTTGAGAAGACGGTTCATACGCACCTGCCGCTGCGACCGCTTCCTTCACCTGCGGCTCGACAAACGCACGCATTGGCGCCGGTTCGTAGACAGGTTCATCATCGAGGTCCAACACAAACTCATCATCATCCGCACTCGCCCGCACAGGCTCAAATTCACCAAGGTCCAACAACACGTCAGCATCGTTTCGCGTTTCCATTTTCTCCTCACGTGGTAACGATTGCGCCGCTATCGCATCGTCAAGCGGCAACGTGTCTGCCGTCGTGACCTCCAACTCATGCGTGTCCAAACGCACTTCTTCCTCCTCAGGCTCTTCGATCCGAGGAAGCTCGGCGGTTGGGCTCTCTTTCTCGACCACAGGCGGGCTGCTCACGAGCGCCCCCACCCGGTCGATCAGTCTTCTTATCGATTGAAATGGTTTCGTCAAAATGTCATCCGCGCCAACTCTGCGCGCCTCCGCTTCGTCGAAGGGCTCGAACGAGCCCACGAGCAGCATCACGGGAATGTGTTTCAGCTTCTCGTTTGTTTTGACGTATTCGCAAACTTCATAGCCCGTGCGAGCAGGCATGAAGACGTCTGCGAGAACTATATCCGGAGCAAACTCCAGGAGCTGATCGATCGCCTCCTGGCCGTTGCCGACAGTCATGACTCGCACACCTTCGTCAGCGAACGTAAGGTCGATAACTTTCTGAATGGTGGCCGAATCGTCGGCAAGTAGGAGTTTGCGTCCAGCTAGCAAAGCCAATCCCTTTAGCTGAATTGCACCATCGGCGGGGCCTAGTGCGTATGCACGGATGGCGCGGGCATGTCGTCACGAAGCGGGCCTCGGAAAGAGGCCCCGACAGGAAACCTAACACCCGCAGGAAGCGGCAGTCAAGAGTTTGTTTTAGCCGGATTAACCACCAAGACACAAAGGCACCAAGTTTTATGAATTTGTGTCTTCGTGTCTTGTGGTTAAGGGGTGGGTTAAGGCCCAGAAATTACTATGTCGTCAGGAGTGTTCGCTTTGCCGTCAGGACCGAGGGAACGCAGGGAATAATGGTCCTGCCGGCCTTCGTATTGGTAAGGACGTTGCCACGGATCCACACGGATGACGCGGGTGAGATATTTCGGGCTCAGATGATCGATTAACACTGACTCTTTATCAGCAACGACGAAATAGCCGCGCTCGCGGCGATAGTCGGAAAGCGCTTTCGCGATTACGGAAAGTTCATCAGACGCAGCCGAGCGCTTGATCTGGTCGATAGCGGCAGGAATATCAGTGACGTTCATCCAATCACGACGGCCACTCTTGAACTCAGCGACGTGCCAGCCTTTCGCATCGTGCGCTAACCGGAAATCGACTCGAACAAGAGCTTCCACCAGCGCCGTCGGTTCCGATCCGAGCGACAAGCCAAACGGCGAGATATCTTTAATCCTCACATCATCAGACGGAAGCGTAATGCCGAACAACGAAGCAACCAAACAACGCGCGCGCTTAACACTAAGTTCAGACGCAGACGAAGCACGCGCAAATTGCGACGGCTCATCGCACTCATCCGGCGGCAACTCGGTTCGAGCAGCTCGCGCGAGAGTTTCCAATCGCTCCCAACGATCCTGACCAGTCCTGATCTCGCTCAATCGCCAGCGCTCGTCACGCAACGTCAAGCGGAAGACAGTTTCAATCTCAGCGCTGACTTCGGCAGTTTCGGCAGTACTCGAATTCACAGATCTAACGCGAACGGAATTACTCGGCAGAGACCAGCCGGCGATAGTCTGAATAACTTTGCGAGCTTGTTTTTGACTGAGATCCGCACGTATGGAAACGGCAGTCGCGAGCGCGATGAGAATTATCCCGCAAAGGCGCAAAGGAAACATTCCTGGTGAACCTACTCAGCAGCCTTCTTGCCGATTAGCATCTGCAACATGATCTGGAGTTGCGCGGTGGTGAACGGCTTCGGCAGGAACACCATTGCGCCCGCCGAGAAGCTGTCAGACGACAACTTCGGATCCTGCTCGGCAGTCATCATCATCACCGGGATTCGCTTCAGACGTTCTTCCGATTTCATGTAACGAACCAGCTCAGGTCCGGAAATGTGCGGCATGACGACGTCGAGGATGGCCGCGGTGAAGTTAGCGTCCGTTTGCAAAATCTTATAGGCCTCGCGCCCGTCGCGCGCTGCCACCACGGTGTAATCGTCCTTCTCGAGAATCGTAGCGATCAAGCGGAGGATAGCCGGATCGTCGTCAGCCACCAGCATGCGCCGGTTCGTGTCGTTGGGAACTGCGTCGTTGTTATCCATGTGAGTGTGTTTCCTGTTTCAAACTTCCACTGCGCGGCAACTCTCCCCGGCCTGCGTGGAAAGCTCTGCGGCGAGTTTGATTGCCGCAACCATACTCGAGTGTTCCGCGAGTCCTTTTCCGGCGATGTCGAAGGCGGTGCCGTGATCGACTGAAGTCCTTATGAAGGGCAGGCCCAGAGTTACGTTAACGGCCTCGCCAAACGACAAACACTTTACCGGAATCATCGCTTGATCGTGATAGCACGCGATGACCGCGTCAAACTCACCACGCGAAGCGCGGAGAAAAACCGTGTCTGCTGAAAACGGCCCGTGCACGTTAATGTCATCGATCCGGCAGGCTTCGATCGCCGGCATCATTTCCGAAGCCTCTTCGACGCCGAACAGTCCGCCCTCAGCACCATGCGGATTCAGCGCGGCGACCGCAAGCTTGGGGCGTTCGATACCCCATCGCTGAAGTTCACGATTCGTGAGATTGATAACTCGAACCAGGCGATCGCGTTCGACCATCCTGATCGCTTCGGCGAGCGGCACATGTGTGGACAACAAAACTATGCGGAGGTTCGCGGCGACGAAAGCCATCGCATACTCCTCTGCGCCGGTGAGATGCGCGAGAAATTCCGTGTGACCAGGAAAACTGTAACCGCCGAGAAACAAGGCACGCTTGTTAATCGGAGCCGTCGCCATCGCATCGATGCTTCCCGCCGCGCATAATTCAACCGCGGCTTCGATGTAACCGGCCGCAGCTTTGCCCGCGGCGCCCGACTCGATCCCGGGTTCGATATAGCCGCTGATGTTATCGAGATGATAGATGACCGGCTCGGAAAGTTGATCCGGAAACGCCTCTTCAGTGCGAATGATGTCGTAACCGGATTGCAGATCGAGAGTGCGTGCGGTGTGCGCCAGCGCCTGCGCATCTCCGATAATCACCGGCACACAAATTCGTCTGATTTCATCTTCGGCAACAGCTTTGAGAACAACCTCAGGCCCAATCCCGGCAGGGTCTCCCATGGTTATGCCGATGCGCGGCAAAACTCTCCTGGGTCGAGGTCCCGGGTTAGTTGGGCTTTGGTCTGAGTGTCGCATTGCTTGAGGCGACGCACTGTTGTCCAGGGCGAGGAACTCAGGGCGAGGCTAAGTTAAAATCTCCTTAAGCGCTGGCGCTTTCAACACGCTCGTCAGCCTTGTAGATGTACTTGATGTTCCGTTTGAGCACGAGCAGATTGGGCGCGCCTTTTCGGTTGACCTTCAACGCGCCACGATCGTACCACTCGATCGTGCCTTCAATCTCTTCGCCGTCAGTGAGAACAATCACCATCAAGGTATGAGCATCGATCTGTTTCTTGTAATAAAAGATTTCCGCATTAGTTTCATTGGGAGGCGGAACTCTTTTCTTAACCTGGACCGAAGCGTGTTGTTGTGCGGCACGTTCGCGTGCCTGACCACCATCATTTGAGGCGCGGGAGCTGCCATTCGAACGTTCTCTGGGCTGCGGAATCTCGCGGGCTTTGCCTTTGACTTCCGCGAGTGTTGTTCTGATGAGTTTACGATTCACTTGATTATTACCTCCAAAAATCTATGACGGGTATTTACCCGTTCGAGAACTAGGCGACGTATAGGACACAGGGCTTAGATGTACAAGACAGTGTCAAAGCTCTCGCAGGCTGCGGCCATCCGATGAGAGGGACTAACATTACTCGTAATGGATTTCCTGCAAGGAATGACTGACATGCTACACAACAAAAGCAGAAAAAGCAAAGAAGAAAACTTACATATTTTCAAGATTTTACATGCAAGAAACGATGCAAGGCAGAGACAGGATTACGGGATCAACATGATGACGAGGTTAATCATGTGATCTCGGTAATCCTGTCCAATGATCTCTAGTCGGCCTTCTTCCGAATGAAAGTCGGCACATCGAGATCGTCAACGCGCGGAGTGCCCATCATGGGGCGCGGGAGGTCGTCGGCCGGCCTTGCTACAAAACGTGGTGGTGGCGCGGGAATCGCCGTCGTCGCAGCGGCAGACGCAACTGATACGGATTCTTTGTCAAAGCCAGTCGCAATAACAGTGATCTTCATTTCGTCCGTCAGGTTCTCATCGATGACTGCACCGAAGATAATGTTCGCATCCTCGTCAGCGCACTCACGAATGATCGACGATGCAGCATTGACTTCAAACAACGTGAGATCAGATCCGCCAGTAATGTTGATCAAAACGCCTTTAGCACCCTGGATCGTCGCCTCTTCCAGAAGCGGCGATGAAATCGCCTGTTGAGTGGCCTCGATAGCCCGGTTCTCTCCAGTCGCGCGCCCGGCGCCCATCAGCGCCATGCCCATTCCCTGCATGATCGACTTCACGTCGGCGAAGTCGAGATTGATCAAGCCGGGCACCGTGATCAGATCGCTGATGCCCTGCACCGCCTGGCGCAACACGTCGTCGGCGACTCGGAAAGAATCGGACAGCGACACTCCCCGTTCGACCGTGTGCAAGAGTCGCTCGTTAGGAATCGTGATGACTGTATCGACGCACTCGCGCAACTCTCTCAATCCCTGATCGGCTTGTTGCATGCGACGGCGTCCTTCGAAATGAAAAGGCTTCGTCACGACAGCCACGGTCAAAGCATCGAGCTCGGTCGCGAGTGAAGCTACGATCGGAGCAGCGCCGGTTCCGGTGCCGCCGCCGAGACCTGTCGTAACAAAAACCATGTCGGCGCCTTCGAGCACTTCGATGATCTTGTCCGTATCTTCAAGCGCAGCTTCACGCCCGACTCCGGGATCCGCGCCGGCGCCAAGTCCTTTTGTTAACCGGCTTCCGAGTTGAATTTTGATAGGAGCGCGCGAACGCTTCAACGCCTGGAGATCAGTGTTGGCGACGAGAAACTCGATGCCCTCGATGCCTGCCTCGATCATGCGATTGACCGCGTTGCTGCCGCCGCCGCCGATGCCGATCACTTTTATCCGCGCTCCGGTGAGCGGCGGATCATCATCAATGAAAATATTAATGCCTGTTCCGGGTTGACGAGTGTCCGGTGTCATAGTTAGTTCCTCTCTCCCAAAACGGGATGGCTTCCAAGGCCTCTTCCTTCTATGTTGGGTTTCTTGAGCCATCGGCATCGATATCTTGCGGACAATATCTTGTGCAACCGGGGCGCAAGCATACAACAACTTGTCAGAAAATACTACCGAATCTATTTTTAAAACGTGACACGAAGTGCGTCAGCTTGCCTGTAGACCCACGCCTGCTCACGCCTGTGCGTATCTCTGCTGCTTGAGTGCGATAAGCCAGCAGCGCCAGGCCCGCCGCGGCAGTCCACGCGGGACTCTGGATATCTTCAATCAACCCACCGAAGCGATCTCGTTCCGGATATCCGATACGAACCGGGGCATCAAAAACCTGTTCGGCGATCTCGGTCATGCCGTGCAGCAACGCTCCACCGCCGGTCAACACAACGCCGCTCGAGAGCTGTCGTTCCCAACCCGATTCTTTGATCTCATCGGCGACGTGCATCAATACCTCTTCAGCGCGAGGTTGAAGGATGTCGCAGAGGATCTGTCGCGAGAGTTGGCGTGGTGGCCGTCCACCCACTGACGGCACATCGACGAGCTCCCCTCGCTCCATCTCGCTCAACGAACTACTGCACGCGCAGCCGACAGTTCGCTTGATCTTCTCAGCCTCCGGGATCGGCGTTCGCAAACCAAAGGCGATGTCGTTAGTGAAGTGTGACCCGCCCAGAGGAAAGACGGCCGTGTGCTGGACCGCGCCGCGCTGGTAGATGATCAGTCCCGTCGTTTCCGCGCCCACATCGACGAGTGCCGCACCAAACTCCTTATCATCTTCAGTTAACGATGCTTCGGCGGCTGCGAGTTGCTCGAGAACCATGTCGGCCACGACCAAGCCGGCACGGTTCACGGCATTGATTGCGTTCTGGCGCGCCGTCACCGGGCTCGTGACGATGTGTACCTTCACAGCGAGACGCGCGCCGATCATCCCGACGGGATCGTTTATGCCGTCCTGATCGTCAACGATGAACTCCTGCGGGAGTCGATCGACGATTTCGCGACCGGCGGGCAGTTGAATCGCACAGGCTGAATCGATTGCGCGTCGCACGTCTTCCCCGGCGATCTCGCGATCGCGACCCGAGACTGCGACGATCGCCTGGCCGTTGAAGCCGAGGATGTGCGAGCCCGCGAGATTGATCGTCACTTCTTCCGCTTCGAGTCCACTCATTCGTTCTGCGTCTTCGACGGCTCTCTTGATCGCATCGACCGCGGCGTCAGGGTTGACGATGACTCCCTTGCGCAAGCCGCGAGCTTCTGCTTCTCCGATGCCGACTACTTCGAGGAGTCCGCCTTCGCCAGGTTCGCCGGCGATACACGTCACCTTACTCGTCCCGATGTCGAGACCGATGGTGTGCTGTGTACGCTTCGCCATGTCGGGTTTTAACCACGGATTACGCGGATCATCTGCACGATCTTTGTCATCTGTGGTTTATTCATTCTTCCCTTCTGCAACTGTGTGGTTGCCGGTTACCAACCCAACGATCGCTCGTTTACCCTGCGTGAGATCTATGTAACTGATTAGTGGACCACGTGCCGTTTGCCGTTGAGCGTCAAGGACTGTTAACGCTTTACTCAGTCGCGCGCCTTGATCCTGTGAGCCGAGCCGGACTTCGATCTGCGAATCATCACCAGCGAGTTGCACTCGCACGTCATGCAAATCGAGCAGGTTCACTTCACTCACGCGCTCCGACAAACCTTGAGCGTTCCAATCGCGTTGCAACTCGAGAAACTTGCCGATGCGTTCGCGATTCTCAGCTTGCGCCGCGGCAGAGTCGTCTTCGTTCCAACCGCGCAGAAAGAACGCAGGCATCTGATCGGCCGGCGACATTTCACCGAGATACACCGCATCGTCATCGACCCAGATAAAGCGACCGGCGGAAGTGCGCACGACTGCCTTCGGCTCACGCTCTGTGATGCGTATCCGAATACCATCAGGCAAAACACGAGTGACCACCGCTGTCCGCACCCACGGCAGACGCTCGATATGCTTGCTGAGCTCCGGTAAGTCAGCTCGCCACACTCCGGTTTGACTTACATCCCGCCGCACGACGGTTTGAATCTCATCGACCGAAGCGCGTGCGGCTCCTTTCATCTCGATTCGCCGAACCTGGAAAAAACTAGCCGACGCAGCCGCGCGATACCCGACAAAAGCAATCAACAGGATGATGGCGATCACTCCGATCCGCAGCGCGAGCGGCACATAAGCCAACAGCGATTTAAGTCTTGCCCCAATCGACTCGGCAGGAGCACGTCTCGCAGGTCGCTGGCCCACGCCGGAGCGTCCCTTGCTGATTCCACTGCGATTACCAACCTTCTGCACTGCGACCGGATCTCTCACTGTTCATTGCTCCTTTCCGCTCTGATCCGCGTTCATCTGCGTCTGCTCATCCGCGTTCATCTGCGGTTCACTGTTCGCGCGCCAGAGTTCAACCTCGTATTCCAACTCGATCCCCTGCTCGCGTCTGACACGCTCGCGAATCTCTTCCGCGAGCGCGAGCGCGTCTTCAGCGCGCGCGTCCTCGCCTTCCGTCACGATGAAGTTGGCGTGCACGGGCGACACCACTGCGCTCCCGCGCCGCTGTCCCTTCATGCCCATCTCGTCGATGATCTTGCCGGTCCCGATCGTGCCCGCGGGCGGGTTCTTGAAGAAGCAACCTGCGGAGCGCGCACCATGTGGCTGCGTTGCGAGCCTCTTGCTCTTCGCGTCGTCCATTCGTGCCTTGATCCGTTCTGGATCATCATGCTGAAGACGCAATGTCGCGCCGAGCAAGAGCTCTCCCTCCTTGAATGAAGTGTGCCGGTAGTTCCACTGAATACTGTCACCCGGAATCTCCACCACTCTTCCTTCACGAGCAACGCGCACATTCTGAGTGACCGTGCCGATCTCGTGACCATAAGCGCCGGCATTCATCCAGAGCGCGCCGCCAACCGTGCCCGGAATCCCGCCGAGCCCTTCGATTCCGGAAAGTCCGGCGCGAGCAACATCGATACAGAGTCGCGGCAGCGAATAGCCCGCGCTAACGGAAACCAGCTCACCATCGATACGGACCTCGCCCTTCATGTTGCCCAAACTCAAAACAACGTAGTGATGTTCGCCATCGTCGGCCAACACATTGCTGCCCGAACCGAGTGGTCGCCAGCCAATCCCCGCTTTATCTAACTCATGAACGATCGCCGCCGCCTGCTCCTCGGTGTCAGGCGTGATGACCCAATCGATCGCGCCGCCGACTCGCAAACTCGTCAACTCCGCGAAACGTCGCCCGCGCTCCGCACGCACTCCCAATCTCCCTGCAATTTCTTCGATCATCTTCGTTTTTAGCCACGGATGACACATATGAAATCCGTGTCTATTCGTTTAATCTGTGGCTAACTGTTCTCTCAATAAAAACAGCAGTTGGTCACTCACGCGATTCACGGTGCCTGCGCCAAGTGTTAACACCAGGTCGCCCGGCTGCACATGCTCGCGCAATGTGGTGGCAGCGTTGTCGAGCGCGCCGATGTAGTTGACGTCCTTGTGACCGAAACGCTTTATTGCCGCGGTCAGCGCTTCAGCCGTAACGCCTTCGATCGGATCTTCACTCGCCGCGTAAATGTCCGTGATGAAAAGGACGTCAGCGTTGTTGAATGAACGCGCAAACTCCTGCATCAGATCGTGAGTGCGCGAGTAACGGTGCGGCTGAAACAGGACCACGATGCGCCTGCCGCCGGAGCCCAGTTTCGCAGCGGCCAGCGTGGCCCTGATCTCTGTTGGATGGTGTCCGTAGTCGTCAACCACCAGCACGCCATCGACCTCACCCTTCGCCTGAAACCTGCGGCCGGCGCCCGTGAAGCTGTGCAGGCCTTCGACAATCTTCTCGAAAGAGACTTCCAACTCAAATCCCACTGCAATTGCTGCCAGCGCGTTGTAAACGTTGTGCACGCCGGGCACACGCAAAACCATTTCACCGACTACATCTGTTCCACGCCACACGCTAAACGACGAACCGAAATGATTGTCGTGGCGAATTCCGTGAGCGGAGACGTCCGCCTGCGCGCTTAACCCATACGTCAAGCGGCGACGTTCGAGGAGTGGAATGATTGCCTGCACGTTTGGATCGTCCAGACACAAGACCGACGAACCGTAGAACGGCACCTTGTTGACAAAGTTTGCAAAGCACGTGCGCACGTCGTCCATGTCGTGGTAATAGTCCATGTGCTCGCGATCGATGTTGGTCACGACGGCAATGGTCGGCGTCAACATCAGGAACGAGCGGTCACTCTCATCGGCTTCGACAACCATCAGATCGCTTGTGCCCAGGTGCGCGTTTGATCCAAACGCTCCGACGACGCCTCCGACGACCATCGTTGGATCCAAACCGGCATGGCCCAACACGGTGGCCACCATCGACGTGGTGGTCGTCTTTCCATGTGAACCTGCGACGGCGACCGTGTGCGGCTTCAGTCGCATCAACTCGGCAAGCATCTCGGCGCGCGGGATAACCGGAATTGAGCGCCGGTGCGCTTCGATGACCTCGGGATTGTCGTCACGGACGGCGGTCGAACAAACCACGACGTGCGGGTGTCCGACATTGTCCGCCGAATGACCTTCGAAGATTTCAACTCCCATTTGTTGCAGGCGATCGGTGACGTTGGAGCGTTTGAGATCGGAGCCGGACACACGGAAGCCGAGGTTGACGAGCACCTCGGCGATGCCGGACATGCCGATGCCACCGATGCCGACGAAATGGACGTGTTGAATTCTGCGAAACATTATTTTTTAGCCACAAAAAGGCACATAGGTCACAAAAAATATTTTTAGTTAACGCGATCTAAATTAGTTGTTCTCCCTCGTTCAGTTCACTTTTGTGCTTTTTGTGCCTTTTTGTGGCAAAGCTCTTCAATCATGTCTACTGCTGCGGCGGCCGCGTCGCCATGCGCCATCTTGCGGCTCGCTTCTTCCATTCGACTCAACTCTTCCGGCGCTTTGACCAATCTCTCAATCTCTGCTGCCAGCCTTTCGTGGCTCAACTCGTGCTGCAAAATCATTCGCGCGGCGCCGGCAGCCTGCAACGCTTCCGCGTTCTTTCGCTGGTGGTCGTCAGCGGCGTGTGGGAACGGCACCATGATCGACGCTTTCCCGGCAGCGATTAGTTCTGCCGTCGTAGTCGCTCCGGCGCGGCAGAGCACGAGATCCGCCTCGGCGAAATCGGCCACCATGTTGTCAATGTAACTGCGCACCTCGGCATGTTCGCCCCAACCTGCGTCCAGATAAGCCGCCTGTACCTTCTCAAAATCAGCAGCGCCCGTCTGATGCTTGATGCGAAGCGTCGCCGGCACATTTTTCAAGCTCGGCAACGCCGCCACCATCGCTTCATTGATGGCGCGCGCACCTTGCGATCCGCCAAACACCAGCAACGAAAACTTTCCCGGCTCGCGCCGCTTTGGTGGTATTTCAAAAAACTCTCGTCGCACCGGGTTCCCTGTCACTCGAGCCTTCCCACGAAAGAAAGGCAGCGCCTGTTCAAACGAAACGGCCGCACGATCCACAAAGCGCGCCAGCACCCGATTGGTCCAACCCGGCAGCGCGTTCGATTCCATCACCATCGTCGGCCGGTTCGTGAGTGCCGCGGTCAATACCACGGGCCCCGAAACATAACCTCCGGCGCCGACGACCACGTCCGGCTGAAACGCCAGCATCACTTTCCGCACCGACAAAAAACTCTTCGGCAGGATCGCGAGTCCTCTCACGCGCGCGCCGAGACTCACGTTCTTCAGTCCGGCACTGTCAATGAGCGATAACTCAAACCCGGCTTGCGGCACGAGTCGCGTTTCCAGCCCGCGCGCGGTGCCGACGAAATGCACTTTCGAGTTCGCATCGCGCCGCATGATCTCCTGGGCCACCGCGATGCCCGGATAAATGTGTCCGCCAGTGCCTCCGGCAGCGATTAGTACTTTCATTGCCAATTGCCGATTGCCGGTTGCCGATCCAGGCGCTCTTCATACTTCTTCTGCAAATTGGCAATCGGCAACCGGAAATCGGCAATGTTTCCGCTCGCGTGTTGCGACACGTTCAGCAGGATCCCCACAGCGGCGAGCGTCGGCACCAGAGACGATCCGCCGTAAGAGATGAACGGCAGCGGTATGCCTTTCGTCGGCACCAGCGAGAGCACGACACTGATATTAAAGAGCGCCTGGGCCACGATGCCGGTGACAATTCCAAGACTCAGCAACATTCCAAACCTGTCGGGCGCCAGCAAAGCCGTGCGTACACCGCGCCACAGAAAAAGCGCAAACACTAAAATCACCGCGACTGCACCGACCAACCCAAGCTCCTCGCCGACCACGGCAAAGATAAAATCGGAGTGCGCAAACGGAAGAAACAGCATCTTCTGCTTGCCCTGCGCGAAGCCGAGCCCGTTCGTGCCACCCGATCCAATAGCGATCAGCGACTGCACGACTTGAAACCCCGCGCCCTGCTGATCCGCCCAGGGATCGAGAAATGTGATCAGACGTTTGAGACGCCACGGCACAAAGATCAGTAATCCGGCCGCGACAACTAACGCTGGCGCAGCCGCCATCGCCAGGTGAAGCACACGCGCTCCGGCGGTGTAGATCACAACCGTGAAGATCAACGCCAGCATCATCGCGGTGCCGAAGTCAGGTTCGATCACGACGAGCGCCGCGAACCAGCCGGTCACGGCGCCGCAAGGGATAAACGTCCGCCAGAAATCTCCTTCTTCACCGGCTCGCTTCTCGAGGAAGTAAGCAAGAAAAATGGCGAGGGAGACTTTTGAAATCTCCGATGGCTGGAGCGAGAACCCGGGAAACTTCAACCAGCGATGCGCGCCGTTCGTACTGCTAAATGCAAACACCCCGAGCAATCCGAGCGTGCAAAGGATCAAAAGCCCGTAAACGATGCGACGGCTTTTGAGTTGCTGGTAGTTGAACTGCATGGCAAGCAACATGACGAAGAAGCCGATTGCGACCCACGCGCCCTGCTTGATCACGTAATAGAACTGATTACCGTTTTCTTTTTGCGCCATGACTGCTGACGCGCTATAGACCATGACCACGCCAAAGAGCGCGAGGCCCGTGGTCGCAGCGAACAGCCATTTGTCTGGAGCAAGTTTTCTAGCCATGTCATCATCCACAGATTACATAGATGGCACAGAAGATCTGTGTTATCTGCGTAATCTGTGGATCGCCTTCACTTCGTCTTTGAATACCTTCCCGCGGTGTTCGAAACTCTCAAACATATCGAAGCTGGCACACGCCGGAGCCAGCAGCACAACGTCACCTTTCTCGGCAGCGTTGAACGAACGCGCGACCGCGTCTTTCATGTCAGACGCGCGCTCGTATGGCGCGAACTCACCCAACTCCTTCGCAATCGTCTCTGCGTCCTCGCCGATGAGCACGAGCTTTCTTACTTTCGTGCGAACCAATAATTCGAGCGGCGCATACGGAGCTTTCTTCCCTCTGCCGCCAAGTATCAGAACAACTCTCCCCGGTTCCTCCGCGAACGCCTCGAGTGCTTTCAACGTTGCATCAACACTCGTCGCCTTCGAGTCGTTGTAGAACTTCACTCCTTCAATCTCGGCGACGAACTCGAGCCGGTGCTCGACAGGATCGAATCGCTTTGCAGTGCCGTTCATTGACTCGAGGCCGGCGCCTGCCGCAAGCCCGGCCGCGAATGCCGCCGCCACGTTCTCGACGTTGTGCAGTCCGCGCAACTTCATATGGTCAACCCGCAACAAAACCTGGCTTTCTTCGCCTGAGTGAAAAATCAGTTCACGGCCGCGCAGGAACACGCCGTTAGCGAGCTCTTTCTTCACACTGAAGTTCATCACCTTCGCCCGCAACCCACTCCCCCATGATGAGACCGTCGGATCGTCAGCATTGAGCACCGCCACATCCTCAGCCGTCTGGTTCATGAAGATGCGGTGCTTTGCTGCCGCGTAGTCGTTGAATGTCTCGTAGCGATCCATGTGATTCGGCGTCACGTTTAATACAACCGCAATCGAAGGGTGAAAAGTCTTAATCGTCTCCAACTGAAAACTCGAAAGCTCAGCAACCGTCCAACCATCGTCTCGAGAAGTCTCGATCATCGAGATCAGCGGCTTACCGATGTTGCCGCCGACTTGCACCGGCAATCCCGCGTCACGCAGCAGCTCGCCGATGAGCGATGTCGTCGTTGTCTTACCGTTGCTGCCCGTGATAGCGATGATGCGTCCTTTCAAAAAGCGCGATGCGAGCTCGACTTCGCCGATCACTTCCGCACCGGCTCGCTCGGCATAACGGATCGGAATGATGTTCGCCGGTACTCCGGGACTAACGACAACCAGGTCGAGTTGATCAAGCAGCCAGCTCGGCGGCTCGCCAGGCAACAAACCCACACCCGACTCTTTCAGCGCCAATGCTTCCGGCGTCCACTTTTCAATCGGCTTCTGATCGCTGAGCGCGACCACCGCGCCCTGGGCCAACAAGAATCTCGCGGCCGCAATCCCACTGCGCGCCGCCCCGATTATCAAAACTTTCTTGCCATGAAGACTCACCTGAGTTTCAACGTCGAGAGACTCAACAACGCAAACAAGATCGCCAAGATCAAAAACCTAAAGACGATCTTCGACTCCTTCCAATCCTGCATCTCGAAATGGTGATGCAACGGCGTCATCTTGAAGAGACGCCGCCCGGTGCCTGTCGTGCGTCTGGTCATCTTGAAGACGCTCACTTGCAGCATCACCGACATCGCTTCAATCACAAACACGCCACCCACCATCAGCAACATGAACTCCTGCTTCGTCAACACCGCCACAGTTCCCATTGCGCCCCCGATCGCCAGACTGCCGACGTCGCCCATGAAAACCTGCGCGGGCGGCGCGTTGTACCAAAGAAAGCCGAGACTCGCTCCCGCCATCGCTCCGCAAAACACGGTCAGCTCTGCTGCCTCCGGGCGGTGCGTCAACTCCAGGTATCCGGCCCAACGCGCATCGCTGCTGAGATAGGTGAAACCCGTCAACGCGGTCATCGCGATAAACGTGACGCTGATTGCCAGTCCATCCAGGCCGTCGGTGAGGTTCACCGCGTTTGACGATCCCAACAGCACGACAATGATCAAGAGCAGGTAGATATAAGGACCGATAAAACTCTTGCCGAACGGATCCGCTGTCTGCTTGAAGAATGGGATGCTGAAATTCCAGGAATAACCAGTGCCGCCCAAAAATTTCGTGGACGTGAAAAGCACTGCCCAAAGACCGACCGCGATCAGCAGTTGGGCCAACAACTTTTGTCGCCCCGTCAATCCCAGGCTGCGCTTCTTCGCCATCTTCGCGTAGTCGTCGATAAAACCGATCGCGGCAAAGAGCAACGTCGCGACCATTGCGGTCCAGGCGTAAACGCTGGAGAGCTTCGCCCACAGCAGAGTCGAGATCAGAACAGAGCCGACGATCAGCACGCCGCCCATCGTTGGAGTGCCGCTCTTGATCATGTGTTCCTTCGGTCCTTCTTCGCGAATCTGCTGGCCGATGTTCCACCTCTTCAACTTATCGATCAGCGTGCCGCCAAAGAAGAGCGAGATCAGCAACGCCGTTATCGTCGCGTAAGCGGTGCGGAAGGTGACGTACTGGAAAACGTTGAGGGCCTTTACGAGATACCACTCCTTGTCCCGGAAGTGCATGTAAAGGAGTTCGTAAAGGAGGTAGTAGATCATTTAGTTCATCAAGTGTTTTGAACAGGATTTACAAGATTTTCAGGATTTACATGTACATCTTGAAAAATCTTGTAAATCCTGTTCAAACTAACTCTCGTCTTCTCCAGCCAACGGAAAACGTTCACGCAGAGCTTTCACTACCTTATCAGTCGCCACACCTCGCGAGCCTTTAACTAAAATCAGATCGCCTTCCCGCACTTCTTTAATCAACTCCGCCGCCACTTCATCAGAAGAGTTGAAAAACTTCGTCGCGGAAAGTCCCGCCTCTTTTGCCCCTGCAACGATCTCGTTTCCGAGTCCACGCACTCCCCAAAGTAAGTCAATTCCACTGCCCGCAATCTGTCTGCCAACATCCCTGTGCAACGCGATCTCATCAGGTCCGAGCTCGAGCATCTCTCCCGCGATCACTACGAGTCGCTTGCGACCCTTACCGGCTTCCGTCATCGTTCGCACCATGTTGAGCAACGAACGCGGATTCGAGTTGTACGAATCGTCGATCACCGTGAAGCCGGCGGCGAAATCAAAAACTTCCCCGCGCATCTTCGGCGGTTGCGCGGTGCGCAAAGCCCTCGCGATCTCCTCCGGAGGTATCGAAAACGCGGTGCCCACCGCCGACGCCGCCAGAGCGTTGCTCAGGTTGTGACGCCCGCTCATCGCTAACGCCGCTCGCGCCTCTCCCAAAGGCGTCCGCAAACGAAACTCGATCTTGCCCAGCGATCGCGTGTCAATCTCACTTGCGGAAATGTCCGCGCCATTGTCGATACCAAACGTCAACGTCCTGCCCTGGTGCTTGTCGCGCATCTGCATGACCAGCGGATCATCGGCGTTCAGAATCGCCGTGCCCTCCGGCTTCAGTCCTTCGATCAATTCCGCCTTCGCTGCGGCGATGTTCTCAATCGTGCCGAGATACTCGAGGTGCACCGGCGCGACCATCAGCTCCACTGCGACATCTGGTGGTGTAATCCGGCAGAGTCGCTGAATCTCGTGTGTCGGTGACGACATTCCCATCTCCAGCACCGCGAGATCGAATTGATCCGGTGAGCGGTCCTCGCTGACCATGCGCAAAACTGACAGCGGCAGTCCCAAACCGTTGTTGTAATTACGCTCGCTCTTCAGTACGCGATGGCCGGCGCCCTTAAGAACGTGCGCGGTCAACTCCTTGGCAGTGGTCTTTCCCGCACTGCCGGTGATCGCGACTACTGGTTTGCCCCACGCCGTGTACACGCGATGCGCGAGTTGCTGCAATGCTGCGATCGCGTCGTCAACTAACAGCAGTCGATTCTTCATTCGCTCGAAATCGGGATCGCCCTTGACGCGATCCGCGCGCGCTACGGCCGCGATGGCACCGCGCTCGAATGCGTCGGCGATAAAGCGATGCGCATCGACAAACTCACCATTAAAACCGGCGCGGGCGTAGTCCTTTTGCGAGAGCGCAAAGAACAGTTCGCCCGCGCCTACTGAACGCGAGTCGATGGAATAATCTCTAATTTGTTTGTCAAACATCTCGGCGCTGACGCTTGTCGCATTCGCGCCCATCAAATCCGCTGCCTCTCCAACCTTCACGTTATTACAGCCTCTTCCCGCTCAATCGATTCTTCCTGGCGTACCGTGTTCGTGTTGACTGGTTCGAGCAGGCATTCAACCAATCTTGAAAGCGAGCTCTGGCTCATCGAAACATTTGCCAAAACTTCGGCATAGCTCCCAACACGACCAGTGGCCGGACTCACCGCGCCATTCGAGCTATCTTTTGGGGGATGATGTTGTGCCCGGAGGGTTGAACGCCGGCTGCGTAGTCGTCTTCTGCAGTCGGCAATGCCGTAGTTTACGTCATCTTCGAGAGTTTCTTCATCCATCATCAGGATATTCTTTCGGGTTTCTCAAAACTCAACCACAAAGACACGAAGGCACAAATTTAAATCTTTGTGTCTTTGTGCCTTTGGTGAGACTACTCTCCAATTATTGTGACCTCCCAAAATCAACGTAGATAAGTTGTCCTGTACTCACTTCCGCGCCAGCCGAGGGATTCTGTTTCAAAACCCTGCCCTCGCCGCGCGCTTCAACCTGCAATCCGAGTTGCGCGCAAGTCCTCGCCACATCGCGCACGCTGCGCCCGCGCAGGTCAGGCATCAGCATCGACTTCCTGCTTGCCACAGCGTAAACGACTTCTCCGCCCCGGCCCCCGTTGCTATCCACGGTCGGCAATGTGGCTTTCCGCTCCTCTTCCGTTTGCGCCTGCTCGTCACGCAGCTTTGCGGCGCGTTCCGGATTCTCGTTGACTTCGGCGACCAGCTCCGGCACTGACTTCGTTTCTATGTCAGGCATGACGCCGAGAGCCGGCAGGACCTGTTCGGCTATTTCGCGAAACACCGGCGCCGCGACATCACCGCCGTGATAAGCGCCAGTCGGTTCGTCCATCACGACGATGATGACGACTTGCGGATTACTTACCGGCGCGAAGCCCACGAACGAGCCGACAAACTTCGTCGATGAGTAGCTCTTCGTTCTTGGATCGATCTTTTGCGCGGTGCCGGTTTTGCCGGCGGCTGAATAGCCATCCAACTGCGCCTTCTTCGCGGTCCCGTTCAGCGTCACTCCTTCAAGCATTCCTCTTAATGCAATCGCAGTGTCTGCACTGAGCACGCGGTGCTGCTCGGGTTCGGCACGATAGACAACCGTGCCTTGTGCGTCGCGAACCTCGCGGATCAGATGCGGCGCAATTCGAACACCGTCATTCGCCAGCGCGCCAAACGCCGCGACCATCTGCACCGGAGTGACGCCAACTTCCTGGCCGATAGCAATCGAGCCAATCGACGAAGGCTGCCAGCGTTCTACCTTTCGCAGGATTCCCGCAGTTTCACCCGGCAGCTCGATCCCTGTGCGCGAACCAAAACCGAAGCGCCTGATGTAGTCGTACATCGTTTCGTCGCCGACCCGCATGCCGAGTTTGATCGCGGCGACGTTGCTCGACTTCGCCAAAGCCTCAGGGATAGTCAGTAAACCAAACCGTTTATGATCGTGGACCACGCGACCGGCTACAGTGATCGCGCCCATCTGGCAGTCGATCCGCTCATCGACTCTCGCGAGCTTCTTCTCGAGCGCTGCGGAGAAAGCGACGACTTTGAACGTCGAACCCGGTTCGTAAATGTTTTGCAACGCCCAATTAGATCTTGTTTCCGGCTTAGCGTCGGCGACTTTGTTCGGATCAAACGTCGGAGCGTTGGCGAGCGCGAGGATCTCTCCGTTTCGCGGGTCGAGCACGATCGCCGTGCCCGACTTTGCTCTTGAACGCTGGACTGCTGCTTGTAGTGCTTGTTCTGCCTGGTACTGAATCGTCTGATCGATCGTCAACACGACTGTCTGGCCGGGCTTCGATGCGATCTCGTAACTTTCGTAAGGTTTGCCGTAGGCATCCTTCTCGAGGAAGAGTCGCCCCGGCTCACCGGAGATCTTCGCGTTGTAAGACTGTTCGAGGCCGCCGAGACCTTGCCCGTCGAGTCCGACGTATCCGAGCACGTGCGACGCCAATGAACCATTCGGGTAATAACGCTTGGGCTCGAGTCGCGTTTGAATGCCGGGAAGATTCAGCGCCACTATCTTGCTCGCCTGATCTGCGTCCAGACGCCGCGCGATCCAGATGAACCTTCGGTTCTCTTCATGAGCCTCGCGAAACTCTTTAGCGAGATCGTCATGCTTCATGCCCAGCGCCTGGGCTAGTTGCTGAGCAGTGCAGTCCAATGTTTCTGCGTCGAGACCTTCCGGATCGAAGAACAACGAGACTGTCTGCACGCTACGCGCAAGCTGGCGCTCTTGCCGGTCCAACAGCTCACCGCGCTGAGGCGTTGTTTCGATTGAGTTTTGCTGTTGTTGGCGGGCGCGGTTGGCGAGTGCGTCGTATTGCGAGAATTGCAGGTAGATCAATCTGGCGCAAACGAGCAGCATCCAGAAGCCAATAAAAGCCGCGACGAAAAGCGCGCGGCCTGGTGAAACATCCGGTCTGGATTTTGATCGAGCAACGAGGCGTGCCAGCATCACCTACTTGTTTCCCCCTAACCAGTAGCGTGATGAGGACGCTTCAATTTAGCCACGGATTACACGGATTTACACTGATCAGTGTTTATCCGTGTCAATCCGTGGCCTATTTCCGATCTGCCCCGGTCGTGCCGGCATCAATCCCAATCGCCGCGCCGCCGGTTCGAGTTTGTCCGGCGCCGTAACGCGCTCCTTTTCGAGAGCGAGTCGCTGGTTCTCCTCAAGCAGCCTCTTACGCTCAGTGCGCAAGCTCTCGTTCTCGTAACCAAACTGCACGGCCGCGAAGTGCTGCTTCGCCGCAAAGACAAATCCGCCTGCCAACACCAGTCCGCAAAACAACAACAGCGCGAGTCGTGAAAGGGCGGTAGCGTCTCGAGTGCGATGGATTTTTGCGTTTAGTTGATGCTCGGGAAATCTCTTCATAAGGATGCCTCGAGTTTTCGGCACGCGCGAAGCTTGGCGCTGCGTGCCCGCGGATTCTCCTCGACCTCGCGCGAGCCCGGCACTACCGGACGGCGCGTCAACACTTCAACTGCTTTGCGCGCTCCGCACGAACAAACCGGCAAACGCGGCGGACAATCACAGTGGCCCGACAGCCTTCTCAGCTCTCGTTTGAGGATCCGATCCTCCAACGAATGGAAACTGATTCCGACAAACCGGCCGCCAGGTATTAAAAGATCGACTGCTGTCTCGACAAATTCTCCCAGCCCTTCGAGTTCGTGATTGACGGCGATACGCAGGGCCTGGAACGTGCGCGTCGCCGGATGAATCTGGTCTCTCTTGCGCCCGCCGGCAGCGGCTCGCACAAGCTCTGCTAATTCCGTGGTTGTCGTGATCGGCTTTCCCTGTTCGCGACGTTCCACGATGCGACGGGCGATGCGTCGTGAGTGTCGTTCTTCGCCATATTCAAAAATGATTCTGGCAATTTCCGCTTCAGGAAGTTGCTGTAGAAGATCGGCGGCGGTCGCTCCGGCTGTCGGATCCATCCGCATGTCTAACGGAGCATCGAAACGAAAACTAAACCCACGTTCGGGTGAGTCAAACTGCAGTGAAGAGACTCCCAGATCGACAAGAACGCCCGACGGATCGCGCTCATTCACTTGCTGCAAAACAGCGTCGATGGCGCGAAAGTTGGCTTGAACAGCGCGGAATCTTTCCCCGAAAGTCGCGAGGCGTTGTCGCGCGTATTCAAGTGCCGCCGGGTCGAGATCCATTCCGACTACGCGACTGTCAGCGGAGGACTTGAGAATTGCTTCGCTGTGTCCACCAAGCCCAACCGTGCAATCCACAAAGAGACCTCCTCGCTCAGGAGCGAGGAACTTCAATGTCTCTTCAAGCAGCACGGGGCGATGGGGCGCGCCTCTGCCCCCCAAAAGCGCAGCCATCACCACCGCCCCGTGATCTCGTTCAAAGATCCGTCAATTTCAAATTCCCAGTCTCGCAATCGCAGCCTCGTCTTCTTCCGTGTATGGATCAGCGAGCATGCGAGCTTTGAATTTGTCGAGCTCCCAAACTTCCAGATAGGTCAGGTAACCCATCACTGCGACATCTCCTATTACTTCCGCACTCTTGCGCAGCAACGGATGAATCAACAGGCGGCCCTGGCCGTCCATCGTAGCTTGCTGACCAAAGTAGTTCGTTCTATCAAGGAACTTTCTGCGTGCCGGGTCCATCGAGGGCAACAATGAAAGTCTTTGCTCGATCGACTCCCATTCCGGCAGCGGGTAAATCCGGACACAATCACCTGTCAGGCTCGTGATATAAAAGTCTTTGCCGTGCTTCTCATCGATGAGGCGCCGAAACTCGGTTGGAACTTTGAGACGCCCCTTTACATCAATTCGTGCCGTGTAGTTTCCTCGCAGCATATTTTCGAGCCTGACGAGAGAGCTTTGGTGGGTGGCCCAAAGGAAAAGTGTTGCTGATGATCGGTGTTGCTACGAGGTTGGACCCACTTCCGACCACTTTTGACCACCCAAGGCCGGATACTACGCCGCGCTCCAAGCACTGTCAATAGGTTAGCTGTGCGAGGTGATCGCCTTCTGTTGGCCTCAGGGCTTCGTTCAGAGTTCAAGCTTTAGCTTGCCTGCTCGCGATCCACAGTTACAAGCTAAAGCTTGAACTCTGAACGAAGCGCCCGATGTTGTACACTGGCCCATCACACGATGACATCGATTCTCCTCTTCGGGTTGCTGGCTGCGGGCGCGAATGTCCTCGGAGGCCTTGTTCTCGTTAAATCAGGCGCGCATCGTCTCGGCGAGCGCTTCCTGAAGTATCTCGTCGCACTCGGCGCGGGGTTCATGCTCGCTGCGATCTTCATCGAGATTCTTCCCGAGACCGTGGGCCTCTGGACCAGGAACTCACCCGGTGAATCGCCGGCCGAAGCCGTGGCGGGCGCCATGGCACTGCTCCTTCTTGGCTATCTGACAATACAGTTCTTCGAACACACGCTCGCTCCGCACTTCCACTTCGGCGCTGAAACACATCCGGAATCATTCATGCGCCCTTCGTCGGCGTACACTGCCGTCGGTGGACTTTGGATTCACACGTTCTTTGACGGTGTCTCAATAGCGTCCGCTTTCCTCGTGAGCTTCAAAGTCGGGATTCTGGTGTTTATCGCCATTCTGCTCCACAAAATGCCGGAAGGGTTTACTGTGGCATCAATCATGCTTGCTACCGGGCGATCTACGCAGAAGGCTCTGATTGCGACCGCGGCAATCGGCGCGGCGACTCTGGCTGGTGTGATTGGGGTTGCATTGCTCGACGAGAGGATGAGCAATGCGGTCGGTTATGCGTTGCCATTCTCGGCAGGGGTGACACTCTATGTAGCGGCAAGCGACCTGATTCCGGAAGTGAATCACAAAGAAGAAAGAAACCCCACGGTCTCAATCGTCGTTTTTGGAGGGGTGGCCCTCTTCTACTTGTTGCACCGGTTGTTCGAGGGTTGGCACTGACGAGAATTCGCCGTTGCGTTTGCGCTTGAAAAAATCAAATTCTGTCTGGCTTGGCCTCGGCCTTCTGGCCCTGGTCTTTTCAGTGTTAGCCGTTGACGTAAAAGCGCAGACGACGCCGCAATCGCCCGTTCCACTTCCTGTCCCCTTCAACCCCATCGTAGATAACGCGAACGTGATCGACGCCGCGACCAGGCAACGACTGGAGTCGATCTACTTGAATTTGAAAGAGCGCGGAAATATCGAGTACGCGGTGCTGACGGTTGATACGACAGGCGGTCTCGACATCTTCGACTATTCATTGCGAGTTGGGCGTGGGTGGGGGATTGGACCAAAGGACTCAGAGAAGGCCGGCTTCCTGTTGGTGGTCGCAATCCAGGATCGAAAGTATTTCACTCAAGTAAGCCGTCACATTGAGGGCGATCTGCCTGACGGGCTTACTGGTCAAATTCAACGTGAACGACTGGTGCCCGCGTTTAGGCAAGGTAATTACAGCAAAGGGATACTCGATACGATTCAGTCTTACGCTGCGACGCTCGCAGCCAAGCGTGGCTTCAGTATCGAAGGGATCGATCAGCGTTATGCCTATCGACAAAGCTATCCACCAGAGGAACGGCAACCGGCCCAAAAGAGTTTGAGCAGTATGTGCATAGGGATACTTATTATCGGCTTCATTCTAATGATGCTCTTCTCGTCAGGCAGGCGACGTGGAGGCGGTGGCGGCTGTTTGCAGGCCCTGCTGTGGGGAAGTTTGTTTAGTAACCTGGGAGGCGGAAGCCGCGGGGGATCGAGTAGTGGCTGGGGTGGAGGCGGATTCGGCGGTGGCGGATTCGGTGGCGGTGGTGGTTTTGGTGGAGGTTTTGGCGGTGGTGGTGATTTCGGCGGTGGTGGATCGGGAGGGAGCTGGTAACACAGATTTGGAAAACGGATAAAGTACTATCCGTAATAATCCGTTTTGAATCCGTGTTATCCGTGATTAAGTTATGGTTAAGACTGTAGTGAAAGAAGCACTCAACGGACTGGTTGAAGATCTACGCGCTACGCACGGAGCGAACCTCGCCTGCGTGGTCCTCTACGGCTCGGCCGCAGCCGGCGATCATATCGAGCTACGCTCAGACTACAACCTGCTCATCGCTCTCAACCGGATCACGCCCGAAGACTTGCGCCAGGCGCAGGCACCGATGCGCGAGTGGCAGCGACTGGGCCATCCATTGCCGGTCTATTTCACTGTCGAGGAACTCTCCGATGCTGCCGACGTATTTCCGATCGAGTTTTATCAGATGGCAAATGCACGCATCGTTCTTTACGGCCACGATCCTTTCGAGTTTGTAAAACTCTCGGACGCGAATCTCCGCCATCAGACGGAGTACGAACTGAGAAGCAAGTTGATCCAGTTGCGTCGTCTTTACATCCCTGCTTCAGTTTCGACCGAGAAGTTGTGCGATTTAATGAGTGACAGTTTGTCGAGCTTCGCGGCATTGTTCCGGGCCGTGTTGCTTTTGCATCATCAGGAAGCGCCCGTGGCGAAAGCTGATTGTGTCCGCGCGACTGCAAGACTATTGAAACTCGACCCGGCGCCCTTTGAGAGAATTTTTGAGTTTCGCACTGGCGGTGCTCTCCCGTCGTCGGAAAAAGAAGTCAACGATCTTTTTGGAGCTTACCTGTTGCAGGTTGAGCAGGTTGTTGAAGCAGTAGACGAGCTTGGAAACTAACTTACACATGGGAGATTTGGAGATGAAAACCCGAAGATTGCTGATCCTTTTCGCTGTGGCAATGATTTCGATTGCTGCCAGCGGTTGCGGCTACAACACGCTGACGACAAAACACGAGGACGTAAAGAGCAAGTGGGCGGGTATAGAAACTCAGCTACAACGCCGCGCAGATCTTATAAACAACCTGGTGGAGTCAGCGAAGCTGGCGGGCATCCAGGAGCAGGAAGTGTTTGGCACAATCGCGCAGGCGCGCTCACGTCTCTTGAATGCAACGAGTCAGGCTCCGCAAGGTGAAGCCGGCGACAAGTCTCCCGAACAGAAGCAGGCGGTGATCGATGCTGCAAATAGTTTTGGCGGCACGATTGGACGATTGCTGGTGCTCCAGGAAAACTATCCCGTTCTGAAGTCAAATGAAAACTTTTTGAAGTTGCAGGATGAAGTGGCCGGCACCGAAAACCGCGTGGCAACGGCACGCAATGACTACAACGCGAGTGTGCAGGACTACAACACAACTCGCGCGCGTTTCCCGACGGTAATTGGAGCGAAGCTTTATGGATTCAAGGAGGAGCCGTACTTCAAAGCTGAAGAGGGCGCGCGGGCAGTGCCGCAGATCAACGCAAACTCACTGCGACAGAACCAAAACAAGTAACCACAGATGACGCGGATTTTAAATCCGGATTTTTATCCGTGTCATCCGTGGTTAAAACCCCCTCGAACTGCACATCGCGCAGTGATCACAAGGCTTGCCGCCTGGTTCGACGCTGCAGGTCTTTTCCCCTTGAAAGAAATCGACGAGTTCTGAGACCGTTGCTTCTTCAACACCAAAGCGGTCAAGACTGGGATGCCATGGTGAATGCACACGCGGAACGCTTACCTTGGCCTCGATTTGAGTCAACCGGCTTTGCAGCTCGTCGAGGCTCGCGCGCATGGCCGCCAGCTCCGAAGCGATGTCGGTGCTTCTTGGAGACGCATCGGGACCCGCAGCGACACGCCGCGCAATCCTCTCCGCAATGACTCTCGCCTGATCTTCCATCTATAACAGATCGATCCTATCCACCACGCCCACGATCGCCGAATCAATCGCCGCTCCAGCCTGGCCCGTCGCCGCTGTCGATGCGCTCCAGCCTTCCTGAACGATCAGCACCGTATCACCAACCCCCGCATCAACCGAATCAAGCGCCAGCACCGAATAACTCGTCTCGTCACCTTCAGGCGTGATCTGCTGGCACAACATCACGCGCGCGTTCTCATAGCGATGGTTCTTCTGCGTGGCCACAACATTTCCAACGACGCGCGCGAGAATCATCTTGTTACGTGCTGCTCGGAATCGACAATGCCGACGATCGTGCAATCAGTCGGCGTATCTTCGCGTTTGAATGGAAAACTCGCTTCCTTGCCGCGACACCAGAACACCAGCTCACCAATGCCCGCGCCTACGGCATCAACCGCCACCATCGGTTTCCCGCTCGCCTGCAAATTCCTGTCAACGGTTTGGACCACAAGCAACTTCCGTGCAGCCAACGATTCATTCTTGACGGTTGCTACGACTGTGCCGATGACGCGTGCGAGTTGCATGATCAATTCACATCAACCGTATCAATTACTCCAACGATTGCCGCATCCACGGGCACGTCCTTCATACCCTGCGCCAAGCGTGCGCTCGATCCGGCTACAACCAGGACACGCTCATGAAACCCGGCGCCCACTGTGTCAACCGCAACTACGTAGCCGGTTGTATCGCTGCCGTCTACGTTGATCGGTCTCACGATCAGCAATTTCTTTCCGCTTAGCCGTTCGTCTTTCTGCGTGGCGACAACAGTGCCGAGAATGCGAGCAATGATCATCTTGGATTATCGATCGAGCCCGATCGGAAGAGTTTCGTCAACACTGCCATGCGGGCGCGGGATCACGTGCACGCTGACCAACTCTCCGACGCGTCGCGCAGCCGCAGCGCCGGCATCCGTTGCGGCCTTCACAGCAGCAACGTCGCCACGCACGATCGCGGTCACAAAGCCGGCGCCGATCTTTTCGTAACCGACGAGGGTGACGTTGGCGGCTTTCACCATCGCATCGGCCGCTTCGATCATTGCCACCAGGCCTTTTGTTTCAACCATTCCGAGTGCTTCTTGCATTCAGATGCTCCTCTTAAGTTTTTTACCACGGATAAACGCAGATAGATACGGATTACTTATTACCATTTACCGCCTGACTTAACAATTCAACCAGCTCTTCACGAGTTAATGAAATTTTGGCGGCGCCATTCTCAGCGTTACCCAGATAGCCGCAACTCTGCGAACGCGCTGACTCGCCAAGATAACCCGCGGCCTCGCGCACGTTGATCAACTTCTCGATCGCGTCCGCGGGAAGGTTCTTCGAACCACCAAGCACGCGCGAGAGGATCGCGATCTTCGCGGTGTGCTCCAGTGTCTCGAGACGATCCCAAGCCTGCCATAAATCCGCGCCGTAAGCGACCGCACCGTGATTGGCCATCAACAGCGCGTTGTGATGTTTCACCAGCGGTTGCATCTCGCGAGTCAACTCTTCCGTCGAAGGTGTTCCGTAAGCAGCAAGCGGAACACAACCGAGCGTCAGTATCACTTCAGAGAGGATCGGCTGATCGATCGCGAGACCCGCAACGGCGAATGCTGTCCCGTGCGGTGGATGAGCGTGACAAACTGCCTTCACATCCGGACGCTCGCGATAGATCAAAAGGTGCATCGCAAGCTCACTGGAAGCCTTGCGCTCGTTGAGCGCTTTGCCTTCGAGATCCGTGATTGCGATCAGGTCCTCCGTCATGCGTCCTTTGCAGGTCATAGTCGGCGTCGCGAGGATGCGGCCGTCGTCCAGGCGCATACTCACGTTGCCGTCCGACGAAACGACGTAACTCCGTTCGTACATCAGGTGACAAACTCGAATCAGATCTCGTTTTGCTGTTTGCTCATCCATGTTTGTTTTCGGGAAGGTCTCCGTCGTGGCTGAGTAACCGCAGCTCCAGAAGGTTGCGAAAGGAAATACGAAAGCGATTCCAAAGACGTCGTCAGGTCAACAGTCTTGACCTTAACTCCGCGTCGCGAGGTCAACGACACCGGCGCGAAGTTCAATACGGCTTTTATACCCGCGGACATGACCTGATTGAGAACTCTCTGCGCGGCTTTCGCGGGAACAGCGATCACCATCACGTCGATCGCTTCCTCGCTAATCATTTTCGCAAGCTGGTCCACATCGTGAACGGCGATCTTAGCGTCGCCGATCCTGCCGCCGATCTTTTGCCGGTCGTTATCAAACACGGCCACCACCGTGAAGTTTGACCGAGCGAATCCGTTGTAGTTAGCGAGCGCTGTTCCCAACCTGCCTGCACCGACGATACCGACACGATGCGGACTGTCGAGTCCAAGTATTTTCGTGATGTGATCGCGCAGATCTGCAACGTAGTAACCAACACCCCGGACGCCAAACTCGCCGAAGTAACCTAAATCCTTCCTGATCTGAGCGGAGTTTAGATTGAACTGCTCAGCCAGAGCCTGCGATGAGATGGTTTTGATCCCGGCAGCGTGAAGCGCATTGAGGCAGCGAAGGTAAACACTCAACCGGCTTGTTGTTAGTTCTGATATTTTCTCGGACTTCATGAAGAAACCTGTCGTGGTCAGTATAGCGCTAATAGGTCGTGCAGGTCATATATGTCCTATAGGTCCTATGCTTTTTTGATACAATCCCAGCCCGAATGATTGCGCATCTCAGCGGTACATTGCTTTCCAAAGAACCGAATTCCGTGATCGTGGATGTGTCTGGAGTCGGTTACGACGTCAACATTCCGCTGTCAACCTTCTATGACCTCGGAGACGAGGGTTCGACTGTTCGGCTTCGCATTTATACTCACGTCAAAGAAGATGCGTTGCAGCTCTATGGCTTCAAAACGGAACGCGAACGCAAGCTGTTTGTTAACTTCATCTCAGTCAGCGGCATCGGTCCGAAATTAGGCATCGCCCTTCTTTCCGGCATGAGCGCGGATGAACTGATTGCGTCGATCAAGCAAAACAATCTCGCACGGCTCACGCTCATTCCGGGCGTCGGAAGAAAAACTGCCGAGCGACTCATTGTCGATCTGCGAGAAAAGATGACGGCGTTGTCTGTGGCCCAGGTCGAAGAGGAAGCGGGTAGGCCGGCTGAACCTCCGACCGGTGCTGCGGAGGACAACGTACGATCTGATGCGCTCTCGGCGTTATTCAATCTCGGCTATCAACGTTCGGCGGCAGAGAAAGCTGTCGATACCGCGCTCGGTGACGGTGGCGAGATTACGGTAGAGTCGGTGTTAAGACGTGCACTGCGTAAGCTGGCTCGTGTTTGAATAGGAAATCGACATGGCTCCTGAGTCAATATCAGCGCGCGTGAAAGAAAGCATACCAAGCGACGAGGATCGCCAACTCGATCTCACGCTGCGCCCGAATCGTATCGAAGAGTACATCGGCCAGCGTCAGGTTAAAGAGAACCTGCGCGTCTACATGAAAGCCGCACGCGCGCGGCGGGAAGCGCTCGATCACGTGCTGCTCACCGGTCCTCCAGGCTTAGGCAAGACCACGCTCGCAAACATCATCGCCAACGAGATGGGCGCGGAGCTGAAATCAACTGCGGGTCCAGCCATCGAGAAAACAGGCGACATCGCCGCCTTGCTGACAAACTTGCAGGAAGGCGATGTGCTTTTCATCGACGAGATCCATCGCCTGCTGCCGGCCCTGGAAGAAAAGCTTTACCCGGCGATGGAGGACTATCAGCTCGACCTGCTGATCGGCCAGGGTGCCGGGGCACGTTCCATCAAGCTCGAGCTGCCGAAGTTCACACTCATCGGCGCCACGACGCGAGCTGGTCTAATCACGGCTCCGCTGCGCGGACGTTTCGGCATAGTTTTCCATCTCGACTTCTACCCGCATGAAGATCTCGAAGTGATCTGCAAACGTTCTGCTGAGATCCTCGGTGTGGAGATCGATAACGAAGGAGCGCGTGAGATCGCGCGACGCTCGCGCGGCACGCCGCGCATCGTCAACCGTTTGCTGCGCCGCGTCCGCGACTATGCTGAAGTCGATTACGACGGCCGCATTAGCCGGGAGGTGGCGAGCCACGCATTGGATCGCATGGAAGTGGACACGTACGGCCTCGACGAGATGGATCGAAAACTGCTGCTGACGATAATTGAAAAATTCAACGGCGGGCCCGTCGGCCTGGGAACGATTTCCGCTTCCATTCATGAAGAGAAAGACTCGATCGAGGAGATCATCGAGCCTTACTTGATTCAGATTGGTTTTCTGGATCGCACGCCGCGCGGCCGTCTGGCAACGCCGCTTGCGTACGAACATTTCGGCATCAAGACACCCGGCTCTAGAGTGCCCAGCCTGTTCGACCCCCACTGAAGTTTGAGCCACAGATGAACACGGATGAAACGCATTAGAATAACAATGGAGAATCCGCGTTAATCCGTGAAAATCTGTGGCTAATAATTGATGAAACGCTTTCTTTCATTCTCGCGTCATTCATTCGGCGTCCGGAACCGCTCGCCCTGGGGATCGATGCTGGCGCATTCGCTGCACCAGTTTCACGAAAACGATCTCTTCACGTCGGCCGCGGCCATGAGTTACTTCGGTTTGATGGCGCTCTTTCCCGCGCTGCTGACACTGCTGGCTCTTAGCAACAAGCTCGCCGCCGGCAGTGAGCTGCTGACGCACGCCGTCGATGTTTATCCGGGATCGAGCAAATTCCTGCGCGATACGATCGGAGCATTTTCCGATCTCGGCATTGGAGCGATCGCTACGTGCGTCGTGATTGTGTTCTGGGCCGGTTCATGGGTTTTTGCAGTAGTCGAGCGCGCGCTTAACCGTATTTGGGGAGCGATATCGCGAACGTTCTGGCATGGACGTGCACTGACAATCGGAATGGTCGGACTGGTGGGTTTGATACTGGCAATGTCAGTGCTGGTGACGTCAGCACTCGTCGCACTGCGTGAGATGGCGAGCAGGTTTTCACCGCGACAGATCGAGCGATATGCGTTGCTGAGTTCAGTCGGCAGTGCCTTCTGGCAGGTGGTATTCGCGGCGGGCAGTTATTTGATTACGGTGGCGCTGTTCGTTTTTATCTACAAATTCATGCCGCGCGCTGCAGTTTCAGTACGCGACACTTTGCCGGGCGCCTTTCTCGCAGGCTTGCTTTGGGAACTGGCGAAGTACATTTTCGCCTCGAGCCTTCAGTACTTTCATTACGATCAGATCTATGGCTCAGTCGGCGCCGTGGTTGCGGTCCTTACGTGGAGTTATGTTTCGAGTTTAATCCTGCTCTTTGGCGCACAGTTGACCAAAGTCTTTCACTACGAACATCCTGCCAACGTCGAACCAGTCACCTGACGTCAATAACCAAATCCCTCCACTATTGCGTCTGCAACTGTAGATGCTTCGCTGACGCCAAACAGGATCGCCCTCGATTTAACCGTTTCCAGTACAACAATTCGTACGCGGTTCTCCTCGATAGCCCTCAGTAACGGCTGTCTCACAGCCTCACTTTCTCCAGAGAACATTGCATTCAGCCATTCCTCATTTCGCTCATAGTACCCTCTGCGTGCGATCCTGCTAATCAATGCAGATTCTGAGGCCGCCTGCCCGAATCCTGCAAAAACCCCAAATGCGGCTCCGGTTATCGCAACGGTCTCCAGCGAACGAGTGGTACTTACGTCCTGGCCTCCAATGCCCCTGTCGATCATGTTCATCGCATACTGATTAGCTACGTCGCCTCCAGACCCGAGAGCAGCTCCGACTGGGATATAAACCGCCGCCCTTATTGCGAAGGTGGCCGCACGTCCTGCTGCGCCTTCGAGCGACCACGCCGCTACCGCCCTGGTGCTAAGACTGGTGGCAACATTGCCAATGCCGAAGGATATGCCCGCAGTCGCAGCGCCGATGACGGCTCCCACTGCAACATCTACCGCGAAGCCTTTGTAAAAAGTTGCAGCATCCTGATTGCGGTGGGTTAGAGAATAGATGCCGGCGTTGAGTCCGGCTCCCAACAACGCACCCGCCGCGATTGCACCGAGCGGCGCCGCAGCACCTCCGGTAAGAATGATCGCCGCTCCAATCGCAATGAGAACGAGACCGATGCCGATTCCTATTAAAACGTCTCTGATCCCGTGACCAGTGAGATCGACGTTGTTGACTGGGTTATTCAATTCGAATGCGAAACGATTGAGCACGTCGGCCTGAAGCAAACTCGAGCCGCCGATTTGACTGTCTGGCGTGAGAAAGCGTCCGGTTACAGGATCGTAATAGCGGGCGCCGAAGTAATAGAGCTCGAGCAGATCATCCCAGGGACGTTGTTCGTACCTGACGGCGATTCCATCCGCTCCGCTGAGCACGCGCGGAACACCGTAACCGCTGTAAGAAACACTCGTGACTAAAGTTCCTGTGATATCGAAGGTGTCAGTGGTGCTCCCCTTGTGGTCGCGCCGGCAATAAAGAATGTTGCTCGTCGCGCCCGTGGTGATGGTGGCCGCTGCGCCTCTGTCGTCAAGGAGGTTCTTGATGATTGAAGTTTTGCCGTCAGCCGACCGCATCACCTGATACGCCGGACTGACGTAGGTCACTTGCGATCCATCTGCATTGACCTGTCGTAAACGAAGCCCCTGGTAGTCGGAGATCATCTCGCGAAGCATGTTGCCGGACGTAGTTTTCACCCGTTGCAAACACCCAAGACCGTCGTATTCGAAAATGAGATCCTGGCCTCCGGCACTGCGCGTCTTCGTTCGGCCACACGCGTCGGGCGTTGCCGAAAAGACCTCCTCGTTGTTGGCCATCCCTTTCGTAGCGAAGTGGGCCTGATAACTGTAAGTAACGCCCTCTTTGGTCGTGAGATTACCGGAGGCGTCGTATTCATAACTGGCGTCATCGAAGCCCGGCACAACGGCAGTCTTGAGGCGTTTATTGAGATAGGTGAAAGCCTGGGATCGATTGCTGCCCAAACCGGTGTTGTCAGTGATGTTGAGAAGTTGATTCAAGGAGTCGTAGGCGTATGCCAGATCGAGGACCTTACCAGCGCCTGCTGTCAGCACTTCACGATAAACCTGGCCCACCGGATTGAATGTGTATTCCGTGGCGATGCTCGCGGCCGGGCCCGCGCCCGTTCCGTAGGTCAACTTGCCGGCCTTTCCAGACGGGTTGTAATTCTCGAGCGGATAATCGGCCCGCGCGCCGTCCAGCGCCTCGGTGATTACTTTCCCAAACGCGTATTCGCGAGTCATCACACTGAGATCGGGCATCGTTTGCGAGACCAGCCGCTGCTGTGGATCGTAAACAGAACTCGTGATGAAAGATTCGCCGGCAATGGTCACCGTCACCTGACTGCTGTTGCCATACTTGTCGTAGCAGTAGTCGTATTGAGATTGGACGCTGTGATCCGGCGCCTCGACCTTCACTTGCGTCAGACGGCCTTGCCCGTTGCAGGTTGGATCGTCGTAGGTGTAGCGAATGACAGTTCCGTCGCCGAGTGATTTTGTAAGCGTCCGATCCAGCTTGTCGTACTCAAACCTGGTGACTTGTCCCGCAGCGTCGGTCTCTTGTTGGAGGAGGCCCGTGATCGGATCACACTCGTACGTCATCGCCTTGATGTTTGGATCCTGCGTTGTGTTTTGGTCGGGATTGTCAAAGGTGCGCCGGCGATCGAGCGAATCAAACGTGATGGTGTTGCTGACGCCTTGCGGGTTTGCCGCTGTGGCCGGATCGGTGGCTTTCGTCATCCGCGCGATTGGATCAAACTCGAAAATCGTCGTGGCGTTTCCATCAGCAGGAACGACGATTTTGCGCGTCTGCTGCTTGCCGTCGAAGTAGTGGTTTTCGAAGATCTGGACGTACGGACTGTTTGAGCCGGCGCCCTGTGTCCTCGTCACCTTGCCACCCTTTCCGTAAACCCACGTTGTTAGCGACGATTCGTTACCTTCGGGTCCGGCAGGTACAGTGTGAGTCAACTCTCTACCGAGCACATCGTACGTGCTGGTGATCGAATATGGTGCCGCGCTTACGACCGCCGTAGTCGAAAAGAATGGCGGACTCTCCAACGTCACCCGGCCTTCGGCGTTGTAGTCTTTCAACACGAGTACGTTGCCCGCACTCTGGCCGCTTTGATTGTAGGTTTCTCGCTCACGCGCAAGCCCGTCAACGTACTTCTGTTGCCAGGTGAAATCCCGCGTCGAATCGACAGGAAATTTTTGTAATGAGCGGACTTCGGAATAAAGCCCCTTCGCGCCGTCATTGAGGTAAGCAGTGGTCTCGAGTGTTACCACTTCGGCCGAGAGAAAACTCTGGCGCAGATCCGCGGCGCCGGTAACCAGTTGCGTCAACTGATTCGGATCGCCCACGGCTCCGGGAGAATCGGGAATAGGTCCCTGACGGAGCACAGTTCTGCCCAGTCCATCCAACGCCATGATCACGATCTGCGAATCGGGATTGCGCCGGGCCACTACGGCGCCATAACGTGGATCGTACCCGTACTCAGTTGTCAGCGACTGCCCCTGCGCGTTCTGCGGCGTAGTCATCCGCATTTGAAAAGTGTTGTAATCAGGATCGAAAAGCCAGCGTGTGGTGCGATTGCCCGGGTGAGTTTCAGCCGTGCGATTGCCGAAGATGTCGTACTCGTAGCTCACGACGAGAAACTCGTTGTGCGCGTCGTCCCATTGCGCGAATGATTGCTCGTTGTAAGTTACCGGCGTGTATGTATGTTGCTCGAGGTGATAGTCGCCGGGTAGAAACTGCTGGATGTTGGTATTAACGGCGTTGGAGGTTACCTTCGCGTACTGGAGCAGTCCAAGCACCCAACCCTGATCAAGAATCTGATTCTGATAAAGATTGTAGCGATAGACTATTTCCGCCGGATTCAGTGGTGTACCGTTCTGATCGACGTAACCTAACTGAATGTTGGTCGTCTGGTTGCCATAGCCGTCATAGTCAAACTTCTGGCCCAACGCGTAATCGAAGTTGTCGGCGCCATAGTCGTAACGTTCCAGACGAGAAGTCATCATCAACACTTCCACCACCGCAGGATGGAGGCCGGTGGCGCCAGTCGCACGCGTGTACGCGTTGTAAGTGTTGCTGCCAAGGCTGACGAGCACTCCGGTCTGATCGCTCGCGACGCGTGGATCGGTGGCGTGAGTTCCGTCTGCCTCGAGACGAGTTGAAGCGAGTGTTCCGGTATAAGGGAAGTCCTGATTGTAGTTGTGGGTCGTAATGCTTCCGTTCGCCAGTGAAAGCTTGCTGACAGACCCAAAACCCTCCCAACCACGACCGAGCAGATCCAGACGGGCCGCGGCATAACTCATCGAATAGGTATTCTGGTATGCGAACCGGTTGAGTTGAGGATCGCTGGTCTGCGTATATCCTGAGACGACGTAAGTCGCCTGCCCAAGCACCGCCTGAACCGGAAACTGCGTCGGTGTCAACGGATTTGGATAACGGCGACCGAGTCCTTTCGGAAACGCCGGCACGTCGCTCGGACTGTAAACATCCGAATCGGACAGTGGACGATATTCGATCTGGACCGAGCCGCCGAGTGCATTGGTGATGCCGCTGACCAGATCGGGATACGCACCCGAAGAGGTGTAGGGAACAAGCAGCGGCCGCTGGTTCGGGTCCAACGTCACTCTTATCAAGTCGGCCTTGCCGTCTCCATTCACATCGGCGGGAACAAATTGGGCCAGGTTAACATTCATCCCGGCCTTGAACGTGGCCCCTTCGCGAAATGCGCCGGACGGCGAGGCCGAAAAAACACTGAACATCAAGTCGTCGTCGCCCGAGACCCATTTGTTGACGAGCGCTGTCTGGCCGCGGCCGTTAAAAGCCATGGGGTAAAAGTCGCCGAGTGTTCGGTTCAGAAAAGTGGTATCGGGTCCCGGCACAAATCCGCCCGCCGCATTGCAAAGGAAGGTCGTCAGGTGCAGCGTTTTCCCCTGCGAGGATGGTGTGGTCCAAGCCTGAAGCAGATCCATGACGCCGTCGCCATTTACGTCTACCGGCAACAGCGCGATTTGATCGGCGAGCGCAAAGGTGCCGAGGTTAGTCTCCACTCGCCCGGCAAACGAAACGTCGTACAGGCTCTTGCTGACACCCAGGTACGCAGTTGCGAAGATGGCAGAATCGGAGCCTCTTTGCCAGATGCGCACCAGATCCATCATCCCGTCGCCCTGCACGTCCATCGGCCAGAAAGCGAGCAGCTTCGCCGGCGTTGCCGGATCCTGTGTCGGCGAAGTGATCGAGCGGGTAAATAGCTGGCCTGATCCGTCGCCAACCTTGGAGAGATAGGTACGGAAGTAAAGGAGGTTTCCGAAATTCGGATCGGTCCGAATATAAGCTTCGACTAAATCCGTTCGGCCATCGCCGTTGGCGTCCATCGGAAAAAACTGCAAGTGCTTCGAATCTAACCACGCGTCGCCGGTGTCGAACGGACTTCCGGCTGCCTCTTCAAATCCCGTCCCGTTTGAAAGAAAGACCGCGAGCTTGAGATTTCCGGAACCTGCTTTGTAGGCGATGAGCAGATCAGTCATGCCATCGCCGTTGAGGTCGGCGGGAAAGATCTGGCGCACCGTAGGATAGCTGCCCAGCAAACTGTTTGAAGCACGCACGAAGGTTGTGCCATTTGGACCAGGCGTGGCCAGGTAAGTCGTGGCGTTGATCTGGTTGCTCTGGTCCAACCACAACTGGACCACGTCGCTGCGACCATCGCCATTCACGTCCATCTGCTGCAGGTTGATTTGGTTTAAATGTTGCTCCAGAAGTGACGAGACGCCGATGTCGAAACCGGGATTGTTAACGTCCTGCCAGATCACTTTTGTTGGCGGTAAAGCGACCGAGCCGGCGCCGGCTTCGCTAATCGTTTCCAGACGGCTGAGTTGTGTTGCCGAACTGAGCTGGTAACCGAGTTCGTACGAACGAACGGGAACGTCGCCGGCCAACCGGATCATGATCCGTTTGAGGCGATACGCGGTAGTGATCGGGTATCCGCCGGTGAAGTCGGCGATTACATCCGGTCGCTGCTCATAAACAAACTCGACGAAGCGATTGGCCGCAACTCCTTCACGCGCGGTGTAGGCGATCTTATCAATGTAATAAGCGCCAATCCCGGCTGTGCCCCGGGTTCCATTAGCCAGGAGCGGCGTTTGAGTGTAGGTGTAATCGGTACGGTTACCGTTTCGATCGGCGGTGGAACTCAAGGCCCATACGCGCACGTCCTTACCACCCGCGGCGAGGATGCGGCTGTCGGCTGTGGCGCCGTATTTCCAGAGCTCTCCGTTTTTAGTAGTGACGTTGAAGCCGTCTGTAGCCGACGCTCCGGCTTTCACATACTTCCAACTTTGCAACTCCGTGTAATAGAGAGTTCCCGGCTGTCCATATTCACCTTGCACATTGATGAGTCGTTGTCCATCGAACACGTACCGATCATCACTGTCGTAACTAACAGCCGCATTAAAGCCATCAACCGCATACGTGGCCTTTGTGCGCGTGATCGCCGACAGACCCGAAAGGCTCCAGCCTACGCCGAGCACGCCATTCGGTTGCCGGTGCCCGTAGACAAACTCCAGATGGGGTTGATATCCGGCTATGCCGGGTGGAATCTCGATCGGGATAGTGTACGTCGCCTGCCCGTTCGCATCGACGTCGAAGTTTCCTTGCGGGCGGCCGACGGCAGACGGAGTTGGATCAACAGCCGCAGTTGCAACTGCATCTTCGTGAGTTGAAGACACGGGAACTCTCCAGTGGGTTTTGCGCGTGTGATACTTGTGATCACATGCCTGACAATTTGTAGCACGGACCGGTGTACGGGTTGTAATTGCCCTGGGCAACAAACGCGCTCACCACACCGATAATTTGATAGAGCGAGACGTCCTTGTTTGCGCCGGAACCCTTGTCGTTCCAAATGAGTGGACCAGGTACTGTGTCAACACACAGATCTTTGCGCACGCAAACATAATTGGAAATGGATGGTTTGCTGTAGCCACTTTGCGCCACGTATCCGATTGAAAGATAACCGTCTGGCGGAACTGCAAACCAGATCGATCCGTCGTGGGTTCCGCCTGAACCCTTATCGTTCCATACTTCCCGGTAATCGATCGGTGTCTTCAACAAGGGAAAGTTTGGATCGTCGTTAATTGCTCTAACGATGAGTGAAGTGCCGGTAGGAGCGCTATAGTTTCCCTGGGCATAATCGCCGAGGATACGGTATGGCGGATCTGTTGGCGTGGGCGTGGGCCGGTAAATAGTTATGTCCATATTGGCGCCGGAGCCCCGGTCGTCATAGATCCAGGAGTAATTACTGGTAACGCTCACTTGAAGGGTTGGTTCGCCCTGAGCCCCTTCTGCGCCCTTGCCGGTGCGAATAACATGAATTGGGGGTTGACCGAGATTCAACATGCAAGCTCCTTAAAATGATTATGAATTAACCTCTTGAGAGAGGGAGATCTGGAGTTGGGAGGGCGCGCACTCTATTCCAAACTTCTTTGCATGTCAACTTAAATTTTGCTGCACCGAAAATCTGTTTCATAGTTGGTTGTTAGCAATGCACATCTCGGATTTTGATTACGATCTTCCCGCCGATCTCATCGCGCAAACGCCGCTTGAACAGCGCGATGCTTCGCGGATGCTCGTGCTCGATCGAAGGAAGCAAACGTGGTCTGATTCGAATTTTACGGAGTTCACTCGTTATCTCCGGCGCGACGATGTTGTTGTCGTAAATAACTCGCGTGTCATTCCTGCGCGAGTAACGGGTCATCGCGACGAGACAGGCGGACAAGTCGAGATCTTCCTCGTACGCGAAATTGAGACTGAGGTTTGGGAAGCGTTGGTTCGTCCCGGCGGCCGTTTGAAAGAAGGCGCGCGCGTGATCTTCGGTGATGGAAGATTAATCGCGGAGATTTTGGACCAACCTGGCCCGGAGCTGCGTCGAGTTCGTTTCCACTGCGAAGGTTCTTTTGACGATTGTCTAGCAGAGCTTGGCTCAACACCACTGCCGCCGTACATCAAACGACCTTCGGGTGTCTCGCCGGCAGATCGGGAGCGGTATCAAACAGTCTATTCAAAACATCGCGGCGCAATTGCAGCTCCCACCGCAGGCTTGCATTTCACTCCCGAAGTGCTGGCAGAAGTTGCTCAGATCTCGTCACTCGCAGAGATCACTCTTCACGTCGGCTACGGAACATTCGAACCTGTTCGCGTTGACGACGTGGCCCAACACTCAGTCAGTGGCGAACACTACGAGATCTCCGACGTAGCCGCGCAAACGATCAACGACGCGCGTGCCAACGGAGGACGAATCATCGTCGTTGGGACGACCACCATGCGCGCACTCGAATCAGCCACACAGGATCGCGTCGTGTTGCCGGGCAAAGGCGTAGCGACACTCACAATCACACCGGGTTATAGTTTCAAAATTGCTGACGCCCTGCTAACCAACTTCCATCTGCCGCGCTCTTCCCTGCTCATTCTCGTCAGCGCGTTCGCCGGCCGCGACTTCGTCTTGCGCGCGTACCGCCACGCGGTCAGTGAGCGATACCGGTTTTACAGTTATGGAGATTGCATGTTAATCCTGTAGGCGTTATAAAAATAGTGGATGGTAAACTAGCGCCGGATGTTATCTCCATAAGACAAAGGCTATGGCTGTACTAAAGAAATTTCGCTCCCGCTGGTGGTCTCAATCGGATCTTCAATACGATCGCCAAGAGAAGACACCCACTCCTTCGTGGGGCACCAGCTACGACATCCGTCCACTCACCATCTCACAACTCGATGAGTGCTGGCGGCTCGATCAGCGCTGCTTCATCGACGGTGAGGCTTACAGCCGCGAGACCTTCGACTACCTTTTGACCGCACCTGAATCAGTATCGTTCCGCGCCGTCACAACCGGCGGTATCATGGCAGGGTTCGTGATTGGACTCGTCGAACCGGATCACACCGGGCACGTGACAACTGTTGGAGTCGCGCCGGAACACCGGCGGCGGAACTTGGCAAAACGGTTGATGTGGCAGGTTGAAGAAGGGTTCCGTAAACGCAACGTGAGATTAGTGCGCCTCGAAGTCAGAACACTGAATATCGCAGCCCAGAAGCTCTACGAGAGTCTCGGCTATTCAATCACTCAGCGGCTGCCTAAGTATTATTCAAACGGCGGCGACGGGCTGTTGATGCTCAAAAGCCTTGAGTAGTAACCACAGATGAACACGGATGAATACAGATTTAAATCCGTGTTTTTTATCCGTGAAATCCGTGGTTAAAATTGTCTAGCCTTTACGAAGTTCAGTAAGTACCTGCTTCGCGACAGCCTTCAACGTATCGAACACGCCTTGCCCGGTTGACGCCACTGCCTCCACAACAGGCTCACCCTTTCGCTGTAGCTCAGCCGCCAGATCCTCAGCCGGAACGATATTGTTCAGGTCGCGCTTGTTGAGCTGAAGCACGTACGGGATCTTCATTAAATCGTAGCCCTGCGATTGAAGGTTCTCTTCCAGGTTGTACAACGACTCGATATTCGCATCCATTCGCTCTTCCTGAGAATCAGCAACAAAAACAACTCCATCGACGCCCTTCAGAATCAGCTTGCGCGACGCGTCGTAAAAAACCTGCCCCGGCACCGTGTAGAGATGAAACCGCGTCTTGAACCCGCGGACGGTACCGAGCTCGAGGGGCATGAAATCAAAAAACAACGTGCGGTCGGTTTCGGTCGCAAGACTAATCAGCTTGCCGCGCGCCTGGGGCGCGGTCGAGTCGAAGATGTACTGCAAGTTGGTCGTCTTACCACACAAACCTGGGCCGTAGTAGACGATCTTGCAGTTGATTTCTCTGGAAGCGTAGTTAATAAAGGTCATAGCGGATGCCGTTAGCTGAAAAGACTATCGATATCTTCGTCGGTAATTTCGGCGAAGGGTGAATCGAGATCGTCATAGTCTCCGGCAGCAATCTCCTCGAACATCTTGGCAAGTTGATGAGAAACCTGTTTGCTGCGAAGTTTTACCAGTCCGAGGCTGGATCGCTCGTCAAAGACGACTACGAGCAAGAGCCTGCCGACCACGGAAATGTGGATGCTCTCTTTTTCACCTTCATGAGAGAGCGTCGGAAATTCTTTCTCCCCGATCAGTTGAGCCATTCCGCCCGTGGCTGCGACGTTGCCGGCCGCTAGTGATGCGAGGCTGGTTGTGTCAAGATTTCCCACTTCACCCTGCGATGCGATCTCCTGACCGTCCTTGTCTACGAGGAAGACGACCTTCGCTGACGAGTCCATTCGTAACCGCGCCAGGACGGCCTTGATTTGATGGTATTGCTGTTCACGCAACAGGATTGGTGTGTCTGCCATTTTGCGACTCTTTAGTAGAAGGCCGGGGCGGGATTTTTACCTGGAGAGTAAAGCTTGAACGCCTGTTCCGCGGATTGCAAGTTTTTGAACTAAAAGAGGTTACTTTTCCGGTTGGGGCTGTTTGCCGAGGTGGATTAAGCCTCCGTAAGCCAAGACGCACTGTAACATAGCCAACAATGACCTTCAAGTGTTTTTCTTTGTTGGAACATGTGTCGGAAACGGCGTGAATTCGAAGAGGTTAAAGCACCCGCAAGTAGTTGTGCTCATTGATTTAGGGGTGCGCCTGTGGTAAGCTCCCGGCGATTCCGGCTGCTCGCTACAGGGTGAGCAGCCTTTTGAGATCCGCACATGAGTAGCAGTCTCACAAAAGGGTTGAGACGATCCGCATCGCGTTCAAAGGATAAACCAACCGCAAAGCGCGCTGTCAAAGCAAAGTCTTCGACCAAACCCAAAGCAAAGCGGGCTACCGCTGCGAAGCCGGCGGCTCGTAAGCCGCTTAAAGTCCGCGGCGCGAAGAAGGTAGCCGCTAAAGCGAAGCCGGCAGTCAAAGCAAGAAGAGCTGCACCGAAGCCGGTTGCTCGTAAAGCTGCGGCTAAGAAACTCTCCGTCAGTTCGAGGGTCAAAAAGACGCAGAAGCTCGCGGCAGTGAGAGCAGTCAGACCTACTCCACCAGCGCCACCACCGCCACGGCCACCGACGCAGGATGAGTCTGCGGCCCTGGTAGCCTTTGAACGGGCTCACAAGGAGTTTGCAAGAGGTCGATTCGCTGAGGCGCGCAATCAGTTTCGCATCCTGGTGGATAAGTACTCGCAAGTAGCAGAGGTAGCGGCTCGTGCACGGACATATCTGGCGATTGCAGAATCTCGCTTGCGAACTGAAAGCATTCTCCCACGCGATGCCGACTCGCTTTACGATCGCGGAGTGATTGAGCTCAACAGAGGCGAGTATGTGGCGGCCCAGGAAATGTTTGAACGAGCGCTGAAGCGTGAACCGGAGGCGGCGCACATTCACTACGGCCTGGCGGCGACGCGTGCTCGACTCGGTTCAATCGACCTCGCGTTGGAGTCACTCCAGCGAGCGCTCGACTTGCAGCCTAACCTCCGTGTGCGTGCTCAGCATGACCATGATCTGAACCCACTGCGTAACGACCCCGATTTCGATCGGCTGATCTTTAGCAATCCTTCATAGTTCAACAGTCAGTTGAAACCACAAAGGCACAAAGACACAATTAATCATTTTGGTTTTGTGTCTTAGGGTCTTCGTGGTTAACATCTCCCGAGGGCCTTCATTTGCAACAAACGACAACTACAGGTGGTCAGAAGCTCGTAGCTATTGGCGGCGGTACCGGGCTTTCATGTCTTCTTGGTGGACTCAAGCGGCTGGTTGGCAAGACTGAAGAAGAGATTTGGATTGAAAGCCTGTCGGCTATCGTCACTGTCTCCGACGACGGTGGTAGCTCCGGACGTCTCCGCGACGAACTACAGATGCTGCCGCCCGGCGACATCCGCAACTGCATGATCGCCCTGTCCGAAGACTCGCATTTATTGTCACGCCTCTTCCGTTATCGCTTTCGCGGCCAGGGCGAGCTCGGCGGGCACAGTTTCGGTAACCTCTTTCTGGCGGCGCTGACTGAGATCACGGGAGACTTCACCGAAGCGATCCGGCTGTCGTCGGAAATCATCGCCAGCAAGGGTCACATCTTTCCCGCGACGATAAGCGACGTCAGATTGGTGGCGGAGCTCGAGGACGGATCCGTGGTGCGCGGTGAGACCCAGATCTCCGCTTCGAAAACTCCAATCCGCCGGCTTCGGCTGGAGCCGGAACAATGCCTGCCGTTGCCCGAAGCATTGAAAGCGATTCGCGCCGCGGACATCATCACGGTTGGTCCAGGCTCACTCTACACCAGCATCTTGCCGAACCTTCTGGTCGCTCAAGTAGCGCGCGTCATCGGTCAAAGCCGCGCCACCAAGATCTTCGTCAACAACCTGATGACTCAGCCCGGCGAAACCGACGGCTACAGCGCGCGCAAACATCTCGAAACGGTGAAGAAGTACGCGCCTGAAATCCACTTTGACTTTGTTGTCGTCAACAATCGACGGATCAGCAGCGAGCAGGCAGAACGCTACGCCGCCGAGGGTGCTTATCAAATCGGCCTCGGCGACTCGATTGACGATGCGCTCGATCAGACGACGGAGATCGTCCGCGCGGACTTGCTCGACGATGGTGAGAAAGTCAGGCACAACTCAGATCGTCTGGCTGAAGTTGTACTCAATTGCCGAAAGCAAGCCCACGCTACGGTCACAGTTTGAGCATGAAGAAACCACTGAACATCATAATCATGGCGGCGGGGTTGGGGACGCGAATGAAGTCGCGCCGCGCGAAAGTCCTGCACGAGCTCGGCGGCGCGCCATTGATTGCACACGTTGCGAGAGCGGCGCAGGCGTTGGAACCGAGTTCGATCGTTGTGGTGGTCGGTCATCAGGCTGAAGAGGTTGAGCAGGCTGCACTGGCGGCAGTTGGAGACCTCGCAAGTTTTGTAATTCAGGAAAAACAGCGCGGCACGGGCGACGCCATCGAATCCGCGCGCACCCGGCTCGAAAATTCAGATTCGCTGGTCCTTGTTCTTTCCGGCGACGTGCCGATGATCCGGGTAGAGACGCTCAAAAAGCTTATCGAGCATCACAACAGCTCCGGCGCCGCCTGTTCGATCCTGAGTGTTCGTCTTGAAAACCCGACAGGCTATGGACGGATCATTCGCGACGAGAATGATTCGTTTCGAAAGATCGTCGAACAGAGAGACGCCACCGACGAAGAGCGCCAGGTCAAAGAGATCAACTCGGGGATTTACTGCTTCGAAGCAAGAGATCTCTTCCAGAGCTTGCGTCGAGTTGAACCTAAAAATGAGCAGGGCGAATACTATCTGACCGACGTGCCGGAAATCATCCTGGCGAGCGGTGGCAAAGTCAGCATTTACCTGCACGACGACGCTCGCGAAGTTTACGGAATCAACACGCGCGCCGAGCTGGCCGAGTTTGAAAACTTAATCCGGCGAACGGCCGTTCGTCGGTTGATGATCGATGGCGGCGTCACGTTTATCGATCCATCTCATGCCTACATAAGTGCCGAAGCCCAGATCGGTCGCGACTCGATCATTTATCCGAACGTGACGATCGAAGGGAAGTCGATAATCGGAGAAGGTTGTGTGATCCGTTCGGGAGCGCGGATCACGAGCTCACGTTTGGGTGATGGAGTTGTCGTGAAAGATCACTCGGTGATCATCGATTCCGAGGTGGAAGCGAACTGTTCGGTCGGACCGTTTGCGCACTTGCGGATGAACGCGGTGTTGGAAGAGACAGTGACAGTCGGAAACTTTGTCGAGGTCAAGAAGTCGCGGTTGAAACGCGGGACAAAGGCACAGCATCTGACATATCTCGGGGATGCGACGATTGGAGAGCGAACAAACATCGGCGCGGGCACAATAACGTGCAACTTCGACGGCATCAGGAAGCACGAAACGATCATCGAAGACGATGTAAAAATTGGTTCTGACACGATGCTCGTAGCGCCGGTGCGTGTCGGGGCTCGTTCCAAGACTGGCGCTGGGTCCGTGATCACGAAAGATGTGCCACCGGATTCGTTGGTCGCCGGCGTCCCGGCGGTAGTGAAGAAGAAACTGAACCGCGGATGATCCGTGGTTAAAAGAGGAGTCGATCACAACGTATGTGTGGAATCGTTGGTTACGTAGGCAACAAACAAGTAGTGCCGCTCATTATCGAGGGGCTGCGTAAACTCGAATATCGCGGCTACGACTCCGCGGGCATCGCGGTCGTCAACGAAGGTCACGACCTCGAGATACGCCGCGCTGAAGGTAAACTGCGCAACCTCGAAGAGACCATCCGCCTGAATCCGCTGGACGGCACCTACGGCATCGGTCACACGCGTTGGGCCACACACGGGCGCCCGACCGAAGAGAACGCACACCCGCATCGCGACTGCACCGGCCGCGTCGTCGTCGTCCACAACGGCATCATCGAAAACTACCTGCAACTAAAAGAGCGACTGCGTAAATCGGATCACCGCTTCGTCACAGAAACCGACACGGAGATCATGGCCCATCTGATCGAGGAGTACCTCCGAAAGCATTCCAGCTTCGAGCAAGCGGTGCGTTCGGCAGTTTCTGAGCTACGCGGCATCTTTGCGCTTTCGATCATCAACGCCGACGAACCGGACACGATCATCGCAGTGCGACAGGGACCTCCTGTCGTGATCGGTCTTGGCGACCGCGAGTTTTTTGTCGCCTCGGATATTCCACCCATTCTCCAACACACGCGAGACGTCTTTTTCCTCGGCGACGGTGAAATCGCCATCATCAATAAAGACGCTGTTCGCGTCACCGATTTCGAAGGCAACTCGGTGCAGCCGTCGATCCAGCGAATCACCTGGGATCCGATCATGGCGGAAAAGGGCGGCTTCAAGCATTTCATGCTCAAGGAAATCTACGAGCAGCCGCGCTCAGTTCGCGACACGGTGCAGGGTCGGATATCACTCGACACCGGACGCGTCTTTCTCGACGAGATGAACAACATCACCGAGGCAGATTTCAAACGCTTCAAGTCGATCAAGATCGCTGCGTGTGGCACGGCGTGGCATGCAGGACTTGCAGGCAAGTACATGATCGAGCAGCTCGCGCGCATTCCCGTCGATGTCGATTACGCCTCCGAGTTTCGTTATCGAGATCCGGTGATGAATGAAGACACGTTGTTGCTGGTCATTTCTCAATCAGGAGAAACGGCTGACACGATCGCGGCCTTGCGTGAAGCGAAGGAACTTGGCTCGAAAGTGCTGGCGATCTGCAACGTTCAAGGCTCGATGATTGTGCGCGAGGCTGACGGCACCATCCTGACTCACGCGGGTCCGGAGATCGGTGTCGCTTCGACCAAGGCATTCACCGCGCAAATGATCGCGCTCTATTTGCTCGGTCTGTACCTGGGCCAACTGCGTGGCGTGCTCACTGAAGACCAGGCGCGCTTTCACGCGCAGGAGCTCGCCGAGCTGCCCGTCAAGCTCGAGCACCTGCTCAACGATTCCGATTACATCGAGGAGCTTTCAAAAGAGTTCTTCCGCTCGACCGATTTTCTTTACCTCGGCCGGGGCATCAATTTCCCGATGGCGCTTGAAGGCGCGTTGAAGTTGAAAGAGATCTCTTACATTCACGCCGAGGGTTATCCGGCCGGAGAAATGAAGCATGGTCCAAACGCGCTGATCGATGAGCGTCTGCCGGTGCTCTTCATTAACACGCGTGAAGAGGGCAATCACGCTTCAGAGCTGCGGTACGAAAAGACGCATTCGAACATCGTGGAAGTTAAGGCGCGTGAGGGTATCGTGATTTCCGTTTTGACTGAAGGCGACTCGATCTCGTCAGTTGTTTCCGATCATGTGATTGAGATTCCGGCGGCGAGCGATCTTCTCTCTCCGATACTCTCGATCATCCCGCTCCAACTGCTCGCTTATCACATCGCCGTTCGTCGTGGTTGCGACGTGGACCAGCCACGAAATCTCGCGAAGTCAGTGACGGTAGAGTAAAGCATTAACCACGGATAACACGGATATTTAAATCGATAAAGACGGATCGATCCGTCTTCATCGGTTTTAATATCCGTGTTATCCGTGGTCTCCCCTCGGGGGCAAAACGGGCTGCGGCACTACATCCCCCAAGAGTGCCTGGCTACTGCGCCGTTTTGCCCCCCGCCTCATCTAACGCGCAATCAGAAGAGGAAAAGGGCCGCGAGCGTTCGTGCTCCAACAATTTTTTCTTCCTCTCCAATCCCCAGCGATAGCCACCCAGACTCTTGTCTTCGCGCACGACGCGATGACACGGGATCACGAGGGCGACGGGGTTTGTTGCGCACGCGCGCCCGACAGCGCGCACCGCGCCCGGTTTGCCTAATGCCTTCGCAACATCGGCGTACGAGGCTGTCTCACCGTACGGGATCGCACGCAGCTTCTCCCAAACCTGACGTTGAAACGCAGTGGCTCTGATGTCTAACGGCAGATCAAGATGCGGATCGTTGTTATCAAGATGATTCAGAATTTTCTGGACAGGCTCGCGCAACACTGAATCATCGCGTTCAATGCGAGCTTGGGGAAACTCTTCGCGCAAATCTTTTTCAAGCTCTGCATCCGAGTCGCCCATTCTGACTGCGCACACGCCGCGCTCAGTGACAGCCACCAGCAAACGGCCCATCGGTGAAGCAACAATCGTGTAAGTGATGTTCACGCCTCGGCCGCCACGACTGTAAGTTGCCGGCGTCATTCCCAGTTCTTCCGCGGCGTGTTCGTAAAGCCGGCTGCTGGAGTTGAACCCTGACTCGTATAGCGCAGTCGTCACCGAATCACCTTTGCGAACAAGCGTCTTAAAGTTGCCGAACCGCCGCGCCGCGACATATTGCCGCGGGCTAATGCCCATCACGCGCTTGAACGTGCGCTGCAAGTGAAACACGCTCACACCGGCGTGCGACGCGAGCTCGGCGAGTTTCAGTGTTTCGCTCTCGCTCGTGTTGAGAAAGCGGCAAACACGCTGCACCAATTCAATCTGGGGATCGAGTACGTGAGCTTGTTGCGGTTGGCATCGCAAACAGGCGCGAAAGCCTGCCTGTTCGGCAGCCTCGGGAAGATCGAAGAATTTAACGCGCTCACGATGTGCGCGGCGTGATGGGCACGAAGGGCGGCAGTAAATCCCTGTCGAGCTGACTGCGAAGACGAATTGCCCGTCGTAGCTCGCGTCCTTTGTCATCACGGCTTGCCATAGTTGATCGTTGTTCATGCGGGAATTGTAGATGTCACAATATCCTGAATCTACCCGATTCTTGCGGTCAAACTTAACCGCGGATTACACGGATCACAAACACGGATTTAGTTCAGCGTAGATCCGCATTTTTTAATCTGTGTCATCCGTGGTTAAATGCACTCACTCGTGGATTCGGAATTCCTGTCACAACTAAACGAACAACAACGAGAGGCTGTTCTCGCTACCGAGGGTCCGCTGCTGATCCTCGCCGGGGCAGGCTCGGGCAAGACACGTGTCATCGCGCATCGCATCGCTTATTTGATTGCCGAAAAGAACATTCCAAGCTGGAACATCCTGGCCGTAACTTTCACTAACAAAGCCGCGGACGAGATGCGCCAGCGTGTCCAGCGTCTGCTGCGAACCCAGGAACGCTCTAGTTTGCCGCTGGTCTCGACGTTTCACAGTTTCTGCGTTCGCATCCTGCGCCAGGATCTCGAAAAGCTTAACGACAAGTACACGCGCAGGTTCACCATCTACGATCAGGACGACTCGATACGTTTGATCAAGCAATGCATTAAGGAGCTTGGTTACGACGAGAAGTACCTCGGCCCGCGTGCGACGCAATCCGCCATCAGCTCTGCAAAGAATCGCGGTGAAGATCCGACGGCTTTTGCCGCGCGTGCGGAGTACGTTGACGAGCGTCGTGCAGCAATGGGCAAGATCTACCAGATGTACGAAGATCGACTGCACGCGAACAACGCGCTCGACTTCGACGACCTGCTGATCAAAACCGTGCGACTCTTGCGCGACGTTCCGGAAGTCAGGGAGAAGTACAACAACAAGTTTCGCTATATCCTGGTAGACGAATACCAGGACACGAACTCGCTTCAGTTTGCGCTCATCAGCCTGATAACTCAGAAATCTCAGAACATCTGCGTCGTCGGCGACGAAGACCAGTCGATTTACAAGTGGCGCGGCGCGGATATCACCAACATCCTCAACTTCGAAAAGCATTTTCCAAATACGAAGACTATCCGGCTGGAACAGAACTACCGCTCGACACAAACAATTCTCGACGTCGCGGGCGCGGTGGTGAAGAACAACCTCGAGCGCAAGGGGAAGAACCTGTGGACTTCCAATCCGCGCGGTGGACGCGTGGGTTATTACCAGGCGTTCGATGCGGAGGCCGAGGCGCGTTGGGTCGCTAGTAAGATTGTCGAGCATCGACGCGAGGAGTTCGATATACGCGCAGCCGTGCTCTATCGCACCAATTCGCAATCGCGTGTGTTTGAAGAAGCGATGCGGCGCGCGGGGTTACAGTACAACATCATCGGCGGCTTCTCGTTTTACGAGCGCATGGAAGTGCGTGACATCATCGCGTATCTCAAGCTGGCGCTGAATCCAAACGACTCGATCGCGTTGCAACGCGTCATCAATAGTCCAGCGCGCGGTATCGGTAAACAAACGATCGACGAGATCGAACGACGCGCACGCGATTACGAGCTCAGTTTGTGGGAAACGATTAGCGTCGTAATCGAGCAGCCTGAAAACCTCGGCTCACGGGCAATCAGCGCTCTGAAAAGTTTCCGCAGCATCATCAACAAACTCGCTAAGATGGCTGAAAGTCCCGATGAATCCCAAAAAGAGCCGGTCTCAGACATTGTTCGCGCGGCGATCATCGAAACGGGATACGAAAACGCGCTCCGCTCCGAACGCACAGATGAAGCCGAGGGTCGTCTCGAGAATTTGCAGGAACTCGTGAACGCTGCCGTCGATTACGATGAACAAGGGATTGAAGGACTGCGAGAATTCATCGACCACTCGGCACTCGTCTCCGATCAGGACGACTACAAACGCGATGCCCCAGTCACGCTGATGACAGCGCACTCAGCGAAAGGCCTCGAGTTTCCGCTTGTCTTTATCGTTGGACTCGAAGACGGTCTGTTTCCGCATTCGCGTTCGGCAACGGATCGCGCAGAGCTCGAAGAAGAGCGCCGGCTCGCCTACGTTGCGATGACACGTGCCGAGCGTTACTTGTACGTCACGCACGCGATGAAGCGCCGCGTGTATGGTGAGGAGCTCGCTTCAGAACCTTCGCCGTTTTTGAATGAGATGCCGATCGATCTGCTCGAGGATCTCAGCCTCGGTAAGTCGTGGCTATCGTTTGCGCGCGGCTCAAGCGCGATCGATTACGAACAGGGTGAGTATAAGAAGGAGCGGAAGAAGTATACGGGTAAGACTTACGACAGCGCTGATTCGATCGCGGAGTTCTTCAAACAGCGCAATCGCCAGCTAGGCCAGACGTCCGGGTCAAAGCCTATGTCAACGCCAGCTCCAACTGCGGAATTCACGCCTGGCTCCTACGTGAAACACTCAAAATATGGTCGCGGTCTTGTGCTAAGGCGCGAAGGCGCCGGTGAAGCGACGAAACTGACCGTCAGTTTTCCCGGTTACGGGCAGAAGAAGCTAGTCGAGAAGTACGCTGGCTTGGAAAAAGCGTAACACGGATAACACGGATTAGATCCGGATCTCATCCGTGTTATCCGTGGTTACAACTTAGCTGGCAGTCAGTTCGGCGACGACGTCGTTTGCGTTGAAGATCTTTTTCAAGACCTCGAGCATGCCGCGTGAGTCAACCGAGATGGCTCGATTCACTGACGGGTCGTACATGAAGTCGCCGACCAGCGACTGAATGTTGCCGTCGAAGATCAAACCCACCAGTTCGCCGTTCTGATTGATCGTCGGCGAGCCTGAATTGCCGCCAATGATGTCGTTGGTCGAGACGAAATTGAACGGCGTATTTAAATTCACCGCGCCCTTCTTTTCCAGCCATCGCGGCGGCAGATTGTACGGAAACTGCTGCTTGAACTGCTCCGAGCGGGCGTAAAGACCGCCCAGCGTCGTGAACGGCGGAACCTTCTTTCCGTTCTCCATGTAACCCTCGACGGCGCCGTATGACAGACGAGGCGTGAAGGTCGCATCGGGATAGAGTTTCGTTCCTTCAGTCTCGAACAGAGCGCGGGCGATCTTCGCGTAGTTAGCGCGCTCGACACTCGTCACTTCAGTTTCGTAACGCTTCCGAACTTCGCGTGCTTTCGGATCGATCAGCCGGGCGACCTCGATCATCGGATCCTTGGATTCATCGATAGCAGCCTTGCCGCCTTTCGCCAACTCTTTGCGAAACTCCGGATCGTCGAGCTTGGTTCCTGAGATCAATTCGTCCGCGCGTGCTTCAGGGGTCTTGCCGGCCAGCACTTGTTTGACGAGCGCGTTGTCTGCGCCCAAAAGCTCGACCATGAAACCGAGCGAATCCGCCAGTTTCAACTTTTCAAAGTCTTCGTGTATCGGCGCCGGGGAATACAGCGCGAGCTCGAGTGAAGCGCGCTTGGCATCCGTGTACTCGGGCAGTCGTTCCGCGTTCGGTTTTTCATTCTCGGCCGCAAGCCGGACGAGGGTGCGGGCATAATTGAATAAGATACTGTTGAAGCCGCCGGCCTGCTCGAAGATCCGGCGCTCGCGAACGTAGGTCGGGTAAGTCTTATGCGCGTTCGCGATCGCGTCCCACGCATCGCCGTACATCTTCTGACGTTCCGGATTAGCCGCGATTGCCTTGCGCAGCGCCTGCTCTTCCTTCTGCTTCCGCGCCAGGAGGGCAGGGTCTTTGAGTCCTTTAAGTTGTCCGCGATAGACCTTCAAAGCGTTCTGCACGCCGTTCAACTCGTTCTGCGCCTGGCGTGTTTGCTCTTCACCAAGCGACATGTATTTCTTGAGTACCTCTTCACGACGTTCGAGCAAGCGAAGAATGATCGGAATGCTCGTGTCGCGCAGTTGTTCCAGGTGGGCCACAGTGTCGAGACGAGAAGTCGAACCCGGATTGCCGGTCACAAACACAAGGCTTCCTTCCTTCGCGCCGGCAGTGGACCACTTAAAGTAGCTTTCGGGATGCACTGGCTGATCGTTTTCATAAACACGCACCAGGGCCATGTCGATGTTGAAACGCGGGAAGTTGAAGTTGTCCGGGTCGCCGCCGAAAAAGGCAGCCTGGAATTCAGGCACAAACACCAGCCGGACGTCGGTGTATTTCTTGTAGCGATATAGATTGTATTGGCCGCCCTGGTAAAGCGTGACGACCTCCGAACGCAGCCCCGTAGACTTCGTTGACTCGCTTTCTATCGCGGCGATCTCGGCGCGCCTGGCTGCAAGTCCTTCGGCGTCACTCGCGCCAGCCTTTGCTGCGCCATTCACGCGCGATGTGACGTCCTCAATGCTCATGAGCATGTTCAATTCCAGGCTGGGCGCCTTGATCTCGTCGGCGCGGGTCTTCGCCAGAAATCCCTCTTTCGCCAGGTCCTTCTCCGGCGTACTGACTTCACCGACGATGTCTTCGACGATGTGGTAGTTGGTCAGGACAAGACCGTTTGGAGAGACAAACGAGCCGGAGCCGCCGTTGTTGAACCTGACAGAAGCAAGCCTGACTTTATTCAGCCATTCATCAGTAACTTCAAATCCGTATTTCTTCTTGATCTCCGCACGCGGGACGTTGTTGAACGTCCACATGCCTTCATCGGCAATGGCAGCAACATGGAGTGTTTGTAAACTAAAGAGCGCCAGCAGGAGCGCAGAAAACAATCTTCTAAGTTTCATTCCAATCCTCAATAAAACAGGTTTAGACCACGGATAAGACAGATTACACCGGGAGAAGCGGATCTGTGAAACTCCTGTGATGCATGGATTACTCTTCGCGCTCGCCCCGGCTTTCTGAGTACTCCAAGGAAGGTCATGAAAGAAAGCAGAGTACTAAGGTACTCTGGTGCTCTGTGAGTAAACACCACCCTCAGATTTTTTGTGACACTGGTGAGACTTAGCAACTATGCGAACGCTTGTTAGGCTGCTCGATAGCGACGGATTTCGGCTTCATTGTCGCAGGGCTGCCGCACTGCCGGCACACGTAACTATCGTCTTTATGTTCCGCGGGGACTAGCCAGAGACAACCGCACGACTGGCACAAAACCGTTGAACCCAGAAGCCACTCGTTGAACCGGACCTGTTTTTCGACCCTCATCGGAAACTGCCCCCTGTTCGCTGTATCGGGTATTAAAGCGGGTGAATCTTCTAAACTACAAACGATGCGAATTTTTCAACAAAATGTCGCGGCTTCATGGCGGCGCGAAGCGAACAGTGAGAGAACAAGTTGGGACAGACAGGAAAAAGAACAAGTCAGGAAGAGGGGCTTGCCCCCGCCGTTCGACCATTTTAAGAGCGGGGGCAAG